>Ga0224555_1005244_pt1 | contig 11069 bp, 8 predicted proteins | sample 714S23034metaG_FD_180687 | JGI IMG/M metagenome (GOLD analysis project Ga0224555, IMG submission 180687) | Peat soil microbial communities from Stordalen Mire, Sweden - 717 S2 30-34 | ecosystem: Environmental > Terrestrial > Soil > Wetlands > Peat | place: Sweden: Norrbotten County, Stordalen...
CTATTCCTATGACGCCCGGACGGAAACGCTGACGGTGCTGGCGCGCGGCGTCAAAAGCCGGTCCATCGCCGAACAGCTGCAAATTCCACCCGTCGTGCCCATTGACCAGTTGTCGTTGCGGCCGTGCATGAAGGGCGAAATCTTTTATTCACCCGACAACCGCCGGCTGGAGTCGCCCGTTTCCAAGGCGTCGGCGCAGGCCGGTTTCCTCTCCACTTTGGCGGTGCCGTTGATGGTGGAAGGCAACGTGTTTGGCCTGCTGGTGTTCATGCGGCGCGAGGCCAACGGCTTCACCGCCGCCGAACGCCAGTTCATCCACGGTTTGAGCGCGCACGTGGCGCTGGCGGTGCGCCAGGCGCAGCTGTATCTGGATTTGCACAAGGCCTACAACGAACTGCGCCAGTCGCAGCAGGCCGCCATGCAGCAGGCACGGCTCAAGGCGCTCGGCCAGATGGCCAGCGGCGTGGCGCACGACATCAACAACGCGCTCTCGCCCATCGTCATGTGCTCCGACATGATCCGGCATGGCAAATCCTCTTTGACCACAGACGACAAGGCGCACCTGGACTACATCAAGACCGCCGGCATGGACATCGCGCAAATCGTGACGCGGCTGCGCGAGTTTTACCGCCCGCGCGACGAGAAGGAACCCTTGCACTCGCTGAACCTCAACCGCCTTGTCGAACAGGTGGTCGGCATGACGCGTCCGCGCTGGCGCGACATCCCCCAAAGCCGCGGCCTCATGATCGAAATGCTCACGGATTTGGAGCCGCACCTGCCGAAACTGGCCGGCAACGAAAGCGAAATCCGCGAACTGCTGACCAATCTGATTTTCAACGCCGTGGACGCGATGCCGGACGGCGGCGTCATCACCATTCGCAGCCGCGCCACCGGCCCGGCGGCGGCCGCAGGAACCGGGAAAACCACCCGCCAGATCATCCTTGAAATCGCCGACACCGGCGTCGGCATGGATGAGGCCACCCGCCAGCGCTGCTTTGAACCGTTTTTCTCCACCAAGGGCCAGCGCGGCACCGGCCTCGGCCTGGCGATGGTGTATGGCGTGGTGGAACGCCACGATGGCAAAATCGAAATTGACAGCCTGCCCGGCAAAGGCACCACCATGCGGCTGGTTTTCCCCGTCCGAAAAATCAAGGCTTCCGCCCCGCCGGAATTGTCACCAGACACAAAACCCAGGCCGCTGCGCATCCTGTGCATTGACGACGAACCCCTGGTGCGCGACCTGATCCGGAAAATTCTCCAGCGCGACGGCCATCAGGCTGAAGTGGCCGACGGCGGCCAGTCCGGCATCGAGGCCTTTCGCGCTGCCTGCCAGTGCGAGGACCCGTTCGACGTCGTCTTCACCGACTTGGGCATGCCCCATGTGGACGGACGTGAAGTCGCCGCCGCCGTCAAGCGCGAGTCGCCCGGCACGCATGTCATCATGCTCACCGGCTGGGGCGTGTTCATGCAGGAAGACGGCACCGTCCCTCCGCATGTGGACAACATCCTGGGCAAACCTCCGCGCATCGACGAAATCCGCGCCATCCTCGACAGCATCGCCTCCCGAACCGGGTGAGGCCGGCGGAAATTTTCGCTTTGCATCCGCGCGCGCCGGAGTAAAGTCCCTGCATGGGTGCGCGAACCAAAACGATTTTCGCCGTGGCGTTGCTGGCCGGTTTCTTCACAGCCTGCGACGCGGACAATCCCAAAACGAACGGAGCCGTCATGAAAATTGAGATCACCAGCACCGCCTTCGCCGAAGGCCGGCCGATTCCAGACAAGCACGCATTCGAGAACCAAGACCTTTCGCCTGCGCTGCAATGGTCGGGCGTGCCGCCGGCCGCGAAAAGTCTCGCGCTGATTTGCGACGACCCGGACGCGCCGATGGGGACGTGGGTGCATTGGGTGATTTATGATTTGCCGCCGGCGGCCGCCGGTCTGCCGGAAGGCGTGGCGAAATCGCCGGAGCTGGCCGGTGGCGCGAAACAGGGCGTGAACGATTACAAAAAAACCGGCTACGGCGGGCCGTGTCCGCCGCCCGGCAGGCCGCACCGCTATTTTTTCAAACTCTACGCGCTCGACACGCTGACCGGCCTCAAATCCGGCGCGACGAAAAAAGAGCTGCTGGCGGCGATGGAAGGCCATGTGCTCGCGCAGGGGCAGTTGATGGGAACGTATCAGAGGAAGTAAATTTGGATTTTGCGGCGAAAGAAAAATTCTTTGCGCCTTTGCGTCCTGGCGTGAGAACGATTAAACTCCGCCGCTGAATTTATGAGCAAAACCGCATTGTTGTTCGCCGGCCAGGGCGCGCAAGTCGCCGGCATGGGCAAAGACCTGGCCGGGAAATTCCCCAGCGCCAAGGCGTGGTTCGACCGCGCCAACGCCGCGCTCGGCTACGACCTCGCCGGCGTCTGCTTCAACGGTCCGGAAGCCGAGCTGACGAAAACCGAAAACGCGCAGCCGGGAATTTTCCTCGTGAGCTGGGTGTGCTTCCAACTGCTCAAGGAACAGGTTGGAGTTCAAGCTTCAGCTTGTTCCCCCGCTGACACGCTAAAGCGTGAACTCCAACTGAAGTTTGACGCCGCCGCCGGTTTGTCGCTCGGCGAATTCACGGCGCTGACGGCGGCGGGCGCGATGAGTTTTGAGGACGGCCTGCGCGTCGTCCGCCAGCGCGGCAAATTCATGCAGGAAGCCTGCGACGTGACCCAAGGCGGCATGGCCGCGTTCATCGGCCTCGACGAAGCACCGACGCGCGAAGTCTGCGCGGAAGCCGGCGTGGTGCTGGCGAATTTGAACTGCCCCGGCCAGCTTGTCATTTCCGGCGGGGCGGAAAAAATCGCGAGGGCGTGCGAGCTCGCCAAGGCCAAAGGCGCAAAACGCGCGCTGCCGCTGCCGGTGGCCGGCGCGTATCACTCGCCGCTCATGGCGAGCGCGCAGCCGAAGCTCGCGGCGGAACTCGCGAAAGTAAATTTGGTTTCGCCGGCTGTTCCGGTGATTTCCAACGTCACGGCGTCAGCGCATGGAACACCGGCGGAAATTTCCGCGAAGCTCGTCGAGCAGGTCTGCGCGTCGGTGCTGTGGGAAAAATCCATGCGCAATCTGCTGGCGCAGGGCTTTACGCGGTTCATCGAGATCGGGCCGGGCACGGCCTTGAGCGGATTCATGAAGCGCATTGACAAGACGGCGACGATGCTGAACGTCGCGGACGCCGCGAGCCTGGAAGCCACGGTGAAAGCGTTGATATAAAATTTGCCACAGAGGCACAGAGCGCACAGAGATTTGTGTTTTCAACTCTGTGTTCTCTGTGACTCTGTGGCTAAATAATTCTGTTCATTCAATTAATTCTGTCTAAAAATCTTAAAACTATGAGCCAGCTCACCAATCAAGTCGCCGTGGTCACCGGCGCGGGCCGCGGCATCGGCCGCGCCATCGCGCTGAAATTCGCCAGTGAAGGCGCGGATGTCGTCGTGGTCTCGCGCACGCAGGAAAATTCCGAGAAGGTCGCCAATGAGATCGGCGCGCTCGGCCGCAAGGCGTGGGCGTTCGCCGTGGACGTGGCGGATTCCGCCGCCGTCAGCGCCGCCGCCGGAAAAATCCTGGCCGACTGCGGCAAGGTGGACATTCTCGTCAACAACGCCGGCGTGACGCGCGACGGCCTGCTCATGCGCATGAGCGACGCGGACTGGGACACGGTGCTCAACACGAACCTGAAGGGCGCGTTTTTCGTCACGAAGGCGTTCAGCCGCGCGATGATCAAGGCGCGCAGCGGGCGCATCATCAACATTTCGTCGGTCATCGGCCTCATCGGCAACGCGGGGCAGAGCAATTACGCGGCGAGCAAGGCGGGGCTGATCGGCTTCACGCAGTCGTGCGCGAAGGAGCTGGCCGGACGCGGCATCACGGTGAACGCCATCGCGCCGGGCTTCATCCAGACCGACATGACTTCAGAGCTGAAGGAGGAAATGAAGGCGGCGCTGCTCAAGCAGATTCCGCTGGGCTGCTTCGGCGAGGCGGAGGACATCGCGGGCGCGGCGCTTTATCTCGCGAGTCCGGCGGCGCGCTACGTCACCGGCCAGGTGCTGACGGTGGACGGCGGAATGGTGATGTGATTTCAAATCTTCACCGCCTGCCGGTTCCTGGTTTTAACCAGTGTTTGCAGGCGGATTGTGATTGTGATTAGGATCAGGAATGCGGAAAATTGGATTCAAGGCTTGACGCGCAGGGCGACTTTAAGCTAGAAAAACAGGATAATTATGTCAGACAAACCTATCGAACAGCGTGTAAAGGACATCATCGTGGAACAGCTCGGCGTCAAACCCGACCAGGTCGTTCCGGCGGCGAAATTTATCGAAGACCTCGGCGCGGATTCGCTCGACACCGTCGAGCTGGTCATGGCGCTGGAGGAGGAGTTTGGCATCGAGGTGCCGGACGAACAGGCCGAGAAGCTCCAGAGCGTCGGCGACGTCATCAAATACGTCGAAGAAGCCCAAAAGTAATTTGAACACCAACGGCGGGGCAGTTTAGGCTGGACACAGCCCGGACTGCCCCGTTTGATTTTGACATGGCAAACAACTATTCCGACCGTCGCGTGGTCGTCACCGGCATGGGCGTCGTCACGCCGCTCGGGCACGACCTCAATTCCTTCTGGCAAAATCTCGTCGCCGGCCAGTGCGGGATTGATAAGATCACCGCCTTCGACGCGTCGGCCTATGCCACGCAGATCGCCGGCGAGGTGAAAAACTTCGACCCGGCGCCCGCGTTTCCGTCGCCCAAGGAAATCCGCCGCACCGACCGCTACTCGCAGTTCGGCATCTACGCCGCGTGGAGCGCGCTCAAGGACTCCGGCTTGGAACTTGAAAAAGAAAACCTCGACGAAATCGGCGTGTTCCTCGGCTCCGGCATCGGCGGGCTGGCCACCACGACCGAGCAGCACAAGACGCTGATCGAGCGCGGCCCCGGCCGCATGTCGCCGTTCACCATCCCGATGCTCATCGGCAACATGGCGTCCGGCCTCGTCTCGATGTATTTCAACCTGCGCGGGCCGAACTTCGCCACCTGCTCCGCCTGCGCGACGGCCAACCACGCCATCGGCGAGGCCTGGCGCACCATCAAGGCCGGCGACGCCCAGGTGATGTTCGCCGGCGGCTCGGAGGCGGCGGTCATCCCCATCGGCATCGGCGGATTCTGCGCGATGCGCGCCATGAGCACGCGCAACGACGACCCCAAAACCGCGTCGCGTCCGTTCGACAAAGACCGCGACGGCTTCGTCATGGGCGAAGGCGCGGGCGTTTTGGTCTTGGAAGAACTGGAGCACGCCAAAAAACGCGGTGCGCGGATTTACTGCGAAATTTCCGGCTACGGCAACACCGCCGACGCGCATCATCTCACCTCGCCGTCGCCCGGCGGCGAAGGCGCGGCGCGCAGCATGAAGATGGCGCTGCGCACCGGCGGCCTGAACGCGACCGACATCACCTACATCAACGCCCACGGCACGTCCACGCCGCAGGGCGACATCGCCGAGACGCAGGCCATCAAGTCCGTTTTCGGCGACCACGCGCGCAAGCTCGTCGTCAGCTCCACCAAGGGCGCGACCGGCCACATGCTCGGCGCCGCCGGCGCGGTGGAAACCGCCGTGTGCGTTCTCGCCATCAAGCACGGCATCGTCCCGCCGACCATCAATTATCAGACGCCCGATCCCGAGTGCGACCTGGATTACGTCCCGAACACCGCGCGCGAAATGCAAGTGAACGCCATCGTCAACAACTCGTTCGGCTTCGGCGGCCACAACTCGACCATCGCGGCGAAGAAATTCGTCGGCTGATCCGGCGTTTTGCCCGAACAATTCAAAAGCGGCGTTCCGGTGGGAACGCCGCTTTTTGTTTGCCGGGATTTCTTCAAGCCAGCGACGCCAAAATCTTCTCCGCCGCCGCGCGCGGGTTTTCCGCCGCGTAAATCGGCCGGCCGATGACCAGCCAGCTTGCGCCGGCCTGGACCGCCTCGCGCGGCGTGAGCGTGCGTTTCTGGTCGTCGGCCTTTTCCGCGCCGGTGCGGATGCCGGGCGTCACGAGTTGGATTTCCGCCGGCAGGATTTGCCGCAGCGCGGTGATTTCCAGCGGCGAGCAGACCAGCCCGCGCAAACCGGATTTCACCGCCAAGGTTGCGAGTCGTTCGACTTGATGGCCGACGTTGGCTTCACAGCCGATTTCCGTCAGCGCGTGGCTGTCCATGCTGGTCAGCACGGTCACGCCGAGGACGAGCGGCGCGGGCCGGCCGAGCGCCTTTGCCGTGTCCTGCGCGGATTTTTCCGCCGCGCGCATCATCTCGCCGCCGCCGCTGGTGTGGATGGTCAGCATCTGCACGTCGAGCCGCACGGCGGAGGCGACGGCCTTGGCGACGGTGTTCGGGATGTCGTGAAATTTCAAATCGAGGAACACGCTCGCGCCGGTCGCACGGACGCAGCGGACGATGTCCGGCCCGGCGGCGACGAACAGTTCCTTGCCGATCTTGAACGCGCCGACGGCGGGCGCGACCTGCTCTGCGAGCTTCAATGCCTGTTCCGCCGACGGCACGTCCAGCGCCACGATGATGGGATTTTTCATTTTTTCAACCACAGATGGGCACAGATAAACACAGATTCCCGAAAAGTGCATCCGCGAATTTTGACTTGGCGGCAAATATTTCCTAACCTGTGACCATGAAAACAGCCCGCCACACCGACAAGGATTTTTCCGCGAAGCTCCGCAAGGCCGCCGCCGACTCCAGCCTGTTCGACGCCGAGATTGAAGCGCGCACCAAGGCGATTCTGCACGACGTGTTTGTGCGCGGCGACGACGCGGTGCTGGAGCTCACCGAAAAATTTGACGGCGCAAAACTCGCCGCCGAACAGCTCGCCGTGACGCAGGCCGAATTATTTAACGCCTCGCTCGCCGCCGATGAGCCGCTGCGCGCGGCCGTGGCGGAAGCGGAAAAGAACATCGCCGGCTTTGCCAAAAAATCTTTGCGCAAAAACTGGCAGGCGAAAAATTCCCATGGCGCGAGCGTCGGCGAAAAGTTTGACCCGTTCACGCGCGTCGGCGTCTATGTTCCCGGCGGCACCGCGCCGCTCGTCTCGACGGCGCTGATGACCATCACGCTGGCCAAGGTTGCGGGCTGCAAGGAAATCGTCGTCACCACGCCGGGCGGCAGGGACGGCTCCGTCAATCCCGCGATTCTGTTTGCGGCGCGGGCGGCGGGCGCGACGGAGATTTACCGCGTCGGCGGCGCGCAGGCGATTGCGGCGCTCGCTTACGGCACCAAGACGATCCGCCGCGTGCAAAAGATTTTCGGCCCCGGCAACGCCTACGTCAGCATGGCCAAGCGCCTGCTCGTCGGGCGCGTGGCCATTGACCTGCTCGCCGGCCCGAGCGATTTGCTCGTGCTGGCCGACGACACGGCGAATCCCAAGTTCGCCGCGTCCGACATGCTCGCGCAGGCCGAGCACGGTTCCGGCCACGAGCGCGTCTGGCTGGTCACGACTTCCGCGAAAATTCTCCAGGCCGTGGAAAAGGAAATCGCGAAGCAGTTGCCCAAACTTTCGCGGCGCGCGCTCATCCAACGCGTGCTCGACCGCAACGTCTGGCTCATCCAGGTGCCGAGCCTCGTGGACTGCGTGGAACTGGCGAACCAAATTTCGCCGGAGCATTGCGAAGTCATCACCCGCGACGCGCGCAAGGTCAGCGGCGGCATCGTGACGGCCGGCGCGATTTTCCTCGGCAACTGGTCGCCGACCGTGCTGGGCGACTACATCGCCGGGCCGAGCCACGTTTTGCCGACCGACGGCGCGGGCGCAAGCTTCGCCGGCCTGACGGTGGACCAATTTCAGCGCCGCACGAGCGTGGTGGAATACAACCGCGCGTCGCTAAAGAAAGCGTTGAAAGGCGTGAAGAAATTTGCCGAACTCGAAGGCCTCGACGCGCACGGCAAAAGCGCTGAAATTCGGAAATAAATTTCAACTTCAAACCGGCGCGTTTGCCCGCAGCGCGTCGGCCAGACCTGAATTGCGTCGCAACTGCGTCGCGATGGTCGCGCGCAAAATTGTTTCCGGGGCCAGGATGCGGACGGATTGGCGGGCGCGCGTCAGGCCGGTGTAAAACAACTGCCGCGTGAGCACCGGGCTGGCTTGCTCCGGCAGCACCAACATGACGTGGTCGAATTCCGAGCCTTGACTCTTGTGGATGGTGAGGGCGAAAACCGTCTCGTGCTCCGGCAGCCGCTCGCGCGCGACGGCGCGGATGCCGCCGGCTTCATCGGGAAAATGCACGAGCGCGGAATACTTGTCCGCCGGCCAGACGACGCCGGTGTCGCCGTTAAATAATTTTAGCGCGTAATTGTTGGCCGTCACCATCAGCGGTTTGCCTGCGTAACTGCCGGTCTTCATTCGTTCGGGCGCGATGAGTCCGGCGTCCGTGAGAATTTCCTCGGCGAGCCGGTTGATGGCCTCGGTGCCGAACGGCCCCTCGCGCACGGCGCAGAGGATGCGGAATTTCCCCAGCGCGGCGAGCGCCTCGGCGGGCGCGGCGGATTTTAGCACCTCGCCGTAATGCAAAACCACGGCGTCGCGCAGCGCGGCCTTGAGCAATTTCGCGGGCGGCAATGGCTGCCACGCCAGCGCGGCGGCGGGTTGCCGGAGCAATTGCATCGCCGTGCCGGCGTCGCCTGCGTTCACGGACACGCTGATTTCATTGAGCGTAGCCATTTCGCCGGAGCGGTAATTCGTGCGCAGTTGAATCACCGTGTCCACCAGGCCGCCAGCGGCGGAAACATTTTTTCCGCCGGGGGGTTCACCACCGCAACGCTGGTAGTCCGCGCAGAAACTTTCGCTGAAGCCGTTGCTGGCCGCCGCGCGGCAAAGGTCGCCCAGCACGTTGCCGGCGTCCACCGGCGGCAGTTGATCCTGGTCGCCGACCAGCACCAGCCGCGCGTCCGGCTTGAGCGCCGCGAGCAGTTTCGCCATCAGCGCCAGGCTCACCATGCTCGCCTCGTCCACCACCAGCACGTCCACCGGCAAAGGATTTTCGGCGTCGTGGCGGAATTTCGTGGACTGCGGAATCGTGCCGAGCAGCCGGTGAATCGTGGTCGTCAGGTCTTTCGCCTGGAGCCGCGCCTTGACCGCTTCCGAACACGCCAGCCCGGCCAGCGAGCGCGACAGCGCTTCCTGCAACCGCGCCGCCGCCTTGCCGGTGGGCGCGGCGAGCTTCACCAGCAAATTTTCGCCGCCCGGCTGTGCGAGCAGCAACGCCAGCAGTCGCGCCACCGTCCACGTCTTGCCGGTGCCCGGCCCGCCGGTGATGACGGACAACCGCTGCCGCAACGCCGCGAACGCCGCGACCTGCTGCCAGTTGGCGTCTTTCGTCTTGCCGGGAAATAGCTTTGCCAAGCCGGCGGCTGCGGTTTGCGCATCGAAAGCGAACGGCGGTTGCTGACGGCGTTTCAAAATCTCGGCGGCGACCGTCTGTTCGTATTTCCAATAGCGGTGCAGATACAGCCGGCCGGCGTTGTCCAAAATCAGCGGCTTGTCGTCGCCGGGTTTGCCAACGACGGCGGCGGCGCGCAAAACTTTTTCCCATTCACTGCGTGGCGGGCAATTGAGCGGAGCAATTTCCCCAACCGGCGTTTCTGAAAATTCTTTGCCGGCAACTTCATCAAGGCAAAGGCAGGAATGTCCCTCGGCCAGCCGCCGGCTCACGAGCGCCGCCGCCAAAGTGAGTTCGGGACAATCGCCGCCGGCGAACTGCTGCATCAGCCCGGCGAAATGGCGGTCAAGCGGATGAAACGACTCGCTCTCCAAAAGCGCCGCGAGTGACGGAAGCCGGCTCATGCTTTCACCTCCGCGAATCCGCCGAGCCGCGCCGCGAGCCGCGCGATTTTTTCCGCCGCCGGCCGGTCGTGGAAAATGCCCAGCTCCGGTTGTGCCGGCGTGACGCCGCGCAGGAAAATGTAGCGGACGCCGCCGAAATGTTTTTCGTAGTCGTAGCCCGCGAGCCGCGCCCGCAGATATTTGTCCAGCGCCACGGTGTAGAGATGATATTGCAAATCGTAGCCGCGCTCCGTGATTTCGCGCTGCATGGCGGGCGGGCTGTAATCTTCGACGCGGTGGCCGAGCGAATTGGATTTCCAGTCCACGATGTAAAAACGCCCGTCGAATTCAAAGATGAGGTCAATGAAGCCTTTCAGAAAACCTTCGATGCGCGCCGGTGCCGTCGCTGATTTTGCGGGAGAACTTTTTTTGTCGCGGATCAATTTGACCAACGGCTCCGCGTCCAGCGCGCCGGTGGGGAAATGAAATTCCATCTCGCTCAAGCGCTGCGCCCGGCTGACGTGCGCGAGCGTGAAATTCGGGTTTTCAGAATCCAGCGGTGTCTGGCGCAGCCGCTCCAGCATTTCCGAAACGGCCACGATGTGCTGCTCGTCGTCCAGGCCGAAGGCTTGCAGTTGTTGTTTCACCAGCGCCGCCGTGGCATTCGGGTCGGCGTTCGCAAAATCAAATCGCTCCAGAATCTGGTGCAGGCAGTCGCCAGTGCGCGCGCCGGCAGGCAAGGCAAAAATGCCGGTGGCGGCTGATTCTTCAGCGTCGGCCAGTTTTGGCTCAACGCCGGTCGCATCGTAATCCGGCAAATCCGGCGTGGCGGCTTCGTGCGGCGCAAACGCCTGCTGCGACAACTGCGTGAAGCTGGAGAGAAACCACGACGGCTTGATTTCACGGGCGCAGGATTTGGGTGCCAATTCCGCCGTGGCTGTTTTTTCCGGTTTCCACGGTTCGCCCGGTTCCAGCGGCACATCAGCGACGGCGATGGCGGCAGGGGAATTTTCCGCGATGGCGAGCCAGCGGTTTTTCCAGTCCGCCGGATTGGCGGGCTGCGCTTCCAAAAACGCGACCGGGTCGGAAAGCTGTTCGCTGCGGCCATTCAACAGCCACGCCAGCGCGGTGGACTGGCTGCGCGGGTAAGGCGCGCTGACCAGATAGCACCGGTGGCACGCCCGCGTCAGCGCGACGTAGAGCAGCCGCACTTTTTCTGCGAGCAATTCCTTCG
>Ga0224555_1005245_pt1 | contig 11065 bp, 8 predicted proteins | sample 714S23034metaG_FD_180687 | JGI IMG/M metagenome (GOLD analysis project Ga0224555, IMG submission 180687) | Peat soil microbial communities from Stordalen Mire, Sweden - 717 S2 30-34 | ecosystem: Environmental > Terrestrial > Soil > Wetlands > Peat | place: Sweden: Norrbotten County, Stordalen...
GGTAAATTGGGGTCATAGTGATTGTCAATATTGCCAGACGCGCGCACGACCATAACTGGGAACTGGATCCGATTACGCGTTCCCTGTTGGACACCGATTTCTACAAGCTGCTGATGCTCCAGTTCATCTGGAAGCACTTCCCGGCGACCCATGCCTCCTTCACGCTTCTCAATCGCACATCAGCGGTGCGCCTGGGCGAGATGGTTGACGTCGATCAGTTGCGGGAGCAACTGGAAGCGACCGGAAAGCTGCGCTTTCACAAGTCCGAACTGATCTGGCTGGCGGGCAATTCGTTTTTCGGGCGCAGAGGCATCTTCGAATCCGCATTTCTGGAGTGGCTGGAACGGGACTTTCGCCTCTCCGGCTACGATTTATCGGTCCAAGACGGGCAGCTTTCGCTCCGGTTTCACGGTCTTTGGACCGAGACGACGATGTGGGAGATTTATGCGCTCTCGGCCATCGACGAGCTGAAGACGCGCGCCAGCCTGAAGCGCCTGACCGAGTTCGAACTGGACATCCTCTATGCGCGGGCCAAGACCAAGCTGTGGGAAAAGATGGAGCGGCTGCGCGGGGTTCCCACATTGAGCGTGAGCGACTTTGGAACGCGGCGCCGGCACAGCTTCCTTTGGCATGAATATGTGGTCAAGGCCATGAGCGATGTGCTGGGCGATAACTTTGCCGGCAGTTCGAATGCCTATCTGGCTTACAAGCACGATCTGGAGGCAATCGGCACCAGTGGGCACGAACTGCCCATGGCCCTGGCGGCAATGGCGGCCAACGATGAAGACTTGAGAACGGCACAATACCGGCTGCTTGAGTTATGGCAGCGGAGTTATCAGGGGGAATTGCTCATTCTGCTTCCCGACACGTTTGGGACCACGCAGTTCTTATCGGACGCGCCGGATTGGGTGGCGAACTGGACCGGCCAGCGCATGGATAGCAAAGACCCCTACCTGGCGGGGGACGAATACATTGCGTGGCTCCGGCAGCGCGGCCGCGATCCGCGCCACAAGCGGCTGATTGCCTCCGATGCGCTCGATGTCGAGCAGATTCTGGGGCTTCATGCCTATTTTGGCGGCACGCTACGCAATGGCGCGACGCCCAGGGATTTTCAGCGCGCCAGCGACTTTCTGGACGAACGGAAATGGGTTGCCGATCGCCGCATTCGCTTCAGCGCGGGGTGGGGCACCTATCTGACCAACGATTTTCGCAATTGCAATCCCCAGGGCGGTGACGCCTTCAACCCCGTAAGCCTGGTGTGCAAACTTGCCGATGTGGAGGGCAAGCCGGCGGTGAAGCTGTCCGATAACTACTCGAAGGCGCTGGGCGCGGCCGAAGAGGTTGCGCGCTACCGGCGGATATTTGGAACCGCGGGGGTGGCGGATATCCCCCTCACGGTTTAGAGCGTTTTCGGTTCATGTGTTAACAAAACTTTGGGTGCCCCATCCTTGAATCGCTTTTTGATTCAAGGGTGGGAGACAACAAAAATCCGTCTCAACCGTAAACAATAAGACCGAAAACGCTCTATGACCTGGCAGCAGAGGCCGAACCAACAGCTTGAACCAGATTCTGTTGCGGGTTGCGCTCGCCATTGAAGATGACGCGGATCGACTCAAGCACGCGCTCCGGAGTAATCATGCGCATGCAAACGGGATCGTCGCAGGCCGAGTTTTTCTGGTTGGTGGCCATGACGCAGGGCGAGCAGGAGAGATCGGCGGTGATCGACTCCGTGTTGCCCAGGCTGCCGTAGAGCTTGGGCGTCTCCGGGCCAAACAGCACGATGGAGCGAATCGGCGTGATGGCCGAAAAGTGCGCCGGGCCGCTGTCGTTGGTCACCAGCACCCTGGAGATGTTGTAGAGCGCCGGCAGCGCCATCAGATTGTGCATTCCGGCAAAGCTGACGAAGCGCGGATGACCGATGGATTCCGCCATGCGCAGGGCTTCTTCACGCTCGCTGCGTGAGCCGGTGATGAGCACCAGGGCATCGTCCCACTCGCGCGCCACCATGCCGGCCAGCGCGGCAAAGTTCTCCAGCGGCCAGCGGCGCTGCGGCAGCAACTCGGAGCTGTTGGGGTTGATCAGCACAATGCGGTGGTACTCTGGCTTGTACTCGGGATAGACCTCGCGCACCAGCCCGCGCACATATTCCTTGTCGGCCTCAGCCACGGGCTGGACCGGCACGCGAATCTCCTCGTCGGAGACATACGTCTTGGAATAGGGCACCTCGGGCTTGGTCGCCAGCAGCGCATTCACCATGCAGACAAAGTTCTTGGCGATGTGGATGTGGCCGTTGTAGTTCACGCGGTGGGTCATCATTTCGCCGCGGTAGAGGCCCTCGGAATGGAAGCGGTAGAAGCCCACCCGCCGCTTGGCCCCGGAGAAGCCGGTGAGCAAAGCGGAATAGCGCGAAAACAGTTCCAGATCCACAACCGTGTCGATCTTTGCCTTGCGCGCCCAGCGGAGAAAGCGGAGAGAGTCCAGCACCAGCGGCCAAAAACCGGTTTCGCGAATGGTGACGATGTTGGCCGCGGGAACCGTGTTCAGCAGGCGCAGGCTGTCCACGTTCCGCTCGAAGATGAGAAAGAATATCTCCGCGCCCAGCGCGTCTTTTGCCTTTTGCATGGCGGGGTTGGCGATTACCGTGCTGCCCATCTCAGACAGTTCGATAAAGAGAATCCGCCGCGGCGTTTGCGGCCCTTTGGGCTTGGCCCACAGACGCAACAGTTGAGTGCTGAGAAAGCAGAGCGGTATGCCAATCCAGTAGTCGACGGCCCGCATCGTCCGTAGCTTCATTGAATGAACCCTTTGCTGCCTTTGGATACCGGGTCGATTTCGACCGCGGAGCGTACACGGACGTCTTGGCTGCTGAACCACTTCCCTGCATTCGCCGTGAGCAGACAGTGCGTACTCGCATCCACTGCAACTTGAATTATAGTTTGCCGAATGCGAGCCAGGCATCCACAGGAACCAGGTAATACAATTGTATGGTCTGCGCAATTGAACATTCGATGGAGATCCAGCTTGGGCAAAGGGCTTTATTCCCCTCCCCTCGGCGCAAGCGGATCGTATGCTTTGCCGTCCGTGCCAGCGCAATGAAATGGAGTGTACGTGCTGAGCAATACGCCTAATCTGCGCAAGCGCAATATTTTGTTCATCCTGGCATTCTCGATTCTCGGCTTCGCCGTCATGGGATACCACCCCGGCGTCGAGGACGACGGCGTCTATCTTTCCGCCGTAAAGAGCAACGTGAATCCAGCGCTCTATCCCCATGACGCCGAGTTCTTCCGCACTCAACTCCAGGCCACATTCTTTGATAAATGGGTTGCCGGCTTCGTCCACTTGACCGGGATTCCGGTCGCCCAAACGGAACTGCTCTGGCAACTCGCGTCCATCGTGCTGATCCTGTTCGCCTCATGGAGCATCGCCCGCAGGTTGTTTGCCGAAGCACGCGCGCAATGGGCAGGCGTGGCCATGGTCGCCGCCATGCTCACGCTTCCAGTCGCGGGAACCGCGCTCTATTTGGCGGATCAGCATCTGCATCCGCGCAACATTGCCACGGCGATCATTCTATTGGCGGTTTCGCGGGTACTGGCCCACAAACGCTGGCAGGCGATGCCGCTCCTGCTGCTGTCGTTTGTGTTGCATCCCATCATGGCCGCAATGGGCGCCTCCTTCTGCTTCTTCCTGACCATGACGACGCTGGAACAGACTCCTGCCTGGCTGCGCAACTGGCGCGGAGCCGGGGGCGGTACTGCGGCGGCGGCGTTTGTCCCACTGGGTTGGATCTTCGAGCCCCCCACCCCGCTCTGGCACAAGGCCCTGGAAACGCGCACCTACTACTTCCTTTATCGCTGGGAATGGTATGAGTGGCTGGGCGCTATTGCTCCGCTCTTTCTTTTCTGGCTGCTGTGGCGCTTCGCGCGCAAGCACGGCGAGAAGCCGCTGGCCCGCTTTGCCCTGGCCCTTTTCATCTACGGCGTCTTTCAGCAGGCCGTCGCTATGATCATGCTGGGAATTCCGGCCCTGATCCGGCTTACGCCGCTGCAACCGATGCGCTTCCTTCACCTGATCTATCTCTTCATGGCCCTGATCAGCGGCTGCCTGCTGGGCAAATACCTGTTGAAAGCCAAAATTTGGCGCTGGGCGCTGTTTCTGCTCATCGCCAATGGCAGCATGTTTGGCGCGCAGAGAGCGCTCTTCAGCGGCAGCGAGCACCTGGAACTGCCCGGCCGGCAATCGGCCAACCCCTGGTTACAGGCATTTGACTGGATTCGCCAGAACACGCCAACCGGCGCTTACTTTGTCCTCGATCCCCGCTACATGGAAGCCGACGGAGAGGACTATCACAGCTTTCGCGCCCTGGCCGAGCGCAGCCAGTTGGCCGATGCTCTCAAAGACACCGCGGTAGTGACCCAGGTTCCCGAACTGGGCCCGGAGTGGGAGCGGCAGGTCAAGGCCCAGGACGGCTGGTCCAACTTTCAGCTTTCAGACTTCGAGCGGCTCAAGGCGGAGTTCGGCGTGGACTGGGCGCTGGTCGCCTATCCTCAACCGGCGGGTCTGCGCTGCCGCTGGCACAACGAACTCCTCGCGGTCTGCCAGATTCCCTAGCGGCGCGGCCTAGTGGTATGTCTCACGCAGATGATCGTTTAACCGCATTGAAGGGTACGGGCTTCAGCCCGTACATAAAGCCTGCAAAATCACGCGGGCTTTAGCCCCTGAGGGAATGCGCGGCTCATCTGCGTTGATTCTGAACACCCTCAAAATGGACCCAAATAACGAGACACTACACTAGAGAGTTTTCGATTCAAGTGTTAACAAAAACTTCCGTGCCCCATCCTTTCCGCTTTTTTCTGCGGAAAGGGTGGGATACCAAACACAATTTCGGTTTACGCCGTTTCCAAAAAATGCTCGAAAGCCGCGCCCTTTCCAGCCATCACCCTCTTGCCGCGTGCGAGATTCCTGCTTGCTCTTACGCTCTCGGCCAGAAGTGCTCTTCGCTCGACGTGCGCAGCCGCTGGGCCGCGTCTTCGGGGGTAATATCCCGCTGCGGCATGCCCAGCATCTCAAAGCCCACCATGAACTTGCGAACCGTGGCCGAGCGCAGCAGCGGCGGATAGAAGTGGGCGTGGAAATGCCATTCCGAGTGATCTCCGCCGTCGGTCGGCGACTGGTGGAAGCCCATCGTGTAGGGGAAACTGGTGTCGAACAGATTGTCGAAGCGAGTGGTCAGCCGCTTCAGCGCGTCGGCCAGCCCGTCGCGCTCGGCCTCTGTGAACTCCGGCATCGCCCCCAGGTGACGGCGCGAAACCAGCAGCACCTCGAACGGCCAAACGGCCCAGAAGGGGACAATGGCCGCAAAATGCTCATTCTCAAAGACGATGCGCTCGCCGGATGTCCGTTCTGCCTCGACGTAGTCGCAGAGCAGGCAGTGGCCGGTGCGGGCCAGATGATCGCGCTGGGCCAGGGTCTCGGCGGCCGGCTCGTCGGGCACAAAGCCGGTGGACCAGATCTGGCCGTGCGGATGCGGGTTGCTGGCGCCCATCATGGCCCCGCGGTTCTCGAATATCTGCACGTACTGGATCCAGTCCAGGCCGCCAATCTCGAGGTATTGCTGGGTCCAGGCATCGACGACGGGGCGAATCTCCTCGCGCGTCATGCGAGCCAGGGTCAGGCTGTGGTCGGGATGGTAGCAGAGCACCTTGCACAATCCACGCGCGGGCTCGGCCTTGAGCAGCGGTGAAACCGGCGCTTTATCCAGCGCGGGAGAATCCGGCAGCAAGGCGGCGTAATCGTTTACAAACGGAAAAACCCCTTCATACGCCGGGTTGACGGCTCCGCCCGCCCGCTTGTTGCCTGGGCACAAATAGCACTGCGGATCGTAAGAGGCCCCTGAAGGAGCGGCTTTCTGCCCTACTTCGCCCTGCCAGGGGCGCTGCGTGCGGTGCGGCGAAACCAAAACCCAGGACTGCCGCAGCGGATTCCACCGGCGATGCACAAACTGCCATTTCTTTTCCATGCTTTCTCCCAAATTCATTCTAATGCGGCGGTTTTCGTCCAACTGTGCCCGCCCTCACGCCGCAGCGTGCTTTGGAGACAACATGGAGACCGGAAACCGCCGCGCCCGCTTGCCCTGCTCTCAACCGTCATTAGCCCGAATCCAGGGTCCAACCCAAAAAAACCTGGGTTTGGACCCCAGGTGAGCATAGTTCTACCATAGACGCTGCAACCCAACCGGCCGGTCATAGCCAGATTGGGGCCAAGGAATGTCTACGATGCTCTCCGCAGCGAAAATCGTCGCTCTTCACGACCAGCGAACTCGAAAGTGGCACCAGGCGCCGGGAGACTTGCGCGAAGATGCGCCCGAAAGCGCGGACTCAGGCGACGGCCCCGAACCAAGTCCTGACGCAAAACTGAACGAGGCAGCCGATTGGCTCAGCCTGGTCGCCCGCCAGCATCGCGCCAACTTCGACCTTTGGCACACTGAGGACGAAGCCCGCGCTCCCGGCGCCACCGATGCGCAACTGGCCGGGGTAAAGCGCCGCGTGGACCGAACCAACCAACTCCGCAACGACCTGGCCGAGGAACTGGACCGCGTCTTGCTTGGCTGGCTCAAGCTCAGGAGCCTGCCCAACCCGGAGGCTCCCCTCAACTCCGAGTCGCCGGGCCTGATCGTCGATCGTCTCTCCATCCTGGCGCTCAAGATCTACCACACCCGCGAAGAGGCCGCGCGCACGGACGCGCCCCTGGGCCACGCAGACCGCAACCGCGACCGGCTGGGCATATTGGAAGAGCAGCGCGCCGACCTGGCTGGCTGCCTCGATCAGCTATGGCGGCAGACGCTGGCGGGAACGCGGCAATTCAAGCTTTACCGTCAGTTAAAGATGTACAACGACCCGTCTCTCAACCCGGCCATCTACCGTAAACCAACTATTGATCCGGCCCTGAAGGATTGCATCACCACAGAACTGTCATCCTGAGCGGAGCACAGCGAAGTCGAAGGACCTGCGGTTGCTTTTGCTCTGCGCCGTAGCAGCCCAATAGGCCCGGATCAATAAGGAACCGGGCTGGTAACTCCCCTTTTGCGGGCTGCCCATTGACGTAACTCGACGTTCTGCGTATAAAGAGGGCCTGAGCAGCGTTATTCTTGAACGCGGATTTTCTACCGGTAGCTACCCGGTTCAATCGAGCGTAAAGGGATGCCCGCTCCTGGCAAACTTATGACGCAAGAGGCCCGATCCGCGGCGTCCCGCCGCAAAAAAGCACCCTCCCCGGCTCCCAAATCCGGCAGCCATTCGCCGACGGGCACGGGATCCGCTTTCCAGCACTTCCAGGCGGCCGTGCAACTGCTGCAGCAGGGCAAGTGCGAGAAGGCTCTGGCAGCCTTTGAAAAGATGCTCCCCACGGCGCCGCCGGAAATCAGGGAACGCTGCCGGATGTATGCCTCCACCTGCCAGCGGCAACTGGAGAAGCACAAACTGGCCTTCTCCACGCCCGAGGAGCACTACGACTACGCCATCTCGCAGTTGAATACCGGCTACTACGAGGAAGCGCGCGAGCAGTTCAACAACATTCTGGCCAACCATCCCAGGGCCGACTATGCCTTTTATGGGCTGGCCCTGCTGGGCTCCATCACCGGACGCCCCCAGGATTGCCTCTATAATTTGGCCCAGGCCATCGAGCTGAACCCGAAAAATCGGCTCCAGGCTCGCACCGACAGCGACTTCCAGAGCATGGTGGACGATCCCCGCTTTACCGAGTTGCTGTATCCTGAAATTCCCTAATGAATCAAGCGACCTCTCCAAGCAACGCAGACGTGGATCAGTTGCGGCAGCCTACTCGCGGACCTGAAGCTTCAACTCAGGTCCGTCCCATCCGCGTAGTGGCCATCGGAGGCGGCACCGGCCTCTCCACGCTGCTGCGCGGATTGCGCAAGCATGTGATCGCCTCCAACCAACCCGCGGCCGCGCCGGGCATGATTGCCGATCTGGCCGCCGTGGTCACCGTGACCGACGACGGCGGTTCCAGCGGCCGCCTGCGTAAGGGCTTCAACATGCTGCCCCCCGGCGACCTGCGCAACTGCATGGTGGCGCTCAGCGAGGAGGAGGATCTGCTGGCCCGGCTCTTCGCTCATCGCTTCAGCAAGGGCGATTCACTCAAGGGGCACAACTTCGGCAATCTCTTTGTCGCCGCGCTCACCGAGATCACCGGCGACTTCGGCCAGGCCATTCAACTGGCGTCAAAGATTCTGGCCACCCGCGGCCGCATCTATCCGGTCACAACGGCCAACACCACCCTGATAGCGCGCATGGACGACGGCTCGCTGGTGCGCGGCGAGACCAACATCACCGCCAGCCGCCTCCGCATCGCCGAGCTGATGCTCGATCCCCCCGGCGCTGTTCCGCTGCCCGAGACCCTGGATGCAATCGAGCGCGCCGACCTCATCACCGTGGGGCCGGGCTCGCTCTACACCTCGCTCATCACCAACCTGCTGGTGCAGGGCATCCCCGCGGCGCTGGCCCGCGCCAAGGGCGTGCGCGTCTACATCTGCAACCTGATGACCCAGGCCAACGAAAGCCTGAATCTCACCGCCTCAGAGCACATTGAGCGCATCTACGAGCACACCCACGCGCCCATCTTCGACTATGCGCTGGTGAACACCGCGCCCTTTTCGCCTGAAACGCTGGCTCGCTATGCGGCCCAGAATGCGGCGCCGATCATCCCCGACATCGAGCGCATCGAGGCCCTGGGCGTGCGCTGCATCGCCGGCGACTTCGCCAGCGAAGAGAGCGTCGTCCGCCACGCCGCCGGCGGCGTGACCAACACGCTGCTGAAGCTGGGGCAAGCCGCCCTGGCCAGACGGGGCTGATTCCCTCCGGGCATTGAACGCAGGCTCTCCGGCTACGCCATTTTCAATTCTGCTCTACCCCTCCACCGTCCGCTTCAACTGCCCGCAGGCCGCAAAGATATCCCGTCCCCGCGGCTTGCGCACATAGGTGGGAATTCCCTCCCCGGCAAGCGTGACGCGAAAGGCTTCCACCGCCTCGGGCTGAGGCATCGAGTAGGCGATGCCAGGGCCCGGATTCCAGGCAATCAGGTTCACCTTCACCGGCAATCCGGTGCGGCGCACCAGCCGCGCCACTTCGGCCGCGTGCTGCGGTTGATCGGTCACTCCGCCCAGCAAAACGTACTCGAATGTAATCCGCTCGCGGGGGCGCAACTGCACCTGGCGAAGCGCGTCCATCACCGCCTCGATGGGCCACTTGCGGTTGATGGGCATGATCTCGCCGCGGATCGCATCGTTGGGCGCGTTCAGGCTGATGGCCAGCTTGGGCCGCACCTCGGCCGGCTCTTGAGCAAACCGCTCGATGCCCGGCACAATCCCAGAGGTCGAGACGGTCATCCGCTGCGGGCTCAGTCCCACTTCCTCCACCAGCAGCCGCGCCGCGCCCATGAAGTTGTCGTAGTTCAGGAACGGCTCGCCCATGCCCATAAAGACCAGGTTCACGCGGTCGCGGCCCACCTCGACGCCGTGGCGCGCGAAGATCGCAATCACCTGCCCGGCAATCTCGCCCGCCGTCAGGTTGCGCTGCAAGCCCAGCTTGGCCGTCAGGCAGAACTGGCAGTTGACCGCGCAGCCCACCTGGCTTGAAACGCAAATCGTAGCCCGGTCCCAGCGCTTCCCTGCCCTGTCTTTCAGGTCCAGATCGTTTCCGTCCAAGTCGCTGCCGTCGCCATTTTCGCCGTCGTCGCCCTCCGGCATCCAGACGGCCTCAACGGTCTCAGTATCCTGCCCAGGGCACTGCACCAGATAGCGTTCCGTCCCGTCCACCGACTGGAAGACCTGGGCAATTTGTGGCCGGCCCACCTGCCAGCCCTCGTCAATCAGCCGCTGGCGCAGGGACTTAGGCAAGGTGGTGATTTCATTCAGGTCCGCAACCCGTTGACGATACATGGCTTCAGCCAACTGGCGTCCGCGCCAGGCCGGTTCGCCCGCCTGCGCCATCAGGGCCGCCAGAGCCTCCGCATCCAGGCCAAAGAGCCGTCCGCCGCTCGCACCCCCAAAAGCGTGGCTCACGTCTGCCGGGTCTCCGGCATCCAATCGAACGAGTTGTCTTAAATTTTCTGTCACGGCTCGGCTCAGCATAGATCATTTCGTCCTCTGGTGCAGCCCTGGGAGCCGCGGCCGGGTTGAAATCGAGGCCCTCGTTCGCAGCAGCAGCGCAGTGCGCGGGATGCCGCCAAGCCCCACTCGCCTACAATTGAGATTGAAACGATGACGATATCCACCGAGAGAAACCTCCGCCGCACCGTATTGCCGAACGGCCTGATCGTCCTGACCGAGCGCATGGATTACCTGCGTTCCGTCGCCATGGGCGTATGGATCAAGTCCGGCTCCCGCTGCGAGCCGGCCGAAACCTGCGGCATCTCCCACTTTGTGGAGCACATGCTCTTCAAGGGCACCCGCTCCCGCACCGCCCAGCACATCGCCCGCGAAATGGACTCCATCGGCGGCAACCTTGACGCCTTCACCGGCAAGGAGACCATCTGCTTCAACGTCAAGTCGCTGGCCGGCCACGTGCCCATTGCCCTGGACGTGCTCTCAGACTTGGTGCTCAACCCAACCTTCGCCGCACCCGACATCGAGCGCGAGCGCGGCGTGATTCTTGAAGAGATCAAGATCGACGAGGACAATCCGGACGTGCTGGTGAGCGAACTGTTCACCCAGAGCTTCTGGAAGGATCATCCGCTGGGCAAGCCGATCCTGGGCACCGCGGCCACGGTCAAACGGCTCGACCAGCAGCTTCTCTTCGACTATCACAGCGACCGTTTCCACGGCGGCAATATTGTCTTCTCGGCGGCCGGCAGCCTGGACCACGACAAATTTGCCGAGGCCGTCGCCGCCAAGTTCTCTGCCCTGGCTGGCGGAGAAACGCTGCACGAACTGCCGGCTCCTCAAGCCGGAGCACGCATCCTGCTGCGCCACAAAAAATCGCTCGAACAGGTGCAGATCTGCCTGGGCGTGCCCGCGCCGCCCATCACCGACGAAAACCGCTACGCCACGCTG
>Ga0224555_1005247_pt1 | contig 11062 bp, 9 predicted proteins | sample 714S23034metaG_FD_180687 | JGI IMG/M metagenome (GOLD analysis project Ga0224555, IMG submission 180687) | Peat soil microbial communities from Stordalen Mire, Sweden - 717 S2 30-34 | ecosystem: Environmental > Terrestrial > Soil > Wetlands > Peat | place: Sweden: Norrbotten County, Stordalen...
ACGAAAAGCCGCGCCACCAACCACCAACCACCAACCACCAACCACCAACCACCAACCACCAACCACCAACCACCAACCACCAACCACCAACCACCAACCACCAACCACTAACCACTAACCACTAACCACTAACCACTATGCCATTATACGAGTACGAATTATGCGAAGGCGATTGCGCCGCCTGCGGCGGCAAGTTCACGTTACGGCGGCCGCTCAGCGCGCCGCCGTTGAAAGTCTGCCCGTGCTGCCGCCGGCCCGTGCGCAAGATTATTTCCACCTTCAATTCGCCCGTCAAACTCAAGCCGCTCTCGATTACCGACGCCAAGAAAGCCGGTTTCACCGTGCTCAAGCGCGTCAATAAAGGCGAATACGAAAAGCAATAGTAAAGAATCAGGACACGCCGTCGGTCTCGAAATGCCGTCCTTCGGCCTTTGTTCTGACGCCCTTCCCAAGCCTTCGGCCGATTATTTGGCATCGGTCAGCGCTCCCCGTAAATCGCGCAGATGAGGCACGGCTCCAAACTGCCCCAGCAGATACTCCTTCCCGAATTTCGCCTCTTTGCGCACTTTGAATTCGGCGAGGCTGAAAAGCCGCGATGCGCCAAATTCATCCTTCTCCACAAACCAAACTTGATCCCGGCGGATGCGCGCAGAATCAAGCAAACCGTCGTCCTGGGTGGCGTAGATGAGTTGCGCGTTCTTTCGATTGCCGGCTTCGTTGAATAGACCAACCAGCGATTTCGTCAGCAAGGGATGTAGGCGCGCCTCCAATTCGTCCACGAACAGAATGGAACCTTCCTCCAATGTATATAGGAAAGGGCCGCTCATGGCTATGAACTTCTGAGTGCCGGTGGATTCATCTGCTTTGAGGTTAAATTCAACCATGCCGCAAATGTGGCTTTTTTCGTCAAACTTCTTATGAAAAGTTTCGATGGAAAAAACTCGGTGGGACGGATCCAGTATATCCTCTCGTTTTGCATTTGGAGACCCCTCCGGCACATATTTGATGCGCTCACCGGCTGGAATGTCTAACCTTTGCAGGTCCGCGATTCCCACATCCGCACGTGAGATGAAGTCCCGGATCTTCGGGCCATATCGCACGTCATTTAGACGTTGCGTGGTGAAGTCCAAATAATTGGCATCTTCCAGACCAGAGATGCCTCGGAATCGTTCCATCCACTGCATGATTTCGCCCGCGATGTCGCCATTGAATTGAGAAACGACCGAGAGAAACAAAGCGTTTGGCCGGGTGCGGGCCTCAAGTCCTTTGCCTTCCTTAAACTCTGCCGATGGCTCAATAGTTGATGCGTCGCGGGTAAAAAGACGAGTTTCGCGAATGGAATCTTTCTGGCTGAACAGCCACTCCGCTTGAATCATCTCAGGAGTCGCCTCGAAACCGTAGCGATAACGGGTGCCGTTCTGAAGAAACACAACCTCGAAATGGGTTGGCGCTGATTCCGTTGCGGTGTGCAATCGAAACGGAACCACTGGAATCCTCTCGCCCATCTGCGATTCCTTGGAGGACGTCTGCACGAATTGGCGAAAGGTTTCCATGCCTGCGAGCAGGTTGGATTTGCCGCTCGCATTGGCGCCGTAAATGGCGGCTGATTTCAAGAGACGGAGGCCTGCCACCGTGGCCACGTGGCTATCCTCCAACCAATCGTCGGACGATGCCTCCAACGAGAGCGTGACCTTCTCCTTAAAGGAGCGAAAATTGCCTATGGAAAACTCGATCAGCATACGTTTGCGGATTCAAACCGCCTAAACAACATATCTGAAAATTGATTTTATGCAAGGTTTTTGCAAAAAATTGAATTTCAGACGTTGATTCAATTCTCAAATTCAATTTTTTGTGACATTGGAATCATCTTTTCCCATCCACATTTGCCCATGCCATTTTCGCAGAACGCCGACGAACACCCGGTCGAAACGATGATTGAAGACGCCGACAAAGGAATCCCCTTTCCTGACCGCCAGCAGGAGCGCCCACACAAAAAGCGCCATCGTGATGGCCCAGTTCTGCCAGCCTTCCAGCGGCCATTGATGCCGCCACATCCACATCGGTTGGTGGCGCAATGGCAACGGCGCGAGGTAGAATATGGGCCAGATGTCCCCTTTGTCAGGCCCGCGCGAACCCGCCAGATCGCACAGCAAGTGCAAATGAAACGTCAGAAAACTCAGCCACAGCACGCGCCAGCGCCGGCGGGCCAGCGCGGCCATCAACAGCGAACACGCCACTGCGGCCGGCAAACCATGAGAGAGAAGATGGTGGTATTGCGGGTAGTAATAAAAATTGCCGCTGGCGTAGGCGCCTTTCGCGTAGTCCAGCACAATGCCCAAACCGTCCAGGTCCGGCACGACGCCGGCCAGCGTGACCAGCCGCCGGTCACGAAGATTGTCCGTCGTTTTCGCCGCGATGATCCAACTGGCCAGCAAATGGGTGAGGGGATTCATGCGCCGCGCGGTTGCGTGTCACATTAACTTCAATTTCGGCAGGTCTTGCAGATCAATCAGCCCCACCGGTTCGCGCCGGGCGTTGACGACGATCAGATCGTCAATGTTGCGCTGGTTGAAAATCTTCAACGCCTCCACCGCCAGCGCCTCGTCCCGGATGCTCACCGGGCTGCGCGTCATCACGCCGGAGAGCGGCCGGGCCAGAATCTCCTTGTCGTTGGCCGTGTGGCGGCGCAAGTCGCCGTCGGTAAAGACGCCGATCAATTTCCCGCGCCGGTCAACGATGCTCACGCTGCCGGATTTGGCCTGGCACATCAACAGGAGCGCCTCCTTGACCGTCACGTCCCGGGCCGCCACCGCGTTGCGGTCGCCGGCCCGCATGATGTCGCGCACCTTCATCAGCAGCGCGCGGCCAATGGCGCCGGAGGGATGACGCCGGGCGTAATCCGTTTCCTTGAAGCCGCGCGCCTGCAAGACCGTCATGGCCAGCGCGTCCCCCAGCGCCAGCATGGCCGTGGTGCTGGCCGTGGGCGTCAGATTCCACGGGCAGGCCTCCTTGGGCACTTTGACGTTGAGCACCAGATCGCTGTAACGCGCCAGGGAGGACTTGACCGCGCCCGTCATGGAAATGATCTTGACAGAAAATCGTTTCAGCGCCGGCAACAAATTCAGCAACTCCTCCGATTCCCCGGAGTAGCTCAAGGCCAGGATGACGTCGCCGTCGCTGACGATTCCCAAATCGCCGTGCAGGGCGTCAACGCCGTGCAGGAAAACGCTGGTGGACCCGGTGCTGGTGAGCGTGGCCGCGATCTTCTGGCCGATGTTGCCCGACTTGCCGATGCCCACGACGACAATCTTCCCGCGCTGTCCCAGGCTTTCCACCATGATTTGCACGGCCTCCGTGAAGGAGCCGTCCAATTGCCCGCGGACGGCTTTGAGAGCCGCCATTTCGATGTCGAAGACTTCCCGTGCTTTGGCCAAATGATCCATCAGAGCAGAGTGCCAGCAACCGGCGCGATTTTCAATACGGAGTTCCATTGGAATCCGTGTCCGGCTGATCTTGCTCTTAATCTTAATCTTAATCTTAATCCATTCTGATTATAAACTCTCCAAGAGAGATTATGATTAAGATTACGATTAAGATTATGAGAAGAACACTGTGTGCCGCCGGAGCATTTTCGCGCGGTTCCCGTCCAACTCACCGGAAGCGCCCGCTGTTTTAACTTGACTCGCGGCGCGAAGGGAATTAAATGGTCAAAAAACGAAAGGCGAAGCTATGAAAACCATGTTGGCGTTATGGATGTCGTTGGGCCTCTTTTGCGCGACCATCTCCGCTCAGACGGCGGACATGGCGGACGCCGCGCGCGCGTATAATGGGCTGGGGTTTCATTTGCTGGCCCAATGCCGCCAGTCGCTGCCGAAAACCAACTATTTTCTCAGCCCGGCCGGCTTGGCTTTCGCGCTGGCGATGGCGGGAAATGGCGCGCAAGGGGAAACCTTGCGCCAAATCATGGCTACGCTCCAGGTTAGCAACATGCCGCTGCCGCAATTGAACGAGGCCAATAAGGCGCTGCTGGATCACCTCACCAAACTGGACCCAAAGATCAAACTGGAAATCGCCAACGCCATCTGGATTGACCAAAAAGCCTCCATCAAACCGGGTTTCATTGCCGTCAACCGGCGCGATTATGACGCTGAAACGGCCAACGGCGATTTCCAGAATCCGGCCACCGTCAAGAAGATCAATGACTGGGTTAGCGCGCGCACGCACGACAAGATTCCAACCATCCTCGCGCCGCCCCTGGACCCGCTGCTCCGGTTGATCCTGCTGGACGCGATTTATTTCAAAGGCGGCTGGCTGGAGACTTTTGCGACCAACCGCACGCGCGACCTGCCCTTCACCCTGGGCAGCGGCCAAATCGTGCAGCACCCGCGCATGAGCCGCGCCGGCCACTACGCTTATGGCGAAAGGGAGGGTTTCCAGGCGGTGGAACTGCCTTATGCCGGCAAGGATGTCAGCATGTTTGTATTCCTGCCCAAAGGCGGGTTGGATGAATTTCTGAAAACATTCACCTTGAAGGACTTCGATTTCGCCATCAGGCAGTTGTATCAGCGCCAAGGCACGGTGGAATTGCCCCGTTTCAAACTGGATAACGAGTACGACCTGGCCAGCGTGCTGGCCTCGATGGGCTTGTCCCTCGCCTTCACCAGAGATGCGCAGTTCGGCGGTATTTCGGACGAACCGTTGCGGATCAGCTTTGTCAAACAAAAAACGTACGTCGCCGTCAACGAAGAAGGGACGGAAGCGGCGGCGGTGACGGCCGTGGGCGTTGCGGCGCGCTCGGTGCGCCGGGAAGAGCCGCAGTTTCAATTCGTGGTGGACCGGCCTTTTTTCTTCGTGATCCGCGAGAGGCAAACCGGGCTGATCCTTTTTCTTGGGGCGATCTCCGATCCGCGCTGAACGCCTACTTCCCGAAAATCCTCTCAATTTCCTTGAGAACTTCGGCGCGTGCTTTTGCGGGGTCAACACCGTGGTCTTTCAATATTTGCGGGGCCACGCCGTCCTCCACTTTGAGCAATCCCAGGAGAATATGTTCGGTGCCAATGAAACTTTGGTTCAAAGCCATAGCCTCACCGATGGCAAAGGCCAGGATGGACTTGCTGCACGGGGTGTAATCAATGTTCGTCGTCTTCTGTTCCGGCACGGCACCGGCTTGCTTTTCAACCTCGCCCCGCACCGCCGCCAATTCTAATCCAAGTTTTAGCAGCACGTCGAAGGCGATGCCCTGGCCCACGGCGATGAGTCCGATCAGGATATGTTCCGGGGCAATGGCATTATGCTTGAACCGCTCCGCCTCCTCGCGGGCCAACTTCAGCGCTTGCTGGGCACGGGCCGTAGGCTCCGCTTCCTGCAAGTTCAAACCACCGCTGGCCGTGTCTTTTGAAACCGTCCCGCTCCCAGTCCCAGGCGTCGCGCTCCCCGTCTCAACGGGCTTCCCGGACGCGCCTTCGAAATTGGGATCGAGTTCCTTCAGAATCTCCCGGCGCGTCTGTTCGATATTCACCTCCAGATTCTTGAGCACGCGGGCGGCCACCCCGTCCCCTTCCCGCAACAAACCGAGCAAAATGTGTTCTGTGCCGATGTACGTGTGGTTCAGATTTTTGGCTTCCCTGACCGCCAGCGCGAGGACTTTCTTGACGCGGGGCGTGTAGGGATTGTTGCCGATCATTTCATGGTCGGGGCCTTTGCCAACTTGCTTTTCGACTTCCTTTCGCACCGTTTCCAAGTCCAGGCCGAGCTTCCGCAAGACGGTGACGCCGACGCCCTGGCCCAACTTGATGAGGCCGAGCAGAAGATGCTCGGTGCCGACGAAATTGTGGTTCATCCGATCCGCCTCCCTGCGGGCCAGCGCCAGCACTTGCTTGGCGCGAGGCGTGAAATTGTTCACCGCCTCCTCCCGCGAAGGCCCGACGCCGTTGGGAGCGGGTTTTGAAAATAACTTGCTGAAAAAGCCGGGTTTCCCGCTTTCGGTTCCAACGACGCTGCTCGGCACTATGAAGTCCTCCTTGTTGATGGAAGCATGATGTTGCGCGCTGGAGTAGGCGGCGTCCACCAGCGCCATCGTCTTCAAATTGTCCGCCGCGCTGATGGCCGGCTCGGCCCCCGTTTCCAGGGCGATGAGCAATTGCGACATGGTCCCGATGAAGGCGTCGGGGAACCAGCTTTCGGTCCATTTTGGTTCGTGAAAGCCCGCATCGCCCTTGCCGGCATATTTTATAGTGGACGGCGTGGTGTAAGGGTCGCGGCACCAGCCGATGTCGCCGATGGCCAGCCCGTTCAATCCTTCGATGCGCCAGCGCAAATAAATGTCCGCCGGGCAGCCTTCCCTGGCCGGACCCGTCCAAGGGTCGTCCAAGCCCACGCAACGGAAACCGTTGGCGTATTCGAGGATGTAGGTGCATATCCCGTCCTGGTGCGGAAATGTCGTGCGCGGGTCGGGGCGGACGCTGCAATAAATGCGTTCCGGGTCGCCGAACCAATAGCGGAAACAGTCCAGGTGGTGGATGGACATGATGCGCAACGTCGCCCAGCCCAACTCCGCCTGCCACGGCATCCAATGAGGGATGCCGCGCATTTCAATGGTGGCGAAGACCGGCGGCCCGAGGACGCCGTTTTGCAGGAGCGTTTTGGCCGCGCGCACCGACTGGTCGTAGCGCATGTTTTGATTGACAGAAAGGACGATGCCCGTCCTCAAGCAGTCCGCCACCGCCGCCGCGGCTTGGGCATGATTGATGCCCAGCGGCTTTTGGGCCAGGATGCCCTTGACGGTGTGGCGCGCGCACGCCCGCAGGATCAAATCAGGCTGGGCCTGGGGCGGCACGGCAATATCCAGGACTTCAATCGAAGGATCATTGAGCAAATCGTCGTAGGAATCATAAACTTTGGGGATGCCGTGGCGTTGGGCGGTCTGTTCGGAGTTCTGGCGATGGCGCGAGGCGATGGCAACAGGATTGAAGCCGGCTTTGCGGTAAGCCGGCAGGTGGCATTCATTGACCACGAACCCGCTGCCGAGAATCCCGATGCGAAAATCCCGTCTCTGCGGCAACGGCGCTTCAATTTGGAGATTCATAATGCCCTTTAAATTGTTAATTTTAAAATCTCATTAAATTATCTCTCACATTTTGAGGTTACGCTGCCACTAAAGCCATGGCTTCGTCCATCGCGTTTTCCACATTCCCTGGCCGACAAGAGTTAGCCAAAAAAGTGAAATGCTCCCCGGTTCGGGAGCGGGCGCCAGAAGGGACTTGACACAAAAGCGGGGTGGCCGTACACTAATTATTAGTAACATAAGTATATCAGTTATGATTAACACAGAGCCACCGCCAAAACTGACCCATAACGAGGTCCTCAAGGCCCATGATCCTTTGCTGGCGGGCACTATTGCCCAAACCCTGGCCGATCCCTCCAAAGACCACTTTTCGGATGATGATTACGAGTTTCTCAAGTTCCACGGCATCTATCAGCAGGACGATCGTGATAAACGCAAAACGGGCAAGCAATACATCTACATGGTCCGCGCGCGGCTGCCCGGCGGCGAGGTGTCGCCAGCGGTTTACCTGGGCTTTGATCGCTTAAGCGATCTGTATGGGAATCATACCATGCGCCTGACCACGCGGCAGAGTTTCCAGCTTCATGGCGTGGTCAAGAATAATCTGGGCAAGTTTATAAAGGGGCTGAACGACGCCACGGCCACCACCCTGGCGGCTTGCGGCGACGTCACCCGGAATGTCATGGCCGCGCCCACCCCCGCCACCAGCCCGCTGGTGGATGAAATCCAGCGCCTGGCCAAAACAGTGTCCGACGCGCTCCTGCCTAAAACGCGCGCCTATCATCAAATCTGGCTGGAAGGGACGGAATTGAAGCTGACGGAGGAAGATGCGAATTTCGCGGACCCGCTTTACGGCAAGACTTATCTGCCGCGCAAATTCAAGGTCGCCTTCGCCATCCCGCCGCTCAATGACGTTGACGTTTTCACCAACGACTGCGGGTTAATCGCCATTGTCGAGAACATGAAATTGGCGGGTTTCAACGTGCTGGCCGGCGGCGGCATGGGCATGAGCCACGGCAACAGCCATACGTATCCGCGCCTGGCCGATCTCATCGGCTTCATCCGGCCCGAGCGGGTGCTCGAAACCGTCAGGGCCATGGTGACGATCCATCGCGACTTTGGCGACCGCGCCAACCGGAAACACGCCCGGCTCAAATACGTCATCGCCGAGCGCGGCGCGCCCTGGTTCCGCCAGGAATTGGAACGGCGGCTGGGCTGGACGCTGGAGGAGGCGCGGCCTTTCAACTTCACCCGGCAGGGGGACCTCTATGGCTGGCGCCAGCAATTCGATGGCAGGTTTTTTCTCGGCCTTTTTGTGGAGAACGGCCGCATCAAGGACGCCGGCGCCTGCCGCCTCAAGACCGGCTTGCGCCGGGTGGTCGAGCAATTCAAACCCGAGCTGCGCCTGACGCCCTCGCAAAATATTTTGCTGGTCAACGTGCCGCCGGGCGACCGCGACGGCATCACGCAGATGCTGGCCGAGCACGGCGTGCCGGTGGAGAATCAAGCCAGCGTGATACGCCGCGCCTCCATCGCCTGCCCCGCTTTGCCGACCTGCGGCCTGGCCCTGGCGGAATCGGAACGGGTCATGCCGGAGGTATTGGGCCGCATCGAGGGAGTGCTGGCGGAACTGGGATTGGCGGATGAGGAAATCATCATTCGCATGACTGGCTGCCCCAATGGCTGCACCCGCCCCTTCATGGCGGAACTGGCGCTGGTTGGCCGCGCGCCGGGCAAGTACCAACTTTACGTCGGCGGCAATCAAGCCGGCTCCCGCCTGGCCCAGCTTTTCCGGCAGAACGTCAAGTCGGACGACATCGCCAACGAGTTGCGCCCGTGGTTGAGCCGTTTTGCCCGCGAGCGCCTCGGCGCGGAACGTTTCGGGGATTTTTGCCAGCGGGTTTTGTTGCGGGAGGAAGCCGCGGCGGCGCCGCCCCTGGAAACGGCTGCCGTTCTGAGTTGAATGGAAGCCTCGCAAAACCCGCAGGCCATCCCCGGCCCTCCGCCTGAAAGGGAACCCAGAGCCTTGACAGCCCACGAAGTGGCGGCGCTCAACGGCCAGTTCGAGCTTCTGCCGCCCGAAGACATCCTGGCCTGGGCCTGGCGGCGGTTTGAACGGCGGGCGGCCATCGGCACCAGCTTTCAGGGGGCGGGGCTGGTGATGATGCACCTGGCCAGGATGGCGGGGCTGAACTTCCCCGTCTTCACGCTGGACACCGGCCTGCTTTTTCCCGAAACGCTGGCGTTGCGCCAACGCCTGGAAGATTTCTTCGGCTGGAAAATTGAAGCCATCGTGCCCGAGGTCTCGCTGGAGCAACAAGACGAGGCGCTGGGGCCGGAATTGTGGGCGCGCGACCCCGACCTGTGCTGCACCACGCGCAAAGTGCTGCCCCTGCAATCCAAACTGCGCGAGCTGGACTGCTGGGTGACCGGCCTGCGCCGCCAACAATCCGCCACCCGCCACGGCATCGGCCTGATCGAACTTTACGCGTTGAACGGCCGGGGCGGCCCGGACATAGTGAAGCTCAACCCGATGGCCAAATGGCCGCGCGAGGCCGTCTGGCGTTACATCCGCCAGCATAAGATTCCCTACAATCCGTTGCACGACCAGGGCTACACCTCCATCGGCTGCATGACCTGCACCCGCAAGACGGCCCGGGGCGAGAATGAGCGGGCGGGCCGCTGGATCGGGTTCAAGAAAGTCGAATGCGGCATCCACACCTTCATGTCGCGCAAGAACGATTTCCAGATTTGAGGCGGCGGGCGCCCGGGGCAACCGGTCAGTGACACAGGCGGACAATGTCGGCGCGCGCCCGTCCTCGGGCGCAGCAACAACCGAACTCCCGACGCGCCGGGCAAATCCCGAGACCGCTGAGTCTTTGGATATTGCTGCGACCGAGGACGGGCGCGCCAGGCCGCGTGCCCTCACGCGGCGTTCCCCGGGTCATTATTGACGGGCTGCCATCCGTTGATGCCATCACTCACCTGCCACTGGTCGTCACCGTCACGATTTCACGAGCCACCCCTCAGCCCAATGGCGCTCTGACCCGTTTGCGAACGCAGACAATCAAAATGTTGACATGCAAGGAACTGACCCCGCGGCCTTTGCAAAAACGGGCCAGGCTGCAAATCAACGCAAGTTCCTCTCCATCAAGGCCAAAGACCGCCCTGGCCGCGCCCAAAAAACGTACTGACAGAAAAAAGGAGCCTTTTTTGGGGCCTTATGGCAGGAAAACGGGGGGTCCGCGCTTTAAAAAAACCACTTTTTTTCGTGTTTTTTCGTTTTTTTGGGATGTGCAGCCCTGGAAGACGTTGAGGCGCAGGATGTTTCGCGGATTTGCCCCCTTCCCAAAAAATCGTGCCTAAAAACCTACGGTAGGTTTTTGGGTTTCCACGGTATCGGGTAATATCGCCGCGTGAACGTCAAAGTGCTTCAACGCGAGACGGGTCTCGTAGCGCCGACCGGGACCCGGCTGCGAGTCGGTGCCAGGCGCTGCCAGGCGCCCCGGCGCGCGCCCGTCCCCGGGCGCAGCCACACTCGGACACTGGCAGAGTTTGGGACTGCCGGGCGCGACAGGAGGACGCACGTTGCGGCGCCCGAGGATCCGCCGTCGCAAAGCTATGGCGGGACGAGCGGGCGCGCTCCGATGCGGCGTCATCCCGGCGTCAACCAGCTCCCAATCCAACCTCCATCCGGCCTTGCTCCGGCCCAATCCGGGCTAATCCTAATGCCTTTCGGAAATTCCCGTGGGTTTTGACGGTCTGACGGCGCTTCGGGGCAAACAACGGCCAGTTCTCTTACAAAAAAAGCATCGGAGATAAAATTCGCTTGTATCTATGATTTAAATTGGAAGCGGGGTTGCACAACCCGGTGGCGGCGGCCTTTGGACACCAAGGCCAGTCGGAATGGGAGTTGGCGATGAGCTTGTTGGCGCGCTTGCCAAAAAAGACTCTGCTCTTGGCCGACCGCCTGTATGGTTGCGCGGCCTTCGCCTGGCA
>Ga0224555_1005249_pt1 | contig 11057 bp, 9 predicted proteins | sample 714S23034metaG_FD_180687 | JGI IMG/M metagenome (GOLD analysis project Ga0224555, IMG submission 180687) | Peat soil microbial communities from Stordalen Mire, Sweden - 717 S2 30-34 | ecosystem: Environmental > Terrestrial > Soil > Wetlands > Peat | place: Sweden: Norrbotten County, Stordalen...
CATGGACGCGGACTTCTGGTGCCGTTTGAAAGCCCGGCGGCCATCGCAAAAGCGACGATCAAGCTGCTGGATGATGACAAGGCCCGCCAGGCAATGCGTGAGCGTGCCTACCTTTATGCTCGGCCTATGGTCTGGAAGCGGGTTGCACAGTCCTATATGGCCACCATTCTGCGAGCGCGTGTCCGTCCTGCGGAGCCGGTTCAAATCGGGTTTGCCATCCAGACGAATACCAGGGAAGCTGACCAGCGCGCTGTGAGTGCCTGAGCGATCAAGGACGTTTTTCTTCGCTGTTGCCGGAATTGTGAGCAATTCGGACCAGACACCCCCCTCCCGACTTGAGGACACTGGTGCTGCAAGCGCCGCGGGATGCTCGGACAAGAGCATTCTTCCGCTTCCTGGGCACGTGCTTCGATTTGCAATGTGGCCTTGATTGTCGTGACGGGCGGTTAATCCATTCTTGGCATTCACGCGATCTTCCCACGCTTATGCAGCCGACGATCTCCTTGCGCCACGCAGAACCGAGCGCACAATCCTGAAAGGAGCAACTCTCATGGCTTACGCGGAGATTCACGCGCTCGCCTCAGTGCCGACATTCGACCTTGCTCACTTTCTTGCCTGCGCTGGAGTGGGCAGAAGAATTGTCCACTACGATCCAAAAGGCGCCTTATTCTCCCAGGGTGACCGGGCCGATTGTGTTTTCTATCTCCAAAGCGGGCGGTTAAGAGTCACTGTTGTCTCGGCGAATGGAAAGGAAGCTACGATCACGCTGCTTTCTGCCGGCGATTTTATCGGCGAGGATTCGCTTGCCGGAATTGCCGAGCACCGGTCGGCAACAGTCACGGCAATTACGTCGTCAAATGCAATGAGATTCACTCGGACCGAAATGGTCCGGGTGATGCACGATGAGCAGGCATTCTCCGACCTGTTCGTGTCGCATCTTCTAGCTCGCAGCATTCGAACTCAGGCAGATCTTGTCGATCAGCTCTTCAACTCCAGCGAAAAGCGACTGGCGAGGCTCCTGCTTCTGATGGCCGACTACGGAGAGCCTGGAAAACCGGCAAAATTCATTCCCCCCATTACACAGGAGACTCTGGCCGAGATGGTCGGCACCACCCGCTCACGCGTCAGCTTCTTCATGAACCGCTTTCGCAGGCTGGGATTTATTGATTACAACGGCAGAATCCAGGTGCACAAATCGCTCCTCAATGCAGTGCTCCTCGACCGCCTTCCGGAGCATGATTCTCAAACCCCACGTCTTGCGCGCGGTTCAGCCGCCCGTCCTGACCACTGCGTAGTGGAGCTTTGTGCATAGTCGAGACCACGCAATGCCGCCCTGCTTATCCGCACAATTGCGATGAATGTGGGCGTCTATCTCAGGACTTGCGATTTCGAGACGGCATCGGCGCCATTTCAGGAATGCGTGTGAGGCGAAACGCGAATCAATCCCGGCTGTTCATTTGTTGCAAGAGCCAGGAGAATGAGGGCCGCACCCGCATATGCGAGTGGATCACGAGCCTGTCCAACTGCCCATGTGATTCCATTTGTTCTCGGGCCGTCTCCTCCCTCTGCAACTAATCGGAAGCAATACCTCAATACAAAACACCCGACAGCGGAGAGGAACAGATCCCACGCGATTGCTCTATAGGTACAAATGCGGCTGACAAATGAAGTATTCATCGCCTGAACTTACTCCGACGAAGCTGGAATGGATGTGCATTCTTGCTCGCAGAAAACACTCTCGGCCACTAACTCCGGTTGGAGTGGGCAGCCACGGTATAGAAGAAGTGTTGCCCTCAGCGGGATATCACCCCTGGATCGGCATCGCTCGCTTGATAGCTTGCCCGTTCCTTTGGGTCCAGGGGGACTCGGGCCCTTCGTAAGATTGCCGATTTGCAAAGGGCAGACTCTCAATCGCCTTTAAAAGAACTGCCACGCCGTTGCCCTTCGCATAAAATGCATCGGCCGTCACTCCATCGGGAACCTGGTGTCCGGAGAATGCGCCACTCATTGCCACCACACGAATGGCTGGAAATCGGCGGCGAACGGCCGAGAGCAATTCAAAGCCAGACATGCCCGGCATGTTGAGGTCGGAGAGCAGAATTTCTGGGACCTCTTCGTTCATCTCGACCAGGGCAGCCAAACCATCCGCCGCACACCGCACCCGATGTCCGAGTATCTTGAGAATCTCTGCGAGAGAAGTTCGAACAAGCTCCTCATCCTCGACGATCAAGATGGATGCTTTGCGATCTGGCATTTGTAGCTCCGATAAACACAATTGATATTCGGCGCCAGTATCTCAGTGCCTGATCTTCAATACTGGTCTCTTATGACCGCCACTTCCGGCCTTGGCGGGGTTTGATCGGTGTTTCGGGGCATCGAGAACGCCAGGCTTCACTGCGTTATCGCTAGGCATTCGATCATGAAGAACCACTTTCAACAAAGACTTGTGCACTTGAATTCGGCCGTTGTATTCGACAAGTCCAAGCCTGCGGAATCTATTCATGAAGAAGCTAACGCGAGAACGCGTAGTCCCAATCATTTCCGCAAGCGTCTCTTGAGAGATCGGAGGAATCTGCGTTTCCGGCTCGCCCGGCTCACCATACTCGGCCATCAAGAGCAGAATTCTGGCCAAACGTTTCTCACTCGAGTTGAAAAGTTGATCGACGAGATCAGCCTGGCTTCGCATACTTCGCGCCAACAGAAACTTTACGAAAAGGTCAGAGAACTGATGTTCGCTGTGCATGACGCGGATCATCTCTTCCCGGCTTATTTTGAGTGCCGAGCAGGCGGTGATAGCGGTGGCCGTGGATAGACGCAATCCCGGCACTGCAGATAACGCTTCCTCTCCCACAAATTCGTGCGGTACTAGCAAAGTGACCGTGGCTTCCTTGCCCGCCGTCGATACAACGGTGATCTTTGCACGCCCTTTTTGTAGATAGAAAACCGCGTCGGCCGGATCGCCTTGTGAAAAGAAAGCCTGTTTGGGTTTCAGTTCAACGATCCTTCGGCCCAGTCCGGCGCTAGCGAGGAAAGTTGCAGGATCGAATGCGATTGGAGCGGCGAAGGTCATCCTCAGGCCACCTTTCAGCACTACAGCATCGAACTCGGATGTCGTAGGCTTCGGACACGGGAATCGGCTACACTCCTGTTGATACGATTTTCCTATGAACGGCTTATCCCGTCTGTATCGTTTTATACACCGTATGTCGCCTAACGACCATATCTCCCCGAATGCGTCTGATCCAACCTTTTGCAAATCAGTGGAGCCACACCGGGTTTATTAAACCCGAGACTCTCCAGAGTGTCCGCTATTGAGCAGACCGATTGCCGCATGCCGGCGTCAACTGGATCGCAATTTGTGGAAGAGGATAATTGGGCGCAACAACCAGCGGAAAGGCCAGGGCAAGAAGATGGAAGAGCATCGCTGCAGAATTGTGGCGACTGTGGTCGAAGACTATCGTTGCAAGAGTCTCCTCGGCAGTGCACAAGTTGTGACTCAGGACCCCAGATATAAGTGCCTTCACCGCCGAGTGGATGTCGAGGTAGAAGATAGTCGGTGCAGCACCGTTTCAAGTGAAATGGAAGACCCCCGATGCAGGGGCCTCGCTTCGAAATGGTAGTTGATACTGCTAATTCTTGAAGAACGATAAGACTTGGGACGATCTGCAGGATGTAAGCATCGCATAGGGCTCGCCGATTTTGATTTTCGAGCCGATGCTGTCGTGTTTGCCTCGAAAGCTCTCGAGGCATCCTCAGTCCTCTCCCAATGAGATCATATTGCATAAAATTGAATACTCATGAGAGGCAGAGAGCGTGGGCACCCTCAGCCAACATCGCTGGCGACAACCGTTCTGTACTACTCGGAAACAGTTGTCCCAGCGATCTGACTACCCCGCGCGATTGATCTTAGCGCTTGCCCCCACCTGCGTGGCCGCGTCCATCCCGAACTTCGTTGCCTTTAAAGTGGGCAACTTTATCGAGGCGCCGTGAAGGCTCCGCTTTCTCTCCACGTTGCGGCGTTGGTCCGCTATAACCGTGCTCGGGATGAAATCGATTGTTGACATGTCCTCGGAAGTCGTCTCGGCCATGAAACCATGGACCAGCGCCGACGAAAACACCACCTGTGAACCATTCCGGCCCGTAGTAGCCGTAAGGGGCACAGCCATAAGGTGCGGCGTCATAGTAACCGTATGGACACTCGGGTGCGACTCCGATCTCGATACCTATCTGGGCAGGCGCTTTGGGAACGGTTGCAAACATAGCGCATCCAACAAAAGCTGCCAGCGCAACAAACTTTAATCCTGTCATATAAATCCCTCACGATCGAGAGCCTTTGTCGAGCGCCCCCAAGGTCTTGAGGGTAAGGACTTTGATCACCGGAGTCTGAGCAGAAACGACCACTAGCCAACTGCGCAATGTCGAGTCATCTTAAAATATGGACAGACAGAGACAGGGGTTCGCTTTCTGGCGAACCCCCTCCAGAGGCATTAAGGATAGGCAAGAGTGCGGAGGAGTGAGAAACTTTGCGGGGCTTGGAAGGGCTGCGGAGAAATCGTTACTGCGCGGAAATGATTGAGGGTGCCTCTTTGGTTGAACAGTACGAGAGTGCGCACTCCCATACTGTGCAATATCGCTCGCCGCCGTTTACTGAATTCATGCCGCGTGGATGAGAGCATTCGATCCAAAGCCGGCTCATCTATGGTGAACTGCCTAACCGGAATAAGGAAATAACGGACTGGCGCAGCATCTACTCCATCAGGTTGAGTTCGGCTGTTTGCTCCAATGAGCGGAGTTTCGACGGTCCGTTATGACCGTACATTCGCGAGACGCGGTTATGGGATGATTTGTGAAGCTGCAAATTGCGTGTAGGTCAAAGTTGCTCAACAGATTGGGCAGTCTCAAGTCACAATAGGGCATGAACAAGTTCTGGATCGGTCTCGTTCTCCTTCTCTGCTTTGCCGCGCCTTATGCGGCGCAAGGACAGGTTGTCGTGGTCGTACACCACCATCACCATCATCGGCACCACCATCACCACCCTAATCTCAACCAGTAGTCCGCCAATGCGAAAAGGCGGATGTTCCCTGCGGATGCGGCCAAGCCGACTCTCGGATGCATGTGCCGTATAGAGCGGGTACCGCCGGCGCCGGATTCAGAAGATGGCGGAACTCGAGAAGACTGCTTGAGGGATTCAAGAGTTGTTGGCGAGGTTGGACGAGCCTTCGAAGAATAGATAAATCATTTTCAAACGGACGAGCGAGGTTAAACAGCCAATGGAACAATCAGTATTCGAACACGTGGGACAACAGATCGACGACACAACGCACAAGGCGACACGAGCGGCATCTGCCGTTGCCGACGCGCTCGAAGACAGTGTCATAGCAGCTCGGCGCGTGGCAAGAGACGGTACCGAGGCGGCAACGGAGCTTCTCTACAAAACAAAGAGACGCTTCGAACGCCACCCGTTTGAAACCGTCGCAATAACATTCGCAGTTGGCATTGCGGTTGGAACAGCAATCAGCTGGATAATGAAGCGGGGAAAGTCGCAAAAACGGTGCGAATAGCGTGGATGTGCGTCCGATGGCATGGGTCGCTCTAGGCGGTCATCCTGTCGACGACCTCCCGGTGGTCTTAGTCGGCGCCTGCTTTCAATCTCGGCTCCGAGTCGGGGCCTGATCCGGGAAGGGATCTGAGGAGATGGGAACACCGGATTCGAAGCCCGCGGTTGAGAACTCGTCAGCAAATGTGAAACCTGGCGCTCACAGCACTGCAGCAACCCTTCCCGCCCCTGACGAGTCTCAAATCCCCGCAAAGGCGAAACAACATAACATTCACGTCTCCTCTGCTGTTCTCGAAGCGGCGGGTAAAGACGGAGATGACCTGCTTCGCTTATTGCAGACGACCTCTGTTGGTCTCACTCAAAGCGAGGCCGAATCGAGAGCGCGCGCAGTTGGGCCGAATGAAGTTGCTCAAGAGCGGCAGCGCGGCTGGTTCCTCAGTCTTCTGATCATCATTCGAAACCCTCTGGTCATTTTGCTGGCGGTTCTATCGTCGATCTCCTTTGCTACCGGGGATCCACGTGCCGGAAGCGTCATGGCGGGCATGATCGTACTGAGCGTTACGCTCCGATTCCTGCAGGAGGCTCGTGCAGGCGCTGCTGCAGCTAAGCTCAAGGCGATGATCCATGTGACCGCGACAGTGGTCCGGGACGGCAAGCCGCAGGAGATTCCTCTTCGCGATCTCGTTCCCGGCGACATCATCGATCTATCTGCGGGGGACATGATTCCAGGCGATGTGCGGATTCTGTCCGCGAAAGATCTTTTCGTGAGCCAGGGTACGCTCACCGGAGAGTCGCTCCCTGTCGAGAAGTTTCACGATGCCGACCCACACGCCGCAAACGCCCCTGTCGAGCTAAAAAACACCTGCTTCATGGGCACCAGCGTTCAAAGCGGCACAGCGACCGCAGTCGTTGTCGTTACGGGAGTTCGTACCTATCTCGGCTCCATGGCGAGTTCCATCACGCAGGAAGGAACACCAACCAGCTTTGACCAGGGCCTGAGCCGTTTCACCTGGCTCATGATTCAACTCATGGCGGTCATGGTGCCCCTCGTCTTCTTCATCAACGGGTTTACCAAGCACGATTGGAAAGGAGCATTTTTCTTCGCAATGGCCGTTGCCGTTGGCCTGACCCCAGAAATGCTTCCCATGATTGTCTCCGTCTGCCTGGCCAAGGGCGCGCTTGCCATGAGCCGCAAGAAAGTGATCGTGAAACGTCTCAACGCCATTCAGAACTTCGGCGGAATGGACGTGCTCTGCACCGATAAGACCGGCACTCTCACCGAAGATCGAGTCGTCCTGCAACGGCACTGCAATGTTGCCGGCCGGGAGACCGATGAAGTGCTTCGCGATGGCTACCTCATCAGCCATTTTCAGACGGGCCTCAAGAACCTGCTCGATACCGCGATATTGAATAGCTCCGATTTCCATGAGCAGGCCCTGATCGAGCAGTACAAGAAACTCGATGAAATTCCATTCGACTTCACCCGGCGGATGATGTCCGTACTAGTCGAGAATCCCGAAGGCAAGGCGATCCTGCTGACCAAGGGCGCTCCGGAAGAGATTTTCCATCAATGCTCTCAATTTGAGCTTGACGGGAAGCTATCACCCATGGACCCCACTCTGATGAAAGGGTTGAAGGACCAGTATGCAAGTCTGAGCAACGATGGATTCAGGGTTTTGGCTGTTGCGGTAAAGGAGCTGCCGGGAAAGACGTCCTGCGCAAAAGACGATGAGCACAACCTTGTATTGAAGGGATATGTCGCGTTCCTTGACCCGCCGAAGCCCACTGCTGCAACCGCCATCGAAGCGCTGCACAAACATGGCGTGGTCGTGAAGATCCTCACTGGCGACAACGACCTGATTAGCCGCAAAGTGTGCCGTGATGTCGGGCTTCTTGCCGACCCGATGCTAGTGGGCGATGACGTCGAAAAGATGTCAGACACCGAATTGGCTGAGGCAGTAGAGAAGACAACTCTCTTCGCCCGCCTCTCTCCCGCACATAAGCAACGAATCGTCCGCGTTCTTCGGAGCAAAGGTCACGTTGTCGGATTCTTGGGCGACGGAATCAACGACTCGCCCGCCCTCCGTGCCGCGGACATTGGCATCTCGGTTGATACCGCGGCGGACATTGCAAAGGAATCCGCCGATTTGATTCTGTTGCAGAAGGACCTGATGGTGCTCGAAGGGGGTGTCATCGAGGGACGAAAGGTCTTCGCCAACATCATGAAATACATCCGCATGGGAGCCAGTTCCAACTTTGGGAACATGTTCAGCGTGTTGGGGGCGAGCGCCTTTCTGCCATTCCTTCCCATGGCTCCGATTCAGATTTTGACCAACAACATGCTTTACGATTTCTCGCAAGTTCCAATCCCGAACGATGCGGTGGACGACGAGTTGGTCGCACGGCCGCGGCCCTGGAATATTGGTGAGATCAAGCGGTTCATTCTCTGCATCGGACCAATCAGCTCGATCTTCGACTACACGACTTTCTTCGTCATGCTCTATCTGTTCAAATGCTGGGATCCATCCCGCGCTCCGCTCTTTCAGACCGGCTGGTTCGTTGAGTCCATCATGACCCAGACGCTCGTCATTCATATCATTCGCACGAACAAGATCCCCTTCTTCCAGAGCCGCGCAAGCTGGCCGTTGCTGATCACAACATTGACCATCATGGTCTTCGGAGCTTGGCTGCCGTATTCTCCGCTGGCCTCTTCGCTCGGCCTCACGCACCTGCCTGCGATGTATTGGCCAATTCTCCTGCTGACGCTCCTTGCCTACACGGGCCTCACGCAAGGCGTCAAGGTTTGGCTGCTGAGGATGAAATGGATTTAGGACAGCGCAAATCAATCACGCCTTTAAGCAGTTCCATAGAAACCCACGGGCGGCCGATCAAAAAGAACGCACTTCGACGTTTTCAGAAGTTTCTCGTCCAGAAGCGCTTCAAGATGCCAGTGCGGAGCAGAAGGCTGCATCGGACCGGCGGTATCGGGCTTCTCAGGGCTGCAGTGTTGGGCGCAAACGACGGCATCGTGTCAACATCCAGTCTGCTGATCGGCGTTGCGGCGGCTCATGGAACTCACCGCAGCATTCTGGTCGCAGGGATCGCCGGCTTAGTCTCCGGAGGGATGTCCATGGCCGCAAGCGAGTACGTTTCCGTACACTCGCAGGCCGACACCGAAGAAGCCGAACTGGCCCTCGAGCGTACAAAACTCAAGCAGGACAACAAGGGCGAACGCCAGGCTCTGACGGCAATTTACGTCGCCCGCGGACTTGAACCGCTACTCGCGAATCAAGTCGCGCAGCAGTTGATTGCCTATGATGAATTGGGCGCATACGCCCGCGATGAACTCGGCATCTCAGAGAAGTTTCGCGCACGCCCATTGCAGGCTTCCCTTTCGGCTGCATGCAGTTTCGCGGTTGGGGCCATGATGCCACTCATAGTCACTGCGATCGCACCAGAGGCGCGCTTAATTCCCATCGTCTCTCTATCCTCGCTGGCAGTTCTCGCTCTGATGGGCGGACTGGCCGCGCGCGCAGGTGGTGCGAGAGTGATGATGGGCGCATTGCGCGTGACGTTCTGGGGTGGCTTGGCAATGGCGATGACCGCCGGCATCGGGAGGTTAGTTGGGGCAATTGCGTAAACTCAATACGCGAATTTGGTAGCATCCCTGGCTACCAGAGTGGAAGTTCGGTACAGTCCGCGGAGCGTCGCACAGGTAGGGCAACTCATCAGGCGACTTCAGTTGTAGCAGATGGGGAACCGAACAAAGACGAGATACGTACTCGATTCATTTTTCTCGGTGGTCTTCGGACTCGCCCAAGAATTCACCCAAAATTGAGATGGCTTACACGTAAATACAGGTGCTTAGGCGGTATTCCGTGTGCGGTTAAGTTGTTGAAGGTAAATGTTAGACGTAGATTGACACGGAAGCGATGTTGGTTCGACATCAAAGTACTTTCTGCCGCCTCTGTAATTCGCCCCGGAAGGCGCGGTCCGCTTCGACCTTGCGACATTCAGGTGCGGGGCCGATTGGTTGGTTTCGAACGAACAGCATCGGAACTTCAATACCACTTGATCTCGCTGACCTCCGCGATCCGCTCCTGGGCCGCGGCGGGGCGGAGATAGCGCAGGGTCGTTTCGAGATCCGCGTGTCCGGCGTAGGCCATGACGGTTCGGGGATCGATCTTGCTGCGAAGCCAGGTCGTGATGCAGGTACGGCGGAACTTGTGCAACTCGAACTCTTCACATCCACGCTCGCCTTTGACTTTGGCGAGGCAGTTGGGGCACCATCCGCATTCGATCTTTGCGCGGCGTGCCAAGCGCTTGATCATGACGAGGAGTTTAGTATTCGGATTCCCTTTGGTGTTCGCCACAATGAGGTTCTGATCCGGGTGCTCCTGTTTACATTCCTTCAGCTCGCCCAGGAAATCTGTGGGGATCGGAATGTCTCTCTCCTCATAGTCCTTCACCGTGAACTCGTAATTCGGCTTGCTGCGGACACGAAAGACCGACTCGTGCCAGCTGATGTCGGTAAACTCGGCACACTGCACCTCCTGGTCACGCAAACCGAGTTTAAGCGCGAGATTGCAGACCATGCGCTCGTAGGGTTTGGCCGCCCCGAACAGGCCACCCAGTTGGGAGGGCGTGTAGATGGTGGGCAGCTTCTTATCGAACTTGGGCTTTGGCGGAAAGATGTCCGGGTCGACTCCGGCAGCGCGCAGCATGGACTGCAGGCGTTGGCGCTTGTTGGCGATTGTTCGCTTGGAACGGCCGAGCTCACGCAGCTTCGCGTCGAAGGTAACGATGCTGTCCCGCGTGACCTCCGCGACGTAAGTGAGGGGAACGAATTTCAAGAATTCAGCCTTGACCAAGATCGCCTGTTCCCGGGCTTCGAGAGCGCCGCGCTTGAACTCGTACTCGATGTAGTCGTCGAAGGTGTCGGCCAGCTGGGGTTTCTTCTTTCTTTTCTCCTCAATTGCTGGATCGATGACCTCGAGGCCAACGGCTTCCGCTTGCGTTTTGGCATGAAACTTGGCCGCGGCCTGCACCCTCTGGGCTTCAGCATCGGCACCGTTCTTGCCGGCTGGCTTGTAGGTGGTGCGGCCGTCCTCGATGCGGATATCGAACGCGTAATTGTCTGGCACCTCTTCGACCCAGATGCGCCCGGTAGTGCGGTCCTTGAACTGGGCGAAACCAGAGCGGACGCGGCCGGTGGAGCCGTAGACGGCGGGGCGCCGGATCCAGTTCGGATCGGCGGGCCGTTTGAAGCGGACCATAAGGGTGGCTTTTGGCATTTCGGGTCCTCAGAGATCATTATAGACCCGACAATGATCCGACAACGATATAAGTCATTGATTATAAATACTAAGTCGAGAATCCCCCTCTCTCCGCCATCGATTTAAAATCAACGGCTTACAGCACCGGCTATATTCTCGCGAAAAGTCCGTTTTCCCGGTATTAACCTTCTGGAGAGCGGAACACATGGCAAATCGCAAGGTTG
>Ga0224555_1005253_pt1 | contig 11051 bp, 10 predicted proteins | sample 714S23034metaG_FD_180687 | JGI IMG/M metagenome (GOLD analysis project Ga0224555, IMG submission 180687) | Peat soil microbial communities from Stordalen Mire, Sweden - 717 S2 30-34 | ecosystem: Environmental > Terrestrial > Soil > Wetlands > Peat | place: Sweden: Norrbotten County, Stordalen...
ATCGGCTCGCGGCGCTGTACGGCCCGCTGACCGACGACGTGCGCGAGCTCATCCAAGCCGCTCTTCGCACTGACGCCGAGCAGGACTCCATCGATGTCGCGCGCACCGCGATCCAGGCGGCGACGGACACACTGCGCAGCAGGCAGCGCGACGAGTCGCAGGTGGTGAGCTACGCGGTTGGCGGACGCCCGGTGGTGTGGAGCAACGCGGTGATCGGCCTGCGCAACCCGATCGCCCCGCCGCTGACCGTCCACCACGAGGGCGACGGCACCCGCTGCTGGAGCGAGTTCACCCTCAACGCCGCCTATGAGGGCCCGCCGGGACTGGTCCACGGTGGCGTATGTGCGCTGATACTCGATCACGTCCTCGGCGAGGCCGCCAGTGAGGGTCTGACCAAACCGCTGTTCACCGGAACCATCACCGTGCGGTACGTGCGCGGCACCCCGTTGGGCAGAATTCGCGCCGATGCCGCGGTCGAGCGTACCGAAGGGATCAAATCCTTTGTCTCCGGCCATCTTTCCGATGCGGAAGGCATCACCGCCGAAGCGGAGGGGATTTTCATTCAGCCGGCTTGGGCGAGAGAAGTTGGATGAAGTTCTACATCAGCAGCGCGTTCCTGAACACCCGAGAGATCGTTGAGGTCGCCAGGGTTGCCGATGACCTCGGTTACGACGGCATCGGGATTCCCGATCACATCGTCAACTTGGAAACCCTGAACACCCCGTATCCCTACACCAAGGACGGCCAGCGACGCTGGCAACCGTTCACCGAATGGCCCGATCCGTGGGTTCTGGTCGGCGCCCTGGCCCAGGTCACGACGCGGCTGCGATTCGTCACCACCGTCTACATTCCGGCCATGCGCAACCCCTATTCGGCGGCCAAAGCCATTGGCACCGCAGCGTATCTTGCCGACGGGCGGGTGGAGCTCGGCGTCGGCGTCGGCTGGTGTGAGGACGAGTTCGCGCTAATGCAGCAACGCTTCGCCCAGCGGGGTAAACGCACCGACGAGATGCTCGAGCTGATGAAAGCCCTGTGGTCACCGGACTGGACGGAGTTCGACGGCGAGTTTTACCAGACACCGAAGCTGGAGATGCAACCGACGCCGCCGCCGATACCGGTCTATGTCGGCGGGCTCAGCGAGACCGCGCTACGCCGCGCGGCCCGACACGACGGCTGGATCGGCGACCTGATCAAGACCGACCGCGCTATCGCGGCGGCAGCCCGGTTGCGCGAACTTCGAGCCGAAAATGGTTTGGCTGTAGATGATTTCACTATCCTCACGCCGTTGACCGACGCCTTCACGGTCGCTGACTACCAGCGCGCGGAGGATGCCGGCATCACCGGGATCCTCACCATGCCGTGGATGTTCTACGCCGGGCCGGATGCCACGCTCGCCGAGAAGGTCGACGGCATGAAGAGATTCCGCAAGGACCTCGCCCTCGACGGCTGAGCCGGCTGGCGGTAGCCAAAGCGTTCCGCGGCTCCCTCGTTTGGCCTAGCGTGACGAAGGTGGAGTTACCCGGAAAACCCGAACTGGTGCCCGTGGAGGCATTGCGATCAGGCGACCCGATTACCGACGTCCACGGCGGCGGCCAGCACTACACCGTCCTGGAGTCGAAAGCGCTCGACGACAGCTGCGTTGTTCTCGAGCTCGAGTCGAAAGCCGACGATCGACTTCGCGTGATCGAGATGTCCTTCCCGGCCGGTTACCACATGGGCAGGTCCCCTCGGCACATCCTGTGACACTTCGTCGGTGGTATCCCCGGACCTGGTGACACTCGGGGACCGTCGGTGCCTGCATGATGAAAGTCATGTCCGAAATAAGGCCGTACCGCATCGAGGTCCCCAGTGCCGTTCTCGACGATCTGAAGGAGCGTTTGGCGCGCACCCGGTGGCCGGAAGCCGAGACCGTCGACGATTGGAGCCAGGGCATTCCGCTGGCGTACACCCGGGATCTGGCCGCCTATTGGGCCGACGGCTACGACTGGCGCTCTCGGGAAGCCGCCCTGAACCGGTTCGATCATTACCTGACCGAGATCGACGGGCTGGACATCCATTTCATCCACCAACGCTCGCCGCATGACGATGCGCTGCCGCTGCTGATCACCCACGGGTGGCCGGGCTCGGTGGTGGAATTCCACAAGGTGATCGAGCCGCTGGTCAACCCTCCGTCGGGCCGATCCGAGGATGCCTTTCACGTGATCTGCCCGTCGCTGCCCGGGTACGGGTTCTCGGGCAAGCCGCCGCGGACCGGGTGGGGCGTCGAGAAGATCGCGCAGGCCTGGGACACGCTCATGGTGTGCCTTGGCTATGACCGCTACGGCGCGCAGGGCGGCGACTGGGGCGCTGCGATCACGACACAAATCGGCCGCAACCGCGGTCACTGTGTGGGCATCCATCTGAACATGCCGATCGCTCGGCCTGCGGCGGGCTCTGGCGGCGGCGATCTCACCGAGGACGAGCAACAGGCCCTGGCGGCTTTCGCGGAACACCAGAAGTGGGGTACCGGATATTCCAAGCAGCAATCCACCCGGCCACAGACGCTCGGTTACGGATTGATCGACTCGCCGGTGGGACAACTGGCCTGGATCGTCGAGAAGTTCTGGGCGTGGGCGGACTGCGACGGGCACCCCGAAAACGTGCTCAGCCGTGACGAATTACTCGACAACGTGATGTTGTATTGGGCCACCGGTAGTGGCGCATCCTCAGCCCGCCTGTACTGGGAGAGCTTCAACAGGTTCGTCACGGATGGCCGCGTGGACTTACCCACCGGCGTCGCCTCATTTCCGAAGGAAATCCTGCGCACCCCGCGACGCTGGTGTGAGGCCGCCTACAACATCACGCACTGGACGACGATGCCGCGCGGCGGGCACTTCGCGGCGTTCGAGCAACCGGAGTTGTTCGTCGACGACATCCGCGCATTCTTCGCGACGGTTCGCTGACGCATATCGCCGGTCAACGTCGCAGGAGCCGGCGATTTCTTGGCAAGCCCCTCCGCCGGGGTGCAATTGTCGACCCCCATCGACTGCGCCGGGCATCCAGAGCGTAGGCGCCGCCGCCGGCGAAGATCAGCAGGAAGAAGGCAAAGCAGTACATCACCGCGGCCTCGCCATGGTTGTTGATCGGAAAGAACCCGTGTGGCAGATGGACGGTGAAGTAGGCGAACGCCATCGCGCCGCACGCCACGAAGGCGGCGGCCCGGGTGAACAGCCCGGCGGTGATCAGCACACCGGTGACCAGTTCGACCCAGCCGGCGTAGTAATCCGGCCACTGGCCCGCCGGCGCGATGTGGTCCGCCGCCGGCCAGCCGAAAAGCGTGGATAGGCCGTGGCTCAAGAACAGCAGCCCGAACATCACTCGAAACACCGTCAGGGCGATCGGCCAATTCGAATTCAGCCGCGCTTCCAGATTCCGTGCCATGCGCCGACGAGACGTGCTTACAGCTGGGCCCAGACCGACTTCGTCTTCATGTACGCCTCGATGCCCTCTTTGCCGAACTCGTGCCCCCAGCCGGACTGCTTGTAGCCGCCAAACGGCACGTCGTGGTCAAAGACCAGCTGGCAGTTGACCTGTACGCTGCCCGCCTGCAAACGTCGGACGATCCGGTGGGCGCGGCCAAGGTTTTCCGTGTAGGCGGTCGCCGCGAGGCCGTAGGTGGTGTCGTTGGCCAGGGCGACGGCCTCGTCTTCGTCGTCGAACGGCAGGATGCTGACCACCGGCCCGAAGATCTCCTGCTGGTAGAGCCGCATGCCCGGGTCGACGTTGGTAAGCACGGTCGGGTGCACGAAGTAGCCCTTGCGGTCCAGGCGGTGCCCGCCGGTGACGACTTCGACGCCGTCGCTCTTGCCCTCGTCGATGAAGCCCATGACGCGGGTCAGCTGCTTCTGGCTGATCAGCGGTCCGCTGACGCAGCCCTCCTCGCTGGGTGCACCGAGCTTGAACGTATTCGCCATCAGCGCAATGCCTTCCACGACCCGGTCGTACACACCGCGCTGCACAAAGATCCGCGACCCGCACACGCAGGCCTGGCCGGAGTGCACGAAGATGCCCAGCGACGCCATCAAGATGGCCTTGTCCAGGTCGGCGTCGTCGAAGATCAGCACCGGCGACTTTCCGCCGAGTTCGAGCATGACCTTCTTCAGGTTGCCAGCCGATGCTCGCACGATCTCCTTTCCGACCTCCGTCGACCCGGTGAAGGCGACCTTCTCGACGTCGGGATGCGCGGTGATCGCCGCGCCCGCGGTGTGGCCGTAGCCGGTCAGCAGGTTGACGACACCCTCGGGTACGCCGGCCTCGTGGACCAGCCTGTCGAGCAGAAGAGCTGAAAGCGGAGTCTCCTCAGCGGGTTTGACGAGCATGCTGCAGCCGGCCGCCAGCGCCGGCGCGAGCTTTGCGCTCGCATTGAAGATCGGGCCATTCCACGGGAAGATCAGGCCGACAACGCTGAAGGGCTCTTTCAACGTGTAGGCGTGCATGTTGACGAAGGCGTCTGTCGCGATGCCGTCGGTCTTCACGTCGTATGCGACGCCGTTGAGCTTCGAACACCAGCCGGCGTAATAGCGGAAGAACTCCGAACACGTCGACATCTGCAGCGTTGCCTGCAACAGCGGCATGCCCGTGTTGAGCGAGTCGAGCTCGGCGAACTCGTCGGCGTGTTCGTCGATCAAATCCGCAATCCGCCACATGACCTTGGCCCGCTCGCGGCCAGGCAGCTGCGACCAGACACCGGCCTCGAAGGACGCCTTCGCCCGCGCGACCGCCTCGTTGACCGCCTCTTCCCCGCAGTCGGTGAATTCGGTGATCTGTTCTTCGGTCGCGGGATCGATAACCGCAATGACGTCGCCCGAGCCTGGGCGCTTGCGGATGTCGTCCAATACTGCCTGCAGCGTCATCTGATCCCTTCCGTACCGTCCTCATCGAACCCGGCGCCCGATGCGCCCGGAGATGCTGAGCACCTGCTTAGCATCGCTGACGCTGCCGGGTCAAGGCGGGTATCGACGGCGGGTGTGGGAGGTTGAAGGACTAGCTCCGGTGGCGCTGAAACAGGACGCGGCGGCGATGATCCTGTTGACGCGAAAACCGCTGTGGCGCAGTGAACTCTAACGCCCGAGCGCTTTGGTCAGCAGTGCGGTGAGGCGCTTCTGCTCACCCGTGCTCAGCTGACCGGTCAACGGCCCGATTCGGCTGCCGATGGCCGCCGTGATCTCGGGTACCAGGCTGCGGCCGGGCCCGGTGAGCGTCACCCGCACCGACCGACCGTCGTGGGGATCGGCGGTCTTGGCGACCAGCCCACGCTGTGCCGCGCGGTCGATGAGACCGCTGACCGTCGAGCGCTCCAGTCCGGTGAAGGTCGCCAGATCGGCCATTATCGGCTTACGATCGCGCAGGATACCCAGTACTCGCAGTTGGGTGAGTGACAAGTCGTGTTCGGCAGCGACTTCGGTGAGGACCGCCATCAGTGCAAAAGATATCTGCACCAATGCATCTCGCAGCTCTTCGAGGTGATCGTCATCGCGGTCGCGATCGGAAGTCACCCGCCAGACGATATCAGAATAATTCGTATTCCAATCTACCTGGACGACCGCCGGCCTAGTGCGCGCCCAGTGTGCCGTTGAGGTATTGAGCGCGGCAGGCTCGGCGGGCCAGCTTGCCGCTGGTGGTCCGGGGGATAGCGCCGGCCGGCAGCAAACGCACATCGCCAACGCTGACGTGGTGTCGGTGCAACACGGCCTGCCTGATCGCTTCAATCGCCGGTTGGGGATCGACACGGCTGGTGCCTGCAGCACGTTCGGCGATGATCACCAGCTGTTGGGTGCCATCGTTGGCCAGCACGCAGAACGCCGCCGCGTAACCACGACGTACGACGGGCGAGGCCTCCGCGGCGGTGGCCTCGAGGTCTTGCGGATAGTGGTTACGGTCATCGATGCTCACCAGATCCGCGATTCGGCCCGTGACGCAGAGCTCACCGTCGAGATAGACACCGAGGTCGCCGGTCCGCAGCCAGGCGCCGTCGGCGGTCGAGTCGTCAGCATGGCTGCCTTCGCCAAGCCGCGATCCCAGTTTGGCGCCGAACGTCGCGCGGGTCTCGTCGGGCAGGCCCCAATAGCCTCGACCAATGTTATTGCCTTGCAACCAGATTTCGCCGACCTGACCGTCCGGCAGCTCGTTCGCGGTATCGGGGTTGACGATCACGGCCCACTCGCTGCGAGCCACCTGACCGCACGACACCTGCGCCACGGCGTTCGGAGAATCTGCCGGGACGCGTACCGCATGACCAGCACCCAGCTCGTCGCGGTCGAAATACATGACCGACGGCTGCGCGCCCGGACTGATGGTCGCGACGAGCAGTGTCGCCTCGGCTATGCCGTACGAGGGTTTGAATGCTGTGCGGGGTAATCCGTAGGGCGCGAACGCCTTGGTGAAGGTTCTGATCGCATCGATGCTGACCGGTTCGGAGCCGATGATCATCACGACGTTGCGCAGGTCGATGTCGTCACCCTGTGCGGGCAGGCCACGCTGAGCGGTCCACTCGTAGGCGAAGTTCGGCGCTGCGGTGACGACGCGGCCCTGTCGGGAGCCGGCCGACAAGGCATGAATCCACCGCTGCGGCCGTCGGATGAATGCTGTCGGTGACATCAGCGTGGAATGTCCGCCGTACACCGCGGGGAAACCGATCATCGACAGGCCCATGTCGTGGTAGAGCGGTAACCAGCTGACGCCATGGGTGTTTCGGTCCAGCAGGCCGATCGACAGGATCATCTGCACCAGATTGGTGCCCACCGCACGGTGGGTGACCTCTACACCGACCGGGGGCCGCGTTGAGCCCGAGGTGTACTGCAGGTGGGAAACATCGTCCATGCCGAGTTCGGTCGGCGCGAACAATTCCCCCGCAGCGTCGGGGACCTGATCGATGACGACGACGTGGGGCCGGCGGCGGTGCGGGAGGTCGGTCAAGAAGGCCTCGACCGCCTCTTTAGCTGCCGTTGTCGTGAGGACGAGCGTGGGCTGCGAATCGTGAAGCGCCGTATGGAGACGCTCGGCGTGCCCAGGCAATTCGGGGGCGAACAACGGCACCGCGATGGTCCCCGCCTTGATCGCCGCGTAGAAACCCGCAACGTAGTCGATGCCCTGCGGCGCGAGGATGGCAACGCGCTCACCTCGACCTGCGGCTTGCTGCACGCGCGCACCGATGGCTTGCAACCTTGCCCCGAACTGGGTCCACGTCACTTCGTCGGTGCGCACCTCAGCCCCGTGGCCGTAGTCCAGGTAGCGATACGCCGTCGCGTCACCGACGTTCGCGATGTTGCGGTCGATCAGAGATATCAGCGTGACACCCGCAGGCAACGCGACGCCGCCATGCGCATCCAGGCAGTCTTCGATCTGCAGTAGCCCAAGACCACCTGAGTGTTCTTGCCGCGAAACGCAGTCCATAACCGAAAGTTTAGGCGCGCAACGTGTACGGCAGCCCCGGCCGTGGTCGAATCTCTTAAGTCTTTGATTCAGCTTGCCGTGTTTTGACCGATTCGCCGATCGTCACCAGAAGGTGGTTGCCATCGGATACCGAGGAGGGGCAGCAGAAGAGAATCTGACCGCCGCACTCAGCGACGCCAAAGGATGTTCCCGGCGGGAGATCCGCAGGCAGAATCACCGGGACATAACAACCAACAACATATTTCTGGTTCTCAATTTTTCTACGAGACTTCAAGGTCAGGATCGACCGCGGCTCCAAGGTTGAGACTTTGTCGGTCAGCTCAACCTGCACTGAAAGACCCTCCCGCGCAGCAACTCTATCGCCTTGACGGTGGTCCTGCTCAATCCTGCGCGCGACATCGCCGTCTGCAGGCTCCTTTTTGAGTCCCTTGCCCCGATGCCGCTCGGGTTTATTACCCTGAAACCGTTTGAGGGCGTCGTTATCTGCGATATGAGCATCTTCTGGGAAAGCCTTGACGAATGCGGGAAACGGAAGCGCATCGAAGACCTCATGCCAGAACGTATCGGTCATCTCCTTACGTGATACGAATTTCCAAGGGATCCGTCGCTCGATCGGTTCGAGGCCAAGCAGAAATGCGAGTAGCGCGAGTACGAGTAAGGCCCATGCGATGATATGCACCACGAGGCCATGCTGAAATACCAGGGCTAAGCCTATTGAAAAAACAAAGCCGCCGACCCCGACGAGCCCGCCGTTCGCGTTCCACCAGCTCTTCATGCGCCTGATGATAAGTCGCGCCTGCCTCTAGCGCGCGCGTTCGCCTCCCGATTGCATCCGCACGGGCTGGATCGGGGATGGCCAGAGAAAGACGAAACCGCCCGCTCCGCACTGAATGGTGTGATTGCAGAGCGTGCGGCGTCGTCAACCGATTTCCTTGGACGGCAGACCGCTTAGCCGATTTAGACGTCGTAGTAGAGCGCGAACTCGTACGGGTGCGGCCGGATCTGGACCGGCAGGATCTCGTTCTCCCGCTTGAAGCTGATCCACGTCTCGATCAGGTCGGGCGTGAAAACACCGCCCTCGGTGAGGTATTCGTGGTCCGCTTCCAAACGGTCGATCACTGCGGACAGCTGGGTCGGAGCCTGGGGGATGTTCGCGGCCTCCTCCGGCGGCAACTCGTAGAGGTCCTTGTCGACCGGCGTCTGCGGCTCGATCTTGTTCTTGATGCCGTCCAGGCCCGCCATCAGCATCGCCGCAAACGCCAGATACGGGTTGCCCGACGAGTCAGGGCAGCGGAACTCCAACCGCTTGGCCTTCGGGTTGCTGCCGGTGATCGGGATACGTACACACGCCGAGCGGTTGCGCTGGCTGTAGACCAGGTTGATCGGGGCCTCGAAGCCGGGAACCAACCGCTTGTAGGAGTTCGTCGTCGGGTTGGTGAAGGCCAGCAGCGACGGCGCGTGGTGCAGCAGACCGCCGATGTAGTGCCGGGCGGTGTCCGACAGACCGGCGTAACCGGTCTCGTCGTACATCAGCGGGCTGCCGTCTTTCCACAACGACTGGTGGGTGTGCATACCGGAGCCGTTGTCGCCGAATAGCGGCTTGGGCATGAAGGTGACGGTCTTGCCCTCGGCCCACGCGGTTTGCTTGACGATGTACTTGTATAGCTGCAGGTCGTCGGCCGCGTGCAGCAGCGTGTTGAACTTGTAGTTGATCTCGGCCTGGCCGCCGGTGCCCACCTCGTGGTGGCCCTTCTCCAGGCTGAAGCCGGCCTTGATCAGGTTTTGGAGCATCTTGTCGCGCAGGTCGACGTAGTGGTCGACGGGGGCAACCGGGAAGTACCCGCCCTTGGGGCGGACCTTGTAGCCAAGGTTGGGGCTTCCGTCGAGCTCGGTCGGCTCGCCGGTGTTCCACCAACCCGAGATCGCGTCCACTTCGTAGAACGAGCCGTTGGTCTGCGAGTCGAAGGTCACCGAGTCGAAGATGTAGAACTCAGCCTCGGCACCGAAGTACGCCGTGTCGGCGATGCCGGTGCTGACCAGATAGTTCTCCGCCTTGCGGGCGACGTTGCGTGGGTCGCGCGAGTAGGGCTCGAGGGTGAACGGGTCGTGCACGAAGAAGTTGAGGTTCAGCGTCTTGGCTTCACGGAACAAATCGATCTGCGCTGTGTCGGGGTCGGGGAGGAGCAGCATGTCGGATTCGTGGATCGACTGGAATCCCCGAATCGATGAGCCGTCGAAGGCCAAGCCTTCCTCGAATACGCCCGGGTCGAAGAACGAAATCGGAATTGTGAAGTGCTGCATGATGCCTGGCAGGTCACAGAACCGGACGTCGACAAATTCGACGTGCTCGTCCTTAGCGAGTTTGATGATGTCGTAGGCCGTATTTTCGGACACCGAAGCGCTCTCCTTTGCTGCGAGCTTGGAATCTAGTGCGGTCACTGAAAAGGCTTTCCGTTACATGGCTGTAACTGATCGCCCGACCAGACGTTACGCGCCAGCGCTGTTCGCCGCCGAGCCTGGGCAGATTTCACCCTATTGTGGGGGTTATGGCCCGCAGCAACCCACCGTGGCTATCTGGTCCGGGGCCAGTCGAATCGGGACAGCCGCAGGGATATCCCGGTGAGACCCTCGGCCTGCCCGAGCACGGATCGGGTTCGCTGGCCGGCATGGGCCGACGGTTGGCAGCGCTGCTCGTCGACTGGTTGCTCGCCTACGGGATCGCCGCGCTCGCCATGACGCTCGGGCTGCTGTCCGTGCAAGCGCTGTCGTCGGCGGTTTTGGCGATCTGGCTGGTGATCGGAGTGCTCGCCGTCCGGTTGTTCGAGTTCACACCGGGCCAATTCGCACTGGGAATGCGGGTGACGTCCGTCGACGAAAGACTGCATGTCGGGTTAGGTCGTGCCGCAGCGCGCGGGGCGATGATCGCGTTCGTCATACCGGCGTTGTTCGTCGACGTCGACGGGCGCGGACTCCAGGACCGCGTGACCGGCACTGCCGTCGTGCGGCGCTGACTGGTTACCGGCGGCGCACGGTTCGCTGTACGCCGCGCATCTTGGCGTTGCCGGGCAGCGGGCCTTTGGGCGTCGCTGCGGTCCCGGCCCGGGAGCCCAGCGCGCTGAGCCGTGACTCCAGCGAATCCATCTGTTTGACGGTGATGTTGGCCGGCAGCCGGGTGAGGTGGCGCTCCAGCTTGGCCAATGGAACCTCGCCGTCGCCGTTGCCGACGACGATGTCGTAGATCGGAACCTCACCGACCAGTCGCGCAGTGCGCTTCTTCTCCTGGGCAATCAGTGGTTTGACCCGGGCCGCCGCCCCCTCGCCGACCAGAATGACACCGGGTCTGCCGAGCACCCGGTGCACGGCGTCGAAATGCCCGGTGGCCGCGACTCCGGTGGTGACGCGCCACTTACCGCGCAGATTGTCCAGCGCCCAGGCAGCGGCCCCGGTTTGACCCTCGGCCTTGTGGTAGACCGACCGCTGCGCGCGTCGACCGAAAATGATGAACGCCACCAGCGCACCCAGCACCACACCCAGCGGGATCATGGTGATCATCGTGAATCCGCCGGACCACACCCCGACCGCCACCGACACGGCCACGATCAGCACGAACGCGCCGATCA
>Ga0224555_1005256_pt1 | contig 11045 bp, 14 predicted proteins | sample 714S23034metaG_FD_180687 | JGI IMG/M metagenome (GOLD analysis project Ga0224555, IMG submission 180687) | Peat soil microbial communities from Stordalen Mire, Sweden - 717 S2 30-34 | ecosystem: Environmental > Terrestrial > Soil > Wetlands > Peat | place: Sweden: Norrbotten County, Stordalen...
CGCGCCTTTTGGTGGCCAATATCCCGGCTTCTGCGCGCATGAGTCTTTGCCTGCGCCAGCGAATCTCCGCCATGTCCTCAACCAACATCTGCTCGAATCCGTCCTGGGGACAAAGAGCCTTGCGAAGGGATTCGCTAAACTGCTCGAACGCGGCAGGATCCTCGCCTAGCTCCTTCATGCTCGCCACGGGTAGCCGGGCAAACAGGCCAAATTTGATAGCATTGCGGCTGGAGTGCGCCTTGCCAAGTTTTGTTTGAGGCCCTGTTGATTTAAGGCTGTTGGCGCGATTCGCCGCGTGTAATCGCGGACCCGTCTTTTTTTGGATGAGACTCATTGATTTCCTCCATCAGATTCCCCCCCGTCAGAGGGAGTCATGCTCAGGTATAAAATACCAATTCCGGCATGACCTTTTAAGAGACAACAAAGACGGGAAGGGTGTGGGGAGTGTGCCGGTTGCTTACCGGGGAAGGGACTACCTTCCGGGTCGGGAGGGTGAGCTTACCTCGTCCCGGGTCGGGTTTGCCCCGCTGGGCGGGGAGATTGATACCGTCTTGACCCGGTTACTGCTGACAGATTCAGGTTCATCAGACCAATCAGCGGCCAACAGTCTTGCAACGATTCTGTCCATTTCCCGCCGAAATGTGCTGTCCTTCTTGAATGTTCTTACTTGTCGGCGAATGACTTCCACAGTGTCTCCAACCCTGTGCTTCAGGAATTCACTTTCAAATCGCCCTACTAGATCGTAAGCTTGGTCTGCTTTGATTCGGGGTTTAGTGTGTTGCCTCAATAGATAATACAGAGCGTACGCCAATGCGGGGGGCCGGAAGGGCCACGCTAAGCGATTCTCAGCTCGAGCCCATCCCAGGCGGTCGCGTTGGCTTGGTTCCTCCCGCGCTTCCCCCTGGAATCTTCCAAGGGCGGATATTGCCCGATTCAAGTGTTTGGTCATTCGCGACTCAGTTAAGCAGTGAAAATCTTCGATGGGCTGCACCGATTTTCGCACCGCTTCCAGTTCCCGAACGATCGCGCCTACCTTCTGCCGCATACCGAACAGCCGACGCAGGTCCGAAGAAGGCAGAACACGAATTCTGCTTGCGCGGGAGGGGTTCCACCGGTAAATGAACGCCCGTCGGCAGAGCCAAATGGCGGCGAGATATGGTTTGTCCAGCAAGCAATCGAAATAGGAAGATTCTACTAAGCGCGCGCATTCAAAAGCACTCTTTGGCGTTATGCTCATCAACCCACTCGGAGATTCAGGGGATCGATAGATTTCGAGTGGGTTACGAAGATGGCGAGTTTCTATAGGGCCTGCGAGGATGCGATGGCGCTTATGGGTCTTGGGATCGGTTACCGTCACATAGAAGTCCATGACCATTGTGAAGAGCTACTTTGAGTGATAGCGTCCCAGGGGGCGTCCGATCCTTATGTCGTGGGCGGAGTTCTTGCGTTCGGCGATTCCCCGCTTTCCATTCCCGCTTGAAAAGATTGGACTGGCCGCCGGGCGGAAGCGGGTCCCGCCTTGCGGGATCGCCCGCTTCATGAGGCCGGGCTAGGCGGCTAGGTCAGTGTTCAGGCAACAGTGTACCAGAGTTTGGTCGGCGCATTCACTCCACTCGGAACGTGTACATCTTGCCGAGTTGTGCCGATGCGTGGCTCTGCATCGCGGACCCCGGAGCGAGGAACCCGTATTCGCCAGTTTCAATGTTGGACATCTTTACAGTGAATGCCCGCTCGCCGGTTTTATTGAAATCAAATTCCACAAGATCGCGCCTCGCGCCGCCGGAGACGTGGAATACGCCGCCTGTTACAGTGCGGAACTCTCGATGCCCACCGTGCTCGCGGCAGTGAATCAACTGATATTCCGTGATCTCGGTTCCTTCAGCCAGGCGAAAGAGAAATTCCACAGGAGTCGCAACCCCCGTTTTGCTATGTCCGCCGTAAACCCTTCCGTTTACATCGCCCTTGACGACCCCCACCGTTCCTACATGCTTGAGGACGCCTCCGGTCTGCCAGTTCACAACTTCGGGCAAAAGTTGAATCCAATTCCCATTCTTTTTCCAGTAAACTCCCACATCGGCGGGCAAGGCAGGGGCCGATACGTCATTGGTCAGGAAGCTTGGGGCCGCCGCTGCTGGAACGGCGGACACTGGGGCGACCGTTGCCGGACCTTGCCCGCCCGCTGACTTGCTCAACATAGCCCTGATAATCTTCTCCGAGACGCCCGCCTTTTTGAGAGCTATGACGGCCTCGGCTCCCAAAGAGTAGTTCCCCGGCTCGTGTTCGACCATGCTTATGATTGTTTCATCGCTAAACCCGATCTTGACCAGCCGTATGATGGATTCATTGGTGAGAGGCTGGCCGGGCTGCTCGTTCTTCTTCGCGCCTTGAACAGGGACCCCACCTCGAACTGAAATCTTTATGCCGCCCGATTGCTGGCCCCGAGCGTTCCACCCAGAGCAGAAAAACAGCAACAAGGCCGCGACTACGGTTTTTTTCATGGAAGTATGCTCCTTTTTCGCACCGGCGCGCCGCCGGGCGGAAGCGGGTCCCGCCTTGCGGGATCGCCCGGTTCATGAGGCCGGGCTAGGCGACCAGATCAATTTCACGCCAGATTTTAACGCAACGGCGAGCCAAAGGGAAACGGGGATTTCACGCGGCTATCTCAGGTAGAGCAACTTAACCAAGGACCGTCCGATAGCCTTGTTGACAACCCTCTTGCCGATGCGATTGGGGTTGCCGCTGGCGAGCTTGCTCACGTCATTGGCGATTCGCGCGATTTTGTAAAGGCTACTCACGATGCCCATGATGTTGCTCCCGGAATTTCTTGTGGGCTTCGTTCAAGCATTCGAGGAATGCCGCGAATTCTTCTTTGTAGAAGCTCAAGTGGACAAACTCATGCTGTACAACAAAGTTTTCCTCTTCGCTGTCAAACCAAACCGCCGTAACTGTGCCGTGAGCGGTTTCTTTTCTCGCCAGGTCGTGAATCGCCATTGCACATCCCCCCTCGGGTTTCTTCAGATCGCTCCATCGGCCACTTCGGGATAGCCGCGTCAATTTCCGACGTCAGGTGGATGTGTGACTTCGCTTGGAGCGCGTGCACCGCGCGCGCAATGGCGGAAATCCAAACCCGGCTGCGTTCGGCGCATTCTTGCAATGTAAGGCCAGATTCCCTCAGCTTGGAGAGTCTTATAAACTGTTTCTCACTCGCGGCCCGTGGCCGGCCGCGCCTCCTTCCCCATTGGGCGATTTCCGCAGCCGTGCGCAACGCAGACCGCCGCACTCTGGGCTCTTGCCGCGGAGATAAATGATACCGGACCCCTTCACCTACATGATTGGTGGGCTGTCCCGAGTAGCTTCCTTTCCCATTTCGACTCGGATGACTTCAGATTGGTCTGTGAAAAAGTGCTTTTCGGTCGTCACGCCCGGTGTGATTGGGTCAGCGTGAACGGTGTACTCATTCAGCCTTCCCTCCTTGTCCAGCTTCCCCGCCGTGTAGGTGAATCGGTACGCCCAGTTCTTTCCCGACGCCAGGACTTCATCAATGAAGCCCGCTGCCTGAGCACTTTCCGCCTTCACAATCTCGTCTACGCTGGCATTCGGGTTCTCGGTTTTCGGTGGCCCGAGGGCAGCAAGCGAAGGTGGGTAGCCCTTGTTGTATGTCACAGCATAGGTCGTGGCTGCGGTGTTTAGAGTTGTCAAACTAAGAACCGCAAATTTCTCGTTTTCTGCCCTCCGAGTGGATGGCAATAACGGGTGGACGAGAATGCTGAGCCCGTAGATGAGCCAAACCCCCAAGCTTAGATAGCCCAAAAAAAGCCCCCAGGCTGCCATTCCCTCACCAAGCAGTCGCCCCCCGCTTCGGCGGATCGAGGCTCGCGCCAGGTGGCCAAATATCACGGCGAGCAAACCTACCATGGGGATGAAAGAGAACAAGCCCAGGATAAGGCTCGCGGTAGCCTCACCGCTTCTCCGTAAGGGCTCTTCGGGCTTGGCTTCCGGGCCAATAGCAGCACTAGGCTTCTGCGCAGATTCGGTTGAAGCAGGCCTGTCTGGCGAAAGCGAACGCGCACAGAAACGACAAAAGGCGTCCGTTTCCCCAACTTCTTTGCAACAGCTTGGACAAAACATATAGCACCTCCCGTCTGCTCGACCGCCTAAGACGGAGGGCGGGAGCAAGGCTTATTCCTTGAAATCACTGGTGGGCATCCTGCTCTGCTAGCTTGAGGCGCGCTTCTATGCGCCGAACACACGAGCCGATTGAGAACAGCCCCGCCAGGATGGCGATTAAGAACAGAATGCCGCCGACACTGGCAAAGAACGCGCCGAAATAGGTCGGCGAAGCCGCGTGCTGCTCGCTGTAGACGGATTCTGCCTTGGCGATCATTCCGCCGGCGACCAGGAGGATGCCGCCTATGGCAAGCAGCCAGTGAGAGATTGGCCTTTTGCTCTGTGGAGACGTTTCTTTGTCCCTTTTCAAAGTCTCAGTCACGGCTTCCTCCTTCTTATGTCCGGCGTGGAAAACCCTTTCGTAACCAATTCCCGCAGTTCGCTAGCGCCGATCTCCCAATCCATCCATTCATCGGGCAACGGTAGCTTGCGTTCCAACTCACTCGAAAGGTAATCTGCAAGGATTCCTCCAAGGGTCACCGTCTGGATGAAACGATACATGTCGGTTCCTCGCAGCTTGTACAAAGCGAACGTTGCTGCTCCTCTCCTGTCAACTCACTGACGCCGGTTGTCATTCAATCGGCCATTTGAGGATGGCCGCGTCGATTTCCGCCATGAGGCGGATGGTTTGGCTCAAGCCGGTCAGGACGTTGCCGCACCGTTCCTATCTTCATGCCGAACGATGTGCCTCGGCTAGACCCTGCAAGTATCTGAATTGCTTGAAAACTCGATCTAATTCATCGTTGTCCATCTCCGTTGTGGAACTCTTGCCAGTGATCTTTACCAGCATTTCCCTGTAATGTTGGTCGCTGATTTTCAACTTGGCTTGGATTGCTTTAATCCCGCTAACATACCTATGACGCTCAATCTCTTGCCTGTCGCTCCGGCGTCGGGCGTATTGCTTCTTTTCCAGGTAGCGGCGTGCCTCAAGGAACCGGCTTGAAGGAAGTCTGTCGTAGGATGACAGGCAAAAATGAGCGTTGAACTCGCCATACTCCCGCGCAAAGTCGGCTTGGCGGGGCTTTCTTCTTTTGCGCGTGGTTTCCTCCTCTACAAGCTCAGTAATAAGTTTGTGCAATGCGGCGGTCTCTTCAGGGCTTGTCTCTTCCCCAGGATTTGCGTCTCCACTGGCGGGCCGTTTACCTTTTGCCAGTCTTCCAAGCTCCTCCCGCAATTCACTTGGAAAGTACGCCTCTTTTACCGCCCGATGTTTCCCCAAAAGCGCCAGTATCTCAGTCTTGCCCCATACTTCGAGCTTGAAGGGAAAAGAAGTCTGTTGGTCCCGGTAAAACCATTGTAGAAAGTGGGGCGTCGGGTTCTTTGGTATGAGCAAGACCCACCGCTTGCAAGGCCATGAGTTACCCTTCGCCTTATCAAGGTCATTGCGCACTTTGTCTCGGCGGGGTGCTTGTTCGGGGAAATAGACTTGGAAGATCGTCTCCGAATCGGAATCATACCCGTCCATTCCAATGTCCGGTGCAGAGAAAGCCTGAAAACGCCCGTATTCCTGGCTCAACAGTGCTTGGCAAAACTCCTCAAATTTCTTTTCGCTTTCCAGTGCCAGTAAGTTTACGCGCATCTGGTCGGCCTCCTTTCAGTGCTGCGGTTCTCCAGTCACCCATTCCAGGTGAAAGTGTGTTCCTTCACCTCCCGATAATTTGAGTCGAGGGCCGGTTCGAGTAGAAGTATGGCGGCGATGCGGCGGGCCATCTCCTGCACGTAGCGGACTTCGTCTTTCGTCAGGGGGCGGCCCAAGAGTTTATCTTCGCGGTAGGAAAGCCATTTCTTGATGACCTGATAGCCGCCGATGGTGTATTCCCAAACTCGCAGCGGAACGTTAGACCAGTAGGCAAATTCATTTAGGTAAACGTCGCAAGTACGCTCCCCCAGCAGCTTGATTGCCTCACCTAGACTCGTCCGTTCTTTCTCCGTGTAATCGCGGTCGGTGGTCTTTCCCTTGCCCGGCATCGTGATGCCGCCCTTGCCCGCATGTCCCCACCCCGCGGTTACAGCGAAGTGCTTCGGTTCATCGAGAGTAGTTCCTTCGGGGAGAGTGAAGGCACCGATCTTCTGTAGAGATGATTCCTGAATCGTCCCTGCGTCCTGTTCGGTGTCGAGCAACGCGGCAATCTGTCTGCCCAGTGCCGCCGAGGCGAGCAATGCTTCCTTATTGTCCGGCAGCGGAATGCGCGGCCAGTCCTGGCGCAGCGCCCCGGAGTTTTCCGTGCGGTAGGTGGGAGAGTGGAGAATCGGTAGGGCATGATAGAAGGCGCTCGGAGCGTCATCTATCGTCGCCGCGTGCATCACGTAGGTGACGAGGGAATCGCTGATGTTCAGCCGTTTACCGCTAGGCAAGATGCGAGGATCGTGCGGATCCGGGGCAAGCATGAGAGATTTGCCAGCGGGCTCGGCGCGGAGGTAGAGGGGAAACATCCCGACATTTGATTCGACGATGTGATGGTCCGCCAACACGGTTGTGTACTGCGGTTGGTAAAAAGCTTCCTTGCGATTGCGTTGCCCTCCACTCAGCCAACGGTTTCCCTCGAATACATGCGGGAAATATTCAGACCGCTTCTCGTCTAGCAGCTTTGTCTCTGGCTCCCAATAGAGCCAGCGCACATCGAAGGGGCGATAGCAATAAGGGACTATGTTTTTTGGAAAGAAACCGCGCTTGCGAAGGTGATCGCGGACCTCTTCCGCCTTAAATCGCGCGGTGCTCGTCATGGCGCTGGGAGAGATGCGGCGCATTTCTTCGTGGCTGATCTCCATGTCAAAATATTGCTCCATCCGCTTAACCAAACGTTCCCGGTCGATGTCCACGACCACGTCATCACGGCTGGTCTTCACTCCCGGAAAGGAAACCGGAAATAGGTCAGGCAGCAAAGGCCACTGCAGATAACCCGTCGTCACCTGCGCTGGCGCGAACGGCAGCCCAAGGTCAAGCGGAGGGATAAGCTCCTGGTACAACGTCTTCCCATCCTGCTCGGCGCTTTCTAGCAATTGCTGGCGCTTGGTTTTGCCCCACAGATGGCGGAACCGGATGATCTTGGTCGGGGCGCTGCTTCGAGCGCCCTCGGGCGAGGCAGGCCCCGCCCCTACAACCAGCAGCGCGATGTCCGTCCCCACCTGAATGCCTTCGCGATTAGACTCCGTCGAAAAGACGCTGGGGTCAGGCTCACTTTCGGGGGTCAGCTTGCCGGTCTTGTACTTGTCTCCATTCAGGCAGTCAATCCAGATGCGGTCAAACGCTTCCAGATACCGCTCCCTCATGCCCGTGAAGGAAAGGCCATCGAGCCAAGAGTAATTGGAAATTAAACACACCACGCCCCTGCCGGTCTTCTCCACAATGCGCCTTTCGGCCATGCGGAAGAACCGTACGTAAAGGTCGTTTAGGCCTTGGCCTTGCGGAGCGGGCGCTTGCCTGGTGGTGCGGTAGGATTCGGAAAGGTCACGCTCTTCATCCATCCTGGCAATTCCCGCGAAGCTGTTGTAGGGCGGGTTGCCGAGAATTACCAGGATTGGTACCTCACGCTTGACGTGCTCGGCGGCATCGCGTTCTTCCTCCAACTCGGGAAAGATAAGGCGCTGCTTGGGACCTTTGGGCGGCTCCCAGCCGGTGAGAGCGTTGGTGAGATAAACGCCAACCCGTTCCCTGGGCCTCTCGGACAGCGGCGCGCCCATGTTCTGCAAAAGTCAGCCGAGCTGTAAGTGCGAGACGACGAAGGGCGCGGGCATGATCTCAAATCCGAAAACTCGCTTTTGAGCGGCTTCCTTGAGGTCGCTCGCGGTCAGGGCGTCCTCACCTCGCGCTTTGAGCGTGCGGTGAATGCGGTCGAGGACTTCCACGAGATAGGAACCTGTGCCGCAACAAGGATCGAGCACATAAACATTCTTGTCGGCCAACCCGTCCGGTAGGTTCAATTCCTCACGAAGAACTGTGTCCACGCGTTCCACCATGTACTTCACAATTTCCGGCGGCGTGTACCAGACGCCGAGTTCCTTGCGCAGCTCCGGGTCAAAGGCTTCCAGGAATGGCTCGTAGAAATACTGCACCGCGTGCGATTCCTGAAACTTGTTAAAAAACGAGGGGCGGTCAACGCGGTTCAAAACCTGGGTCGCCCAATCCAACACTTCCGTGAGCTTGAGGGCTTCAAGTTCTTGCGGGTCGGCGACAAGGTGGAAGAGCTTGGAGATCATCGGCACGCGCAAATACCGCGCTGTCTCGTACCAGTTGAACCGCGCCGTAACGCCAGCGTCCCGCTGGCCTGCCGGCCAGAGGCCGGCGCTACGTTGCTTGCTCCACAACACCCAGGCTGAGAAAACGCCATAAAAGAGGGTTTGAACCAGGCTGGAACGGAAAAAGTGCTCGCCTTTCTTACCCTCGAACTTCAGGCCCAGGGCTTCTTCCAGCGCCGTACGCACCGTTGCCAGTGCGGCCAGTTCAACACCCTCAATGCGCGCTCGTGCGTCCCGCGCATAGGAGGCAAGAAACCAAGCGACATCTCCCGGCGTGGCTAACTGGGCAGCGTGCCGCATGACGCGCAGGAGATATTCCTCGAACCTTGCGCCGATCTTCTCGGCAAGGCTGCGCGGATGCACGGCAGCGGCCCAGAATGCTTTCTCGCTGTCCGCAAGGTGGAAGGATTCTAGTTTGGCAAACTTGCCTTCGGCGTCCTGTCCCACCAAAACGAAGTCGCGGCAGTTCGTCACAAGCACCTGTCGGTATTTGCCCCAATAGCGGGAAACCTGTTCGCCGTCAGCGGTGACCCATGCGTCACTTTTGACGGGTTTGACTTCGATGACGCCTCGTGAAGGGAGCTGCCCTGAGAGTGGCTTGAGGGTGTGCTTTTTTTCGAATTGCTCTTCGGTGAAAAGGCCGCCGTCAGGGAAACCAGCTCCAAGGTCTTGAAGTCCCATAATGCATCGGACTTTCGGCTTGAGCTTTTTGCCGACCTCGGTCAGCAGATTCGCGAGCGCGGAATAGTACGCGGTCTCTTCAACCGCCGCACCCAGAGAGCGGATGTCGCGCAATTCGCGGAGATACGTTTCGAGCGGGGTCATTCGAAGTATTCTCCACTCACGTACCAGCGGAATTCCAGATAGTCGGTAAGAATCAGGTTAGGCAGAGCGGGAAGATACCGCTTCATCTGCTCAGACTTCTCCACTTCATCCAGGTCCTTGCCCACGTCTTTGGCTTCAAGGTGGCCAATCGTCACGGGGCCGTGAGCCGCCATGTGAGAAATCACGAAGTCGGGAGCCCCGCATTCAACACGCTTCGGCTCATTTGTGGCCGTGACGCCAGATACCAGCGATTCAATAAGGGTCTTGAGTGCCGGGCGGTGAGTGTGCTCTGTAGCGTTGCCTGCTTGCAACTCTCTTTCTATTTGTCGGCGGTAAACGTCAATCGGGCTAGATGCCATTAATCACAACCGGGAAGATAGAGGTTCGGGAGAAGATAGTTACCACAAGGAAAACGGTCATTGCAATACCTATCTGGCAAGCGGGGATCGGCGCAAGGGGGACGGGCGGGCGGCCTTCGGCGTAGGAGTGAGGCTCCTTCTTCAGTTTCTCGTAGTGTTTGTGGAATACATCCGAAATGCAGTTAAGGGAGATCAAGCCGAGGAAAACGTGCTTATAGTCCGCCGCGTGCATGTTCCCACTCAGCGTCGCGGTTTCCGCGAGAAGAAACTCAAATGCGGACCGGACACTCATTTCGTTATCGACACTCTGGTTTTTCGATGCTACCAGCGTCTCGTAATACCGGCGGACAGAGCGATGCGTGGGAGAAACCAAGCCGCGAGTAGTCATAACGTCGGGAGTAATATTAACACTTCCGGGAAGTTGGCGGGGCAACGTTCAAATGTTCCGCAAAGGCGGGCTTGACGGAAAGACACCGCTACCGATCCGTACTAAAGCTTGATTATCCTTAAAAAGCGCGTCAAACTGGGCACTGCTGCGCGGTATTTGGGAATCCTTCACACTCGGTTTCTCACGGAGTCCGATTGTGCTATTTTGGCTGCATGGTGTGTTCTACGCGTCACCAATCGTGTATGAACTGGGGGATGGCCAGTGGAACATTCCCAGGCCCCGCGTTCTCCTGGCGAAGGTGTGTTTCGACGACAGGGCAGCCTCTATGCCAATGGTTACGTGACGAAGCAGGTCGACGTGGAATAGTTTGTCCAGATTGTGAAGTCGATTGAAGATTTTGGGTTGACGATCGTGAAACTCCCGCAAGGAAAAACGTCATGACATCCGAGCCGATTAAGGTCTTGTTGGTGGAGGATAATCCGGAAAATATCCGCCTGATCCGGGAAATGTTCAAGGAAGCGAAGCCCGCCTTAGCTCCCCTGGAGGATGCCCCAAGCTTGCTGGCGGCGGTGGAGCGGCTGGCGAAGGGAGGAATCGACGCGGTGTTATTGGACCTCGGGCTCCTGGACAGCCAGGGCATTAGCACTTTTGTGGATTTACACAAACAATTCCCCCGCACTCCCATCGTAGTGTTAACGGGTCTTACCGATGAAAAGCTGGGCCTCCAAGCGGTCCGGGAAGGGGCGCAAGATTACCTCGTCATAGGAAAGGTGAATGGCGAGTGGATTTGCCGCGCTGTCCTCTATGCGGTTGAGCGGGTTCAAGGGAAGGGAGCTCTCGAGAGAAGCGAGCAGCAGTATCGCCTGCTCTTTGAAAAGAACCTTGCCGGGGTATACCGCACTGCCCTGGATCGCAGCATCACGGACTGTAATGAAGCTTTCGTCAAGGTCTTCGGATTTGCCTCTCGTGAAGAGCTCTTAGCTCATCCAGTGAAGGAATTTTACTTTGATCCCCGCGAGCCGGAGGCAATCACCGCCCGCATAAGGGCGGAAAAGACCCTCTCGAATTTA
>Ga0224555_1005258_pt1 | contig 11041 bp, 6 predicted proteins | sample 714S23034metaG_FD_180687 | JGI IMG/M metagenome (GOLD analysis project Ga0224555, IMG submission 180687) | Peat soil microbial communities from Stordalen Mire, Sweden - 717 S2 30-34 | ecosystem: Environmental > Terrestrial > Soil > Wetlands > Peat | place: Sweden: Norrbotten County, Stordalen...
TGTTAGATATTCAGCGACACGGATCTCGCCTTCGTTGAGTTGCAGCAGTTCGACTTGCTCCTCATTTTTCTCGCTGCAAAGGATCAGCCCAATCGGAGCATTCTCAGATTCCGTGCGGCGCTCGTATTTATCCAGCCAGCGAAGATAAAGTTCCATCTGGCCTTTGTATGATGCTTCGAAACGCCCCAGTTTCAGCTCGATTGCGACCAGGCGGGCGAGACCGCGATGGTAGAAAAGCAGGTCGAGGTAATAGTCCTGGCCGCCGATGGTCATGCGCTTCTGGCGGGACAGAAAGCCGAAATCGGTGCCAAGTTCCAGCAGGAAACGTTCGATGTCGCGCAGAATCGCCGTCTCCAGATCCCGTTCGCTGAAGGCATCCGCCAAGCCCAGGAAGTCGAGAAAGTATGGGTCGCGAAATACCAGATCGGGGGTGACCCGGTCGGTCTCGCGGAGTTGTTCGAGTTCCCGGTGAATGAGTGTTTCCGGTTGCCGCGAGATGGCGGTCCGCTCGAACAGCATGCTGCGAACCCTGTCGCGGAGGGTGCGAACGCTCCACCGTTCCACGCGGCACATTTGGGCGTAGAAGCTTCGCTGTACAGGGTTGTCGAGATAGAGGATTGCGGTGAAGTGGCTCCAACCCATATGTTGGGCCAGCTCTGCCGCGTCCGCTTCAACGGGCCATACCTCGGCGAAGCGAATCATGTGGAACAGATTCCCGCGGCTGAAGCCGGCGCCGTAGCTGGCCGTCAATTGTCTAGACAGTGTCGAGACAATCTGTTCGCCGTATGCGGCGCGTTCCCCGCCGAGCACTTCCTGGCGGATTCTGGCGCCGATCTTCCAGTACATTAACACCAGTTCCGCATTTACTGCACGGGCGACCCGTTGCCTTGTCGAATCGATGAGCTGGGCGAGATCGCTCAGGAGTTGCGCGGCGCCGGGAGGCGCGGGCGTGGATTCGGGCGGCGTTGGCTGAAGATCTTTCATATATGGGTTATCCGGAGATCGGCCAAAGATAGACAAGGCCAATCGGCTCGACGCGATCAGCCTGGACTTCGTAGGATTTCAGGATTCGTGCGGGTTCCTCGTCCACCTCGCGGCCGATTGCCGTGAGCCGCTTGTCCCAGTCTTTGCGCTCTTCTTCCATTTGCTGCAGTTCCATTTTGTCGAAGCCGAGCGTCAACTGGGCTTCGTTCCGCTTTACCTCCTCTTTTCTGGCAAGAATGCGCTTACGCTGGTCCTCGATGATCCGGCGCATTGCCTCGGACTCCTGGCGGCCGCGGGCGCCGAGGACTGCCTTGGCGGTGGCAGTAACGGTGGCGGCGCGGGCCTGAAGGTGGGGAAGCAGGTCGGCCACGTCCAGGGGCGCGGCGGATTGCAGTTTGCGTTCGACGGCCTCGTCCACACGGCGGTCGCGGGCGGATTCGAAGGACTTCTCAAGCGCGGCGAGCGTCAGCTTTTCGGTGTCTCCGGCGTAAGGAACGAGAGGGCCTTTTCGGGCGATGGGATCGATCCACCGGGCGGCGACGGCGATGATCTCGTCATGGAGGCGGGATGCGCCGGGGCCGTAAAGGGAAATGCGGCCAAGGAGAACCACGCGGCGGATGGCGTCGTCGGTCTGGCCGACACACGCGCGGGCGAGATCGTTGTGGACGAAGCCTTGCGCGCGGAGGCGACCCAGCAGGCGCTGTACGACGCGGTGTTCCAGGTGCATATGCACCACGCCCTCATCGATGTGGGTGGGGGATTGGAAGACGATTGGGCGGATGGGGCTCGATGCGCGCCACTCGTAGAAATCCTGATCCTTTGGCTTCGGGGCACGCAGCGCGTCCATGGCGCGGAACCAGGCACGGCCGTGAATTTCGGGGAATCGCCAGCGGTCGGGTCCGCCGGTCAGCGGGGGGCAGTTATTCAGCTCCAGCGCGGTAGAAATGGCGTTGATGAAATCCGGCGGGTTGAGGCCGACGTAGTCCTTGGAATCCTGGAGGTAATCGTCGAGCGATTTCAGTTCCTCCACGAGTTGCACCTTGCGTTTGCGGACGGATTCGAGTTCTTCGTCAATGGCTTTGCGGTCCGACGCGCCGGCGTCCAGCATTTCGAGGCTGGTTGCCATCGACGGTTTGACCCCTTCCGCGAGCATGTCTTCAATCCGCCGTTCGAGCACGGGCGACAGGCTGCCGAGTTCTCGGCGGATGGTTTCGGTCTTGCGCACCAGGGTGCGGATGACATGGTCTTCGGGACGCTGCGTGAAGACGAAGTAATGGCAGCGGACGACGTCTTCCCGTTGGAGCTTGCGGTCGATGCGCCCGTTGCGCTGCTCCATGCGGGACGGGTTCCATGGGACGTCGAAGTGGAAAAGGTCGGCGCAGTAATTCTGGAAATTCACGCCTTCGCGGGCGGCGTCCGTGGCGATCAGAATACGTAGGGGGTGGAGATCGGGCGAGGCGTTAAAGGCTTTCTTGATTTCGTCGAGTCGGCCACCGCCGGGACCGCCCTGATAGGTGGCAATGCGTTCTTCGGCAAGGTCGGTGTTGGCGAAGGCGGTTTCGAACTGCTGCCGGAGGTACGTCTTGGTTTCCGTGAACTCAGTGAAGATCAGGACCCGGCGGCGGTTCCAGGCACCGTCGGGATTGAAGAGGTTCTTGCGAATCCAGGGGATCAGGCCCTCTTTGGCGTCGGTCAGGCGGGGATCGGGCTGGCGGCGTGCCTGGCTGGCGATCTCGGCCATTCGATCAAGAACGGCGGTCTCTTCCTGGGAGATTTGCTGCGAACCTTTGGAGCGTTCCGTTGCGCTGGCGACGGCCTGTTCGATGCCTTCGGTGACCTCTTCATCTGGGCGATCTGCGCGGTCGTCGTCGGCGTCTGGCGCATTGAGTTCGGTGAGGAGATCCGCCGATACCTCGGCCTCACTTTCGGTCGCGGCAGCAAGCTTCTCCATGCTCTTCCGGTGAACCCGCAGAGTGGAGTTGAATGCCTCGATGGAGGAGAACAGGCGCTTTTGGAGAGTCGTGATTACCAGGTTGGCGGCGGTCTGCTGCGAGCGGCGGTTTCCTTCGAGGCGCTTCTCCCGCAAGGCGCGGTACTGGGTCAGAAGCCTCATCAGCGCGAGATCGGGCGCGTCTTCGGGCAACCCTGAAATATCGTGCTGGACGACCTCGCGCTTCGGCAGCTTCAGTCCAGGGACAGCGTCGCGAAGTTCGTCTTTCAGGCGGCGGACCATCACCTGGTCGAGTAAGCGCGGGTCCTTGATCTGCTCGCCGCGGATGAAGCGCTGGGGGTCGAGCATGGCGAGGAGCGCGGAGAAGCTGTTCGAGTGGCCGTTGTGCGGAGTGGCCGAGAGGAATAAGCGGTGCTCAAAAAGCGGCGTGAGTTCGCGCATGCCACGGGTGAACTGGGAATCGATCGCGTAGGAGGACGATGTAGCCGGGGCGGCGTGGTGCGCTTCGTCGAGGACGAGCATGGAGCCAGAGCGGTGCTGGTTGAGCCAATCGCGCAGGGGCGAGGCGTATTGTTCGTCGCGCAGGAGGGAGTGGGAGACGATGAACTGCGAGTGCGTGGTCCAGGGGTTGATCGCATAACCGCGTTCGCGGCGGCAATTGAAAAGATAGTCCCGGTCGAAAATTACGAAGCTCAACCCGAAGCGAGCCTCCATTTCGCCTTGCCATTGGGTGACGAGGGAGGCCGGGCAGGAGATGACGATACGCTTGACCTTCTGGCGCATGATCATTTCGCGGAGGATGAGGCCGGCTTCAATCGTCTTGCCGAGTCCAACGTCGTCGGCAATGAAGAGGTTGACGCGCGGCATCTGGAGGGCCTTCTTCAGTGGCTCCAACTGGTAGGACATGATCTGGATGCCGGCGCGGTGCGGCGACTGGAACAACCGCGGATTCGTGGAGGTTACGAGATTCCAGCGAAGCGCGTGGAGGTAGGCGGAGAAGACGTGCGGCGCGTCGAACCCCTTGCTGGCGAGGTGCTTCCAGTTAGCTTCCGGCAAAACCTGGGCGTCACCCTCGCGTTCCCAGAGGACGGAGAGGTGCTCACCCTGAGCGTCATCCTCCAGGCAGGAAAGATCGACGAGCGTCTGTTCCCAAGCAGGCTGACGGGCAGGGTCGACGGCTTCCACCAAATAGCGGCGGCTACGGACCTTTACGACTTGGCCGGGTGAGAGCAAGGAACTTTCCTTTCCGGCATGCGCCGAAAGCTAAGCGGACATGAATCTCCCAATTATTTATAGCAGCATTCCCAGATGATGGGCCAATTGCGGAGGCCGGTAGAGAATCTGGCATGACGCCTCAGGCGACGCGGAGTACCTACGCGTGCGAAAGGGTTCGCCGCGGCACGCGCCGACTATGATCAACGCCACGCTGGCAAGGTATTGCCGTCGTTTCGACGCCGGACTTATATTGAACGGTTTACGCGCCACTTGGAATCTTCGCCGCCCGGAGGGAGCGCATCGAGGCGGCCGTGGAGGCCGCCGCCCAGCGCCTCGCGCAGCCGCACGAAAGCCTCGATCGCCGCGGACCCTTTTCGGGGCGGCGTCCGGGTGCTCATCACGGGGCCGCACGGCTTCGAAAGGACGTTCGCGTTCGCGCGCGACGAAGCGCCCCAAGCGCACCGCACGCCCCGCCGCCCGCCGGCGCGTGGCTGCCGCGCAGAGGAAACGTTGGGCGGTCCGTGCGGAAGGCCAAAGCGGCGTTAAAATCGACCGCACCGATGAAAGCGACGCCGGCGGCGAAACCGGGGCTGAAGCGCGCCGCGGTAGTGGGCTACTTTGGATTCAGCCTGCTTTTTGCGGGCCACGCTTGGGGCGGTCCGGGCTATTGGGGCAACACAACATCAAAAGGCCTGAGACCAACCATGATTGTCACCGGTTCCCCGGTGGGCCTCGGGCCACCGGGGATCGTGCTGCCCGCGCTAATGGCCGAGCCGCTAATGGCGCTACCGCTTATACCGCCATTCGAGGTCGGGGCATTGATGGACACGGCAAGCTTTCCGGTGGACGAAAGCTGTGCCGCGAGAGCGGTGACAAAGTCCTGTTGCTCAACTGGTCCATTTATATGCACGCCTAGGTCGAACCCTCCTGTTCGCAAAAAACGTGCCAACTCGTTTTCGACCACGATTCCACTTAGGGTCAGCGCGGCGATGATGTTCATTCCCAGAGCCGTACCTTCTCCGTCTAGGCCATATGAACGCACAATAACTCTTCGGCCCGAAAACTGTTTCAAGCCGTCTGCTATAGAGCGTTGCTGCTCTTCGCTTAATCTTCTGGGAGCGACTAGAGCCTCAAGCCTGATGCGCTCAAGGCGTTCGTGTTCCGAAATACGATTTGCTTCAGCCGCGGCGCGGTTTGCCTCTGCAATTCGCGCTTCTGCCGTAGCAACTTTTGCAACTGCATCCCGTGAGGCGGCGTTCGCTGAAGCTATTTGGGCCTCAGCCTCCTTTACGCGGGCGTTTGCGTCTGATGCCTTCGCGTTGGCGGTAGCCGCGCCTGCGTTCGCGACTGCTGCTTGGCGGCGCGCCTCAGCTATTTCTCCGGCCTGCGTTGCCCCAACTCGTTTGGAATATATACGTATTCCGTTACTGGACAGTAATGCCAATGCAGCAAAAACAATGGCAGCTAAGGAGAGCCAAATGTACCACCGACTAAAGAACTCTAGCCAGCCACTATCGTCCAAGGGAAACACCTTTCCAATCGGAGCGATTCTATTTCTTTTCGGGATCGTCATTATGGCCGCTGGCTGGATTCTGATGGGCTATACAAAGTGACCATCTGATCCCCAGGGCTCCCGGCTGGGATTATATCACCCAGTATAATGAAGGGGCATTACGCCGCTCTTTCCAGCCTCCGCTCGTAGGCCTCCCACAGCTCCACCAAATCCGCTATTTCCCAAAGCCGATGGGTTACGCCAGCGGCCATCGCCGGCGTTGTGCGCAGCGTGACCGTCGTCGCCTGCCAGGGCATCGCCGCCACCCGCCGGGAGCGCATCGAGGGGGCCGTGGAGGCCGCCGCCGGCCCGCGCGTCGCTCAACCGTACGTAGGTTGGATCGCCGCGGACCCGTTCCGGGGGCGGGATACGGGTGCTGATCACCGGGCCGCAGGGCCTCGAAAGGACGGGCGCGCTCGCGCGCGGCGAAGCGTCGGCGAGGATTACGCAGCGGGTCGGGATACGATTGAGGATTGATGGCATCGGCGGACCCTGGCACGATTTGAAGCACCATGTGGGCTGACCTTGAAACGGACCCGGGAATCGACGGGACGGGGCCGACTCTTTTTCGGCGGCGAGTTCTGAATCCTTCGGACCGCCGCAATCATTTTTTCGGCGCCGTACTTGCTTTTGCCCGCACGTCTCGGTCTTCGGCCTTCGCCTCAGCCTTTTGTCGCGGATCGGGTGGGCTTGCCTCATCATCGCCGTACTTGAGGACGACCACCTTCACACGCTGATGGCCGAACTTGATTGCTTCTGCCTGGCTGGGCATGTAGACGTCGATGTGGTGGCCGTCCACTTTCCCACCGGTGTCTTCCACGGTATAGTCGCCGGAATAACGGCCAGCGCCATAAACCCGGATGCGGCTGTTTAGCGGCAATACCTTCCGGTCGGCGGCCACGGTGCCAGGATGCGACCACTTGCCGGAAGCGCCCGTGCCCTCCACCGAGTACGCCGTGGCGATGAAGTAACGGATAGTGGGCCGTCGACGCACTCCGGACGCGGGCGGCGACGCCGAAGCGGGCGTCAGGACTGCAAGAGCAATCAGAGCGGCGAATGGGATTCGCAGAGTAGAAGCGCCTCCCTCAGGTGAGATGCGACGATAGCCAGATTGTGACACAAGGCAGCCCCGAAAGCCAAGGCTGCGGCGGCGACGCGCGGCAACGACGCCGGCGCCGGTGAAGGCCGCCAAGAAGAACCGCCGTCTCAGTCAGCCGCGCCGGAGAAAGCGACGTCGGCGGCGGCCAAACCTGGCCTGAAGCGCGCCGCCATGCAAGCGCGGCCAAGGAATCAGCGCCGGCGGTCGCGCCGCGGTGGGCGGTTGGCCGGACCAAGGCGGCGCCGAGGCGACCGGCCGCGGAGAGGGCGCAAGGCGGGACCGCCGCGGCGCCGGAAGCGTTTGCCTCTCCGCCACCCGCCGGGAGCGCCTCGATGCGGCCGTTGCCGCCGCCGGACCGCGCCTCGCTCAACCGTACGAAGCCTGGATTGCCCCGGACTCGTTCCGGAGTGGCGTTTGTGTGCTGATCACCGGGCCGCGGGGCTTCGAGAGGACGGTCGCGGTCGCGCTCAGTGAAGCGCCCAAAGCGCATCGCACGCTCCGCCGCGCGCCGGCGCATGGCCGCCGCGCAGAGGAAGCGCTGGGCGGGTCGGCGGAAAGCCAAAGCCGCGGCGGCGGCACCGGCGCCTGCGAAGGCCGCCAGGAAGAAGCGCCGCCTGAGGCCCGTAGGGCGTGCGCGGATCATCGCGGCGACGAAGCGGCTACCCCTGCCAGGGCATCTCGGCCACCCGCCGGGAGCGCATCGAGGCGGCCGTGGCGGCCGGCGGCGCGCACGTCGCCCAGCCGTTCGAAGCCTGGATCGCCGCGGACCCGTCCCGGGGCGGCCTCCGGGTTCTCATCACGGGGCCTCGGGGCTTCGAGAGGACGGTCGCGTTCGCTCTCGATGAAGCGCACAAGCGCATCGTAGGCCCCGCCGCCTGCCGGCGCATGGGCGCCGCGCAGAGAAAACGCTGGGCGGCAGCGCGGAACGCCAAGGCCGCGGCGACGGCGCCAGCGCCTGCGAAGCCCGCTAGGGCGAAGCGCCGCCTGATCCCCGAAGGGCGGGCGCGGATCATCGCGGCGGCGAAGCGGCGGGGAAGTCAGCCATGCGGGGCCTGAAGCGCGCGGCCCAAACAAGCGCGGCCAAGAATTCAACGCCGGCGGTCGCGCCGCGGAAGGCGGCTGGCCGGGCGAAGGCGGCGGGAAAACGGCCGGCCGCGGGGACGGCGCACGGCGGGACTACCGCGGCGCCGGTGATGGCGGAGGCGGCGGCTGGGAGCGCGCCAGGCGCCACGGCGGAAATGGCGGGAGCGGCGCGAAACGTCCAGCCGGGAACGACGCTTCCCACAACGCCGTATCTGGACCGCCAGGCGGGCACAAGTACGGAACGGGGACTCCTCGCTCATTTAGATTGCTTCCAGCTTGCCGCCCTTAGCACTTCAACGAGCAGGGCGTTTTTCCGGCCAGGTGCCGGATCAGAAGCCGCGCTTAAGCGATGCATGCTATCATCGAATACGCATTTTGAGACGTCTGCACGAGTAGCCATGGCAGGCACAACAGATGATAAGCGGCCAAGCCCTCCGGAAACGCCAGAATTTGCGCCTGAAGTAAGGAGGGCGCTGATTGAGCAGCTTTCGAAGGAAATTCAGGCGTCTGCCGATAACGTCTTGAGTCTGCGAACGCGATATGGGTTCACGGTGTGGGTTGGGCCATACATCGTCCTTGGTGCCATAATCGTCGGGACGAAGGGTTTGTTCTCCTTTGACTGGCATCAGTCCCGGTTTTGGGTGGGGCTCACGGTCGGCATCGGCTGCTATCTCGTTCTCGGGTACGTGGCGGGTCGGATCGAACGATTTGCACTCGAACGGTCGAATCAATGGCGAGAATGCATCATTGAGGTCGCGAACAAAGGCAAGATCGATCCCGCTTTATATATCGACAAGGAGATACTGCCTCCTCACGTCGTGTCCTATTACGTTTGGCTCTTCGCCGCGCTATTATTGTGCTTCTTCAGTGTTGCGGTGCTGGTGAGCACAATTCATCCCAACCCGGAAGCGGCGTCCACAACGATTAAAACGCCAAACCCGAAGTAGAATTCCGCTGCTTCGGTTGCCAATGATCGGCGCTAATTTCGCTTTGTACCTAATATCTCGCCGAAGTGGCTGCTGCGTATGGATTACGCACGAGGCGGAAGCTGGGAGACCGGTCAACTTGACAGGCGAACGCCCGACCCACCGATGCGGACAAGCGGCGGCCCCCGAAGTCCGCTTCTGGGAGATGCCATAGCGTTGTTGATATTCTCGACAGTCAAGCCTGGTCGGCTGCTCATCTCCGCGAAGGCCGTTTGGGGCCAATGTCCGACTTGGAGACGATACACTCATGTGGGTTTGTTCGGCCCGCGACTCGCAGGGGCGGGCCGTGCGGATCGACCTCCGGGCTGGATTGCCGCGGGTGCAAATTCGTATTCGAACGGCAAACGCCCGTGCGTAGTACGCTAGAAGAATCATGAGCGTAATTCACGTCGGCCACATCAAGAACAACATTTTGGCGCGATTCGGTGAGCACGTAGACATATCCGATGTTACGACCGCATCGGAGGAACAGAAGGAAAAAGCTCGATTGACCCGTTGCTTGGCGGCTTTCTCAATCTCCGAGCTCGGCAACGTAGACGAACTAGCCGCCGCCCTGTGTGTTACGGACGGGCCTGGGGATAACGGGATCGACGCCGTGTACTACGACGCGGCCGAGCGGAACTGCTTTCTTATTCAATCCAAGTGGATCTCCAGCGGTAACGGGAGCATCGAGGTCGGCGACATCCATAAGTTTATACAAGGCATAAGGGACCTGTTGGATGCGAAGTTCGATCGTTTCAATGACAAAATGGACCGTCACAGGGACAAGGTCTTTGCCGCTCTGTCGGACGCTACGGCCCGCTTTACGGTCGTGCTCGCCTACACTGGGGAGCAGCCGCTCTCAGCCGACGCCCGAGCTCCGTTGGACGCTCTTCTTGGCGAAATGAACAGCCCCTCTGACGTCATGTCCCTTCGAGTGCTGAACCAGGGCGAACTGCACAGCGTTGTGGCAAGTGGCGTTGCGGGAGATGCAGTGGATCTCGAGGTTATGCTCCACCAGTGGGGGATGTTGCAGAAGCCTTACCTGGCCTACTACGGCCAAGTGGCTGTCACGGACATCGCGTCGTGGGGTCAGTTTGGCAGTCGACTGACGGCGAAGAACCTCAGACAATTTAAGGGCCTCACTGAAGTGAACGACTCCATCGCGAAAACACTTAGTCTGAGCTCCGATCGCTTTTGGTATTTCAACAATGGCATAACGATCGTCTGCGAGAGTCTGCGCAAGAAACCTCTCGGGGGGCCGAACAACGAGACTGGGACATTCGAATGTCACGGCGCCAGCGTTGTCAACGGTGCCCAGACCGTCGGAACGATTGTGGATGTTGCAAAAACGAATGGTGCGGCTATGAGCAATGGCCGCGTGTTGGTCCGCCTTGTTTCGCTCGAAGAGTGCCCGCCGGGATTTGGTGACGAGTTAACGCGAGCAACGAATACCCAGAATCGTATCGAGAAGCGCGATTTCGCAGCTCTTGACCCGAACCAGAAACGACTGAGAACCGAGCTTTTTTTGGAGCATCAGAAAGAATACGCCTACCAGAGTGGTGAAGCCGCCCCTCAGGGCGGGGCTGGGTGCACGCTTGACGAAGCTGCCGTCGCATTGGCATGTGCCGCGCAAGACGTATCGCTCGCCGTTCAGGCAAAGCGCGAAGTTGGCATGCTCTATGAGGACATCACAAAGCCCCCTTACACAGCGATCTTCAACCCATCTACAACCGCGAAAGCCCTTTGGCGCGCCGTCACTGTGCTGAGACTCTGCGAGACCCAACTAAGGGTTGAGCAGGAGCAGTGCACCGGGAAGGAGAGGCTGATAGCAATCCATGGCAACCGCTTCGTGCTTCACATCGTGTTTGACGTGCTAAGAACAAAGTGGCCCCATGGTCTAACTGACGAAAGCGAGTTGGCACCTGCGGTCGCAAGCACGGTCAGTGAATCGCTGGCGAAGACAATCCAGAAGGTAGTGGAACACTATTCGGGCGCATACCCGGCCAGCCTGTTTAAGAACGCCTCGAAGTGCAGAGACCTGAAGAAGTTCGTAACGGACCCAGCCCCGGCCCTCCCGACCCCCGTCACGGCAGGGCTACACGACGGGGACCACTTGGCCGAGTAACGCCCGACCCGTAAGAAGTGGTTCCAAAGGCCCTCCAAGTCCGCATCTGGGAAGCTTGAGCCTG
>Ga0224555_1005260_pt1 | contig 11036 bp, 8 predicted proteins | sample 714S23034metaG_FD_180687 | JGI IMG/M metagenome (GOLD analysis project Ga0224555, IMG submission 180687) | Peat soil microbial communities from Stordalen Mire, Sweden - 717 S2 30-34 | ecosystem: Environmental > Terrestrial > Soil > Wetlands > Peat | place: Sweden: Norrbotten County, Stordalen...
TCCTGGGCGTTTCGATCACCAAATGAAAGTGGTTCAACATCAGACAATAAGCATGAACCTCCCAGCCGGTCTTGTCGCACGCTTCGCCGAGGGTTTCCAGAAAACGCTCCCGATCCTGATCGTCCTTTAAAATCGCTTCTCGCCGGTCTCCCCGGTTCATGACGTGATAGATCGCTCCCGGATATTGCACTCGCAGGTTGCGCGCCATTCCCCCAAGGCTCTCAGCCGGGGCTTGAGCGTCAAGCCAATATTCTACAATAGCTGGGACTGACCCCTTCACCGGGTTCGTTTGTTACCTATCACTCCGGTTCGCACCCTGGCTCAAGGTCGAGATGAGCGGCCCGGTGCCGCGCTGACTTGGCGGTTCTCCGGACGAATCAGGCCTGGGTGCCCTTCGGCGCATGTGTATCCCAGGTGCGGCCGGATTCCGGCTGGACGTGCGTGAAACCGGTGCCCGTCGGCGGATTGGGGATGCGGATGAGATGCTGGCAGGCCGGGCATTGAATCTGCCGGCCGGCGTGGCACGGGTCGCACTTCAACGGCTGATCACAGTGGGAACAGTAGAATTTGAATTCGTTCGCGTTCACAGGCTTCATCCTCAGCATGCGCAAACCAGGCGCAAAAAGTATATGAAAGATTTATTCATGCTTTTAGTCGACCGAATGCGCATGTAGGATTGAATGAGCCAACTCCAATCCACCATGCCATCACCCCAACAACGAGAGGAAGCGCTGTTTGCGCTCGCGCTGACGAAACCCGCTGCCGAGCGCGCGGTGTGGCTGGATCGCGAATGCGGCGATGACAACGCGTTGCGCCGGCGCCTCGACGCGCTGCTGGCTGCCCACGACGAGCCTGACGAATTGCGGCCGATCACCGCGCCCGCCGTCAAGGCGACGCTGAAGCTCGATCTGCCCGACGCCGAGGACGAAGCGGTGGGGCAAACTCTGGGTCGTTACAAACTGCTGGAACGAGTCGGCGAAGGCGGTTACGGCGTGGTCTATGTCGCGGAACAAACCGTGCCGGTGCGGCGTCGCGTTGCGCTCAAGGTCATCAAACTCGGGATGGACACCAAGGCCGTTGTCGCTCGTTTCGAGGCCGAGCGACAGGCGCTGGCGATGATGGACCATCCGAACATTGCCAAGGTGCTCGACGCCGGCACCACCGAGTTTGGCCGGCCCTTTTTCGTGATGGAACTGGTCCGCGGCATCCGCATCACCGATTACTGCGACCAGAACCAGCTTTCCACAAAGGAACGCCTCGACCTGTTCATCAAGATCTGCCAGGCCATCCAGCACGCGCACCAGAAAGGCATCATCCACCGCGACATCAAGCCGTCGAACATTCTCGTCACGCTGCACGACGGCGTGCCGGTGCCGAAGGTGATTGATTTCGGCATCGCCAAAGCGACAGAAGGAAGGCTGACCGACGCGACGGTTTACACGCAGTTGCACCAGTTTATCGGGACGCCGGCGTATATGAGCCCGGAACAGGCGGAGATGAGCGGGCTGGACATTGATACGCGCAGCGACATTTACAGCCTGGGCGTGCTGCTCTACGAGTTGCTGGCCGGCAGCACACCGTTTGACGCGAAGGAACTGATGGCTGCGGGCATTGAGCAGATGCGAAAGACGATTCGCGAGAAAGAGCCGGTCCGGCCGAGCACGCGCTTTGCGACGCTCAAGGGCGAGGAGTTGACGACCACGGCCAAACGTCGCTCCACCGACACCTCGAAGCTGATGCATCAGCTCAAGGGCGATCTGGATTGGATCGTGATGAAGTGTTTGGAGAAGGACCGCACGCGGCGTTACGAAACAGCGAATGGATTGGCCGCGGATCTCAAACGCCACCTCAATAACGAACCTATTGTCGCGCGTCCGCCCAGTTCGGCCTATCGCTTTCAGAAACTGGTTCGACGAAACAAGCTCGTCTTTGCCGCCGCCGGCGCAGTGGCTTCGGCATTGTTGCTCGGCATCATCGTCAGCACCGCGCAGGCAGTGCGGGCGACCCGTGCCAAACGGGACGCGCTGTCCGCGCGGCAACAGGCCGAGGCCAGTGAAAAGGAAGCCCTCGCCGCCCAAGCCAATGAAACCAGACTGCGTCAGCAAGCCGATTCGGCGCGCAGTCAGGCCGAGGGTCTGGTGACGTTCATGATCCAGGATCTGCAGCCGGCATTGAAGGATTATGGCCGGCTGCCGCTCCTGAAGCAGGTTGAGGAGAAGACCGTGAATTATTTCGTCGGACTGCCGCCGGACCTGCGAAACGCGAAAACCGAACTGGCTCGGGCCGACGCGATTGAAGCCCTGGCTGAAATTCTCCAATCGTCTGGCGATACAAGAACCGCCGAGGGGAAACTTCGGGAGGCGCTGGCCTTGTATCAGGACCTCGCGGAGAAACATCCCGAAATCCCGAAGGCGGTTGCCGGAGCGCTGAATGTCGAGTGGTCGTTAAAGTTTCTGGGACCGCCCCCATCCTCAGCCGAGTTGGACATTTTTCAGCAGGATATTCTCCGCCGCTGGCGCGAACTCCATGGAAAATACCCGGACAATCTCGAGGCGAGGGTGGGTTTTGGCGGAGCGTTATGGACCCGGGCTTCTTTCGCGGCGCAACGCTTCAACAAGCCTCAGGAAGCCATCACTGTTGGCCTGGAATTGCAGGAGTATGTTCGCAAAGGGACGGCCAGAGAACCGGAAAACAAAGCCATGGCCGCCGCTTACGCTCAATGCCTGGGTGTTCTGGCGATTGCTTACCAGGCTGTAGGCGAGCAGGACAAAGCCGTGCAGGTGAGTGAAGAGGCTGAAGCGTTTTACGACAAGGCAGTGAAAGAAGACCCCGGCAACCTGAGATTGCTCGCCGATGCCGCCGCCGCGGCCCAAAATCTTAGTTACCGCGTTTCGTCCATTTCACAAAAACGCTCGCGGGATGCCGAATTGGTCGCGCGCGAACGCTATCGCACGCTCACCACGCTCGATCCTGCCAATGCCGATTGGCGCTACCACTTCGCCATGGCGCACATGATGGAGTGTTACTACCTTGAAAGTGAGGGTCAGATCGAAGCGGCCCGGCAGGCGCTCAAGAAATTTGATTCACTGATCCAGAATCTGACTCTTCAACCGTGGGATGCAAGCAAACTCGCGGACAACAGCATCGCTCTGGCGCGTCTGGCCGCGCCGGCAGGCGACAATGCGGATGCCCGCGCCCAGCTTGCGACCGCCGAATCCCGGTTTCAGGCGCAGTACGACAAGCTTCCCGCCGCACCATTCGATCGCATCCAGGCCCGCATCCGCTGGCTGAATCAAGAATCGCAGGTGTTTTATACGATGCACGATTGGGCGGAGCTGGGGCGGGTCGCGCGGGCAACGCTGGCGGCGATCGACGATGGATTGGGCCAGCGGCCGGGCGACAGTGAATTATTGTTGCGTCGCGCGGTGGCTCAATCCTTCCTGGGAATGGCGTTGTTGGGCCAGAACAACGGGCCGGAGGCCGTATCGGTGCTTGAACAGTCGGTGACGGGCTATCACGACACCCCGCCCGCGATGGCATTTATGGAAGACCGGCACTTTTATGCGGCCGAAGCCAACATGGACCTGGCCGAGGCGCTGGCGAAAAACGGCAACCGCGAGCGTGCCAGAAGTCTTTCTGAATCCGTCCTCACCGACTGGGCAGCGGCGGTCGTCCGACAACCTGAGAATTGGACGATTAAAGAAGAATTGGCAAAAAGTTTGGTTCTGCTCGCTGGCGTGCTGGATCCGGCAAACCCGGCCGATGCCGCCCGGCGTCAGTCGTTGCTCGACCGCGCCGCAGCCATTCTGAACAGTCCCGAGTCCCAAGGCCGGCTCACCGTGAACGACAAGGAAGCGCTGGTAAAAATCGGATTGCTGCGTGGTGCGGCGGAAGCGAAAGAGAAAACGGAGATCAAGCAGCCATGAACCCGAGCCGCGAAGAAGGGCTCACCACCAAAAATGAACCTATCAGCCAACAATAGCCTGCGATTCTCGGGCTTTACCAACAATCAAGGGGATTGCGAGTTCCGCGTCCTGCTAACTGCGTTGGCTGTGCAAAGGTGATATGCACGCCTTGGGTGGGGCTTCCTCATGAATAGCGACTTAACTGGAATGTCATCGGCTTGATTGAATGCTCTGGAGAATGCTGCGTCCAATGGTCAGAGAAATAAGCAAACTATGAGATCGATAGTGATGACATACCCGGATTTTCAATCCCTGCCGAAAGGGATCAAGAAGATGCTTGTGATTTCGGAGAATCTCTTTTTCGGACACGCGAAGACTGCACCGGTGGAACGCAGTCACGGGAACCTATTCCTTCATGGAGTGCTCAAAGAGGGGAAGGAAGGGTTCCATGGAGAGCCGCTTGTTATGCAGCATCTGTCATGGAGGAACTAAGCTGGGAAGGCTCACCCATTAATCAGTTAATGAGAGTGTCATATCATCATTCCGGCAGACGTTGTTAGCCCGATCGTCAACGGCTGGCTTTTCTGCCCTGTCCCAGCAGCCAAGCCAGACACCCCCGGCTGCCCATGCTCAGCCGCTCCGCGATCCAAGCCAGCGGCATCGTCGTCCTGGAACGCAATTCCCCCGCCAGCTTTACCTTCCTCCGATCCCCCTTGCGCCGCGCCCTCAGCTCTGCCTGGGTCCATCCCATCCGTTTCAAACACTCCACCACCCAACGCTCCGCCCGTGCCTCCTGCGCCTCCTGCGCCGCCTCCCCAAAGTGGCTCGGCCCTGGCCGCCTGCTCACCCGCTCCAGCAACTCCTGCCGAAACTCCTCGTCGGCGCTGTCGGCGCTTGACCGGACAGGTCCGCGTGACTATTACATTATCGACTATGCCGACCTATGAATACGTTTGCTCGAAGTGCGGTCACGAATTTGAAAAATTTCAACCCATTGCCGACAAGCCGCTGACCGTTTGCCCGAAAGATCGGTGCCCCCGGAAGAAATGGGGTCATGGCAAAGTGAAGAAGGAGATCGGCGCCGGCGCCGGCCTGATCTTCAAAGGGAGCGGCTTTTACATTACCGATCACCGCAGCGAAAAATACAAGGAAGCGGCCAAAAAAGACTCCGCCGCCTCCAATGCGCCGGGCGGCGAGGGCAAGCCGCCTTCCGGATCGGAAAGCAAACCCGCGCCGAAGAAGGAAAGCAAGCCGGCCAAAACCGATGGCAAGAATTGATCGGGAACCGAATGCCGGAGCCATCCTGGCTGCGGGTACGCGTCGCTGAAGCATGCCAGCAATGAGGCCATCCTGTCGGTGAAAATTTTTGCAGCGATCGCCGTCGTGCTTGCGCTACTGGGCACCGCCCGCGCGCAGATGGGCCGGAGGGCTCCCATCGAGAGCTCCTCGGGACAGTTCGTCGTCCTGACAGAGCAACCCGAGGCGTTGCCGTCACCGTTCGCCGCGTCCCCGGCCAACCCGGATTTCATTCGTCTTCAACCGGAGTTGCTCGCGGTTTCCTGCGAGCGGATCAAGCAAAAGCTATGGGCACTGCTCGGTGTGGACATGCGGTGGGGCGGGAAGATTTACCTCGACCTGCGTCCCGCCGCCTCCGCCGACGAGTGGGTCGCCGTGGTCGCGGACCGGTCTCCTGTCGGCTGGGAGTATCACGTGACATTGCCCGACGCGTTGCCGCGCGACCGTTTCCTGCGAGCCATCGTGCAGGTATTGCTGCTGGACTTCGCCAACCGCAACGCCGGGACGCATTCGGCCGAAATTCCGACCTGGCTTGCCGAAGGTCTGTCGCGGGAGCTGCGCGCTTCGAGAGAGACGGAAATTCTCCTGTCACCGCCTAAATGGAACGTTCACGGCCTGAGCCTCAACGCGCAGGTGATGAACGCGCGCTGGTCGAATCCTTTGGAGAATGCCCAGAAGGAACTGAGGGCGCGGCCTCCGATGACGTTCGAGCAGCTCAGTTGGCCGCCGGACGAACAACTGGCCGGCGACGCGGGCGAAGCTTACCGCTGCAGCGCCCAGTTTTTTGTCGATTCGCTGCTGCGACTGGCCGACGGGCCGGCCTGCGTGAGAACCATGCTCGGTGAGCTGCCCCGGTATTACAACTGGCAGTTGGCGTTCCTGCAGGCTTTCCGGTCTCATTTTCAATATCCCCTCGACGTCGAAAAATGGTGGGCGCTCCAGATTGTGCAATTCACCGGACGGGACCTGTCCCAGACCTGGACGCCCGAGGAAAGCTCGAGGAAGCTGGATGAAATCCTTCGGTCGCCCGTGGATGTCCGGACTGAACAGAGGCAGCTACCGCTGCGCGCCGAGGTGAGTTTGCAGACCATCCTTCGCGAATGGGATCGCCCGCGACAGATGGAAGCGCTTCGGCGCAAGCTCCGGGAACTGGATTTCCTGCGCTTGCGCGCCGCCCAGAACCTTGTGCTGCTCGTGGATGATTACCGCGCGTCGATCCAGACCTGTCTGCAGAGGCAGAGCCAGGTCGATTTCAGCCTCTTTTCCCGGACTCGGGTCGCACCGAACGCGGACCTCGCGGTGGAAGACGCGATCAAGCAATTGGACGCTCTGGACGTGCGTCGGGAGGCCCTCCGGCCGCAGCCGGCCGCGGCCGTTACGGGTGCGGCGCAAGGCACGGTTAAATAGAGAGATTTTCTCTCCTAACCTGCAGCGCTGCTGTGGGTTAACCTTATCAATCACATATTCATTGGCCTTCGCTTGACAGGCAGCCGATCCCACCTATAGTGCGCTAACCAATTAGCGATTACATGCAACCCGATACTTCCAAGGATGGCGCCGAGGAGCCGCCATCGTGTAGATCATTAAACTCCCTCAAGGAATTCCGTTCAGCCGGCCGCGGATTTTGGAGCCATGTTCCCGGTTCAGATTGGAATAACTGGCATTGGCAGCTCACCCACCGCATCACCACCCTGGAGCAGTTGCAACGGCTCATGCCGACGCTGACCCCCGAGGAGTATGCCGGCACGCAACTGGCCAATCAAAAGCTCGCACTGGCCATTACGCCCTGCTTCTTCAACCTGATCGATCCCGCGGATGAGAACTGTCCCATCCGCCGCCAGGTCATCCCGCGCCTCGAGGAAACGCATACCGCCCTCTGGGAAATGGCGGACCCGTGCGGCGAAGATGCCCATTCGCCGGTGCCGGGCCTGGTCCATCGGTATCCCGACCGCGTTCTATTCCTTGTGACGGACCGGTGCGCGTCGTATTGCCGCTATTGCACCCGTTCGCGGCTGGTCAGCAATGCCAGCGGCTACGACTTTCACCCGCAGTTCGAGGACCAGATCGACTATATCCGAAATAACAAATCCATTCGCGACGTCCTGCTCAGCGGCGGCGATCCGCTCCTGTTCAACGACGAAAAGCTCGAACAGCTCCTGAGCCGGCTGCGGGCCATCCCGCACGTCGAGTTCCTCCGCATCGGCACCCGCATCCCGGTCTTCCTGCCGCAGCGCATCACGCCCGAGCTGTGCGCGATGTTGAAAAAATATCACCCGCTTTTCATCAGCATCCATTCCAATCATCCGCGGGAGCTGACGACCGAGGTGCGCGACGCGCTGGGCCGGCTGGCCGACGCGGGCATTCCGCTGGGCAACCAATCCGTGCTGCTGCGCCATGTCAACGACGACGCCACCGTCATGAAGGCGCACATCCAGAAACTTCTGATGTGCCGCGTGAAGCCTTATTACATTTACCAGTGCGATCTGATCGCCGGCTCCGCGCATTTGCGCGCCAGTGTCCGCGAAGGAATCGAGATCATCGAGAAGCTGCGCGGCCACACGACCGGTTACGCGGTCCCGACCTATGTCATCGACGCGCCGGGCGGCGGCGGCAAGGTGCCGGTCAGCCCGGAATACGTGCTCAGCCGCAATGCCGATCGCGTCCTCATCCGCAACTACGAGGGCAAACTCTTCGAATACCCCGAAGCGGCCGATGGAACGCCACTATCCCCCGCGCCGATGAAGGAATTCGAGGAACCGGAACTGGCCTGACGCTCACCGGGGCTCCCGCCGATTTCACCATGAAACCGAATCACCTATTCCTCCGCATTGCCGTGGCCGCTCTTCTGTTCGGCGCTGTTCGCGCCTGGTCCGAAGACGCGCCGCCCGGCGTTTCCCTCTCGCAAAAGCCCAAGTGGGTGAGCACCGCCGCGGCGGGTCTGACGCTGACTCGCGGGAATAGCGAGACGCTGCTGGCGACAATCTCCGGCAGCACGGATGTGAAATGGGATCAGAACGAATGGTCGTTCGGTGCGGACGGGACCTATGGCGAAACGAAGCAGCCGGGTTCCGGCGAAGCCACGAAAAATGCCGAGCAGATCCACGGTGTCTCTCAATACAACCGCATGTTCGGCGACCGTGTTTTCGGTTTCGTCCGCGCCGAAGGATTGCACGACGGCCTCGCCGACATCCGGTATCGCACGTCGATAAACCTGGGCGCCGGGTATTATTTCATCAAGAACAAGACCGCCGATCTGAGCGCGGAACTGGGTCCCGGCTACCTCGCGGAAGAGTTGGGGGACGCCCAGACCAGTTACGCGACATTCCGCTTCGGTGAAAAGTTCCACTGCAAATTGAGCGACCGGTCCCGCCTTTGGCAGACGGTCGAGTTACTGCCGCAGGTGGACGATTTCAACAACTACATCGTCAACGCCGAGATCGGCATCGAAGCCGACCTCAGCCAGAATAAGAGATTCAGTCTGCGGAGCTTTCTGCAGGACACGTATAACAACGTGCCGGCGGTGGGTCGCGAGAGGAACGATGCGAAGTTGGTGACCGCGATCGCCTGCAAATTTTAGATGGCTCTTCCGCCACAGATTGTCTTCCAAGGCTGTTGCCTGTCCGTATCGAGCCGGTTACTCTGTGCCGGCGAGACCCGTGACCTTTTGAACGCCTGCCTATGCTGAACCCGGCGACTGCCTCCCACCGCTGGCGCTTCTTCCGCGCCGGCGGTTTCGATCAGGTCAAACTCGAAACTGGCGCGGACCTGGTGAACCTCGATCAACTCGACCCGAAGTTGTGGGTCGCGCTGGCCTGTCCGACCACCGGCCTGGAGTTCGATCCGAAAACACTCGCCCTGATCGACACCGACAAGGACGGTCGCATCCGCGCTCCCGAACTCATCGCCGCAGCCAGGTGGGCCGGATCGATGCTCAAAGACCCGGATCTGCTGGTGAGGGGGGGCGATTCGATCCCGCTCTCGGCGATCGACGACTCCACTCCCGAGGGCAGGCGGCTCCTGGCTTCGGCGCGGCAAATCCTCATCAACCTCGGCAGAAAAGACGCCGCCGCCATTTCACTCGCTGACGCCTCCGATGCCAACAGGATTTTCGCGGACACCACCTTCAACGGCGACGGTGTGATCATCGCCGAGTCGGCCGCCGACGAGGCCACCCGGGCGCTGATCAACGACATCGCCGCGTGCCTGGGCACGGTGCCGGATCGTTCCGGCAAACCGGGCATCGACCAGGCCAGGGCGAATGCTTTCTTTGCCGAGTGCGCCGCGTTGGGCGGCTGGAGGAAACTGGCGGAGGCGGACGCTGGCACGATCCTGCCCGCCGGCCCAGGCACCGCCGCCGCCGCGGCCGCGGTCCGGGCAATCCGAGGCAAGGTGGATGATTACTTCGGCCGCTGCCGCCTCGCCGCCTTCGACCCCCGCACGACCGCTTTGCTCAATCGCGGCGAAGAGGATTATCTGGCCGTCGCCGCGAAGGATCTGAGCTTCACGGCCGCCGAAGTCGCCGGCTTCCCGCTCGCGTGGATTGTCGTCGGCCAGCCTCTGCCCCTGCAGGGGACGATCAACCCGGCGCATGCCGCCGCCGTGGCGGAGTTGCGAATCAGCGCCGTAAAGCCGCTGCTCGGGGACAAAACCGAATTGATTGAAGCCGATTGGGTGGCGCTGCAGGCCAGGCTGGACGCATTCGAGAGATGGAACGCCGGGAAGGCAGGAGAGGTCGTCGAACGACTCGGCATCCAGCGCGTTCGTGAAATCCTTGCGTCGAAGGCCAGGGAAACCGTGGATGGACTCATTGCCAAAGACAAGGCGCTCGAACCCGAGGCTGCGTCCATTGCGAACGTTGAGAAGATTGTGCGTTTCGTGCGCGATTTGCACACGCTCTGCATCAACTTTGTCAATTTCAGGAATTTCTACGGCGGCGGCCACCCCGCTGTTTTTCAGTGCGGCACGTTGTACCTCGACCAGCGCTCCTGCTCCCTCTGTCTCATCGTCGAAGATTCCGCCCGGCACGCGACAATGGCGGGGCTGGCGGGGGCCTATCTCGCCTACTGCGATTGCGTGCGCAAAGGCACCGGTGAAAAAATGAGCATCCTCGCTGTCTTCTCGCAGGGCGATGACGACAATTTGATGGTGGGCCGCAACGGAATTTTCTTTGACCGCAAAGGCCTCGACTACGACGCGACGATCACCCGAATCGTGTCGAATCCGATCGGTGTCCGGCAGGCGTTTTGGCTCCCCTACAAGAAGTTCGTGCGGATGGTCGAGGAAATAGTCTCGAAGCGCGCGGCGGTCGCCGAGCCCGCCACGGCCAAGGCCGCCGAGCCCAGGAAGATCGATGTGGGCACGGTGGCGGCTTTGGGGGTCGCTTTCGGTTCGATTGCCACCTTCCTCGGATTGCTGATCGGCCACCTCATTGGTATCGTCACCTATGGACCGCTTGCGATCCTCGGTTTGATCATTGGTGTCATGGCCCTGATCTCGGGTCCTTCGATGATCCTGGCCTACATCAAGCTGCATAAGCGCAACCTGGGTCCCATCCTCGACGCCAACGGCTGGGCTGTGAATGCCAAAGCCAAAATCAACGTGCCGTTCGGCGCGGCGTTGACCGGGATTGCGAAGCTGCCCGCCGGCTCGGATCGCGACCTGATCGATCCCTTCGCGGAAAAAAAGAGTCCCTGGCCGAAACTCGCCGTCTTCGCCCTGGCGCTCTACCTCGTTTACGTCCTGCTCAACCATCTTGGTTTCGTCTATCAATGGACCAACGGCCGGATGGGTATTCAGAAAAGGACGGAGGCCCGGAACGGCGCGCAGAACGCAGCC
>Ga0224555_1005261_pt1 | contig 11035 bp, 6 predicted proteins | sample 714S23034metaG_FD_180687 | JGI IMG/M metagenome (GOLD analysis project Ga0224555, IMG submission 180687) | Peat soil microbial communities from Stordalen Mire, Sweden - 717 S2 30-34 | ecosystem: Environmental > Terrestrial > Soil > Wetlands > Peat | place: Sweden: Norrbotten County, Stordalen...
TATCTGCAGAATGGCCGCCGCTTCTCGACCGAAGAATTGATGGATCGCGCCGCCCAGCTTTCCCCCAACGCGCTGCTGCGTCCCGTGGTCGAGGATTCCATGCTGCCGACAGTGGCCTACATCGGCGGTCCGGCCGAGTTGGCGTATCTGGCGCAATCCGAAGTAATCTATCGCGCCATTCTGGGCCGCATGCCCGCCGCGTTGCACCGCGCCGGGTTCACGTTGATCGATCAGCGCAGCCAGAAGCTGATGACGCGCTATGGATTGTCGCTCGCCGATTGCACGCATGGCGACGATGCGGTGCGCGACCGCATCGCCGCACGGCTGATCCCTCCCGCTCTTTCCGGCACCCTGGCGCGGACCAGGACGGCCGTGGAGCAGGCCGTCGACTGCCTGATCCGCGACCTGGCCGGGTTCGACGCCTCGCTCGCCGCCAACCTCGGCAAGAGCCGCCAGAAGATGCTCTACCAGCTCGCGAAAATGGAGCGCAAGATCGGCCGCGAAACTATGGCCCGCGATGCCCGCGTGGCCCGCGACGCGTCGTATCTCTCGGGATTGGTCTATCCGCAGCGCCACCTGCAGGAGCGGCTGTATTCCATTCTGCCTTTTTTGGCCAAGCACGGTACGGGTCTGATCGACGATTTGTATGAGTGCCTGAATCTGGAGTGCCCCGACCACCAGCTTGCGACGCTGTAGTTCTGCGCGCCTCCTACCTACATCAGTAGTCCGCCCAGCTTGGACTGGAGGCCCAGCTTTGAAATGCCGCGCTTGTTCCGGTGAGGAAAGTTACGCCCCCAATCGCGTTGGCCCCCAAATCTCCCATCGTGTTCAGTGTCCAGTTCAAAGCAGCGTCCGTCTGGCTCGGCCACAGGATTGAGGCGGCCCCGTAAGGGATTCCTACAATCGGATTAACACCTAGCAGTATATTCGCCGAGGTTCGACCAATCTTCAGCCCAGCGTTGAGGTTGGGGTTATTCGCATCCTGATAGGCACCGACCGCCGCGGAGGCGACGCCTGCTACTCCGCTGGCTGCACCGGATGAACCTTGTAGGTAATCGGTTAGCTGCCCAGAGACAGCGGCCGATCCTAGAAGGCAACTTATCTGCGAGACGTTTAGGGCACCCCTTTGAAAGCAGGGTGAACTTCCGTTGAGAACAGGCCCCTGAGTTGAGGAAAACTCGGGAGACAGCCCGCTGGGATCGACTTGAGAAGTGGGGCGGTCGGCCGCATAAAGATAACGGTTCTGCGCGGTGGGTGCCGTGACGCCGCCGCCCAAGGAGTCGCGACTGAGAAATCTTCCAATGGTTGGATCATAATATCTGGCTCTCAAGAAAAACAGGCCGCTGTTCGCGTCAAACGCCTGCCCCGTGAACTTGTACTTGTTCTTCGTACCCAGCGGGTCGGTCGTATTCAGCACGGTTCCCCAAGGGTCGTACGTGTACGTCTCCTTCGACGCTCCGGTGGACCCTGTGAGTACCGACGTACTCCCCAAGCCGTCAAACTGGTAGTAGTCCTGGAATGTCGAGCTCGTTGCCGAGATCATCTGCAGTCCGTAGAGGTAGTCGATGTTTCCGTCCGGACCGTTCTCGTTCAACACTACCGGCAGCGCTGACGCGGTATCGTTGGTGTATTGATAGGTCCCCGTGGCCAACTGCTGGCTCACCCGGTTGCCGTCGCCGTCGTACTGATACTGCGTGTTTGCCGTCCCGCCAACGACCGAGGTTAGTCGATTCAAGGCGTCCCATGCGTACGTCACGGTCGTCGAGCCGGTGGTCTTGGTGAGCTGGTTTCCGTTTCCGTCATATGCAAATGAAGACGTCCCGGCGGTCAGCATTTCGTCCCCGTTATTGTACGAATAATTGGTTGTCCCGGCGGGCGATACGAGCGACAGCCGATTTCCCACGGCATCATACGTATACTGCGTCAGTTGGGCCGCCGGATTGGTCCAGGAAGTCAGCCGATACAGAGTATCGTAGCCATACGTCGTCGTCCCACTTGGCGAAGCTACCTGCAAACGGTTCCCCACCGCGTCCAGCGTGTAGCCGAACGATGAGAGCACCTTCGTTCCGGCTTTATTCGTCAGGCGCGCCAGACGATTGGCGGGGTCGTACGTGAGCGCCACGGTCGTCGCGTTCGGATTCGCGGCGCCCGTCAGGTTCCCCGTGGGGTCGTAGGTGTAGGTTGTCAGAAGGTGCGTCGGACCCGTCACCTGCGCGAGGCGGTTCAGCGCGTCGTATGCATAATCCGCCGTTTTGCCATCAGGGTATTGGAGGACAGTGCGATTCCCCACACCGTCATAGGCGTAAACTATCGGGCTTCCGCCGGGGGTTGTCACGGACAGCACGCGGTTCAGCGGATCGTATGTATAGTTCGTCACCCCGCGGATATCCGTCATGGTCAAGCGGTTCCCAACCGCGTCATACGAATACGCCACGTTCTTGCCGTCCGACAACGCCATGGAAACCAGCCGATTCAATTGGTCGTAGCCGAAAGTGTTCGTCTTGCCGTTGCCATCCACCGTGCTGGTCATGTTGCTGACCGCATCGTATCCATACCGCCGCACGTTGCCGAGAGGGTCCCTGATGGAACTCAACCGGCGGAGGCCATCGTACGACATGGTGGTGACGTGGCGTTTGGCATCCGTGACCGTGATAAGGTCCGTATTGCCGTTGTATCCGTACTGCGTAACATGGCTCAGGGCGTCGGTAACCTTGCTGAGCTTGTTCGTTGGGTCGTAGGCGTAACGCGTCACGTTCTTATTGGCGTCCGTGAGTCTGATCATGTTGCCGTTATGGTCGTAGACGAATGCGGTAGCGTGGCCCAGCGGGTCGACGATGCTTGTTAGCCGGCTGTCGGCGTCGTAGTGCCGATGGGAGGTATGGGCCCGCTGATCCATTGTGGACAGCAGCCGCCCCACCTCGTCGTAGGTCATGTTCACGGAGTTGCCGAGGGCGTCCAGGGTTTTCGTGAGGTCTCCAGTCGTGTCGTATTGGAAGTCGGTCGCGAACTCGCGGGCATTCGTCGCCGTGAGCAGTTCGCCAAACGAGTCGTAGGTAAACGTGCTGGTGTTGCCGCCCGCGTCGGTACTGGTCAGGAGATTGCCGTTGGAATCGTACGTGAACGTTGTGATCCGGCCCAGCCGGTCCGTGCTGGTGAGCAGGTTGTTCTTCGAATCGTAGGTGAAGGTGGTGGCCTTTCCTGTGGGGTCCGTGACGGACAAGGTGTTCCCGTTGTTATCGTACGTGAAGCTCTGTACGCGGCCGAGCGCATCGGTAACCGACGCCGGCAAATTGCTCGCGTTGTACACGTAGGTTGTCGTGCCACCCAGCGCGTCGATTTGCTGGACCAGGCGCCATAAACTGTCGCTTGTCTGCCGGGTCACGTTGCCGAGCGGGTCCGTGATGGTCGTGGTGCCGGGGGAAGGGGTATCGTAGGCGAACGTGGTTGCGAAGTTCCTGGCATTCAATTGCACGATCACGCGATTTTGCGAGTCGTAGGTGTTTTGCAGGTAAACGTTGCCGAGGGGATCGGTTGCCGAAACGAGACGGTTGTAGGTGTCGTAAGCGTAGCTTGTAGTCGCGCCTAGCGGATCGGTAAAGGAAACCATGCGCCCAAGCGAATCGTAGGCGTATCCCAGGACCCTTCCAATGGGATCGGTAAGCGTAAGCAGGCGATTATTGCCATCGTATGCCAGCGTGAACGATCTGGAGCTGCTGTCGGTTATGTCGGTGAGATTGCCGGAACCATCGTAGGTGAACGCCTGGGTATTGCCGTTACGGTCCACGATGGAGAGCAGCTTGCCCGGCGCGGAAAAGTTCAGTTGCGTCTGGTTCGGATGCGTCAAGGTGAAGGAGCCGTCGCCATTCTGCTTGAGCGTGTCGAAGACGCCGCTCGTGAGCGGGACGAAGCCTCCAGCCACTGGCATGAAGGAGATCACGCCGCCATCCTCCAGCTTGATGCTCACCGAGGTATCGGCGTTCTGGGTCAGGAAAAGGTTGAAGGAATGGGTCCAGCCGATACCCATTGGACCGTCGTAAGGATCGGCGCTATTGTACGAGCGCGCGAAGTTGAACGAGAGACCCTTGCCGGGTATGGCCAAGTCGGTGCTCGTGGAATAGTAATTTCCGGTTGCCGTATTGACGGGTTCCGCGACGGCTCCGGACGGGTTCCTGGATGTGCCTGGCTGGCCGTAGGCGGCCGTGATCTGGGTGGCGGGGGGGACGGACCCGAATGCGACGCTGACGCCTCGGCCGGCGCTGTCAGAAGCATTTTGAAAAGAGATACTGACTCCCGCGCCCACAGCGTAGTTGCCCGTATTCTCGAAGCTGACTGTAACCCCCGCGCCCACCGCGTAGTCGCTCGTATTCTCGAAGCTGACCGTAACCCCTGAGTGGACGAATCCCGTATTCTGGGACTGGGCCAAGCCCGGAAGAGCCGTGTACACGCACCCGGGCACGAAGAGAAAGATAAAGCCTATGATTTGCCGGCCTCGCATGCTGTTCTCCAGAGGGGCGTCAAAGGCCGAAAGCACGGCGCAGATCTGGGGAAATCGCTCTTGGGTCCACTTCTGTCCCATCGCGCCGGAGGAAGCGGTACGTGCTCTTTTGGCCGATTCCGGAGGCGACTTTGATTGTAGAGACTCTATTTGACGCCGGGCCGATGTTCTGAGCAACTTGGCTGGCGTTGAATGAGGCAGAGACGAACAGGTAGGAGACCGCACTGCGCGTCAGCCCGGAGACGTACACCGTGGCCGACGATGAACTGGCCGTGCCGCTCAAGTTGGCTGTTGTGGAGGTCGCGCTGGCCGATCCGCTGAACGCGACGCTGACGGGCGAACCCACCGGCACGTTTGTCGCTTGCACCACAACGGGGATCGGATCCTGCAATTGCGTCGGGAGCATTAGGTCGATGGTGTTGAAGCTGGACCCCGAGTAGGACGGCACCGGGTAGCCGCCAACCGATACTATCGTCAATGATGGCGGATTGGTTGGGACGAGGATGGGATTGATGGTTGATATGATCGGCGGCGTCCCTCCCCCTGAATAATTGTTCGAGCCAAGTGGCGCTTCGAGCCGGACGATAGCCGCCGTTAAATTGCCGGTCACTGTGACCGAATTGGCCACCAGGCGGACGGCGCCGGACGCGCCAGGAGTCGAAAGCACAGGATTGCAATTGATCGTGCCTAGAGGGTCGCCATAGGCCAAAATTTGCCCGGATAGCGTTATTCCGGTTGAGGAGGCAATTAGTATTGCGCCTCCGCCCCCGCCGCCCCAGCAGGGGTTGTTACCACCAAAGGGGTTGCCAGCCCCGCCCGAACCACCGATTATTGGGACAAGGGAGAGCGGACCAACCCACTGAGCGGCAACTTGGTTCGGAGAGTTTTGGCCAGGTGACGGACCGAAACCAGGCAGGTAGGTATCGCCACCCTCAAATCCTCCAGGCCCAGGCGCGCGCCCCACGCCTCTAACGTTGATTATGCCACTGACCGTGACGTTACCTTGAGCCAACATGATAACCGGCGTATTCTGCAGGTTGTTCTGGAACGTCAGGGTGACGCCGGCCGGGATGTTAACCGTCGTGTAGTTAAGCGTGCCAGAGGGCGGCAACTGAACAGTCGTGTTGCTGGTGGGATTGAGCGCGCCGTCGGCGCCGGTCGATCCACTGGAAAAGGTCTGGGCAAGGGCGATCAAGGAGAAGACGGGCGTAAGCAGCAGGAACCGGGCAGAACTCATCATGGTCCAGCCTCCAAGGGTAAGGAGAATCTAAACAGCCAAGAGCGTACCACGAAGTTTAGCAAAAGGCAAATATGATTGACCTTAAAGACACTGGGCATCCCGAACCCATCACGGAAAACAAGTGCGCAATAGCTGGTCCTCGGTTGTGCCGCCGAACGCGATTTGGGCGGGCTTTCGCGCTTCGCCTCACTTTATTGTTATTAATGGCATTAATGGTTACCCTATTAACGCCACTAATTTTGTTATGATTACCGTACCCCTGTTCAACGAATTCATGAAGCGGCAATTGCCCAATCTCGAAAAGCATAAACCCAGACGGCGGCCGCACTGATACAGGCGCCAAATGCGAACGACCTCACCCATCCTCCTCCTTCTGGCCACCCTCCCGGCCGCCGCCCAGCTTTCCCAGAACACCCCCGAACTCATCCGCGTCAACCCGCAGGTCTATTGCGCCACCGGTTACGCCCTGGGCAACGTCATCTTCGTATTGACGGACCGCAGCGTCGTGGTGGTCGACACAACGGAAGGCCAGGCGCCCGCGCAGGCGGCCCTCAACGATTTCCGCAAGGTCTCCGCGCTGCCCGTCAGCTACATCGTCTACACTCACTTCCATGGCGATCACGTCAATGGCGCGAAGGTCTTCGCGGCGCCTTACACCAGGATCGTCGCGCAGCAGAACCACATCGAGGAGATGCGCAAGTATCGCCTGATGGCCGGTTACAACCGCAAACTGAACCAGGTGCAGTGGGCCGCCGACGTGCCGCGGGATGCGCGCGGCGCAACGCTGGGCGTCGACCTGCTGCATCCGCCCGAAAGCGGATACATCCCGCCGCAAATCACCTTCGACGAGCAGTATCGGTTCACCGAAGGCGGCGTGCGGTTCGAGCTCTATCACACCGAGGGTGAGACCGTGGACCACCTGATGGTCTGGCTCCCCGATCTCGAGACGCTGCTTCCCGGCGACCTGTTCTACTGGAGCTTTCCGATGCTGGCCAGTCCCGGCAAACCGGACCGTCCGGTGCTGGAGTGGGCCGCCTCGCTCGATCGCATGCGGCAACTGCATCCCGCCTATCTCGTGGGATCGCATAGCCGGCCGCTCGCGGGGCGCGAGGCCATCGACCAGGCGCTCGCCAACTACGCGCGCGCCATTCGCTACGTGTACGACGAGACCGTCAAGCGCATCAACGGCGGCGAGCCGCTCTACCAGATTCGCCAGGAAGTGCGGCTGCCGCCGGACCTCGCCTCGCAGCCGTATCTGCAGCCGGTTTATGGGACGGTGGAGTGGGCCGTGAATGGCGTCTTCCGCCAATACACCGGTTGGTACGATTTCGATCCGGCGCACTTGAACGGCGGCGATCCCGCGCCGCTCGCGCGAGCACTCGCGGAAGCCGCGGGCGGCACGGATGCGATCCTGCAGCGTGCGCGCACCGCGGCTGCCGAGGGCCAACTGCAACTAGCGCTGGAACTGGCGGAAGTGTCTGGCAACAACGCCGCCGCGCGTCATTTCCGCGTGGAAGTGCTGGAGCGCCTGGCCGCGCAGACAGCCAACGGCGTCGCGCGCAACATCTATCTCGAAGCCGCCGCGGCAGAGCGCAAGGCCGAAAGTGTGAAGTAGCCGCTCCCCGGCAGATATTGCTATCGTGATGGTGGTAAGGCAGTCTTCATGAAAGATGCGGCTCCGGGCACTCTGATCTTTCGACGCCTCCGTCTTGAAAACTGGCGGAATTTCACTCAGGTGGATGTGGACCTGCAGAACCGCGTTTTTCTGGTGGGGCCTAACGCGTCGGGCAAATCCAACCTGCTGGATGTTTTCCGATTTCTGCACGACATTGTGAGCGTCGGCGGAGGGTTTCAAGAAGCCGCCGGCCCGAAGAGGGGCGGCGTCACCAAGCTTCGCAGCCTTTCCGCGCGCCGCTATCCCGACATCGTCATCGAGGTCCACATTGGATCCGACGACTTGCCGAGCGCGTGGGAATACGAACTGCGCTTTTCCCAGGACAATCAGCGCCGGCCGATTATCAAGAAGGAACGTGTGTCCCGGGCCGGCGTGGAACTGTGGACCCGGCCGGACTCCGACGACGCGAAAGACCCCGAACGGCTAACGCAAACCTACCTGGAACAGATCAATGTAAATCGCGAGTTTCGGGATGTCGCCGACTTCTTCCGCTCAATTCGGTATCTGCATGTAGTACCCCAGTTGGTGCGGGATCCTGACCGCTCTATCGGGAAGAGCAACGATCCCTACGGAGGAGACCTCCTGGAGCAGATCGCCAGAACGCCCGAAAAGACCCGAAACGCCTGGCTGCACCGCATCGAGGCAGTGCTGCGCGTAGCTGTGCCACAGCTAAAGGAACTGCAATTCGATCGCGACAAGGCCAGCGGGGCGCCGCACCTGAGAGGCAAGTATGAGCACTGGCGGCCGCAGGGCGCCTGGCAGAACGAAGAACAGTTCTCGGACGGCACATTGCGCCTGTTGGGGCTGTTGTGGGCCACGTTGGAGGGTTCCGGCCCGCTGCTATTGGAAGAACCGGAGCTTTCGCTGCACCCTGAGGTTGTCACTCATCTGCCTCAAATGTTCGCGCGAATGCAGAGCCGGACCGGCCGTCAGGTGATCCTCAGCACGCACTCGCCATCTATCCTCGCCGACCCGAGTATTGGACTGGACGAAGCTTTTTTGCTGGTACCGGAACATGAGGGCACCATAGTTCGTCCGGTAAGGCGCTTTCAACAGATTGTGAGTCTCCTCGAAGGCGGACTCTCACTTCCCGATGCCGTGATGCCTTTCACTCGTCCGGCCAAGGCGGAACAGTTGCCACTGTTCGCAACCAGATGACACCGACAGGTCTGGCCGGGTGCTTCTCTGCCGCGGTGGAAGGTGTACTGGATGAAGGCGTGCTTCACCGCATCCTCGTCGATCTGGATCTCGGCCTCGACCGGGTCTTCGGTCAAAAAGGCAAGGCGTTTCTGCGGGAGCGGATCGGAGGATTCAACCACGACGCCAGGTTCCGCCCCTGGATTGTCGTGGTCGACTTGGATCGCGACGCGGAATGCCCGGCCGCACTGGTTGAGGATTGGTTGCCCCAGCCCGCACATTTGATGTGTTTTCGGGTCGCCGTGCGCGAACTGGAATCGTGGCTGCTGGCTGACACGGAAGCGCTGGCGGGCTTCCTGGGAATCCGCAGGATCTTGATTCCCGCCGGGCCGGACCAACTGGACGATCCCAAGCAGGTTCTCGTTTCCTTGGCTGCAAAGGCGCGTAGGGCGGATATCCGCAGGGATCTTGTTCCTAGGCCGGCCAGCGGCCGCTCAATAGGTCCGGGCTACACCTCGCGGATGCTTGAATTCGTACAGGATCATTGGAGACCGGCAGCCGCCGAAATCAATTCGGACAGCCTGCGCAGATGCCGCGCGCGGCTGCGGGATTTGGGCCGGAAGCTGTCATGACCGCGCTGCTTGCCGACCCACTCTACAACCGCCACATCTCCGGCCCCGGCCACCCCGAGCAGCCCCAGCGGCTCGATGCGGTGCTCTCCGCGCTAGACCAAACGGGCCTCGCCGCCGAAATGCCGCGCATCCCGGCGCGCGCCGCCACGGAAGACGAAGTGGCCGCCTGCCACACGCGCAAATACATCGACGTGGTGCGGCACGATGTCGCACGCGGTTACGAAGCGCTCTCGACCGGCGATACCCCGCTCAGCCCCGATTCGCTGGAGGTCGCGTTGCAGGCCGTGGGCGGCGTCTTGAACGCGGTGGATGCGGTCGTCGAAAGGCGCGCACAAAACGCCTTCTGCGCAGTGCGGCCGCCCGGCCACCACGCCGGGCCCGGCCGCGGCATGGGCTTTTGCATCTTCAACAACGTGGCCCTCGCGGCGCGCTATGCGCAGCGGCGGCACGGCATCGAGCGCGTGCTCATCGCGGATTGGGACGTGCACCACGGCAACGGCACACAGGATATCTTCTACGCCGATGGCTCGGTCTTCTGCTTCAGCACACACCAGCACCCGTGGTATCCGGGCACCGGCCAGCCCCATGAAACCGGCGAGGGCGCGGGCCGGGGCGCCACGCTCAACTGCCCGTTTCCCGCGGGCTCGGGGCGCGCTGAGATCCTGGGCGCGTTTCAGGACAAGCTGCTCCCCGCCGCTCGCGACTTCCAGCCGGAGCTGGTGCTGGTCTCCGCCGGCTTCGATTCGCGGCTGGGCGATCCGCTCGGCCGCTTCACGCTTTCCGATACCGACTTCGCCGGCCTCACAACGCTGATGCTCGAAATCGCGGACACCTACGCCGGCGGACGCCTGGTCTCCGTGCTCGAAGGCGGATACAGCTTGGACGGCCTGGCTTCCGCGGCAGCGGCCCACGTGGAGGCGCTCCGTGGGGCAGACCTCTAGGTCTGTCAGGATGGGCCTGCGGCCCACGAATAGTGATGAAAACCAGGTTGGAGGGCGGGCAATCCTGCCCGCAGCCGACTTTCAGCCGGCCCTTGGCAGCACTCCAATTTTCAATAACTTACGGTGGGTTTTCGACCGTGCGCGGGTCCTCCAGGACCCGCTCTTCGCGCGACTGGCCCCAAAGGCGGATACAATCTTAATCGTATGGAACCCAACCGTAGAGCATTCCTGCAAGGCTTGGCCGCCGCGCCGCTGTTTATCCCGAGCGCCGTGCGCGGCGCGAACGACCGTCCGGCGTTCGGCATCGTCGGGGTCGGCAACCGCGGACAATGGTTGCACCGCACCTTTCAGCAGTTGGGCGCGCAGTGCGTCGCCGTCTGCGACGTCTACGATCCCACCCTTCAGCGGGCCCGCGCCGAATCGCCGAAAGACGCCAAGGCCTACGTCAACTACCACGACCTCCTGGCGCAGCCCGGCATCGACTTCGTAGTGATCGCCACGCCCGATCACCAGCACAAGCCGCACCTGCTGGCCGCCCTCGCCGCGGGCAAAGACGTCTACCAGGAGAAGCCGCTTTCGCTCAACCTGCAACAAAGCGCCGAAATGGTGGAGGCCGTGCGTAAGACCAAACAAATCGTGCAAATCGGCATGCAGCGCCGCAGCATGCCCTTCGTGCGCAAGGCCAAGCAATTGGTGGACGACGGCGCGCTGGGCCGCATCTCCATGGTGAAGCCCATGTGGAACTGGCACTTCACCGAATGGCTCGACAATTCGCCGCTCGAAGGCAAGCTCGATTGGGACCTTTTCCTTGGCTCCGCGCCCAAACGTCCGCTCGAACCCAAACGCTTTCGCTGGTGGCGCGGATTCTGGGATTACTCCGGCGGCAACATGACCGATCAAGGCACGCACCTGATG
>Ga0224555_1005263_pt1 | contig 11033 bp, 10 predicted proteins | sample 714S23034metaG_FD_180687 | JGI IMG/M metagenome (GOLD analysis project Ga0224555, IMG submission 180687) | Peat soil microbial communities from Stordalen Mire, Sweden - 717 S2 30-34 | ecosystem: Environmental > Terrestrial > Soil > Wetlands > Peat | place: Sweden: Norrbotten County, Stordalen...
TGGGCGATGTAGTCGTCTTCTTCAAGCCGGTTGCGGAAGCCAATGGCGAACACATCTTCCTCGTCAAGCGCGTCATCGGCGTTCCCGGCGACCGCATCCATCTCCGCAATGGCATCGTCTTCCTCAACGGCGTCGCCCAGGATGAACCGCAGGCCGCCAAGCCCAAACCCGAGAGCTACGACCCCTACGTCAATGATTTTCCCTCCATCGATCCTTCCACCGAGCCGGAGGTCACAGCCGCGTGGTCCGTCCAGTTGCCCAGTTGCATCAAGGGCGACGATATCGTCGTGCCTCCCGGCAACTACTTCGTAATGGGCGACAATCGCACCATCAGCATGGATAGCCGCTATTGGGGATTCCTGCCGCGAGAGAATATCGTCGGCCGCCCGCTCTTTGTCTACTGGTCCATCGAGATACCCGACTCCGGCATCGAAGAAAAGCCCTTGGCCGACCAGGCCCAATCCACCTTCCACGAGTTCATCCATTTCTTTGATAAAACCCGCTGGAGCCGAACCTTCCACCCCGTCAAGTAGCGAAACAGGCCGGGTGCCCCAGGTCCCTCGCACCTGGGGACGTGGGATATCCCTATCTATAAGTTCTTTATCGCTCCTTACACATCGGACTGTGCCCCATCCATTCCGCGGCCTTTCGCGGAATGGGTGGGATAGTTCCATCTATCGATTGTTCTTCTTTATCGCCTCTTATATTCTTTCCCATGCGCCCCACGCGCTACATTGGATCAATGTCTTCCGAGGACGCCAACCATCCCCTCCAACCCATCCGTTTCGGCGTAATCGGCCCCGGTCGCGCCGCCTCCCGCTTTGCCGAAGGCCTCAAAGCCGTCGAATCCGCTTCACTCACATCCGTCTGGGGCCGGAATCCTGAACGAACCCAATCCTTCGCGCAAAAGTTCAGCGTTCCCCACTCTTACTCATCTCTGGATCAGTTCCTGTCCTCCGAAATCGACGCCGTCTATGTAGCCACCCACCCCGACACCCACGCCAGCCTCTGCATCCAGTCCCTCACAGCCGGCAAGCACGTTCTCTGCGAAAAACCCTCCACGCTCAACGAAGCCCAACTTATTCAGGTCCTCGCCGCCGCCCACCTTCACCGCCGCCTCTTCATGGAGGCCATGAAACCGCCCTTCTTCCCGCTCTACCAGCGCCTCCGCGAGCATCTGCGGGCCGACCCCATCGGCCCCGTCGGCTTTGTCCGCGCCGGCCATTGCGACTCCACGCTGCCCCCCGACTACCCACTCCATTTTCCCGAGCTCGGCGGCGGCGGCATCCTGGGAATCGGACCCTATGAAGCGTTTCTAGCCCTCGACTGGCTCGGCGACCTCAAGCAGATCCAGACCATGGGCCGGCTCAACCCCGCCGGCGTGGACGCAATGGCCATCTTCCAGACCGAGCATGAACGCGGTTTTGCCCAGCTCCACACCGGCCTCGATCTGCTCAGCCGCGGCGATGCCCTGCTCTCCGCTCCGCGCGGCTACGTTCTAATCCACGCCAACTGGTGGAACCCCACCCGCGCCACAATCCACTACCTCAACGGCCGCATCATCGAACTCCACGAGCCTTGCACCGCCGGCGGCTTCAATTACGAGACCGCCCATTTCTGCCAACTAATCCGCCAGTGCCAATGCGAAAGCCCCATCATCTCCCACCAGATGTCGCTAAGCATGGCCCGCCTCCTCGAATCCGCCCGCAAAGCCCTCGGCGTCCACTTCCCCACCGAGTAGTCTTCCTAATCCCTATTCCCTATTCCCTGCTTTTTTCACGGAACCGTAATCACAACCTTACCCACTTGCTGGTTCGACTCAAGGTACTTGTACGCCGCCACCGTATCCTTGAACGAAAACGTCTTGGCGATCTTCGGCACAAACCGCCCATCCGCCAGCCGATCGAAAACATACTTCACCGCGACCTCTCGCTGATGAGCATCCTGCGTAATCTCCCGCAACGTATAGCCCTGCATGCTCAGCCCCTTCGTCAGAGCCACAAACAGCGGAAACGGAGTAGGCGCCAGCGACAGCGCGCCATACTGGAAGATGATCCCGCCCGGCGCCGCTGCATCTGCAAGCTTCTCTACAAACGGCCCCGCCACCGGATCAAACGTCAGCCGCACGCCCCTGCCTCCCGTTATCTCCTTCACGCGCGCAACGTAGTCCTCTTCTTCGCTCACAATCACGTGCTGCGCGCCAAGCTCCAGCAATTCGGCCCACTTGGCCGACGTCCGCGTCACCGCAATCGCCGTCCCGCCCGCATCCCGCACAATCTGGATCGCCGCCAATCCCACGCTCGAAGAAGCAGCCGGAATCGATACAAAATCTCCCGCCTTCACCTGGCCGTAGTGCACCAGCGCGCCATAGGCCGTCAGGTACTGCATCCAGATCGCCGCCGCCTGCTCCGCCGTCAGATTCGCCGGATACTCGGCCAGCGCCCCCACGGGCACGACCGCCTCTTCGCCCAGAGTCCCATACTGAGTCATCAGAAAGTTCGGAATCGTAGCCGCCGGCTTCCCAACCCACTTAGCGTCCACACCCTCGCCCACCGCCTCCACCACGCCCGCAGCCTCATACCCCAGCCGCGAAGGAAACGTCGCCTGCTCCAGATACTGGCCGCGGTAAAACATCGACTCGGCCCGGTTCAGGCCCAGCGCCTTCACCCGCAGCCTCACCTCGCCCTTGCCGGGCTCTTGCGTGGGAAGCTCCTCCAGTTTCAAATTCTCCGGTCCACCATTCTCATGAAAACGAACGATCGTAGGCATACGCCCTCCTGCTCGCTTTGGATGAGTCTCAACCGCCAAAGATGCACCCAGTCCTGATCCCTCCTCACTCAGTCCCGCAGCCCCTCAGTCCCTCAGTCCATCAGTCACTCAGTCCCTTGGTTCCTGTTCCCTAACCACTAACCACTAGCCACTAACCACTATTCACTGCCTCTCGGTGCTACCATCGAATACGACAGATGCAAACGAAAAAACTGAAAATTATCCCCCTCGGCGGCCTTGGCGAATTCGGTATGAACTGCCTCGCGCTCCGCTGGGAAGACGACATTATCGTGATCGACGCCGGTTTGATGTTCCCTGAGTCGGAACTTCTCGGCGTGGATATCGTTGTTCCCGATATCACCTACCTCATTGAAAACAAACAGCATGTCCGCGCCATCATCCTCACCCACGGCCATGAGGACCACATCGGCGGCCTGCCGTGGATTCTCTCCGAGCTAAAAGTCCCCGTCTATGCCACCGAGTTCACCCTGGCCTACGTCGAGGGCAAGCTTGAAGAGCATCACCTCCTCGACGAAACCACCCTCGTCGAAATCACGCCGAAAGAAAAATTCGCCCTCGGCCCTTTCACCATCGAGCCCATCCGCGTCACTCACTCGCTGGTCGATTGCGTAGCCCTGGCCATTGAAACCCCCGTCGGCGTCGTCATCCATACCGGCGACTTCAAGATCGATCTCTCCCCCATCGACGGCCACGCCTTCGATCTCCACACCTTCGCCGAATACGGCAAGCGCGGCGTCCTGGCCCTGCTTCAGGACTCGACCAACGTCGAGCGCTCCGGCTACACACCCAGCGAACGCGCCGTCATTCCCCGTCTCGACGAAGTCTTCTCGCAGACCAAAAAGAAGCTCTTCTTCACCTGCTTCTCGTCCTCCATCTATCGCATCCGTATCGCCCTTGAGCTGGCTCGCAAGCACGGCCGCAAGGTCGCCATCGTCGGCCGCTCCATGATGGAGAGCACTGAGATCGCTCAGGACCTCGGCTACATCGAGATTCCCCAGGGCCTCATCATCAATCCCGGCCAGGTGCGCGACTTCTCGCCCGAGCAGTTGATGATCCTCATCAGCGGCACGCAAGGCGAGCCGATGTCCGCCCTCAGCCGCGCAGCGGTCGACAACCATCGCCACGCCCACATCGACGCCGGCGACACCGTCATCCTCAGCTCCCGCATCATTCCCGGCAACGAGAAGAGCATCTTCCGCGTCATCGACCATCTCTATCGCCGCGACGCCATTGTCGTCTGCGACGACGGCGCCAACGGCCTCATTCACGTCAGCGGACACGGCGCGCAGGAAGAACAGCGCCTGCTCATCAACCTCGTCCGCCCCAAGTACTTCATTCCCGTCCACGGCGACTACCGCAACCTCCAGAAGCATGCCCGCGTGGCCATGGAGACCGGCGCCGTCGAGCACGCCATCGTGATTGAAGACGGCGACGTGCTTGAAATGGATAAAACCGACGCCCGCAAGAAGGACAAAGTCACCGCCGGCCGCATCCTCATCGACTCCGGCTCCTCGATTGACGTTGTTGAAGACCTGGTCATCAAGGATCGCCGCATTCTCTCGGAAGACGGCATTGTTCTGGCGGTTCTCGCCATCAACAAGCGCACCGGCAAGGTAGACCAGCAGCCTGAAGTCATCATGCGCGGCTTCGGCGGTTCAGACATCACCGAGCAAGCCAAAGAGTTGGTCCTGAAGACACTCGACGGCCTGAGCACCGAGCAAAAATCCGACTACGGCATGGTGAAAGAAAAAGTCCGCTCCGAATTAAAGCGGTTGATCCAGAAAACCACCGGCCGCCGCCCCATGATCATGCCCGTCATCCTCGAAATCTGACGACCGACCTGAGAACAAATGGGGGACCGGCTAAGGCCTGTCCCCGTTGACGTCTATCGGTGAGTCGGACGCTGCAATCTCGCTATCGAGGCTCTGTTCCAGCCTGGCTTTCTTGTTGGTCAGCCACAAAAAGACGGCCAATGGAATTGAATTTCCTAGCAGGTTCCCATTCAGCGACCAGAATGAACCAAGGGTGGGTGAAATACTCCTCAACTTGGGACTCGCTAACACCATGAGATTGAATCCGATAAACAATATGCCACATAGTCCCAGCCAAATCCTGATCACCATCAGCCAAATCCTACTCGGCATGACCACCGGGAGAAGAACAGCGACCCACGTCCCTCCCACAAGGCTCCGAACAAAATGAAAGCCTCCGATGGCCATTACGGGCGTGAGGATTCCCAAATAACGAAACCCAAGCAGATCCAATGCTACGTACGAGAGGCCGATTAGTCCGGCCAGCACGAGTCTTCGCCGTCCCCCGCCTCGAATGCTTCCGCCCGGCATGAGCAAACCGATCAAAAACACCAAGCTCCCCAGCAACATCGTCCCGTTGGCGATCTTGCTGAATGTGCTCATGCCCTTCCACTTCCAGTGCAGAACATGCTGAGCATACTCGTCGCCCTGATTAGCTGCCTTTTGGTACCAGCGAACGGCTTCCGCGTAGTCCTGCGGCACCCCACGGCCGTAGTAGTACATATTGCCGAGGTCGTATTCGGCAGGCGCGTAACGCTGGTCAGCGGCCTTGCGGAGCCAGCGCAGAGCTTCGTTGTAGTCCTGCGGCACTCCCGCGCCGTGCTCGTACGTGAGGCCCAGGTCCGTTTCGCCTCGCGCATCGCCCAGATCCGCAGCTTTGCGGAACCAGCTCAGCGCCTCGGCGTAATCCTGCGGCACACCGCGGTCGTTGAGATACACGTAGCCGACACCGTCCTCACCCACTGCGTTACCTTGGTCCGCCGCTTTTCGGTACCACCGAAGAGCCTCGCCGTAATCCTGCGGCACCCCCAAACCGAGTGAATACATATACGCCAGCCTCGTTTCGGCTTTTGCATCTCCCCGGTCCGCACCTTCGCGGGAAGCTTTCGCGTCCTGCGCAAGTCTTTGCTCAGTGGTTTTAGTGGAGTAAACCTGCCAGGCGATCGCTGCCGCGCCGATCAGGACAGCGCACGCAACCGCCGTTGCCAACTTCCAGGTTGGAGTTTCAGGCCACAGGGCGGATTGTAACGCCGAATTTAAGACAAATGATGTGACACCTGATCGAAATGCTAGGCAGCCCACACCACTTAATCGCCAGTCTCGCAGTTCCGTGGTAATGTAGCTCAAGCGCTTCCCGGCTTCATTCTCGAACGTAACCTTGCAGTGCAAAACAGGCCTTGAGCCCCTGAAAGCGCGCAAAGACGCATATGCAGGGAGATCGATCTGCGATGGTGCTTATGGCAATCTTGAGATCCTTGTTGAAGCGTGTTCTCTTATTCGCTTCGGCCGCAATCCTCCCATTTTCGGTGACGGCCCCCGCACAGTCCCTCAACCCTCCCAGCACCGGCGTCCCCAGCACTTCCACCGCGATCGGTTCGAGCAGTTCCACCGCGAGCACCAGTTTGCCCGGCCTCGTCTGGCCCGGTTCCGATGGAGGCAATATTGTCGACTCCGCGGACCCGGCTCTTCCACTCCCTGACGCCCCGGACCCGGCAGCCTTCGGCGGCCGCGAGAAATACGACGTCACGCCCGCCGGCCAGGCCTACCAACGCCCCTTTTCGCGCATCGGCATCGGTGTGGACGTCAACACGCTGGGAATCGGGATCAAGTCCGCAATCGTCCTGAACCACGCATTCGACGCCCGCCTCATGGGAAACCTCTTCTTCCTGAACATCCACCGGTTCGAGATCGAGGGTTTCAACGCAACTGGAAACGTGCATATGGCATCGGCTGCTGCCTCGTTGGACTGGTATCCATTCTCAAGCGTCTGGCGAATCAGCCCTGGGCTCTTGTTCTACAACGCCAACCAGATTACCTTCACCACTCAAATTGCCTCCGGAACGAGCTTCTCGCTCAATGGACAGACCTTCTTTTCCGCCAACACCAATCCTGTCACCGGCGCAACGCCGCTGACCGGGACCGGCATTTTGGGACTCCATACCACGCGTCCAGCCGTGACACTCGCCGGCGGATTTGGCAAATTCATTCCCAGATCCAACCGCCATTGGTCGTTTCCATCGGAGTTTGGCGTTGCGTTTACCGGCGGACCTTCAGCGAACGTAACCTTCTCCGGTTGGGCCTGCCTTACCCCCCAACAGACCATTTGCAGCAACGTAGGCAACTCGACAAATCCGGTGGCAATTGTGTTCAACAATGCCTTGCAGGCCTCGCTCACGAAATGGAGATTCGACCTGAACAAGGTCCAGGTCTACCCGCTCTTCTCCTACAGCGCGGTCTACAGCTTCAATATCCGCTAGGTCTAAGTGCAGTGAACAAGTGAAGAAGTGAACAAGTGAACTGCTTCACTCCTTCACTCGTTCACTCCTTCACTGCTTCTGTACAATTCCTCCATGCGCCACCCCATACTGATCCTCGCCCTCGCCGCCGCCCTGCTCACGCCCGCCATCCACGCACAGGAACCAATGGCCGCCGTCCCCGCCTGTCCCTCCACCGCCGCCCTCGACCAGCTCATCAAAGCCATCGACTCCGCCATCACCGGCCCGGCCAACAGGGACCGCACCTGCTTCCGCGCGCTCTTTCTTCCTGACGCTCGCCTGATCCCCATCCGCATCGCCGCCGACGGCACACCCTCCTCGCACGTCCTCACCGTTGAAGACTGGGTCAACGCCGTCGCCAAGCGCGGCTCCGCCATGTTCCATGAGCACCAGATCAATGTCCGCACCGAGTCCTGGGCCCACATCGCCCACCTCTGGAGCACATACGAAACCAAAATCGGCGACGACGACAAGCCTGCCGACCGCGGCATCAACAGCATCCAGGCCATCTACAACGGCAAGCAGTGGCACATCGTCGAAATCGTTTGGCAAGCCGAAGTCCCCACCGACCCCGTCCCCGCCAAATATCTTCCATGAGCGCCCCCCGTAAGGTTCGGAGATGAAGCGACAAGCGACCCGATTCCGCAAGCGAAGCCTTCCCTTATTCAATGAATTGAGCGGATAATGTACCTGAGGGAATTTCGCCATGACGATTCTGCTTGAACTCGACCCCGAAACCGAAGCCCGTTTGAGGGCCCAGGCCGACCGTCGCGGTATTGCTCCCGAACAATACGCGGGAGAGTTCCTGCGGGACAACTTACCGCTCTACGCGACTGGTACCGGCATCCTCACTCGGGAAGACCTCCGAGCCATGAGGGAGGAACTGACTCGCGGATCGGAGAACCTGCCTATCCTTCCTCCCGAGGCCACCGAACGCTCCAGTTTCTATGAGGATCGCTGGTAGATGGCCGGAGCGCGCTACCTGATCGACAGCAACATCCTGATCCGGTGGGTTCAAACTGGCGATCCCGGCTTTCCAGTTGCTGATGCTGCCCTTGAGCAACTGATGCTCTCCAACGCAGATCTCTGTTACACATCGCAAAACATCGGCGAGTTCTGGAACGCTCTAACCCGCCCCGCCGTTCGAAACGGGTATGGGTTGTCACCTGAGGAAGCGGACCGATCTGCCATTTCAGTAGAATCCCGTCTTCGATTTCTCCCCGACAGCGCCACGGTCCACCAGGAATGGCGCAGGCTCCTTGTGCTCTATCGCGTCTCGGGAGTCCAGGTGCATGACGCTCGGCTGGTGGCTGCCATGCATGTCCATAACGTCAACCGCATCCTCACCTTCAACACGAAAGACTTCGCACGCTTCACGGATATTGAAGCGATCCACCCAACCAATCTCGCCTAGTCAGGTCTTCGCCAAATGCCGGAACCCCTTGTCACCATCGAGCAAATCCGCGCCGCCGCCGCCCGCATCGCACCCATCGCCGTCAAAACCCCGCTCGTGCGCGCCCAGTTCCCCGGCCTCAGCGGCCACGGCCAGACCCGCGAAATCTACCTCAAAGCTGAATCCCTCCAGCCCATCGGCGCCTTTAAAATCCGTGGCGCGGCCAACAAAATTCTCCAGCTCACCCCTGAAGAAGTCTCCCGCGGCGTCATCACTTATTCCAGCGGCAACCACGGCCAGGCCACGGCCTACGTGGCCCGCGAAGTCGGCGCAAAAGCCGTCATCGTAATGCCCTCCAACGCGCCCGCCATCAAGCGCGCCGCCACCATCTCCTTTGGCGCCGAAATAGTCGATGTCGGCCTCGCCTCTTCAGAACGCCTCGCCAAATCCGACGAACTCGTCCGCAAGCATGGCTATGTCGTCATCCCGCCCTACGACGACGAGCAGATCATCGCCGGCCAGGGAACCTGCGGTCTCGAAATCGTCGAATCCCTGCCCAGCGTCGACCTCGTCCTCGTCCCCGTCTCTGGCGGCGGATTGCTCTCCGGCATCGCCGCCGCCGTCAAGCGGCTCAGCCCACAAACCAAGGTTTACGGCGTCGAGCCTGAACTGGCCGGCGACACAGCCGAAAGCTTCCGCACCGGCTCCATCGTCACTTGGGGCCCGGAGCTCACCTCGCGCACCCTCGCCGACGGCCTCCGCACTCAATCCGTAGGCGAGCGCAACTTCGCCCACATTCAGGCATTCGTTGACGGCATCGTCACCGTGACCGAACCGGAAATCCGCGCCGCCATGCGCGCCATCGTCGCCGCCACGCGTCTCGTTCCCGAGCCCAGCGGCGCCGTCGCCGCGGCCGCCCTGCTCTTCCACGCCGACAAGCTCCCCGCCTACAAAACCGCAGTAGCCGTAGTAAGCGGCGGCAACGTCGACCCCGCCCTGCTAGCCCAGATCCTCACCGAAAACCCAAGCTAACGCACACTATCCCAGATTGCTTTGGAACGGAATCATGCTTACCTTGTAGTAAGCCGAAGGCAGGTACTTCACCCCAAGGTTCCCCATCAGATGGTTCAGCGATCCCAGATCCAGGTTTGTGAATTCGAACCGAAGCTTGTCAATCACCGGATCTAAATCAGGCAGATTGTCACGCGTAAAGACCGGGTTCTGCTGAAAGAAAGCGATCACCCGCGAGATCATTGTGAGGCCTTCGATATAGTTCCGATCGGCAAAGTTGGCGTAGAACAGCACGAAGAGATCGACGTAAAGCGGCGGCGCAACCACGCCAACTCGTCCGGCTTCAACCGGCCCACTTTGCGGCAAGCCACTGATGCTCGTCTCCGACCGCATGTTCGCCAGCACCATAACGACCTTATCTCGCGTCTCAGGGAACTCCCGCCCGGCCTGGTCCATGATGTTCGACAAGATCACCCAATCATCTGGGCGTGGATCGATGTTTTGAAGCGTGTCATTTAACTGCTGCCGCACAATCTCCAGTGTCGTACGAAGAATCGCCATGGTCTGAATCCTCACTTCCCGTAACCCCTTTTGTCAAAACTCTCCACGCATCCCGCCCCCGATTCACGTATGGACCGGTCTCGAGTCCAACCCACTGAGGCTCATAAGTCTCAACTCCGCGAGCCACCCGGTGGCGTCCCAATGCTCTATCATTTTCCTGTGACAAATCCCCGAAATTCCGCGCGCAATACCCTGCTTTTCGTCCTAGCGCTTCTCTGCTTCGCTGTCCCCGCTTTCACCCAGAAAAAGCAGCCCAAACTCGAAAAGCCCATGGCCGGCCCCCGCGCCGTCGCCCTCCGCATCACCCCGCTCTACATCGCCCCCGACACCAGTTCGCAAAAGGTTGACCGCGTGCAAATCGGCCGCGAAATGGTGGTCGCCGAGAAAAACGGCCCCTGGATTCGCGTCTACGCTAATACCGACATCCAGGAAGAGACCCAGAAAGACGCCCCTGTCTTCGGCCACGACGACACCCCGCCCCCCATCTCCGGCTGGATGCAATCCAAAGGCGTCGTCGTTGAGAACACACCCAATGGCGACCAGATCCTCATGGGTGAAGCCGCCAACCAGGAGTCGCTTGCCTCCGATCCGCGCGGCCCCGCCAACGCCGCCCGCAGCGCCCGGCTTCTCTACCGTCGCCTCGTTGAAATGTTCCCAAATTCTCCCCTCGCCCCTGAAGCCGCCTGGCGAGCCGCCGACGATCTATGGCAAATCCAGAAAGCCGACGCCTCCAGCCGCCCTTCGGCCCATGAAAAAGAGGCCTACCTCCGCGACCAGATGGATGAAGACGAGCTTCACAAGGTGCTCAAGTTCTATCCCAACACCAGGTGGGCCGCCTTCGCCGCCTTTGAACTGATTGACAACAAGCTCTGCGGCGACTGGCAGGGCTCTCCCAAATGCCCCGAAAAGGAAGCCGAATACTACGAGAAATACGCCGCTGAATTTCCTGACGGCCCCCGCACCGCCCAGGCG
>Ga0224555_1005264_pt1 | contig 11030 bp, 11 predicted proteins | sample 714S23034metaG_FD_180687 | JGI IMG/M metagenome (GOLD analysis project Ga0224555, IMG submission 180687) | Peat soil microbial communities from Stordalen Mire, Sweden - 717 S2 30-34 | ecosystem: Environmental > Terrestrial > Soil > Wetlands > Peat | place: Sweden: Norrbotten County, Stordalen...
AATCCGCTAAGATCGAAGGTGCGCGCATTTTCAAAAGAATATCCACGCGCCGAGACAATCACACATGAAGATTCACGAATATCAGGCAAAAGAGATTCTGCGGAAGTATGGCGTGCCCGTTCCCGACGGCGAGATGGCCACCACTCTGGAAGAAGCGGACAAGGCGGCAAAGTCGCTGTTCGGCAAGGGCAACGCCGCGGTGGTGGTAAAGGCCCAGATCCATGCGGGCGGACGCGGCAAGGGCGGCGGCGTGAAGGTGACCAAGACGATCGAGGACGCCAACGCGGCGGCGAAGGCGATCCTGGGCATGCAGCTTGTCACTCACCAGACTGGCCCGAGCGGACAAAAAGTCCAGCGGCTGCTGATCGAAGCCGGGTCGGCGATCGACCGCGAGCTCTACTTGGGGCTGGTGCTGGACCGGGCGACGGCGAAGATCGTGTTCATGGCGTCGCAGGCCGGCGGCATGGAGATTGAGCAGGTGGCGAAGGCGACGCCGGAGAAAATCTACAAGGAGACGATTGAGCCGGCGCTGGGCCTGCAGCCGTACCAGGCGCGCAAGCTGGCATTCAAGCTAGGACTCGCGCCCAAGCAGATCGGGCCGGCGGTGAGCTTCATGATGGGGCTGTACAAGGCTTACATTGAGACGGACGCGAGCCTGATGGAGATCAACCCTTTCATCACCACCAAGGACGGCGACCTGCTGGCGCTGGACTGCAAGATCAACTTCGACGACAACGCCATGTTCCGGCACAAGGACCTGAAAGAGCTGCGCGACCTGGCCGAGGAAGATCCGCTGGAGGTTGAGGCGTCGAAGTTCAACCTGAACTACATCAAGCTGGACGGCTCGATTGCGTGCATGGTGAACGGCGCGGGCCTGGCGATGGCGACCATGGACATCATCAGCTACGCGGGCGGCAGCCCGGCCAACTTCCTGGACGTGGGCGGCGGCGCCAGCCAGGAGCAGATTGAGAACGCATTCGGCATCCTGCTCAGCGACCCGCACGTGAAGGCAATCTTCATCAACATCTTTGGCGGGATCCTGCGCGTGGATGTGCTGGCGGCGGCGGTGGTTGCAGCCGCGAAGAAGCTGAATGTTCAGCTACCGATCATCCTTCGCCTTGAAGGCACGAACGTCGAAGAAGGACGAAAGATTCTGGCCGAGTCGGGATTGAAGTTCCAAGTGGGCGCAACAATGAAAGAAGCCGCGGATCTGGCTGTCGCAGCGGCGAAAGGGTAAATCGCATGAACTTCTCGACGTTCGGTCCGTTTCCGCTACAGGAGTGGTCCAAGAAGGGGCTTCGTGAGTTTTGGCTTAACACGGATCGCGTTCAAGCGGAGCTAGGATATCCACCAAATTTAGACCGAGGAATTGGGGTTTACATCTTGGTGGCCGAGTTGCGAAGCGGAGAGCTTGTCCCTTGGTACGTTGGCAAGACAGACAAAGGCTTCGGAATACGCTTCCGTCAGCATCTTGCAGGCAGGAAACTGGCCCCGCTATTCGAAATGAAAGTGGTAGCCATTAGAGTGTTCGTGATTGCGCTGGTCACCAGCGCCGGAAAGCTGAAGCGGAAATTGAGCGCTGCTGGCTTTGTGCGATCAATCGACCGGCTTGAATTTGCGCTTATCGGCTCGTGCTTGGAGAAGAACAAGAACCTCATCAACACCAAGGAAAAGGTATTTCAAAAGGGTTTACACGTGCCCGGCTATCTGAATAGCGAACCCAAGAACTACGACGAGTCTGCTCAACAGTTAGCAAAGATGCTTGAGGTTAGGAGAAAGTAATGTCAGTTTTAGTTGATAAGAGCACTCGACTCATCGTACAAGGCATCACGGGTCGCGAGGGGACGTTCCACGCGAAGGGCTGTGCGGAGTACGCGAAGCAGTTCGGCAACGACCTCGTCGTTGGCGGCGTGACGCCGGGCAAGGGCGGCACCATCCACGAGGGCTGGCCGGTCTTCAACACCGTCGAGGAGGCGGTGAAGGAGACGGGCGCGAACGCGACCATGATCTTTGTGCCGCCGCCGTTTGCCGCGGACGGGATTCTGGAGGCGGCTTCCGCGGGGATTCCGTTGATCGTCTGCATCACGGAAGGCATTCCCACGCTGGACATGGTGCGGGTCTGGGAGATTGTGAAGCGGGCCGGATCGAACGGCAAGGGGGTGCGCCTGGTGGGACCGAATTGCCCGGGCGTCATCTCGCCGGGCAAGGCCAAGATCGGCATCATGCCGGGGCGGATTCACAAGGAAGGATCGGTCGGGATCGTGTCGAAATCCGGCACGCTGACCTATGAGGCGGTTTATCAGCTCACCACGCGCGGCATTGGCCAGTCGACAGCGATCGGCATTGGCGGCGACCCCATCATCGGGACCACCCACATCGACGCGCTGAAGCTGCTGAACGAAGACCCGGAAACCGAGGCGATCATCATGATCGGCGAGATCGGCGGTTCCGCCGAAGAGGCGGCGGCCGAGTACATCAAGGCCAACGTAAAGAAGCCGGTGGTTGGGTTTATCGCGGGGCAGACGGCTCCTCCGGGACGGCGCATGGGCCATGCGGGCGCGATCATCTCGGGCGGCGAAGGAACGGCCGCAAGCAAAATGGCGGCGATGTCGGCGGCGGGGATTCACGTGGTGAAGTCGCCGGCGGAGATTGGCGAGATGATGGCAAAGGTGCTGGGGAAGGCGTAAGGACAGTTGCTAGTTGTGAGTTGTCAGTTGTCAGGGCGGAAGGGCCTTGATAGCAGGAACTAAGCGTGGCGTGCCGGTTTGTGCGCCGCGCTTTTTGCTGGTGCGACGCGTTAGCGCGGTTGGCGGCGATAGTAGAGGCCGGCGACGAGGAACATCAGCGCGACCATGAAGGCGAGTTGGGCGTGCGGACGCGCGTGCAGGCGAAGCTGGACAACGCCATCCGCGAGCCATGCGGCACATCCGACAAACCAGATCCACGCAGTCCTGCGCATCGTTCCAATGTACGACGAGGCGGGACAGGCTTTCGTTGTCAGGACGCCGAAGGCGCGCTGGCGGTCGACAAACACCGCGATTCCGCCGCCCGCTCCCGGCTCAGCTGGGGATCAGGCGAAATGACTCGCCGGAAGGGTTGTTACACTGGATCGAGCGCGCATTTCGCGCCCAGGAGAGAGATTTTGTCACAGCGCACATTCAGCATCATCAAGCCGGACGCGGTCCGCAAGGGCTACACCGGGGCCATTCTGGCGGAGATTGAGAAGGCCGGTTTCAAGATCGTCGCCATCAAGCGGATGTCCATCTCGAAGGCGCAGGCGGAGGGCTTCTATTACGTTCACGCGGGACGACCGTTCTTCCCGGAGCTGACCACCTTCATGAGTTCGGGGCCGATCTTCCCCATGGTGCTGGAGAAAGACAACGCGATCGCCGATCTGCGCAAGCTGATGGGCGCGACCAATCCGGCGCAGGCGGACGAAGGCACCATCCGCAAGAAGTATGCCGCGTCGATTGGCGAGAATGCGATCCACGGATCGGACGCGGAGGAGACGGCGGCATTCGAGATTGGCTACTTCTTCGCGGGGATTGAACTGAAGTAGTTGTCAGTGGTCAGTTGTTGGTTGCTAGGTGTCCGGTGCGGCGGCCGTTGTCCCGCGATTGGGTGGTTTGCGTGCGGGCCTTGCGGTGGATTCGAAGTCGAGGTGAGCGATGGGATTCCGGTTTTCGTCTCTGGCGATTGGCATACTTGCGGCAGCGATAGCTGCTTGTTCTACCACGGCGTCGGCGCAGAGTGCTGCGGTTGCCGCGCGTGCGACACCAGCACAGACCGCGCAGCCGCTGGAGGCGATGCCGTATTCGCCTTCGCTTGATTTGAGCGATCTGGACCGCAGCGTGGACCCGTGCGAGGACTTCTACAAGTTTTCCTGCGGCGGCTGGCAGAAGAACAATCCGATTCCGGCGGACCAGGCACGGTGGAGCGTGTACGGCAAGCTGGCCGATGAGAACCAGCAGTTCCTGTGGGGGATTCTGCGCGAAGCGGCGGCCGCGAAGGATCGCACGCCGGTGCAGCAGAAGATTGGCGATTATTTTTGGGCGTGTATGGATACGGCGGCGATCGACCGGCGCGGGTACGATCCGCTGAAGCCGGGGCTGGCGCGGGTGAATGCGCTGGACACGCGGGCCAAACTGATTGCGGCGATCGCGGGGATTCATCACGAACTGCCGGGAACATATTTTTTCGGATCAGGCACGCAGCAGGACGATGCGGATTCGAACACGGTAATCGCGTCGGTGGGAGCCGGCGGCCTGGGCTTACCGGATCGCGATTACTACCTGAAGACGGACGTGAAGAGCGTAACGCTGCGCGAGCAGTACGCGGCCTACATCGTAAAGCTGATGGGCATGATTGGCGAGCCGGAGGCGCGGGCAAAGGCGGACGCGGATGCAGTGATGCGCATCGAGACGGCGCTGGCGAAGGCGTCTCTTACACGCGTCGATCGGCGCGATCCGCACAAGGTGTACCACAAGATGACCCTGGCGGAGCTGCACGGGCTCGATCCGGCGATCGATTGGGCGGCCTACTTTGCGACGCAGGGCGTTGCGGGAGTGGCATCGCTGAATGTCTCGCAGCCGGAGTTTATGAAGGCGGTGGATGCGGAGCTGACGACGGAGTCACTGGATGCGCTGCGGGCGTATCTGCGGTTTCATCTGGCGACCGCGGAGGCACCGTCGCTGGCTATGCCCTTCCAGCAGGCGCAGTTCGACTTTTTCTCGACGACGCTGCGGGGAGTTCCGAGCATGCCGCCGCGCTGGAAGACGTGCACGCGGCAGGTGGATCGCTCGCTCGGCGAGGCGCTGGGGCAGGAGTTTGTGCGGCGAACGTTTTCCGCGAGCATGAAGGCGGAGACGCAGAAGATGACGGAGCAGGTCGAGACAGCGATGGGCGAGGAGATCGCCGGGCTGGACTGGATGAGCCCGGAGACCAAGCAGGAGGCTCTGCGCAAGCTGCACGCGATCCGCAACAAGATCGGGTATCCGGAGACGTGGCGGGACTACTCGGCGTTGACCATCAAGCGGGATGATTATTTTGGGAACGTATTGCGGGCGATCCAGTTCGAGGACGCGCGCGAGTGGCGCAAGCTGGGCAAGCCAGTCGACCGCAATGAGTGGGGCATGACGCCGCCGACCGTGAACGCGTACTTCGATTCGAAGATGAACGACATTAATTTTCCGGCAGGCGTGCTGCAGCCGCCGCTGTACGACGCAAAGCTGGACGACGCGCCGAACTACGGCGATACCGGCTCGACGATTGGGCACGAGCTGACACACGCGTTCGACGACGAGGGACGGCAGTTCGACTCGAATGGCAATCTGCATGACTGGTGGACGGCGGCGGACGCTAAGGGCTTTGAGGACCGGATCAACTGCATTCGCGACCAGTATGCGGGCTATGTTGTGGTCGATGACATCCACATCAATTCGAAGCTGACGAGCGGCGAGGACGTGGCGGACCTGGGCGGGACGCTGCTGGCTTACATCGCGTGGAAGAAGCAGACGGAGGGGATGACGCTCGCGAGCCGCGACGGATTTACTCCGGACCAGAGGTACTTCGTTGGGATGGCGCAGTGGGCGTGCGAGAATGACCGGCCGGAGAATCTGCGGGTGAGCGCGGCGACCGACCCGCATTCTCCCGGCGTTGCCCGGGTGAATGGGGTGGTCGTAAATATGCCGGAGTTCCAGAAGGCGTTTTCGTGCAAGGCGGGCCAGGCGATGGTGAAAGAGAAAGTTTGCCGGGTTTGGTAGAGATGCGGGGGGAGATGAAGCTGAAGCTGCCGGCCGGGCCATTCAAGGCTTACCTGTTCGACTGCGACGGGACGATTGTCGATTCCATGCCGCTGCATTACCTGGCGTGGAAGCAGGCGCTGGCGGAGTGGAACTGCGAGTTTCCCGAGGACCTGTTCTATTCGTGGGGCGGCACGCCGGTGCGCGAGATCGTCGCCAACCTGAATGCGCGCAACGGGCTGGCGATCCCGACGGAACAGTTAGCGCGGCGGAAGGAGGGCCTCTACTTCGACAGCCTGCCGCGGTTGCAGGCAGTGCCGGAGGTGCTCGAGGTGATCGAGCAGAACTGGGCGCTGGGCGCGGCCCGTCTGCCCATGGGCGTGGTGTCGGGCAGCACGCGCGAGTCGGTGACGAAGTCGCTGGAGTTGCTGGGGCTGATGGACCGATTCGACACACTCGTCTGCGCAGGCGACTACGCTCGCAGCAAACCCGATCCCGACCCGTTCCTCACCGCCGCCGCCCGGCTCAAGGTCGCGCCCGCCGACTGCCTCGTCTTCGAGGACACCGACATGGGCGTCCAGGCCGCAACCGCCGCCGGGATGGCCAGCATCAAGATCCTCCAGCCCTGGGAAAGAAAACTGGCCGGCTAAATCGCCGATCCTACGCCTCGGCCGCCACCTTATTCTCTCGCGGTAATCGATGCAGATACAGGATCGCAATCAGCATCAGGCCAGTGGCAACCACCTGGCGAGTCATGTTAAACACCAGCAGAACGGTGCCGTAGGTCAACTCTCCATGCCCGATGAGGCTGAGCGGATAGACTGCGACTGGACTGCCGTTGATGCTGCGCTGAACTAACATCCTCAGGCTTGCCGCGAGGAAGCCAGATGCAAGAGGCCAGATAACAGCGGCCACGCCGAGCCACACGAATCCAACGTCGCGGGTGCGCAGATACTTCCTGATTAGAGCGACAATGATCGCAACTGCTAGCCCAATCTGCAATACGACGAGGGTGAAACTTGAATTGGTCATTCTCGCCTTTCCGGGCGTTTCTGAGTGCGGCGATTCTCCAGGACCGAGCTACTTGGTAAACAGATTCAGATCGATGGCGTCGCCCATGGCCTTGTAGCCGGGGTCGCTGGGGTGCAGGTGGTCTCCGTGGTCGTAGGCGGGCAGGAAGACCGCGGGGTTGGCGGGGTCCTGGGTAGCCTTGTCGAAGTCGATGAAGCCGTCGATCTCGTGCGTGGTGCGAATCCACTGGTTCAGGGCCTGGCGCACCTCCTCGCCGGCGGGCGACATGTAGCCGGCGCCGGTGTACGGAGTCAGGGTCCCGAAGTACACCTTGATGCCGTGGGTGTGCGCGCGTTCGGTCATCTGGGTGTAGCCCATGATGAGGTCGTCGGCGGAAACAACGTCGTAGGGGCGCACGGTGGTGTAGGCGTGGCCGATGTCGTTGATGGCTTCGAGGATGATGACGTACTTGACGCCGGATTGCGCGATGACGTCGCGGTCGAAGCGGGCGAGCGCGCTGGGGCCGGTGGTGTCGTGCAGGATGCGGTTGCCGCCAATGCCCTCGTTGAGCACGCCGATGCCGGCGGTCTTGGGGTTGGCGAGCAGGCGGCGGGCGAGTTCATCGGGCCAGCGCGCGTTCTGGTTCTGCGCGGCATATGCGCCGTCGGTGATGCTGTCGCCGAACGCGACCACGGCGTCTGCGCGGGCCGGGACTTTGACGTCGACGCCCTTGACGAAGGGCCAGTTGCGGATCTCGGTGGGCGACTCCAGCGTCTTGGCGCCGACGACGTTGCCGGGAGCGGTGTAGCTGGTCTGGTCTGCGCCGCCATGCACGGAAAGGTGGGTGATGGTCTGCTCCGGCAGGAAGAAGCTGACGGCGAGATCGCAGCCGGCGGGCACGTTGACGGTGGCGGGGTCGCTGACCATCAGCGCGCCGGGCGGGACGGTGACCATGGTGCGCCCGCTAAAAGTGAGGCCGGCAGAGGAGACCAGGTTGATGGTGCTGCCGCCCTGGCTGACGCCCACGTCGGCCGCGCCGATGATGAGCGGCTCGGTGCCGAACTCGTTGGTGAAGATGACGCGGACCTGGGGACCGCCGATGGAGAGGTGGACGATCTCGCGCACGGTGGTGTCGTCCGTGCCGTAGACGAACGCCGGCGGGCGCGGAGGCGTGGACCCGGCTGCGAACAATGGTGGAATGAGCGCAGGCGCGGCTGTTGCAGGCGCAGATTGTGCCGGCGCGGCTGCGGGCTCAGGCGCGGGCGATGCGGCGGGTGGCACGGCAGGAGTGGGCGCAGCAGCGGGCGCGGAGCCGATCGGCACAGCTGTGACCGGAGGCGCTGCCGGCCGGCCGTTGTTGGCGGCCACGGGAGCGGTGGCCCAGGTGCCGACCCAGTGGTCCGGCGCGGGCGGCGCAGCCAGCGCGGAGGTCGCGGTGGTTGCAGCAAGGGCGAGCAGCAGAAAGAAATTGGCAACGATGGAGCGGCGTAGGAGTCTGGTCACGGGAGTCAGTCAACCTCGGAAGAAAGCTTCAGCGGCACCATATTACGCTGGTTTGCCTGAAACCGGGCGGGCCGAACCCTCGTGCTCGCCGCGGACCTTTATGCGGCGCTGATGAACCTGCGTGTAATGTGAGCCTTAAATAGGAGGCTCCAAATGCTGATACCGCGAACCATCCGCGTGTTGCCAATCCTCGCCTTGGCGTGTGGTCTCACGCTCAAGGCGAGCGCAGCGCAGGCGCAGGCATCCGCTCCCACCCCCGCATCGGCACCCGCCTCAGCCCCCAGCACCAGCACCGATCTCTTCCTCATGGCCGGCTCGGATCTTGACCGCCCGGGCACCTTGCCGCGGGCTAACTACAACATCGGCATCGGCCACACCTTCGGCTTCCTCAAGAAAGACCCCATCGGCGACGAGCTCACCTTCGCCTACACCTACGAGAACGCCGGAACCCACGGCTTTCTGCACACCCGGTATGGAGAGCACTCCGAGCAGGTCGGCGTAATGAAGAACTTCGCCATCCACGGCACCCAGGTTGTCTCCGGATACACCTGGATCCAGACCGGCATCACCACCTACACCGGTTACAGCAGCCTGAGCAACCATCTTGATACCGGCCTGTCGATCGGGGCAATCGTGCATCTCAGCTTCCACAGTTCCATCTGGATTCAGGAGAGCTATAGCAAAGTCGTCACCGTGCCGTGGTACACCACCAGCAGCATCGGATACACCTATAGCTGGTAACTGCCTTCCGCCGCCGTGGTCGACGCCGCGCGCCGCTTGGGCGCTGCCCGCCTTTCACGTATAGTGGGCGGTGCGGAAGAACGTTGATCGTTGCCGTTCTGCGTTGCACGTTAGTTCTACAGAGGCGTCATTCTGACTCGAAGAGTCAGAATCTCCGTATTTGCATTTTCCAACGGTCAACGGACAACGTAGAACGGATACCGCCAAGAGGAAAAAATGACGATGCGATTTGCGAGAGGTTTGGTGCTGGCGATGACAACGATGCTGGGAGCGCAGGGTGCGATGGCGGCGGTTACAGTGACGAAGGCGGATTTCGGCAAGCTGCCGGATGGCAGGGCGGTGGACGTCTATGCGCTGAAGAACGCCGACCTGGATGTGGGCATCGCGACCTACGGCGCGCGCATCGTCTGGCTGAAGACCAAGGACCGTGACGGCAAGGTGGCCGACGTGGTGCTGGGCTACAAGTCGGTGGATGGATACGTGGCCGAGGGGACGGCCAAGACGTACTTTGGCTCGATTGTGGGACGGTACGGCAACCGGATTCGCGCGGGCAAGTTCTCCGTCGACGGCAAGCAGTATCAGATCCCGCCCAACAACAACGGCAACGCGCTGCACGGAGGTCCGCACGGCTTCGACGACCAGTTGTGGACGGGCAGGGAGATTCCCGGCGGCGTGGAGATGTCGCTGGTGTCGAAGGACGGGGACATGGGCTTCCCGGGCACGCTGACGGTGCACGTGCGCTATACGCTGGTGGACGGCTCCGTGCAGATTGTCTACTCGGCGACCACCGACAAGCCGACGGTGACGAACATTACCAACCATTCGTACTTCAACCTCTCCGGCGAGGGCTCAGGCACCATCCTGAACGAGGTGCTGATGCTGAACGCCGACCAGTACACGCCGGTGGACGCCGGGCTGATTCCGGTGGGTGGGCCGAAGCCGGTGGAAGGAACGCCATTCGACTTCCGCAAGCCGACGGCAATCGGGGCGCGGATCGACCAGCCGAACGAGCAGTTGAAGATCGCCGGCGGATACGACCACAACTGGATACTCAACGGGAAAAATGGCGAAATGAAACTGGCCGCGAAGGTCTACGACCCGAAGAGCGGGCGCGTGCTGACCGTGACCACGACCCAGCCGGGAGTGCAGTTCTACTCCGGCAACTTCCTGGACGGAAGCTTCAAGGGCAAATCCGGCGTGGCTTACAAGAAGTACGCAGGGCTGTGCCTGGAGACGCAGCACTATCCCGACTCGCCCAACCAGCCGGACTTTCCCAGCACGCTGCTGAAGCCGGGCGAGACCATGCACTCCACCACCGTGTTCACGTTTTCAACGCAGAAGTAAGCGAGCTGTTCGTTGCCGGTTCTAATTATCAGATAGGCCCGGACTTTAGTCCGGGCAATACGGCGGTGATGGGCTGGGGCTTTAGGCAGTGTCTGGCGAATCGGCACCGCTGTTGTTTTTGCTTCTGAGATAGGCCCGGACTTTAGTCCGGGCATCAGAGGGCGGCAAAAATGTGGGCTTTAGCCCCTGGGACAAGCCTTATATGGTGGGCGGGGTGTCCATGCGTTGCGCGTATGGTGTCGATGAAGAGACCCAGGGATAGGAATCGAGCCGCTTCTTCGCTGGATTATTGAGGATGTAGAAGGTCTGGTTGCGGAGGTCTTCCTCATCGACCACGCGGTGGGCGTGGTAGCCGTCCTGCCATATCTCGCCTGAGAAATCCTTGCGCACGGCGAAGGAAAATCCGCCCTTGATGAGTTGAGCGCAGCGTTCGATGGCGACCTCGGGTGCTGGGGTGAGCAGGATGTGGACGTGGTCGGGCATGACGACGAAGGCGTGAAGTTGGAATTTGCCGGCGTCGCGATAGCGGAAAAGTGTGGCGATGAAGAGTTCGGCGGTTGCGGTGCGTTGGAAGAGGCGGCGACGTTGGTGAGCTATGGCAGCGAGGGCGTAGATATGGGGTTTGAGGCGCATGGTGGGAGGGCGTGTCCCGGGGGCTGAAGCCCCTTGTTTCTCGGTGGTCGCCGGATC
>Ga0224555_1005266_pt1 | contig 11029 bp, 9 predicted proteins | sample 714S23034metaG_FD_180687 | JGI IMG/M metagenome (GOLD analysis project Ga0224555, IMG submission 180687) | Peat soil microbial communities from Stordalen Mire, Sweden - 717 S2 30-34 | ecosystem: Environmental > Terrestrial > Soil > Wetlands > Peat | place: Sweden: Norrbotten County, Stordalen...
AAAGAGGACATACCCGGGCTGGTGGCTTCGTTGCTTAGCAATTTCAGCGAGAAGTATCATAAGAATATTCACGCTTTCCCGCCCATGATTCTTCGTAAGCTTGCCGAATCAAACTGGCCGGGCAATGTGCGTCAATTGGAACATCTGATCGAGCGTTGCGTCGTACTGGCGGACGACGAGCCGGAAGCGACACGCGTCATGATGGGATGCATTGACGAGGAATTCCGCAAAGGAAGGCTGAATGCTTCAGAGCCGTCTGGAGATAGCCCGGAGGCTGCCGCGAGGATTGCCGTGAGCGTCGGCACGCTTGAAGAGATGGAAATCGAAATTGTTCGCAAGCTCTTGAGCAGCGGAAACCTGTCCAAGAGTCAATTAGCTTGCCGTCTGGCTATTAGCCGACCGACGCTGTGGAAGATGCTGAATGGACGTAAGATGTCAAAGGTAAACTGACAGACATACGCCTTTTCTTCCCCGCCGGCACCGCAAGACGCGCTGCACACGCCCGCTCTCTACGTGATCGCATTCGCCCTGAAACTATGGATGCCTCCAGCCAGTCTGGAAAATAAATATACGAAAGCAGGGCTGGGCGTCTTCCCATAAACTGTTTTGTAAATAATTTAAACATTTCAGTAACCGTATTGTTAAAATTTTTACCATTACGCTCGATGGAAACTATAAGTCTAAGAATTCTAAGGCCAATCCGTTTGGCCCTTATGTTGCATATATCAGCGCTGAACTCCTAGCAGATGTCGAATAAAGCCGACCGGGCAGTTCGGAGAGGGGGAACTGTGGCTGCGGTTCCGGCCTCCGGTCTGTGAAAGGTGACCCGTTGATTACACGAACGATTTTATTTGTTCCAGGCAATAAACAGAAGATGGTCATGAAATCTCTCGAGGTTGGGACGGACGCCTTGGTATGGGATCTTGAGGACGCCGTTCCGCTGGCCGAGAAGGATCTCGCAAGAACTACGATCTGCACTGCGCTTACGAACCTTGCCAGCACTCCCAAGCCAATTTATGTGCGCATTAACAGTCTCGGGACAGGAATGCTGCAATCCGATTTGACGCACATCGTTCATCCTGGCTTGTATGGAGTCATGCTGTCGAAAGCGGAGTCTCCTTCGCAGGTGAAGGAACTCGATCACGAATTAACGACACTGGAAGCAGCCCGAGGATTACCGCAAGGGACGATCAAGATTCATTCAATCTTGGAGACCTGCCTCGGAGTGCTGAATGCGTATGCCATCGCCAGCGCTTCCTCTCGCGCGGACGGTATATCGTTTGGGGCTGAGGACTTCACCCTTGACTTGGGTACCTCGCGTACGAGGGACGGCATGGAATTAGCGTTCGCGCGCGCGTCGGTTGCTCTGGCGGCGGGAGCGGCAAAGGTTGTGGCCATCGATACCGTCTACTCGGACTTGAACGACGAGGAAGGACTCTCCAGAGAGTGCCGGGTTGCGCGGCAGTTGGGTTACAAGGGCAAGTTTGCTCTCCATCCCAAACAAATCGACATTATCAATCGCGAATTTTCTCCCTCCGAGAGCGAGTTGGCATACGCCGAAAGAGTTGTCGAAGCCTTCAACAAGGCCCAGGAGGCCAACATCGGGGTAATTACTGTCGATGGCAAGATGATCGACCCCCCGGTGGTGGAGCGGGCCAGGCAATTACTCCGCTTGAAGCGCGGAAACTGAGAGGCGATCACCTTGGGACGCTTATTAGAGAATCATAGCAAGCAACTATTGGCCGAACATCAGATCCCGGTGCCTCGGTTCTTCGTCGCCGGGAACGAAGCGGAGGCAATCGAAAAGGCAGAGGCCTTGGGCTGCGAGGTTGTTCTCAAGGCGCTTGTCCCTGTCGGGAAAAGAGGCAAGGCCGGCGCCATCAAGTTCGCAACCGACGCAAAGTCCAGTGGTGAAGCCGCGCGGCAGTTGTTCGGCACCGTGGTTCGCCACTATCCGGTCAAACAAATCTTGGTGGAAGAGAAGCTGGCCATCGATCAAGAGCTCTACGTTTCGATAACTCTGGACAAGCCTGCGCGCAAGATCGCTATCCTGGCCAGCTCGGCGGGTGGAATCGATGTCGAAGAAATCAGCGCCAAATATCCTGACCGGATGAAAATTCTTCGCGTCGATCCTTTCAGAGGATTGGCTGATTTCCAGGCCAAGCAGCTCTGGGCGGAGCTTGGACTCGGCGGCGCGGTGCTGCGGCAGGCCACGGATGTTTTGATCAAACTGTACAAAGTTTTTGTCAAATTCGATTGTACGATTCTCGAAATCAATCCCCTGGTGATCACCAAGAACGCGAAGGTCGTTGTCGCGGCTTCGCTGATGGCGGTCGACGACTGCGCGATGTATCGCCACCCCGAGTTAGCGGCATACGTCCAACTCGGCAGCGACCGCGCGTGGCGGCCGATGACGGCCCTGGAAAAGCAGGTGGTCCAGGTCAACGAGGACGATCCCTATCGTGGGACGGCGCGCTACACCGAAATGGATGGCGGAGATATCGGCTTCATGTGTGGTGGAGGGGGCGGCAGCCTGATGATGTTTGACGCGCTTCTCTCCTATGGCTGTAAGCCGGCTAATTACACCGAGTTTGGCGGCAATCCGCCGGAGAGGAAAGTCTTCGGGCTGGTGAAGGGGATTCTTTCCAAAGCCGGAGTGAAAGGCTTGATTCTCTCGGCGAACATCTCCAACAACACTCAGGTAGACGTTGTTGCGAGAGGTGTCGTGGGGGCTCTCAAGGATAAAGCAATCGACCCCCGAAAGTTTCCGGTGCTCGTCAGGTTCGCCGGAGTTAACGATACGGCCGCCCGCGAAATCTTCAAGGAAGCCGGCGTTGAGTACTACGGCGAAGAGATAAGCATGAGCATGGCCGCCAAGAAAATGATGGAAAAAATGAAACAGACTTATCCGGGCAGCCAGGAGTCGCAAGCTGCCAGCGGCGCGTGAGGGAGGGTTGCTTTGGGAATACTGATCGATCGCAATTCGAAAATTGTCATCCAGGGTATCACCGGCCGCGAGGCTTCGATGGTTACAAAGCACATGCTCAAGTATGGCACCCCGGTCATTGCCGGTGTCACTCCTGGGAAAAAGGGCGAAGAAGTTCACGGGGTACCGGTCTATGACACGCTAAGACAGGTCTGCTCCGAGCATGAGATCAACACGGCGATCATTTACGTCCCGCCGGCATTCGTCCTGGATGCGGTGCTTGAAACCTTGGACAACAACATCAAGCTCATGGTTGTGATTACGGAAAACATACCGCAGCATGACGTGATGAAACTTCTGCTCGAAGCCGACAATGCCGGCGCCCGAGTCATCGGACCGAATACGGTTGGAGCGATCAACCCCAAGGAGCGCGTCAGGTTGGGAGCGATCGGCGGCGATAACGTCGAGCGCTGCTTTGTCCCCGGCTGTGTGGGCGTGATCTCGCGCAGTGGCGGAATGACGTCTGAAACTTCATACATGGTTAAGCGCGCCGGACTGGGAGTGAGTACCGCGATCGGTATTGGCGGAGACTCCCTGATTGGCTCGCCGCCAAAGGGTTTGCTGGCTTTGTTCGAAAAAGATCCTGATACGCAAGCTGTGGTTAGCTTCAGCGAGCCGGGAACTTCGTTCGAGGAAGATGTGGCGCAATTCGTGGCCGAAGGTGGCTTCACCAAGCCTTTAGTTACCTATGTGGCGGGGCGCTTTACGGAGAGCATGCCCGAAGGAACCATTTTCGGTCACGCAGGCGCAATCATCGAGGGTGGCAAGGGGAAGCCTTCGACCAAGATCAAGATGCTACGGGATGCCGGAGTCCATGTGGTCGACCGGTACGACGACATTATAACCGTATTGCAATCGCTCAATCTTGAAGGCGTTCGAGCGCACGCTGCAACGTCAGAACGCTAAACGAGGGAGGAAGTGATGAACAGCCGCACCTTTGTTCTCCGGCGCCTGCATTCGCTTGCGGGGATCCTTCCTGTCGGAGTGTTTCTTATCGAGCATCTATACCTTAATTCGTATGCGCTTAAGGGACCCGCCGCTTACAACAAAGTGGTGGGAACGATGCAGGGAATTCCATACCTGATTCCGATCGAACTTTTATTGATAGTTCTCCCCCTATCTTTCCATGGAATATATGGATTGTGGATCACTTGGTCGTCCAGTGCAAATCTTTCAACCTACCCGTATTGTCGTAACTGGATGTACTACGGTCAAAGAGTCGCAGGAATCATTACTTTCCTTTTTGTCTGTTATCACTTCTACACGCTTCGACTGCAGGCGGCATTGTTTGGCACAGAAGTATCGTTCCAGCGGGTTGTGAGCCAACTGCATAACCCGGCAGTGTTTCTCCTCTACGTTGTTGGTACGCTGGCGGCGATTTATCACTTCTCCAACGGACTTTTCACGTTCTGCATAACGTGGGGTCTGACCGTGGGACCCAGGAGCCAGCGGGTTGCCGGCATCGTTTTTTCCATCGCATTTGTGGCGATTGCGGTATTAGGGGTGAACTCCCTGGTGGCGTTCCGTTAAGGTGAGACAGATATGAGTAAGCCGAACATCATTGTGGTTGGCGGTGGGTCCGCTGGCTTGATGGCCACGATCAAAGCGGTCGAGAAGGGCGCCACCGTCAAAGTATTTTCCTTGGTCCCGCCTAAGAGGTCGCATTCGGCCTGTGCGCAAGGCGGAATCAACGGAGCCATCAACACCATCGGGGAGGGCGACTCTCCCGAGAACCACTTCCAGGAAACTATCTACGGTGGAGACTTCCTGGCTAATCAAACCCTTGTTCGGGATTTTTGTTATGCCGCGGCTGACATCATTTACATGTATGACCGCATGGGTGTGACCTTCAATCGCACGCCTGAGGGCCTCATCGATTTGCGCGGCGCGGGCGGCACGAAATTCCACCGCGTGGCTTTTGCCGGCGGCACCACCGGCCAGCAGTTGCTGTACGCTCTCGATGAGCAAGTTCGTAAGCTCGAGGAGCAGCGGTTGGTGGAAGTATTCTATCCCTGGGACTTGATGGCGTCCGTCATTGATGAAGGCGGCGTTTGCCGTGGAGTTGTGCTTCAGAACATGATCACGATGGAGATCAAGGCATTTGCCGCGGATGCGGTCATTATTGCCACGGGTGGTCTGGGCTATATTTTTGGCAAAAGCACCAATGGAATTGCGAATACCGGTAGCGCCGTTGGTGGCCTATACCAGCAGGGTTTGCAATATGCCAATGGTGAGTTTATCCAGATCCATCCCACTGCGATCCCCGGCGACGACAAGAACAGGCTGATGTCGGAGACGTGCCGCGGAGAGGGCGGCCGGATCTGGGTCTATAAAGACGGGAAGCCCTGGTACTTCCTGGAAGAGTGGTATCCGGCCTATGGCAATCTAGTGCCCAGGGACATCGCGACCCGTGCCATTTTCAAGGTATGCGTCGAAATGGGATTGGGAATCGATGGGGAAAACAAGGTATATCTTGATCTTTCTCATTTAGACCCTGACTACTTGCAACGCCGCTTGGGCGGGATACTGGACATGTATCAGATTTTTGTCGGTGATGATCCCAAGAAAGTCCCGATGCAGATCTTTCCGACAGTTCACTTTACCATGGGAGGCCTCTGGGTTGACTTCCAGCAGATGACATCTGTTCCTGGGATTTTTGCTGCTGGGGAATGTGATTACCAATACCACGGGGCGAACCGGCTCGGCGGAAACGGAATCCCAGCTTGCACTTTCGCAGGCGATCTCGCGGGCAGGAGCGCGGTTGAGTATTGCAAGTCGTTGTCCAAGGGCTCGGACGCTGTTTCCACCGCGCTTTTTGAGCGCGAGAAAAAACGCTGCGAGGACTGGGATGCGAATATTCGGCGCATGAACGGGACCGAGAATCCTTACAAGCTGCACCAGGAGATGGGCGAGTGGATGAACAACAATGTGACCGTCATCCGTTACAATGACCGCCTGAAGGCAACCGATGAAAAACTTTGTGAGTTGATCGAAAGATACGGGAACATCGGCATTGAGGACAATGCGGCTTGGACCAACCAGGTTGTTCCGTTCACCCGGCATCTGTGGAACATGCTTCAGCTATCGCGGGCGATAACCCTGGGGGCCTTGCAGCGTAACGAAAGCCGTGGCGCACACTACAAGCCCGACTATCCAGAGCGAGACGACGTGAACTGGCTGAAGACAACGATCGCTTGTTATACCGCCGCTGGACCACAACTGAGCTATCAGGAGGTCGATACCAGTTTGATCAAGCCTCGGCCAAGACGCTATGACGTTGACAAAGCGGTGGTGACCCATGCCTAACGACATACATCTGCGTATTAAGCGTCAAGCTACATCGACTGCTGAGAGCTACTGGGAAGAGTTTAAGCTGCCTTATCGGCCTCGCCAAAACATCATTTCCTGCCTGATGGAGATTAGACGTAATCCCGTGAATGCCGCCGGCAAAAGGACGACTGCGGTAGTGTGGGAATGCAATTGTCTGGAAGAGGTCTGCGGCGCCTGCACCATGGTTATCAATGGAAGACCTCGGCAGGCCTGTAGTGCATTGGTAGACAAGCTAAGCCAACCTTTAACCTTGGAGCCGCTCAGAAAATTTCCGGTCTACAGGGACTTGATGATCGATCGGCAGGTTATGTTCGATAACCTGCGCCGCGTGAGAGCCTGGATCGACATTGACGGGTCCTATCCTGTCGGACCAGGGCCCAGAGTTTTCGAGAAAACCAGGCTTTGGGCATACGAACTCAGCCGCTGCATGACCTGCGGTTGCTGCATGCATGCGTGTCCTCAGGTGAACAGCAGATCCAGCTTTATTGGTCCCGCGGCAGTAGCTCAGGTGAGACTCATGAATGTACATCCGACTGGAAGCCTTCAGGCGGACGAGCGTCTCGCTGCTTTGATTAGGGCAGGTGGAGCAAGCGAGTGCGGAAATGCGCAGAACTGCCAGAAGGCATGTCCAAAGAACATCCCGCTGGTGACCTCGATAGCGGACATCAATAGACAACTCACCGTGCGTGGTTTGTTGGGCTGGCTGAGAAGCTAAGGAGGGATTGGCCGTGGCTATTAGTGAAGGACTGATCGAAGAGACATTATTCGAGTTGATGCGAAAAGCTTCAATCTCACTGCCGCTTGATGTGCAGAACGCGCTGAAGGCTGGTTATGCCAGAGAAGAAAGCGTCACCGCCAAAGGGCAGCTAATGTCCATTCTGGACAATTGTCGCATCGCTAACGAGAAACAAATTGGCTTGTGCCAAGACACTGGCGTCCCTATGGTATACGCCGATGTTGGCTTGGGTTGTCGTATAGAAGGCAATCCTCAGGCCGCCATGGCCCGGGCTCTGGAAAGAGCTACCAAAGAGGTGCCGCTGCGCCAGAATGTGATTAACCCTCTGACCAAGGAGAATTCTGGCACGAATACCGGATGGGGAATTCCCTACGTTCACTGGGACATGGTGCCCAGTGCAGATTACCTGGACCTTATGGCTGTCCCAAAGGGTTTCGGCTCCGAAATGCGGGCGGCTCAGTGCTGGGTTCTAACCAGCGAAGATATTGGCCGCGCCACTGTCAAGGCCGTGCTTGACGTCGTGGAAGACGCCATGGGCGAACCTTGTCCTCCGGTCATCCTCGGTATCGGCATAGGCGGATTTGCCGATTCATCAATGGCACTGGCCAAAAAGGCCTTGTTCCGCACGCCCATCGGGACCAGGAACGTGGACCCGGTAGTCGCGGCGTTGGAGGCCGAAATATTCGAAGCTGTCAATGCCATGGAATTAGGTCCTATGGGCTTCGGCGGCAAAACCTACGCTTTGGGGGTACATGCTGAATTAAACGGCTCGCATACAGCAGTGGTTCCGGTTTCGATCATGTTTCAGTGTTGGGCCTGTAGATACTCCAAAGCACGCATTCATAACGATGGGCGGGTAGAGTACCTGACGCATCCGGAAAGGGGTTCCGCGCAATGACAAGAGAATATCATTTTCAACTTCCGGTTACCGAAGAACAGATACGACAACTCAATTGCGGTGACACAGTCTACGTTTCCGGCCTCGTCTATACCATGCGTGACATGGGCCACCGCCGGGCAGTTGACATGCTGGCACGTGGCGAGACGCTTCCTTTTGATCTCCACAACGGTGCACTGTGGCATTGCGCCCCGATCGTTAGAAAAACTCCACAAGGTAAATGGGAGGCGATATCGGCGGGTCCAACCACAAGTTCCAGGTTTACTTACTTGGGGTCCGAACTCATCAAGCAATTGCAAATACGGTGCACCATCGGCAAAGGCACGATGCTGACGAAAGCAGTTGAAACGATGAAAGAGGTTGGCTCCTGCTTCCTTAATTCCACTGGAGGCTGCGCCGCGTTATACGCCGGCAAGATCGAAGAAGTAGTTAACGTGTTCTGGACTGACCTCGGACTGCCGGAAGCGACCTGGGTACTTCGCATGAAGGACTTCGGACCTTTGATCGTCGGAATCGACACCCACGGGAACAGCCTGTTTGAAAAGGTAGGCGCGAAAATGCGGCAGAATATGGCCTCGATCTATGAGAAGAGCCACCTTGACCCAAACTATAGCCTTTCCTACCTGCCCAAGCGTGTTGTGGCCAGATCCTCAGGGAGCAAATGGTAGCTGAGAACGGCAGGGCCGCAGTTATACGGGGTAGGCTATTTAAAAACTTGTTTCGGCGCGCAAGCGCAGATTGAACTGCAATCCGCAAAGCAAATAATCAGGAGGTCGGGATGAAAATCCGTGCCGCAGTACTGTATGAGCAAGGGAAGCCGATGCCCTATGCCAAGAGCTGTCCTTTTGTTGTGGAAGAAGTCGAACTCGATGGGCCGGGACCGGGTGAGCTGTTGGTCCAAATCGCTGCCGCCGGTCTCTGTCATTCGGATCTCTCGGCCGTTGCCGGGATGCGCGCGCGCGCGGTTCCGACCGTCGGAGGCCATGAGTCATCCGCCGTCGTTCGCGAAGTCGGGCCCGGCGTAACCTGTTTCAAACCGGGCGATCACGTCGTCATGGTATTTGTTGCCAGCTGCGGCCACTGTGTTCATTGTTACAGCGGACGGCCGAACCTGTGCGAATCGTCCTGGGATGCCCGTACCCGTGGCACCCTGCAAAGTGGCGCCCGGCGACTGCATATTGGGAAGCAAGTACTAAACCACTGGAGTGGTCTCTCCTGCTTTGCCGAATATGCTGTGGTGTCGCAGAACTCGCTTGTGCGCATTGATCCAGACATCCCCTTGGAGGATGCAGCGGGATTCGGCTGTGCGGTGATCACGGGTGTGGGTGCCGTTGTGAATACTGCGAAGGTTCCCTTTGGGTCGACCGTCGCTGTCGTTGGGCTCGGCGGAGTCGGATTGAGTGCCTTGTTGGGCGCACATGCTTGCGGAGCATCCCGGGTCATAGCCGTCGATATTAGTGAAGACAAGTTACGTCTAGCTCGAGAACTTGGCGCTACCGACACCTTCAATGCGAAGGATCCAAAGTGCGTGGAAGCGATACGTGAGGCCACTTCAGGCGGAGTCGCATATGCCTTCGAGATGTCAGGCGTGTCAGCCGCACTGTCGACTGCCTACTCGATCCTCCGTCGTGGCGGTATGGTGGTCGTAGCCGGCCTCCCCGATCCTAAGCAGACCTTTGCCGTGCCTATTTCCTCCATGGTGTCCGATGAGCGTTGCGTTCGGGGTTCTTACATGGGCAGTTGTGTTCCGCAACGCGACATTCCACTCTTTGTTGACCTATACCGTCGCGGACGGCTTCCAGTGAATCGTCTACGATCCGGCACGGTCTCATTGGAGACCATCAACGAAGGTTTCGATCGCCTGGCACGGGGCGAGACCGTTCGCGATATTCTGGTTTTCAAGGAATCTCAGGTGAAGGCAGTAAAAATGACTTAGTTTCATTTTGGCCGTGAAAAGTTGTTGACGGCTGTTGTCAGGGGTTATGCATAATCGCGAGGAGCCCACCGGGCGCTCGATTAGAGGAAATTATGTTAACTGGATCAACAAAAACGCAATGGGGTTATCGCCATGTCATTTTGATCGTTGTGTGGCTGATTTATATTATCAATTTCCTCGATCGAATGAGTGTGTTGACCTTTCTGCCTTACATCCAGAAAGATCTCAAACTATCGGCGGTAGAGGTCGGCTGGTTGGGTTCCATTTTCTTTTTGGGCTACTCCATTGCTCAGTTCATAGCTGGGTATTTGGCAGACAGAATTGGCGCTAAAAGGACGATGACGTGGGCCATCTGGATATTCACTCTCGCAACTGGTTTAACTGGATTTGTCCGAAACTTCGTACAATTCTTCTTTCTTCGCTTGGGCCTTGCGCTGGGCGAGGGTCAACATTTTGCACCGGCGCTGCGCATGCTTGCGAACTGGTTTCCGAGAGAAGAAAAGGGGCGGGCTACAGCATTCTTCTCAACGAGCTGGTCCATCGCTCCCGCCATCACTCCGATCATCGCCACCCAGATTGCTGCGGTCTTTTTCGGCGGTGCTTGGCGGCCAGTATTTTTCATCTTGGCTATTCCTGGATTTGTGGGTATTTTCATCCTTTTGAAATATACGAATGACTCTCCCAGAGCGATGTATGAGAAAGGGAAGGTTCGCAAAGAAGAATACGATTTAATCACCTCCTCCATTCAGGATGACAGCGGTGTGCATGGAAAGACCTACAGCTCCCGAATGTTTCTGACCGACATCCAGTTTTATCTTTACACGATTGGCATGGTCATTGGGTTGATGATCTTTTGGGGAATGAATGTATGGATCACAACTTTTCTAGTCAGACAACATGGCCTGGACCTGAAAACCATGGGCTTCGTTGCATCCCTGCCGTACATCGTCGCTATTTTGTCCGTGAACCTAGGTGGGTGGATGGCGGACAAGTGGTTCGGAGGAAAAGCCAAGGTAGTCGCGATTATTTCCTTCCTCGGCTGTATCCCGGCACTTGAGTTCATTGGTCACGTGAGCAAAGGGCAGACCGCAATGCTGTTGCTCGGCTTGGCGGCTGGTGGCTTCTTTATCAATCTGTCATGGG
>Ga0224555_1005267_pt1 | contig 11028 bp, 15 predicted proteins | sample 714S23034metaG_FD_180687 | JGI IMG/M metagenome (GOLD analysis project Ga0224555, IMG submission 180687) | Peat soil microbial communities from Stordalen Mire, Sweden - 717 S2 30-34 | ecosystem: Environmental > Terrestrial > Soil > Wetlands > Peat | place: Sweden: Norrbotten County, Stordalen...
GGACGTCTTCGTGCCCATCGGTTCTCGGGGATTCTGCGCAGAGGATGGCGAAAAGGCCCGTTTTGATCAGCAACCCATTGAGGCTTGCGCCACCATCTCCGCATGTCTTCAGGCATACCGCCTCACCAGCGAGAAGCACTGGCTGGTCGAAGCTTGGAGTGCGTTCCGATGGTTTCTTGGCAAGAACGATCTTCAGGTTCCACTCTATGACGCAATCACGGGCGGCTGTCGCGATGGGCTTCATCCAGATCGCGTGAATGAAAATCAGGGAGCCGAATCAACCCTTTCGTTCCTGATGGCCCTCCTCGAAATGCGAGCTTTAGAAGCGACCAGCGTAAGCCAACTGAACCAGGAAATGAGTGTGCCTGTTTGAATTCAATCTCCCCGCTGGCTGCATCGGAAAACGCCAACATCGAACAAGAAGCCTCGGATCTGCTCGCCGAGCGCCCGCTGTTCGCTCGTCACCCGGCCAATCCCCTCCTCAGCCGCAAGGATTGGCCATATCCCATCAACAGCGTATTCAACGCCGGCGTAACTCGGCTCGCCGACGGAGACACTTTGCTGCTTTGCCGGGTCGAAGACCGCCGCGGTCTCTCTCATTTGTGTGCGGCTCGTTCTGCGAATGGCATTGATGGTTGGCGCATCGATCCCGAACCCACGCTGATGGCGAAGCCGAGCGAATTCCCCGAGGAGATATGGGGCATTGAAGACCCGCGAATTACATACGTCCCTGAGTTGGGGAAATATGCGATTGCTTACACTTCCTTTGCACGCGGGGGCCCCGGTGTCTCACTCGCGCTCACCAAGGACTTCAGGAGCTTCGAGCGATTCGGAGTCATCATGCAGCCTGAGGACAAGGACGCCGCACTGCTGCCACGCCGAATCGGAGGCTTCTGGGCTATGATTCACCGGCCGGTCACTACGCTTGGCGCGCATATGTGGATCTCCTACTCGCCCGACCTGCGTCATTGGGGCAGCCACAAGGTGATGCTTGAAGCCCGGCGCGGAGGATGGTGGGATGCAAACAAGATTGGGCTATGCCCGCCCCCGATCGAAACTGCAAAGGGTTGGCTCGCAATCTACCACGGCGTCCGCAGCACCGCGTCCGGAAGCATCTACCGCCTGGGCCTCGCGCTGTTCCAGCTCGACCAGCCGCACATCTGCCTGCAACGGGGGGAATCATGGATATTCGGTCCCGAGGCCCCCTATGAGCGCGGCGGAGATGTAAATGATGTTGTGTTCCCCTGTGGGCAAACCATCGGGGCGGACGGAGATACGATCAACCTCTACTATGGGGCCGGCGACTCCTGCGTGGCGCTCGCCACCGGCAGCATCCGCACTCTTCTCTCCTGGCTGGATGCGAATTCCAGCGCAGGAATCGCAAGCGGCGCATAGCGCACTCGTTGTCGGATTACGGAGGTAGTCATGGATTCCGCTCTTCAGGGTTGGCTTGGTCGGCTTCCGCGGGTCCTTTGGACTCGGCGGCAGTGTCCGCTGTGCAGTTCAATTCGCTTCGAACAGGCAGAGTCGTGCCCACTGGATGGCTTGTTAGCCTTGTTCATGTTGCGCCCGGTTCGTTGCGTCAACTGTTGGCGACGGTATTACTGGTTTGCAATGACAGGTCGTGTTGCCGGGTGAAAGGTGGCGCGGATCCCGGACTTTGCAGTCACTTCCCGGGATGCCGCCCAAGTTACCTTTCGCAATTCGTGCCGGCGCAGCAGCTGCATCAGAGAACGCGACGCCGTCCCGAGATGAGGTTGAAGATGAGGATGATGACAGCGAGCACCAGTAGAAGATGAATGAAACCGCCGGCTATGTGGAAGGTGAAGCCCAGAAGCCACAGAATCAGTACGACGACAAAGATTGTCCAGAGCATGAATCCCCTATCTCCGCATCGCCGGCGCCCGAGAGCTGGAAAGCCGCTCAGGCGCCTGCAATGCAGTCATAAACGGTTGTTAGTTTGAGGCAATTGCCTGTGCCTTTGCGTCTCTTACTGCGTCAAGGAACGATTGCGCCGAGGCTGGGACCGCTTCATCGCCTTGAAGAATCCGCCTCGTGGGGATATCACGCCCGTAGATAGCCTCAGTGGAATCGTCATCGCGGCGAATCGAAGCGCCGTTCAGCGTAACTCCAGCAAAGAGGCCCTTGGCGCGCGAGTAAGTCAGGACCTCGGTCTCCAGCTTCCAGTTGGTGTCGGCAGAGGCATGGCGCCCCACCGGTCCGGCGGCCGCAGAGGCGTCCGCACCCAGTTCGAACCCGCTTCCAATCAACCGCTGCATCCCTTTGTCGTTCTGGATGATCAGGACAAGGTCCACGCCTTCAACGCCGATCTGCAATCCCCAACTGCCGCCAGTGATGGTGAAGAATGCCGGTGCGCTCCAACCATCCGCAGTCCGGCACGTGGCCACACCCCGGCCATTTTCCGCGCCAATCACAAAGCCGCCCTTCAGCAGATGGGGCACTACGGCCACGCACTTCGCGTGTTCCAGAACCTCTTCAGGAATGCCCTTGTCTGGCGCGGCCATAATCTCATGCAGCACCCGGCCCGCGTGATCCATCCGGTCGACGGTTGCTTCGCGATTGGTTCCCGCCCAGCCGATGCTCGTCAAACTGAGCAATGCCACTGCCGTCATAATCTTCTTCATGCATCTCACCATTTTCTACTCATGCGCAGCGTCACCTGCTTAACGCGCACATGAGGCGCACAAGGTACTTCCCACGTTAGAGGTGATAGAGCAGCGTCGTCTGAGCAATAGTGCTCTAGGTGGGGTGGCGATGTTGGCTGGCTGCGCCGAACCTGCCCAAGGCTTCTCGCTGCACCCGGGAATGGGCGATTACCACTCCAATGAGGGGATGAGGATTCCCCAAAATAGTGTTCAAAATTGGACGGATCTCCCGCCTCAGTGCGATACTAGACGGAGTCAAGCTGTAGCTCGGGATTGCATCCCGACAAGAAGCCACCGCGATGGTTATGACGGAACGACCCGCATTTGATGCCGCTGCCTTCTTAATGAGTACCGGTCTGGGGCGAAAGATCGTTCACTTGGCGCCCATGCAGCACTTCTTTTCGCAGGGGGACCCCGCGGATTCCATCTTCTATCTTCAAAAGGGCCGCGCAAAGGTCACAGTCGTCTCGCAAGCCGGCAAGGAAGCCACCATCACGCTGCTCTCCGCGGGCGACTTCGTGGGAGAAGGAGCGCTCGCGGCGGTACCTGGGCTGCGTCTATCCACGGCTACCGCCCTAACCGCCTGCACCGTGCTCAATATTAGCCGGGAAGAGATGGTCCGCGTAATGCACGAGGAGCATGACTTCTCCGACCTGTTTTTGAAGTTTCTGCTGGCCCGCAGCATGCGCATCCAGGCCGATATTGTCGATCAGCTCTTCAACTCCAGCGAAAAGCGCCTGGCGCGCATCCTGCTGTTGATGGCGGAATTCGGCAAGCCGGGCGAACCGGAGCAGTATATCCCCAAGATCTCACAGGAGACGCTGGCGGATATGATTGGCACCACCCGCTCGCGGGTCAGCTTCTTCATGAACCGCTTCCGCAAACTCGGCTTTATCGAGTACAACGGCCGTATCCGGGTCCACAAGTCGCTGCTCAACGTAGTTCTGCACGATTACTTGCCGGACGAAAACGCCGGAAAGCCGTCAATCCCGCATTCCAGGCGAGTAGCCCCAAACTAGCCAGCCGCAGGCCGGCGGACCTGTTCACAATTGCTCAGCGCAGCAATTCCTTTCATGGGAGACTCACTTAGTTTCTATGCCTGAAGATTGGTGAGCTGGCAAATGCTCCACACTAAAGTAAGACTCCTGATCGTAGACGATGACCCCTTGATTCGTATGTCGATGTCGCTCGTGTTTACCGAGATTGGATTTAGTGTGCGCTCTGCGGAAGACGGGTTTTCCGCGTTGCGCCTGATCCGCCGGGAGCCACCCGAGATTCTTCTTTCCGATCTCAACATGCCGGACATGTCCGGGTTCGAGCTGTTCTCCGTGGTCCGTCGCCAGTTCCCCGCAATCCAGACGATCGCCATGAGCGGCGCGTTTTCCGGTATCGAGGTGCCTTTCGGCGTCGACGCCGACGCCTTTTACGAAAAAGGCACCGGCATGGGCCCGCTCTTACAGTTAATGAGAACACCGCCCAAAACCAAACGACCTGAACCTTGCCTCATGCGTGAAATAGCTTCCCTCCCGCACAACGGTTCAGCAGGGAATCGTCAATCCCTTTGACCAGAGGTCTGCAGGCTTCTCAGCATAGAACCGGCATGGGAAACCGGTCGCGGAGTGGGTCGAATCCCGCAAATGACCAAGGTCGCGCTGCAGACGCTGTGGCGAATTGCAAGCCGCAGCACCCTTGCCGGGTCGGGCAGAGGCACGCTAATAGCGTTTGGGCACTCCAACAGGCGTGGTCTCTATTGCTCAGACTCAGGCAATGGAGATGACTAGAGTGGAGAATGTAAGGATAGATGGACAAAAGCCCCTGACATTGTGAGGGCGGCACCAGGAACGGGTTCAGAATCCTTATGGTGGTTGATGTCGCTGGATTGTTCTCAGCAGCAGCAGAGCATCCCACGCAACAACAGGAACCGCAGACACCTTAAGGGGGTCACACATGCGCGGACTCAAGACTCTAGTTTCAACCACAGCGTTGCTCGTGGGCCTGGCCCTGGCGCCAGCGGCCCATGCTCAGATTTCCATCAGCATCGGCGTTCAACCCGTCTGTTCGTACGGCTACTACGGATATGCTCCGTACGCCTGCGCACCCATGGGGTATTACGGATCGGGGTATTTCTACAACGGCATCTTTCTGGGCATGGGCCCATGGGCCGGCTGGGGTTATGGCCACGGCTGGGGAGGCCATCGCTTCGTCAGCGATGGTGGAGGAAGTTATCACGGCGGAGCCGGCCGCATAGCCTACCGTGCAGCGTCTGGCGGCGCGCAGACATCACACAGCGCCGCAGTCCGTACGACCGGTGCAGCTTCCTATGCTGGTGGGGCGCGTCCCAGCGCAGCTCATGCCACATCGCATGCCGCGGCTCCGCACGCCCCAGCAGCGCAGGTCTCGGCATCGCACGCCTCAGCTCCGCACGCCTCGGCATCGCAAGGCGGTGGGGGACAAGCCCGCGGTGGCGGTGGTGCGTCGCACGGCGACAGCGCCCACAAGTAGCCCGTCGACGCAGCATTGCAACGAGGGGACATCTCGATGAGCAACAACAACACTACGTTCGACTCCACCGCGTTTCTCGCAAATGCTGGGCTCGGCCGAACGATTGTCGAACTTAGGCCAAAGGAAACATTCTTTTGCCAGGGAGACGCCGCCGACTCCGTGTTTTACCTGCAAAAGGGCTGTGCAAGAGTCACCGTCGTTTCGAAAAACGGCAAAGAGGCCACAATTACTCTTCTAGCTGCCAGCGATTTCATTGGAGAGGAGTCGCTCGCCGCCATCGTCGGGTTGCATTTGGCAACCGCCACTGCCGTGAACAACTGCACGGCACTCAAGATCGGCAGAAGCGAAATGATTCGCGTGATGCATGACGAGCCCGCATTCGCCGATATATTCCTCAAGTTCCTGTTGGCACGCAGTATGCGAAGCCAGGCCGATCTCGTCGATCAGCTTTTCAACTCCAGCGAAAAGCGCCTGGCGCGCATTCTGCTATTGATGGCGGAATTCGGCAAACCGGGTCAGCCGGAAGCGTTCATTCCTCCGATTACCCAGGAATCACTCGCGGATATGATCGGGACCACCCGTTCTCGTGTTGGCTTCTTTATGAATCGTTTTCGCAGGCTCGGTTTTATAAGCTACAACGGCCGCGTCCAAGTGCATAAGTCGCTGCTCAATGTGGTCCTGCTCGATCAACTACCTGACCAAAACGCGCAGAAACCTGCCATTCTCCCTATTCCGCAAAGCCGCTTGCGGCAAAGCGGACCGACTAAGGTTTAGGTGTTGAAGTAGCAGAACTCACAGTCGGCAACTCTGGGATTGCCCTGGATGAGGTGGCCGCCGGCGATTGCTTGTTCGGGGGAATCACTGCCCCGGACGGGTAGAAGATGATTTGCACCGAACCCCATCCGACATCGGAGTTGGTTTCTGCCTGCTTGCCCATTCCCAGAGTTCTTAGGTGGCTATCGTCGAATCCATAGGTTTCGACCAAATACTCCCGCACAACCATGGCTCTGCCTTCTGTTAGAACGAGGTCCTTCTGGGCATCGCCACTTGCTCCGGCGGAAACAACGACCACTGCATACCCGTATTGATTGTCAGCCAGGAACTCGCCGCAGGCATTCAGAGATTTCTGGTTCTTCAGCTTTGCCGAATCGATCTTATCGAAGAGCTGTTTCGAGGAGTACGTAAACGTCTTCATGGGCGGGTCTGCCGGCAACTGCCCGATCTCATTGGCTGCAAGGCCGGAAGAATCCTCATATCCCCGTTTGTTGAAATATCCGCTCAGAAAGAAGTTGTGCTTCAGGGCTTCCATGTTCTCCTGAAAATCGGTAACTCCCGCCTGTGCCTGGACCATCGTGTCACGCGCGTCGCTTGTCGTCTGGGCCAGGTTCGCATATAGCTGCTTGTCATTGACGAGCGCTCCCGCCGTCCCCTGACCGGTATCAACCTTGGCGCTGATCGATGCTAGATTTGCCGTCATCAGCGAAGCATTCTGGACGGCCTGCTGACTAGAGTCCAGAATCGCATTGGTCTTCTTGATCAGATCCGCCATTTCAAGCGGAGGATTGCTCGCTATCATGTCTCCGCCCCGTACATCGGGCTTCCCCGGGGAGCCAAACGAGATCGCCAAGTACTGGTTACCAAGCAAGCCTTCCGTTTCGATAGATGCCACCGAGTCTTGCTTGATGATCTCGTGTGTCGACTTGCTCAGGTCCATGACTACTGTAACTTTCCCACCTGGTTCGTGTGGCAGATCGATGGAGCGCACAGTCCCACTGTGGACACCGCCTACCTGTACATCTGCCCCGGCCGACAGGCCTGCCACGGTAGCGAATTGTGACTTCAATTGATACGTGGAGCTGAAGAGATACTGGTGGTTCCCGATAATGACCGTACCCAGCACCAGAATTCCCAGTGTCGCAATAATAAATGCGCCTAGTCGCGCTGCTCTTGACATATGCCCTCCTACGAATGCTTGAGAAATAGCCGGACAAACTCGATATCGCTCTTCTGAAGCTCTGCAAAATCTCCCTCGATGACCACACTTCCCTTATCAATCAAAGCCAGGCGGCCAGCGATCGTTTTGGCGCTATGTAGATCGTGAGTTACCACGATCGACGCCATCTGATGTTCCGTTTGGAGCTTGAGAATCAAGTCGTCAATCTCCGCGGAGCTAATCGGATCAAGGCCGGCGGTGGGTTCATCGAGCAGAAGAATGTCCGGCTTCAAAGCCAATGCGCGCGCAAGTCCAACGCGTTTCTGCATGCCGCCTGAAATATCCGAAGGCATCTTTTCCAGATGGCCTTCCATCCCCACCTCCGCCAGCAACTCCCTTACCCGGTCGCGCTGCATGGATTTCGACATCTCCTTACAGTGGTGTTGCAGCGGAAACATCACATTCTGCTCCACGGTCAGTGAGTCGTACAGCGCCGCTTGTTGAAACAAGAACCCCATCTTCATTCTGATGGCGCTGAGCTGATCGATATCCAGCCCTTCAATGTCTTGTCCATGAATGCGCACCGCTCCTGAGTCAGGCTTCTGTAGGCCGATGATGATCCTCAGCAATACGCTCTTGCCGGTGCCACTCCTTCCCAGCACCGCTAGGGTCTCGCCGGGGCTCACGCTCAAGTTGATCCCGTTCAGGACCTTTTGCTCTCCAAAGGACTTATGCAGGTCGACGACGGACACAGCCGGTATGCTGCCGTCTCTCGCGGCTTCTTCTCGTGTCGGCGTCGTTGTGCAGATGGTTGCCATATATGGTTTCGGTGTTCCTGGCCTTCAGGCCTACGGAAAAAAGATAATGATGAATTTCACCAGTACGACATCCGCCAGGATGACGAACAAAGAGGACAAGACGACGGAACTGGTCGCGGCCCGGCCCACGCCCACAGCGCCTCCCTGTGTGCGCATTCCCTGAAAACAGGAAATCAGCCCAATGATCAGGCCAAATACAGCGGTCTTGAATGTGGGCGGCAGGAAGTCATTGAGAGTGGTCCCCTTGAACGCGCTATTGATGAACAGCTGTAACGAGAGCGGCTCGGCAATAGCTTGCGTGATCCAGCCCACCAGCACACCGGAGAAATCCGCAGCGAGCGTCAACAAAGGCAGCATCAGGATGCAGGCCAGAATGCGGGTGACGGCCAGCAGCTTATACGGATTGACCGCCGATGCTTCGATGGCATCGATCTGCTCCGTCACTTTCATCGAAGCCAACTCCGCGCCGATGCCGGCGCCCACTCGGCCACTTACAATCAAGCCGGTGATGATCGGACCAGTCTCGTGAATAACGGAGTACACGATGGCGGCCGGAAGCATCGATTTTGCCCCAAATCGAGTCAGGCTATATCGGGCTTCCAGCGAGAGTACGGCCCCGATGGCAGCGCCGGCTGCTGCGACCAGAGGCAGGGACATGGATCCGATTTCGTCCAACTGGCGAAACAACTCCCGGAATTCAAACGGTGGCGTAACCGCCGCACGCGCAACCTGCCAGGAGAATATTGCCAAGTCGCCGAACCACTCTAGAAAAGTGTTGATGGGTCCGAGACTGGCGCTCGGTGCCGAAGGCATCGATTGCGCCGATTGTCCAGGGGAAGCCCCAATGTCCCCGGCCGCATTCAAGTCTCGCTCGCTCACTGGCTCGACCCCGGATCGGGCGCGCCGTGTCGGCTGTTGAGATGCATACGCGAGAGCCCGGAGCGCTGGGACATATAGAGGAACTCCAATGCAATATTCCCTCCCATGTACTCCAGCAGGCTATAGTTGCCAATCCGCAGCGCATCCTTGGCTCCATAACGGTTTGGGTACCAGACATACACAGCAACAGCCGATCCTGCATACGGTCCGACGAGAGCAGGGAATGAAAAAACTCGGTGGCCGTCTTCGCCAGTGCATGCCGTAAAGGTCGAAACGACGGCATGGCCCAGGCTCGGAAACACGCCGTTGCACTCACAGCGATAATAGAGCGGGTCCTGCTTCAGAGCTTCCGATAGCGCGTACCGCGTCGTAGTGCTTACCGCCTCGATACCGAGGTCGGAAACGAATCGCTTGCCATAACCCTCCGCGCCGCCATTCCACTCGGGAGGAGAATTGTCGATCTGATCAATGCCGGCTGTAACTGCGGCTACCGCGATGGGATACGGCCCGAACGCATCGAAGAAGTAGTTGTTGAACTTCGTCGCTTGCATTGGCTGTGTGTAAATCAAATAAGACTGCGATGCGATCATGCGCGTACCAACGGTAGCGGATGTTTCCGAAGCAGCCAATGTCTGGGCGTCTCCGCGAACTGGCAGAGTCCCAACGCAAGCAGCCGCTAATAACATCAGCATCGATCGACGGAGGTCTACGGCGGGCAGGCGATCAAACAACCCCAAAACTAAAAGCGAGATCGTTAGTTCGAGCATCGGTTGCCTCTGGCAGCTAGCGTTCGCGATCTTCCTATAGCGCACTCCGGCGCCCGCTCACCAGGTTGATGACGAGGACCACCAGCGCCAAGACCAGAAGAATGTGGATCAGTCCGCCGCCAATATGGAAGCCGAAACCAAGTAGCCACAGAACCAGAAGCACCACGAAGATTGTCCAAAGCATCCGCACCGCCCTCCCCAAACACTTGGGGATACTTCCTAAACTAGCGACGCAGTAGCAATCTGTCTGAGCAATAAGGCTCACCAATCGGACCACAGTGCGTGTCTCTCTTTGTACCGGCCAACATAAGACAAACTCGCCTGAGAGGAGCGGGTTGTAGCTGCGGGAAAGAAGCACATACCGCCCCCCTTTAGAGCACCTTTCCGCCCCAGCCGCGATTGGATCAAAAAGGCAAGGATTCGATCCTGTATTCATCTACAACGGGACGGACGGTCAGAGCAGTAAAGTGTTGTGAATCAATAAGATTCCGGTCGATGTTTGCGAGATCGGTAACGCGCAGATCCAACAAGAACTTAGACAGAGCGTTAGCGCAGTCCAAACGTCCCCAATTCCAGCGCTAAGTCACTGAAAGTAATGGTGGCGTCCAAGACTCTCTGGAGAGCTAACAGCGAACACTTCTCCAAGGTTCGGTCGTTCGCCGCGCCGAGGGAGAAAACAGCTTGCCCTGGCTGGCTCTGAATCGTGACGTTATCGGCATCAACACCTCCTGAACTGCTGGAAAGATGCTGCGCCAATGCGGGCGGCCGGTTCAGTTCGCCTCGCACGCAATGTAGAACCACACGACCGCCGCGTCGCGCTTCGCCTTGAACACATACCTGCTGTCCATACCATGGGTGCCAGCGGTACTGCACTTCTCGAGTATCGGTTTTATGGGTGTCGTGTACCCCACTTGTACCACCACGACCGGACACATCTCGGGCTGGAGAAGCAGACCCCATCAGAACGTGCGATCGCCCAGGGTATGAGTCCAGGTTGCCGGGTCATTTCGATGCCGCGGCTCGGGGGCTTGCACCATCGTTACGACCTCGCGGCCTGAAGCTCAACAGTCTGTCCGGATGATCCATCCGAGGAAAAGTCGCAGGAGAAGTGTGCCGACACTTGTCTCAAAGCATTCCTGATGCCCCTCGATACCTCATCGCGTATCGCTATCTGAACATTTTCCGGCTCTAAAACCACCGGAGAATCCACCTTCTGCTCAGCAGAGTCCCAAGTATTCGCTCGGACGGAGTTTTGGCGAGGCACAACTACAACTCTGTCGCCTAGAGCCTGTTATGAAGTTTGCACCAAGATAGGTGCTTACGTTGGCGGCCGATGCTATCCAGTATGGAAGGATGGCAAGCAAGGAGAAAGTCGGTTATCCGAGCGACGTTTCGGATGAGGAGTGGGCGTTTGTGCTGCCGTATCTGCTGCTGAGCCGCGAGGACAGCGCCCATCGGGAGCA
>Ga0224555_1005268_pt1 | contig 11027 bp, 7 predicted proteins | sample 714S23034metaG_FD_180687 | JGI IMG/M metagenome (GOLD analysis project Ga0224555, IMG submission 180687) | Peat soil microbial communities from Stordalen Mire, Sweden - 717 S2 30-34 | ecosystem: Environmental > Terrestrial > Soil > Wetlands > Peat | place: Sweden: Norrbotten County, Stordalen...
TCCCATCTTATGCAATTCCTGTCCGCCAGCCTGCTCGAACTGATCATCGAAACCTCCACCAACCTGCCGCCGGACGTGCGCCGCGCGATGGGCCTGGCGCAGGCCGGCGAGACGCCCGCCACGCAGTCGCAGCAGGCGCTGCACATCATCGCCACGAACATCGACATGGCGCACGAAGACGAGGGGGCGATCTGCCAGGACACGGGCATGCCGACGTTTGTCGTCCATGCGCCCGCCGGTGTAAACCAGATCGGCTTCGCCGCGGCCATTCGCGAAGCCGTGGCCGAGGCCACGCGGCGCGGCAAATTACGGCCGAACTCAGTGGATTCATTGACCGGAAAGAATTCGGGCAACAACCTCAGCGCGGAGACGCCGGTGATCCACTTCGAGGAGTGGGAGCAGGAGCAGATCGAGGTCAAGCTGCTGCTAAAAGGCGGCGGCTGCGAGAACAAGAACATTCAGTATTCGCTGCCGTGCGAGCTGGAGCACCTGGGGCGCGCCGGACGCGACCTGGCGGGCGTCAAGAAATGCCTGCTGCACGCGGTGTGGCAGGCGCAGGGACAGGGCTGCGCGCCGGGGGCGCTGGGGGTGTGCATCGGCAGCGACCGGGCGCACGGCTACCTGCTGGCGAAGTACCAGCTTTTCCGGACGTTGGACGACTCGAACGCAGTGCCGGAGCTGGCCCAACTGGAGGCCGAGATCATGACCGAGGCCAACCGGCTGGGGGTCGGGGCGATGGGCTTCGGCGGGAAGGCGAGCCTCATCGGGTGCAAAATTATGGCGGCCAACCGGCTGCCGGCCAGCTTCTTCGTTTCGGTGGCTTACGACTGCTGGGCGTTCCGCCGGCTGGGCTTGGTTCTGGACCCGGAAACGGGGGCCATCCGGCGCTGGCTGTACCGCGATCCGGAACTGCCGGTGGCGCCGATGGCGGCGGACGAAAGCGTCCCGCTGACCGGGCACGAAGTGGTGCTCACGGCGCCGCTGACATCCGACCAGATGCGGACGCTGAAGGTAGGCGACGTGGTGCTGATCCGCGGTGAAATGTACACCGGGCGCGACGCGGTACACACTTACCTGATGAAGAACCCGCCACCGGTGAACCTGGAGGGCGCGGTGCTGTACCACTGCGGTCCGGTGATGCTGAAGGAAGGCGGCGAGTGGCAGGTGAAGGCGGCCGGCCCGACCACCAGCATGCGCGAGGAACCTTACGAGCACGAGATACTGCGGCGCTACGGCGTCAAGGCGGTGATGGGCAAGGGCGGCATGGGACCGACGACGCTGGCGGCGCTCAAAGAGTGCGGCGCGGTGTACCTGAACGCCATCGGCGGCGCGGCGCAATACTACGCGCGGACGGTGGAAAAAGTGCTCGGCGTGGACCTGCTGGAACTGGGCATTCCCGAAGCGATGTGGCACCTGCGGGTGAAAGATTTCCCGGCCATCGTGACCATGGACGCGCACGGCAACAGCCTGCACGCCACGGTGGAGCAAGAGACCGGGCGGGCGCTGGCGGCGACCCAGGCGAAGTAGGTCTCGCGGGCGCCTTAGAATGGGCAACTTAAGCCGGGCCGCCGCAGTGTCGCTGGCCGCCGCTGGAACCGCCAGTTGATCGATCGCCTTGAAAACAGCGGCCCTACGGGCAGCGGTTGGCGCGTCCGCGCCGGCAGCCCCGGCTGAGAGGGCCCAGTGCGGGCGGCGCTGCCGGCGGTGAGGAGCCCGGGCGTTGTTGGCCGGGAAGATTCAGGCGATAATGACATCGAAGGTGTTGGAGTTCACCTGGAACCGCCTCGTTAGGCAGATGACTCCTATCAGGGATCGACCTCGATAGGAGCTGACTCTGATCGCAGGGATCCCGGAACCGCATCGGGCACCGGCTGCAGCGCCGATGAACGGTGTGCAGGAAGGCCGGAATGGCGATCGAGAGTCGATTGAACGAGACGCAGCAGCGGCGGCTTTTGAACAACGCCAAATACGCCGACCGGCTGCTAGCGGATGTGGAGGCGATCCTGAACGCCTCGGAATCGAAGTCAATCTTCCCGAAATACGTTCCAGATGTCTCACTGGCGCAAGCCAAGCTGATCAGAAACTATGTGGCACGCTTTCGCGATCAACTGGCGCGGGCGCTGGACGGTTTGGGCATCGTCCAGGCAGGAGCCGCATTCAGCTCCGTTCACTGCATCCGGGTGAACCTGGCATTTGTCCGCGTGGCCGTGCAGGAGATGGCGCCGCACTATGTGCGGGGGGGCGGCGAGGTGGCCGCGAGTGTCGTTCCTCAACTTCAAGGGCTGTGCGCCGAACTGGAGGGGCTCGTGGAGCGGCTGGACAGTTCTCTGGCGCAAGGTAGCGCGGCGGACCTCCAAGGCCGCCTGGAGCGGCTGCAGCAAACAGACGGGGGCGTCGAATTGCTCCAGCTTCTGGACCGGATCATCAGCGCGCGGGGATTGGTTGAACTGCGTCCTCGTCTGGCGATGATTGCGGAGCGGCTTGAATCCCATCGGTTTGAGATTGCCGTGTTCGGCCGCGTCAGTTCCGGCAAATCATCGTTGCTCAACCACATTCTGCGAACAGCCGTGCTGCCGGTTGGCGTCAACCCGATCACGGCGGTTCCGACGCGACTGATCCATGGCCCGGAGGCGGTGCTGACGGTGAGCTACGCGGATCGCCGGACAGAGCGGCTGGCGATCGGATGTCTGCCGGAATTTGCGAGTGAGGTAAACAACCCGACGAACGTCAAAGGCGTCGTTCGATTGGTGGTGGAACTGCCTTCCGAGCGGTTGAAAAGCGGGCTTGGATTTGTGGACACCCCCGGTCTGGGCTCCCTGGCGGCGGCCGGAGCGGCGGAGACCTTGGCGTATTTGCCGCAGTGCGATCTGGGGGTAGTTCTGATCGCTGCCGGAACCCCGTTGAACCACGAGGATCTGGCTACGATCCGTCTGCTTTACGAGGCGGCGATCCCGGTCAAGGTACTGCTGAGCAAGGCGGATCTGCTGGTCCCTGCCGACCTGGAGTCCGCACTGGCGTACACCGCCGGCGAGATGCGCACCGAATTGGGTGTCAAGATCGATGTGCATCCGATCAGCACGGCCGCCTCGCACGCGCAGCTTGTGGAACAATGGTTCGCCGGCGAGTTGGCGCCGCTCTACGAAAAGCACCAGGAACTGGCGCAAGAATCCATCCGCGGCAAGTCCGGCGCGTTGCGCGAGGCAGTGGAAGCCGCGCTGCAGGCACAGCTGAACGGCGCCACAGCCGGGCAGACGCTGCAGAAGGAGGACCTGCTTACGCTGGAACGCGAACTCCGTGAAGCCGCCGGCAAGCTCGAGGACGCGCGGGTATTCTGCTCGCATGCATCCGACGAGATACGCAGCCTGACGGCGTGGGCGCTGGATGCGGCGGCGAATGCTCTGCTGAAGGCGTGGGCCGGCGGCGCAAAGGGAGTCGATGCGGGCGCGGTGGTCGCCGCCGCGATCGCAGAGACGGCCGGGACCGCGGCACGAGTTCAGGCCTATCTTCGAGGCCTGGCCCGCACTTTGACCTTGGCATTGCAAACGACGGCCGCCACACTGGGCCGGCAAGATGCGCCAGCGGAGGAGGAACTCCTGCGCCCGCTGCGGGAAATACCGCGCTTCGATCCGCCGCCGATCCGCCTGAGTTTCCGCCGGCCGTGGCTGCTGCGTCCGCGCGCGCTGGCGCGAAGGTGGATCCACGGAAAACTCCGGCCGGATCTCGAACAGCCGCTGTCTACGGCGTTCTCGACATACCGGCGGATGGTCGAGAGCTGGGCCCGCAGAGCGCTGGCGGAACTCCAATTGGCGTTCGATAGTTCGGCGGATGCCTACCGCGCCCAGTTGGGGCGATTGCTCGGCCAGGGTGCAGCGACAATGGAGGAACAGCAGGCGATTCGGGGTGAGCTGGCCCTTCTCGCGGCACGCGGCGGGAGCGGAAAAGACGCGGCCGGCGTGGCGCCGGAGATCAGGACGGCGGCGGCGACAGAGCGGTAGCAGGGTGAGGCCGATGGAGAGTCGAGCATGAGAACTCCGGGCAGAAGCGAGACGCATGAGGCTGCGGTCCAGACGGCGGGGAACCGGGTGGACTCGCGCCAATACATTTTTTCCTTCCCGATCGAGTCACTGTCCGCAATTCCTGCCGATTTCACGGGACTGCCCGATTTCGGAGCCCTGCGGGCGGGCGTGTTTCTCCCGCGCGACGATCCGGATTGGCTGGGCCGTCGCGATTACCCCGCACGAGTGCTGCTGCTGACCGAGCGCGACGTGGTGGTGGCTGCTCATCCAGCCGAGCGCGAACCCTTACTCCAGGTCGCGGTCGGGCGCATCCAGAGTGTCGAGTGCGGCCGGATGTTGCTTCCCGGCTGGATCGTCATGGCGTGGGATGGAGGCCGGATTCGGCTACTCTACAACATGCGCACGGAAGGGCCGGTCGCACGGTACCTGAAGACCTTCAAAGACCAGTGGCTGCCGGCGGCGGCCACGCGGAAAACGGAGCGTTGCGAGGCCTTCGGCGAACCGCTGAGCCTTAAATTCGAGTATGCGCGAAGCGCGGAACTGCTGCCCGGAGAGACGGCGCTGGTGCAGTTGTTCCACCCCGCGCGGCGCGAGGTGCGGGGCAGGTGGATTTTTCGGCGGGAACACTGGCTGGCAGGGGACCTGCTGATGGTGACAACCAGGAGGTTGCTGTGGATCACCGATCGTTACAACGGACAATACGAATGTTACGGCACCACCAGCCGTTCGGCGCCTTTGGAGTCGATTGCAGACATCAAGAGCAGTGCGGCAGACGGGGGAGAAGAGTTAAAGATCAGCTTTTGTTCGGGGCACTCATGGCACATCCCGGTGGGCGCAATCGAAGAGCGCGAAACGCGGAAGTTTGAAGCGGCGACGTGGAGCGCCCGGGCTGCAATCGTCCGGACCAGAAGCTGAATCCGCCCTGGCGGCGACCCAGGCGCAGCAGGTTTTACGGAAGCTTCAGTACCGCCTTTTGATAAACAGGCTCGTCGCCGCCAGGGGGCGGGACAACCTCAGGCGCGGGCAGATTCCGCTCCCGTTCCGATTCAGGCACAGCGCGTCAACCCGAGAAGAGCTGACAATAGCAACGTACTAAGCCTTTAGCAAAGTGGTAATGTCAACGCGGGCAGAAAGGGAAGACGATGAAGTGGGAGTACAGTCTGGTGGTTCAGGAGTATTACTCCAAGAGTTCGGGCAACGTATGGTTTTTGAATGGAGAACAGCGAGCTGACTGGAAGAATTTGCACCGCGCCGCTGTTCTGAACCTGATGGGGCGCGAAGGCTGGGAACTTGTGGCCGCTTTTGAATACAGCACCTCTTTCTACTTCAAGAGGGTGCTCCCCTGACAATGGAGATCACGGGAAAGCGGATCAATATGTCGTGCTGGTTCTGCGCCTGATCGCGGTGACGACAATGAGATGCTCTTCGAGCAAAAGGTCGAAGAAGATCCGGTAGCTGCCGCTGCGCCGCCGCCAGGCGGGAGGCTGGAGACGTTTGATATCTCCGCTGAAGGGGTCGGCTTGCAAGGCGTCGAGCGCCTGCAGGATGCGTTTCCGATCCCGATCAGGAAGCTTTCCGAGGTCTCTTCGGGCGGGGCTGGCTACTACGAGCGTCCAGTTCGGCATGGAGTTGAGTCAGGGTCACGTATTGCCCGCGGTTGAAGGCAGCGCGGCCTTTGCGGATGGCGGCGAGTTCGGACTGCGTGGTCGTGGCCACCCCATAGCGGCTCTCGAAGTATTGACGCCAGGCCTCGCGCAGCAACTCGGAGCGCGTGCGGTGCTCCTCCTTCTGCACTTTCTCCATCTGCTTGGCCATGGCGGGCGGCAGCGAGATAGTCATGGTGTCGGTGGTACGCATGGTAGTGAGTATTACTTATTATGACTTAATCCTACTCGGGCGGGTACCACCTGTCAAGAGCGGGGACGGGGCGCGCACAAGTGAGGCGGGGCTGCTAGGGGTTCAGGCGGGTTTGCCGAGCAGGCGGAGGATGGCGGCGAGGAGCGGGGGGATGTCGCGATCGACGATATCCCAAACGGTCGTCGGGTCCGTGCCTTCATAGGCATGGATGAGGATGTTCCGCGCGCCGATCATCTTGCGCCACGGGATCTCCGGGTGAGCGTCACGAAACTCCGGGACGAACCTCGTGGAAGCTTCGCCGAGGATTTCCAGGTTGCGGCAGGCGGCGTCGAGAAGAATGGCTTGCGTCTGATCTTCCCGCTCGCGGAGTGCGGCACACTCGATGAGGCGCCGGCAACACTCGCGCATATGACCGAGAAGGATTTGCGGGTCATGCGTCGGCATAAGGCTAGAGGGGTCGGGCCTGGGCGAGGATCGGTTCGCGCAGATAGCGCAACGCGCCGGGGGTGACCACATCGACCTCCACGCCTAGCAGGTCCTGCAGGTCCATCAATAAACCGCCAAGGTCGAAGAGGGTCCGGCCGGGGTCGAGGTCCACCAGGAAGTCGACGTCGCTCGCGGGGCCGTTGTCGCCGCGGGCCACGGAGCCGAATACGCGGATGTTGCGGGCGCCGTATTTTTCACCGAGTTGGAGGATGGCGGCGCGTTTTTCGCGGCGCAGGATCTCCAGCGTGATCATAATTCCATTCTGCTCCCACGGCCGGGTTTGCGCCAGAAGAGCGGGGCGAGGCGCGACGGATCCGCGGGGGTGGTCACGTTCATTTCAGAAAAACAAACCGTTGTTTTACAGGCGGTTGCCGGGGTGAGAGGCGGGCGGAGCTTGCGCTGGGCGGTAGGCTGATTCGCGCGGGGGGAGAGAGTGGGCGCGCGCGCTGGGTTCGGGCCTGGACAACCCGGATCCGGGGCGGTGAGGGGCGTTCACAGGGGAGCCGTGCGGCCAACGTTCCCGGGCGGGGACGGCAGAGCTCGCGGCGCCCCCTGCCTTTTTCACGAGCAATCGTAGGGCGACGAGCGCCGTGGGAGAGGCAGGGCGCCCCCCGCGTTTCAGAAAGGCGGCGCGATGGCAGACACCCTATACAAACTGCAACCCGACCGGACGATGTACCTGCGGGGCTTCTCCGACCTGGGCGCCGGGGCGGCGATCCACGATGCGACGCCGACTGGATTTCAGGTGAGCGGCGTGTTTCGCGATCCGGCGGACTTCGCCGTGGTGGTGCTGTGGGACGCGGACGATTTTTTCAACCATCCGACTTTGAAGTATCTGCCGGACACGAATTTCGCCGGGCTGACGCTCGAGTTCGACGTGACGTACACGAACCTGATGCCGCTGAACTGCGCCAAGTATCCGACGATCGACTGGCCGTACCTGGACGTTCAATTCCCGGACGGGACGTCGCGCCAGATCCGGCTTTCCGACTACGCCCAGACGATTGCCAATCCGGACCCGGTGGCGAGCGGCACGCTGGAGATCACGGGGGCGAATCTCCAACCGTACGACCGGCTGACGCTGTGGTACCTGAACATTGCCTACGACTACATTGTGCCGGGGCAGGTGAGCTGGAGCGTGCAGTTCTACATCGATACGCCGGGCAAGACGTACACGATCACGGTGGCGACGCGCAGTTATTCCTACACGATCACGGCGACGGACACGGCGGCGAGCCTGGTGGAAGCGCTGGTGGGAGCGATCAACGCGGGCAGCGGCGACCCGGAGATTGCGGCCTCGGCGGGAGTGCAATCGGGGCAAATCATCTTATCGACTCGGCTGAGCACGGGCGGGACGGTGACGGTTTCGGCGACCGACAACGGGCAACTGGTGCTGTATCACGTGACGGCGGAGACGGTGGCGGCGGCGCTGGCGGAGCAGATCAACGGGGCGGATTACGCCAAGGCGGCGGCGCCGTTCGCGCTGCAGGCCGTGGCGAGCGGCACGAGTCTGACGATTTCGACGGTGACGGGGGGCTACGACGCGAACTTCATCACGCTGCTGGCGGTGAACAAGACGGCGACGCTGACGGCGTCGCAGCCGCTGCTGGCGCTCCAGGGCGGCGACTCGACGGCCACGCTGAGGGTGACGCTGGACTTTAGCGCATTGGGGCTGACAAGCGCATTGGGGCTGACAGAGGTGCAGCAGATGTGGCTGACGCTGGCGCCGCGGCTGGCGAGCGGATCGCTCATGGGGATGCAGGAGTGGAAGGCGAAGTTCGAGAACTGGACGGTAAGCGGGCCGCAGGCGGTGCAGCAGTTGCAGGTGCCGGGGCCGGCGAGCTACTGGATCGGGTGCACGGACAGGGCCTGCGCGTACGCGGGGCAGTGGGCGCTGGAGGACGGATTCTACCTGGGAGGGCAGGGCCAATTGGGGCAGGCGGGCGCGGCGGTGACGATCGGTTACTACTGCGGCTACCAACACGACGTGTGGCTCGGGACGGAGTTCAACGCAACGGGCGGCGACATGCAGCCGAGCCTGGACGGCGTCGCTGCGGCGACGACGCTCAACACGAATGGAGGCGGGGCGCCCATGACCGCGCGCCGGTTGCTGTTCGCGGGAGTGGCGGCGGGGGCGCACAGCGTGAAGCTGACGGTGGTGGACGGAACGCTGCTGTTCGATCACCTGATTGCGAGCGTGCCCACGACGGACGTTCCGTCGATGCCCGCGCAAACGGATCTGTCGGCTGCATTCGACTATTCGACGGACCACACCTACAAGTTGCCGCCGGCGCGGATCCTGTGGCTGCTGAACAAGCTGGGATTGCTGGGGCCGGTGAACCAGTATATCGGCGTGTTCTGGTGGAACCAGCGGACGCAGGTGGGCAACGCGCCGGGCACGGCGCAGGTGAGCTTCGGAGGCAGTTTCGTCGAAGGGGACACGATTTTTCTGAACATCGGCGGGCAGAGCTGCGGCAAGACGGTGTTCGGGCCGGATACGCCGGCGACGATCGCGCAGCACTTCGCCGACTTTATCAACGCGATCTATGTCGGCGTGTGGGCGGTGGCGAGCGGGACGGGGCTGACGATCAACAACCGGTCGGCGGCGCCGGCGTACAGCTACGTCCTGACGCCTTCGACGAAGCTGCTGCCGGGATCGACCGGCACGGTGAGCGCGAGCGGGTCGCTGCAGACCGGGGTGGCGGGCACGTGGCAGGTGGACCCGACGCAGGATCCGCCGCTGAACGCGGGGGCGCGGGCGTGGCACACGGACTTCTACGCGCAGTGCGCGGCGGCGGGGCTGGAGGTGACGAGCGCGTGCTCGATGGAACTGGTGAACCCGCCGGCGGGCTACGCGGCGGTATTCGCGGACGGGACGCCGGTGCTGACCGCCGAGGGATTCGCGAATCTGGTGTCGACGCAGTGCTCGTTTTCGGCGGAGATGCTGAACTACCACGAGCGCGTGTTCACGTGGCTGGGACAGGCGCAGGCGGCAGCGGGGCTCGTGCCGGCGCTGCAATGCGGCGAATTCACGTGGTGGTATTTCACCGATTACGCGGCGGCGAATCCGGGCGGCGGCATGGCGTACTATGACGCGGAGACGGCGGCCGCGGCGCAGGCGGCGCTGGGGCGGCCGCTGGCCGTGTTCCTGACGCCGAACGACGATCCCGGGGTGAACGGCGGCGCGGACGCGACGTTTCTGCGCAACCGGCTGCGGGACTACTGCGGCGCCATCACGGCGGCGGTGAAGGCGGCCGTGGCGGGGACGCGGTTTGAAATCCTGTTCCCGGACGACGTCAACTACCCGACGCCGACGGGCATACACAGCCTGGGCGGCCAATTGAACCGATTTGTGAACCTGCCGCCGGAGTGGTCGCCGCCGGGCGGGTCGGGCTTCGACCGGTTTAAGCTCGAAGCGCTGGACTTCGGGGCGTGGTGCCGCGACACGGACCTGGCCGAGCAGTGCCAGGAGCTGCCGATCGAACTGGGATGGCCGCCCAGCCTGGTGAGCTGCATCACGCCGGTGTTCCGGCCGAGTTACGCGTGGATGAAGGAAGTCGGGAACGCGCGCCAACTGCAGTTCCGGGCGATCACGCTGTGGGCCTTCGACCACGTGAACCTGTACGGCCTGGCGTTGAGCATCGGGCGTGCCAGGCACGCTTTCTACATCAAGTAACAGGGGCGCAATTGCGCGGTGATACCCTGGTAGTTTGCTGGGTGAGATGCCAATCCAAACCCTCTACGGCCGGTGGATGAACCGGTGGGAAGAAAATCTCTGCTTTCGCGCCAACAACCGGATCGTGCGGCCGTTTGAGTGGGGCGTCGAGTGGAGCGCGGGCTGGCCCGTGGCCGCGACCGTGCCGACGAACGGAGACGGCCCATGCGAGCGCCTGCTGAAGTTGAGCGCAGCCGCGATGGCCGACAGCCGGCGATTCTTTCAGCACACGACACCGGACGATTTCAGGCTGCATGACGGCGTGCTGCGGTTCAGCTCGCCGGCGCAGACCCCGCACGCGGAGAACAACGTCGTGCACGGGCAGTGGTTCCCAGCGAAATCGGCGCGCAAGTGCGTGCTGGTGCTGCCGCACTGGAACGCGCCGGGCAACGCGCACAACGCGCTGGCGCGGGGGTTTCAAAGATTCGGAATATCGGCGCTGCGGCTGAGCCTGCCGTATCACGACTTCCGCATGCCCGCCGAACTCGAGCGGGCCGACTACGCCGTCAGTTCCAATATCGGCCGCACGATTGACGCGACGCGGCAGGCCGTGCTCGACATCCGCTGCGCGGCGGACTGGCTGGAGCAACAGGGGGCGGAGCGCATCGGCATTGTGGGCACGTCGCTGGGCTCGTGCTATGCGTTCCTGGCCGCGGCGCACGACGAGCGGTTCAAGGTGTGTGCCTTCAACCATTGTTCGACGTACTTTGCCGACGTGGCCTGGACGGGCATCTCCACCTTGCACGTGCGGCAGAGCCTGGAGGGCGTGATCGACCTGCCGACGCTCAGGCGGCTGTGGATGTGCATCAGCCCGACGGCGTACTTCGACAAGTTCGCCGTGCATCGCAAGAAGTCGCTGTTCCTCTACACGAAGTACGACACGACGTTCCCGGTGGGGCTGTCGGAGGACACGATCCGGATGGCGCGGGAGCACAAACTGGACCACCAGGTGG
>Ga0224555_1005271_pt1 | contig 11020 bp, 15 predicted proteins | sample 714S23034metaG_FD_180687 | JGI IMG/M metagenome (GOLD analysis project Ga0224555, IMG submission 180687) | Peat soil microbial communities from Stordalen Mire, Sweden - 717 S2 30-34 | ecosystem: Environmental > Terrestrial > Soil > Wetlands > Peat | place: Sweden: Norrbotten County, Stordalen...
ACACTCTGTCGTGGTAAAGTCGATCACGCGAAAGCCTCTCCTGTTCCTGCAAACACTGTCTCAATAACATGTTTGTAGCAGAAGAGGCTTCTCGCGTCTCAAACTTCGTGAATTATCCGGGCTAGATAAGTCTGAGAGTTTCGAGATAGATAAGGGATAATAAGAACGGTTACGCGGAGTATGCCGTGCCGTGGCTGCTCTCCGGAGGGAACGACTCTTGTCTTTGGAATCGGCGCCATCGCAATCCGGTTCTGTTGCTGCGGAAGCGGCGGCCTCCAGGGTCGACGGCCGGGGGGATCGGGCGGCGCCGACCGTTCCCCTCTGCGTGGACCTGGACGGCACGCTGGTAAAGTCGGATACGCTGCTGGATACTGTGGTCGTCCTGGCCCGGCAGAGTCCCGGCTCGCTGCTGCACTTTCCCTGGTGGATCAGCCAAGGCAAGGCGGTGTTCAAGCGACAAGTGTCGTCGCTGGCAGCGATCGATGTCGTGCATCTGCCCTACAACCAACCGCTGCTGGAATACCTTAGACAGCAGCATGCTGAAGGGCGAGTGATTTACCTCGCGACCGGCGCGGACACGCTGCTGGCCGAGCGCGTCGCCGCGCATCTCGGCATCTTTGCCGGCGTTCTCGCCTCCGATGGCAGCGTCAACCTGACCGGGCGCAATAAGCTGGCGGTATTCCAGGAGAGGTTTCCGGCAGGCTTTTGCTACGTGGGAAACGCGCGGCCAGACCTGCCATTGCTGACGCATTGCGTGCAGCCCATGTTGGCGAATCCGCACGGCAGCCTGCGCGCAGGATTGCGTTCGGCCGGAGTCGAGCCAGTGCGGACCTTCAGCGATGCGGTCTCACCGGTGAAGGCCTGGCTGCGCGCCCTCCGGCCGCACCAGTGGGCCAAGAATGTGCTGATCTTCCTGCCGCTTCTGCTGGCCCATGTGCGTGCCGCAGGGCCGATGGTCGATGTGTGCCTTGCGTTCCTGAGCTTCGGGCTGGCGGCGTCGGCGACCTATATCTTCAACGATCTGCTGGATCTGGAAGCGGACCGCCATCATCCTCGCAAGCGGCGACGGCCGTTTGCCGCGGGAGACCTGTCGCCCATTGCAGGCGTGGCTACGGTGGTCGTACTGCTTGCGTTGGCGTTAGCCATCGCCGTGCTGCTGCCGCGCGTTCTGCTGACACTGTCTCCCCAGTTTCCGACGAACGGCCAGGGCAGTTTTCTGGATTGGCTGGTCATCTATGTGGTATCGACGACGGCGTACTCGCTGCTCCTGAAGCGGATGGTCCTGGTGGATGTGTTTGTGCTGTCAGGTTTGTATACCATCCGAATTCTCGCGGGTGCGGCCGCAGCCGGCGTGCCAATGTCGCCATGGCTCGCGGCGTTCAGCATCTTCTTCTTCCTGTCGCTGGCGTTTGTGAAGCGCTTCGCCGAGTTGGAAGGCCTGCGTTTAAGGAGCGAGGCCACGGGGTCGATTGCCGTAAAGGGCCGCGGGTATCGGGTCTCCGATCTGGAGCAAATCCGCAACTTCGGAACCGCCAGCGGGTACGCCTCCGTCGCTATCTTCCTGCTGTATGTCTTTGAGGTCGCGAAGGGTCTTTATTTACACAGCACGCGCCTGTGGCTACTGGCTCCAGTTCTCTTGCTTTGGATCAGCCAGCTATGGCTGCTGGCCTCGCGCGGCGAGCTGCACGAGGACCCCGTGGTCTTTGCGATCACGGACAAACGCAGCCTGCTGCTGGGCGCGGTTGTGGTCGCGATTGTGCTGTCGGCGCTGTGAGCGTGGGTTAGACTGAAGTAGATGAAGACGCGAGATATCCTTCGCCTAATCTTGGACGAAGGTTGGTACCAGGTGGCGCAGCGTGGCAGCCATCGACAATTCAAGCATCCTTCGAGGCCCGGCAAAGTCACCATCGCCGGACACCCATCGGAGGAGATGGACGAAGGGACCCGCAAGAGTATCTTCAAACAGGCAGGAATCAAGCCATGAAGGAATACGCCGTTATCTTCGAGAAGACTTCAACGGGTTGGAGCGCCTACGCACCCGACCTGCCGGGCCTTGGCGTGGCTGGTCCGACCTACGAGGCTACCGAGCAGCTCATTCGCGACGGCATCGCGTTCCATATCGAAGGACTCCTCCGCGACGGTGAGCCTGTGCCTGAGCCGACCACACGCGTAATACAAATGCCGATCTCAGCCTAGCTCAAACAGATCGATCAATGACCAATATCGAACTTCCCGACCTGCCAGATTTCTCCGACGACACTATTCAACAAGCATTTGGACATCTCCTTAAGCTTTTGCGTGAGGACGCGGAGCAGGCAACTGACGAACTGAAGCGCGAGCAGTACCGAATCCAATGGGAAGGTCGTAAAGCGGGAATACTTGGGCAGATCAGTGCCAATTGGCTTCCCAAATGTCCCCCTGACTCTCGTCCTCATTTAGGTGTTGCCTTTCAATCGCTAAAGCAAGAAGTCAAAATAAACTTCGACCCAAAGGCTCTTGTAAAGCAGGGAATTCCGGCCGCAGTTATAGAGGGCCTGCAAGTTAGTCCCCATGTACCGAAAGCGGCGAAGGCCGGCGTCGACATCACGCTGCCGGGAAGCGTGCGCACGCCGGGGATTGAGCACCCGCTGCTGAAGACGATGAACCAGATCGTCGCGGTATTTCATCATCTCGGCTACTCCACCGCGCTGGGGCCGCAGGTGGAGAGCGATTTCTACAACTTCGAGGCGCTGAATTTCCCGCCAAACCACCCCGCGCGCGATACCCAGGACACGCTGGTGCTTGCCGGGCAGCAGGCCAAGCCGTCGCGCGACCGGCTGCTGATGCGCACGCATACGTCGCCGGTGCAGATCCGGACGATGATCGCCAATCCGCCGCCGATCCGCATCGTGGTCCCGGGCAAAGTACACCGCAACGATGCCGCCGACGCGACCCACTCGCCGGTCTTCCACCAGGTGGAGGGCCTGTGCGTGGACACCAACATCACCTTCTCCGACCTGAAGGGAACGCTCGACCACGCCATGAAGGAGCTGTTCGGCTCGGACGTGAAGACGCGGTTCTTCCCCAGCTTTTTCCCGTTCACCGAGCCGAGCGCGGATGTGCAGATCAGTTGCATCTTCTGTGCGGGCGAGGGCTGCCGCAAGTGCAAACACTCCGGCTGGATTGAGCTGCTGGGCTGCGGAATGGTTGACCCCGCGGTATTCGCCAGCGTGGACGAACAGCGCGCGGTCCAGGGCCATGCGCCGGCCTATGATCCGGCGCAGGTCAGCGGCTTCGCCTTCGGCATGGGCGTCGAACGCATTGCGATGATCCAGCACGGCATCTCGGATATTGGCCAGTTCTACTCGGGCGACATGCGGTTTCTGGAGCAATTCGCGTGAAACAGCAAGTCAGCGAGTCAGCAAGTCAGCGAGTCAGCGGGAGAACGCGGCACTTTCGCGATCTTATCGCCTGGCAGAAGTCGATGCGCTTAGCTCGTGAGACCTACCGGCTAACGGCGGCCTTTCCAAAGAACGAACAGTTTGGCTTGGTTGCGCAAATGCGGCGGTGTTCCGTTTCAATTCCCAGCAACATCGCGGAGCGACATGGAAGACTGACTGACAAAGGGCTGCGTGTTTTCATCGCCCAGGCCCGTGGTTCGACTTTTGAATTGGAGACGCAGATGCAGCTAGCGTCTGACTTGGGATACTGTGCAGAGGATGTCGCAAACGCACTGATTGCTGACTGCAACGAAGTCGCACCCATACTGAACGGACTCCTGAGGGTCCTGGAGGACAATTCCGGTGCAGCCGGTAGTTAGCTGACTTGCTGACTTGCTGACTCGCTGACTCGCTAACCATGAATATTCTCAGCAATTGGCTCCGCCACTACCTGCCCGCGCTTGCCGTCTCCGACCGGCAACTGGCTGACGATCTTACCCTCCGCGGCATTGCGGTGGAGGGTGTGCACGCGCTTGGACCCGGCAACGGGCACTTGTTCGAGATGGATATCACTACCAACCGCGTGGATGCGATGAACCACTATGGCATCGCGCGCGAGGCGGCGACCATCTACAACCTGCCGCTGGCACCGCTGGATAGCGGGCTGCCTGCCGCAACCTCCGGTGCGAAGCCGTTTTCGGTTGCGATCGAGGCTCCGGAACTGTGCGGTCGCTTCACGGCTCGCGTTCTCCGCAACGTGACCATCGCGCCCTCAACCGGCCGGGTTGCGGAGTACTTCGCCCTGCTCGGGTCGAAGCCGATCTCGAATGCTGTCGATGCATCCAACTTCGTATTGCAGGGCATGGGCCATCCGACCCACGCATTCGACCTGGACAAGATCGAAGGCGGAATCGTTGTGCGGCTCGCGCGCAAAGGCGAACGGCTGAAGCTGCTCGACGGGACCGAGCGCACGCTGGAGGCCGACGATCTGGTGGTCGCGGACCACGCGAAGCCGCTGGGCCTGGCCGGCGTCATGGGCGGCTGGGACTCGATGATTACCGCAGAGACCAGGAACATTCTGGTCGAAGCCGCGTGGTTCGATCCAACCAGCGTGCGGCGCAGCTCCCGGCGGCATGGGCTGCACACGGACGCGTCGCACCGCTTCGAGCGCGGCGCGGACTTCAACGCCTGCGGCGTCGCCAATGCTTTGGTCGCGAAGCTGATTCTGCTGGCGGGCGGCGCGGCCGAGGGCGAACTGGTCGACATCGTGGTGCCTGCGATGGCTGCGCGAACGGCCGGGCGTCCGCCGATTGCGCTGTCGCTGGGTCAGGTGCAGCGGCATTTGGGCGCGACGCTGGACGATCAGCCCAACCGCTCCGCGTTGACCGCGGAACTGATCCGCCAATACCTCACCGCGCTGGGATGTGCACTGACGCCGGCGGATTCAGATGGGCAAGGCTTTCAAGTCAAGCTGCCGAGCTGGCGGCTGGATCTAGAGCGCGAGATCGACCTGGTGGAAGAGATTGCACGTGTGTACGGGTACAACCGATTTGCCAACACGCTGCCGACCGCGCTGCCCGTGACCGCGCATCCGCTCGCAGCCGCGGAGGCGGCGGTGAGGACGCGCCTGCTGGCGCTGGGTTACACGGAGGCAATTTCGAGCAGCTTCGCTTCTGAGGTAGACGGCAAGGTGTTTGCGTGGCCGAAGCTGATGGCGGGGATTCTACTGGGCGGAGTTGTCAAGCTGGAGAATCCGCTCTCAGATGAGGCACGGCTGCTGCGGCCTTCACTGGTGCCGGGAATGACTGCAATGCTCGCCCACAACCTGAACCGCGACGTGCGTGAGGCACGGCTGTTCGAGCAGGGCGCGATATTCACCGGGTCGCCGGAAAAGGTGGTCGAGTTGCACAGCCTGTCGCTGGGGCTGACTGGTGAACTGCCCGCGACCCGCGTGCACAGCGGGAAGGATGTGGGCGTCTTCGAGTTGAAGGGCATGATTGAGTCGTTGCTGTCGCTGTTTGCGGCGTCGCCGGATGCGCTGAGTACCAGCGCCGCGAGCCGGCTGACGTTCTCCGCCGATGTGCCCGCCTGGCTTGACCCGGGTCGTGGTGCAACGGCATTGCTGGACGGCATGCCGATTGCGTGCTTTGGCGAGCTGGCGGCGGCGGAGCGGGAGGCGAGGAAGCTGCGCCAGCCGGTGTACCTGGCTGAGGTTGATCTGGATGCGCTGTACAAGCTGCCGCTGCGGCGGGCGACGGCACGCGAACTCTCGCGGTTCCAGGCGGTCGAGCGAGACTTCTCCTTCGTCTTTCCCGACGCCGTCTCCTGGGGTGCCATCGCCGATGCCATCGAGTCGCTTGGCATCTCCGAGTTGCGCAGCCTCAGGCCAGCTGAGGTCTGGCGCGATCCGAAGAAATATCCTGGCGTGTATTCGCTGCTTCTTCGTGCCGTCTTCCAGTCGCAGGAGCGGACGCTGCGCGAGGAGGAGTTGACCGAGTGGTCGACGAGGCTGATCGCGGCGCTGAGTTCGCTGGGCGGGGTAATTCGGGCGTAGCTGGACGAGCGCGCGGTCTTTTTGCGGCTTTTGTCCGATGAAAGCCGCATTTTGCACAGTTGCTGCAGAACCGCGGGGGAGCGACGGCGCGAATCCGCTCTATACTTCGGGTATGAGTTCCGGTGTGAGTGTGGATGAGTTTCAGGCGCTCGAGCAGAAGGTGCTGCGGGCAGTGGAAGTTGTGAAGCGTGAGCGCGGGGCGCGCGCCGCGGCCGAGGCGGAATTAGCCGCGCTGCGCGAACAAATTGCGGCGCAGGCGAAGGGGTCGGAGAGCCAGGTTCAGGCCGCGCAACGGGAAAAAGCCGCGGCCGAGAGCCAGGTTGCCGCACTGAGCCAGGAGCGTGACGCGGTGCGGCAGCGGGTCGAGCGGATGCTGCAGCAGATGGACGAGTTGCTGTAGGTCGGCGAGTCGGCCGCCCTGCAAGTCGGCGGCTGGGGATGAGTGAGGTAGCGATGGCGGAGACAAAAGGGAATCCGGACGGATTGGGCACGATGGATGGCGCCGCGAGCCCGGAGGCGGTGAGCGTCGACATCTACGACCAGGTGTATCACCTGCGCGGCACGGACGTGGAGTACATCGAGCGGCTGGCGGGGCTGGTGGATGCGAAGATGCGAGCCGTGGCGGCGCATGGCAGCACGGTGGATTCTCTGCGCGTCGCGGTGCTGGCGGCGCTGAATATAGCCGACGAACTGGTGGCATTGCGCGGGCGCTACGAAGCGCTGGCGGGCAGCGTGGATCGGAGCGAGGGCAGCATGCGATCGCGCGCGGGAACACTGGCGGGAATGCTGGACGAGGTGTTGGAAGACCGTCGCGCCGGGTGATGGGCGCTTGACGTTGATTGCCGAATCGGCGTAACTTCGGCTTCTCCCCAAGGGCCTTGCATCTAAATCCAATTGTCCAGGAACCGCCGGCATCAGCCCGGCGACAGGAGAATTCCATGCGCATGATCATGCACGTTTATATCCCCAACGAAGTCTTCAACACGGCCGCCAAGGACGGCACCGCGGGAGCCAAGATGCAGAAGATCCTTGCTGAACAGAAGCCCGAAGCGGCCTATTTTACGGAGTACCACGGCCAGCGGTCGGGAATTTTGATTGTCGATCTGAAGAATGCGTCTGAGATTCCGAAGTTCGCTGAGCCGTGGTTCCTGCAGTTCAATGCGAAGGTCGAGCTGCATCCGGCGATGACGCCGCAGGACCTTGCGGGGGCGGGGCTGGAGGCGCTGGGTAAAGCGTGGGGTTGAGGGAAGCCCGGTCTCCGAAGGCCCGGCCGTTGGCTGGGCCTTCGGGTTTCGGATAGAGTCGTTGGGATCAGGCAGCAAAGGAGGTCGACATGGCGCTGAGTTTTGCGACGGATATACGGCCGCTGTTCCGGGAGGGGGATGTTGACTGCATGAAGTCCATGGGGGTCGAGCTGGATGATCCGGCGTGGATGTGCGTGCGGACGAACGCGAAGAGTGTCTACGATTCGGTGGCTGGGGGCTCGATGCCTCCGGATGAACCGTGGGCGGCGGAGCGGGTGGCGCTGTTCAAGGCGTGGATGGACGCGGGCTGTCCGGGGTGATCCTGCTGGGATTCGAGGCGGCGAAACAGGGCTGAGGCCAGGGTTCTCCGCGACGGCCTGGAGGCTGGGGAGTATGGCTTCGACGCGTGCGGGGATCTGGTCTGGACTGGGGTTTGGGGCGGGCAGGGCGGGTCTGGCTTCCTCGATGGCGGCTGGCGGTGCGCCGGGGTGCGAGCGCTCGGTGAGTTCGGGGGCGGGGAAGAGTTCGGCGTTGCAGTTGGCGCAGTGGCGCGAACGCAGGAAGTAGAGGAGGCTCTCCTTGCTGATGGGGATGTGGGTGAGAGTTGCAGGTTGCGGGTTGGCGGCTGCAGATTGGGTCGCCGGGTGTTGGCAGGGGCTGTCGGGGGTGGGGCTCGCAGATGCTGATGGTTCGGCTGCGGGCTCGATTTGGGCCGCGGGCTTTATCTGGGCCGCGGGCGCCGTTTGAGATCGTTGGGCGGGCTGGTGGTTGGCCGCAGGCGCTGGCGGGAGGGCCTGGAGGGCGACCTGGAGGCCGTAGATCATCTGGCCGGCGCGGCGCGTGTCGACGGTGTTCTCGGCGAGGCGGTGGACGACGGCGGCGAGGGCGATGAAGATGGAGGCGCGGTCCTCGATTGGGGGGACCTCCATGCAGGTGACCTCGGGGTCGATGAGGACGCGGTGGTTTTTGCGGTTGGCGTGCTTGATGTGGTGGAAATAGCAGTAATATTCGCCTTTGAGTGCGGGCGAGCCGCAACGCTGGCCGCTCGGGGCCTGGTAGAAGTGGCATTGGTGGTCGCGGTTGAGGTCTGGAATGGGTTCCGGCATGGTGTACCCCCTGGGTATCGATTGGCGGATAATCTTCCAAACAAACCACTTACCGGCTATTGAATTTGCAAAATCCTGAAAACAAAGGAGATGATTTCGCAAAATCTTCAAAACGCTGGGGTTATGGTTTCTTTGGAGCTTTGGGAGACACAAGCCTGAGGCTGGTGGATTCTGTCTCTACCTAAGTTCTATTATACGCGGGGTGTCAAGCGGGTGGTGCTAGTTGCCAGGTTGCCTTTTGCGCTAGCGCGAGGCCTGGCGGGGTTGGACGCCGACGCGCGGGTCGAACGCGGGCTTGGCGGAGGCGGCGGGGCGGCGCCCTCGAATGCGGGTTCCAGCCTCCTGGATCTGATGATTGATCGCGAGGAAGGCGCGGAGGGCGCGGTTGACGGAGGGCGAGTCGGGGAAGCTATCAAGCAGGTCGGGGTCGAGGAGGACTACGTTCGATCCCTCCTTCAGGAGGCGGTCGTAGTATTTGCCGCGGACGGCCTTGCTGAGGTCGAGAGGCCTCGGCTCAAGCGGGTCGGCCTGGACTTCGGGTTTAGGAGCGCTTTTTGAGTTCTTCATAGGCTTTTTTCTCGGTTACGGTTGCACGCCGTGCCCCGATAAGGCGGATATGGTTTTCGGTCTCTCGGTGTGAAACGAACAGGAGCCGGTTTCTAGATGATAAGCCAATTGTGATGGAGCGGTCTTCGTCTTCGGAGTGTAGTTCGTCGGGGAAGGTCTGGGCGAGGGGGTCGTTGAAGACGGTAATGGCTTCACGAAAGGAGACGCGGTGCTTTTTGAGGTTCGCGGCGGCTTTGTCGGGGTCGAACTCGAAACTCAGAGGGGGGAAGTTCATGCGCTGATTGTCGATGCCATTCTAGCGCGGGCGGGAGCGGCGAGCGCGTGCGCGCGATGCCCACATCTCAGAAGCGAGATATGGGGCACCCGATTTTGGGGAGGGTGTCAGATGTGGGCCCGGCCCGCTCAGAATAGGTCTAGCCGCTGCTGGGCGTCTTCGAATCTGAACTTACCCGCCTCTAGGTATTCTTCAACGGCTTCCCCAGCGAGCCAGCGTCGATCGAGGGATTCAGATACGGCGGCCGCAGTGAGCGAGCCGGCAAAAGGGTCTACAACGAGGTCGCCGGGGTTGGTAAGCATTTTGACAAAGAATCTCGGCAACGATGCCGGAAAGCGGGCTGGGTGTATCTTGATTCCTTGTTCCTTGCAGCGCATCGTGTAGGCGTCGTTGGCGGAGTTGTTTCCCATCTTCATCATGCTTTCAGGAGAATCCTCGAAAGAAGCTTCGGTCACGTTTGATGGGATTGAGCCGCCGGCTTCGACACCGCTAAATGAGCTACGAATGACGTGCCCCGACGGACGGACGCTACCTTGGAGGCCGTTACGGTTCAGCCGCAGCATATCGGCGCTGTACTTTTTCAGGACATTTAGGTTCGATGCCTTTGGGTGCGGCGTCTTTGATAGCCACCAAACATATTCGACAGAATCGCGAACGCGAATTCGACGGACTGTGACCCATTCCGCCGGAACGGGCATTTTGGCGGGGTTGTGCCAAAAACATTCCTGAGCCAGGTGTAGACCGACCTCCTCCACAAGAGCGACAAGCAGTTTGAAGTGATAGATCGATCGGGTAGGAATACCCTTGTTGTAACTTCCTCCGATGTTTAGTACGAAGCTTCCATCGTCAGTCAGTATCCGTTGAATTTCTTTAGCAAAGGGGAGAAACCAAGCGATATATGAATCTTTGTCGGCGTTCCCGTATGCTTTCTTAAAATGAAGAGCGTAGGGAGGAGAAGTCACTACTAGATTCACGCTCGCATCCGGCAAACCGCGTAGCATTTCCAGGGAGTCGCCTAAAAATGCGGATCCTAGTCGTGAGCTGAAATAAGGCGCTTGCGTAAGGAGATGTTCCGGGTGACTCGGAGGCGCGTGAGTTTCTACGGCAGGCCGTTCGGAAGAGAAGCGATGTTTGTCGACTGATATCGGATTGGTTGACACGGCTGAGCCCATGGTACTTCCTCACTGAAATAAAGAATAGAGCAAATAGGTTTACATTGTCAACCCATTTTCCTGACGTGAATTCGCTAATTTCTCAAGCAGACGCCGCACGCATGCGAGGAGTGTCTCGACAAGCGATAGCGAGATTGATTAAGAAGGGGCGGTTCAGGGTTTGGAAAGTCGGCGGCAGGGCGCTGTTGTTGCGCTCTGATATCGAGAATTTCCAGCCAGAACCCGCAGGAAGACCATCAATTGACCCAAGTCACTGACTCGATCAAGAAACTCCTCGAAGACTGCACACTGGATGAACGCAAGGAAGTCAGACTACAGGTTGATGCGCTGGTCCCTCATCCGCTGGAAGTCGAATTAAAGACTGACGCGAGCACCATTCTTGACGCGATTAATCGTTCCGGCGATATCGGTAAGCGCGGAATCCGAGGGCTTGTCGCGGAGGCAGTGTTTGAGCGAGACGCGCTCCCCGCCGCTAAGGCAGTTGGATGGATGCCGGTGGTCGAAAAGACAACTAATCCTCTCTTCGACTTCCACTTAGAACGTGATGGTCACAAGGTGCGCTTCGGCGCTCGGCAAGAGTGACCCACTTGCACTCGCCAGAAGTGGGCCAGAGCAGGAACAACATTGGGAGAGGTAGGGATTTATAGAGCATCATCCCGCACCGCAGGTGCGGCTGGGTTTTGC
>Ga0224555_1005273_pt1 | contig 11012 bp, 12 predicted proteins | sample 714S23034metaG_FD_180687 | JGI IMG/M metagenome (GOLD analysis project Ga0224555, IMG submission 180687) | Peat soil microbial communities from Stordalen Mire, Sweden - 717 S2 30-34 | ecosystem: Environmental > Terrestrial > Soil > Wetlands > Peat | place: Sweden: Norrbotten County, Stordalen...
CGTCACACTTCACGCGCTTACCATGCGATCAAAGTACCTCCCCGAAGTCCCATCAACCTACTTCCTCTGGGCTACCTCCTACGATTCGTTGCACCAGAAAGCGGCTGCCGTCGCCTACTACCATCATTTCCTGGATTCGGCCGCGGGAAAATTCCCCGATCAGGAATGGCAGGCACGCCAGCGCCTCATTTTGCTCGAAAAATAGTCTCATTTTGCTCTAAACATAATTGAGAGATCGGCGATGATGCGAAGATCGGGCGGTGCCCCTTCGACCGGCTGCGCTTTTTGATCCCATCGGAACGCAAGCTTTTCTGCTTGCACATTCTCATGGAATGCGCCATAGTCACGGTCAAGGGTTAGCGCCTCATCAGCGGAGGTCCCCATGCGGTCCCTGTCGCGGTCCAGTATCTTGTTGGCAAATGCCGTACTCATCACCGTGTTTACAGTGCCCGCCTGCGCCTCTGGCTTCGATGACAAGATTCCCGACCAGCAGAGCATCGACGCCCTCCAAATCCGGGCCGAACAGGCCCAGCCCCGCGACCAGTGCTTCCTCTACACCCAGTTGATCCATGAGATGACCGAGTTCAGCCTGCGCAACTACGCCGCCGGCGACGTGGACAAGGCAACCACCATGCTCAGGAAAATCCAGCTCTTGTCCCACAAGATTCACCTGTCCATGTCCGACGACGACAAGCGCCTCAAAAACGCCGAAATCCTCCTCCGTCACACCGCCTTTCGCCTCACTGAAATGCTCCACGACAGCAGCTTTGAAGACCGTCCCCTCGTCCAGGAAACCCTCGCCCAGGTAAACCAGGCCCAAAGCGAAGCCATGATGCACGTCTTCAACAAGTAGAGGTATTCCCTATTCCCTATTCCCTATTCCCTCAGTCCCTATTCCCTGCTCCCAACAACCTGTGCTTCAATAAAGACGCCATGCGCAGTCGTTTTCTTATTCTCGTATCCTTGCTCGTCGCGCCTTTTCTCGTCACGCCCCTGTTCGCCCAAAAGGAAAAACGCGAGCCCCTCACCGAAGCCCAAATCGAAGAGATCCGCGAAGCCGGCATCAACCCCGACCAGCGAGTCGCTCTCTACACCAAATACCTCAACGAGCACGCCGACGTCATCAAAGGGCTCACCACGCGCGCCAAATCCCCCTTGCGCAGCCATCGCCTCGACGACGAACTTCAGGACTTCACCGCACTGATGGACGAGTTAGGCGACAATCTCGACGTCTACTCCGACCGCCATGCCGACCTCCGCAAATCTCTCAAGGCGCTCACCGAATCTACCGAGCGTTGGCAAGGCATTATCCGCACCCTGGTCGGCGATCCGGTCTTCGACCTCGCCCGCAAAGAGGCCATCGAAAGCGGCGAGGATCTCGCCAGCCAGGCCAAGCGCCTGCTCGCCGAACAGACCGAATACTTCAACCTCCACAAAGACGAAAAAGGCCAGGACCGCGCCGAACCAAAGTGAAGCGAGTTGTCAGTGGTAAGTTTTCAGTTTTAAGTTGTCAGTTGTCAGCTTCAAGAGCACAGCCGCTTGGTGCCCTGTGTCTGCCTGCTCACAAATGCTCCCGAGATCGCCCCGTTCCGACTGTCGCTGCTCACTGATCACAGAGAACTTAAAACTGAAAACTTAAAACTGACAACTAATAACTGACAACTGGCCCCTGTAAACTGTATCCGTGCCGTCCCCCGACGTCGTTCCCATCTTCCAGGAAGAGTACCGCGCCCTGCGCCCCCGCGCGCCGATGCCCCCCATCGCGGTCCGTTTCCGCCGTTTCACCTCGCTCAACACCACCATCCGTCTCCGCGAAGGCCAGGTTCACGTCAGCCTCTCCGACCTGCTCGAAGGCGCGCCCGAGTCCGTGCTTCACGCCATCGCGCACATCCTGCTCGCCAAGCTCTACAAAATGCCCATCGACCCCACCCACAACCTGCGCTACAAGCGCTTCGCCTCCTCAGCCGCCGTCACCCGCCAAACCGAACTCGTTCGGAGCGCGCGTGGCAACAAGCGTTTCTCCGGCCCTGAAGGCCGCTTCTACCATCTCGAAGAAGTTTTCGACTCGCTGAACACACGTTTCTTCGGAGGCCTTCTCGGACGTCCAGAGCTCACCTGGAGCGAGCACATGGCCAAGCGCTCTCTCGGCCATTACGACGCCGCCCATAACACCATCGTCGTCAGCCGAGTCTTCGACCGCCCCTCAAGCCCGCGCTACGCCATCGAATACCTGCTCTACCACGAGATGCTTCACCTCAAGCACCCCGTCAAAATGCGAGGCGTCCGCCGCTGTGTCCACCCCCGCGCGTTCAAAGACGAAGAAGCCCAGTTCCCCCAACTCAAAGAGGCCTTAGCCTTCATCAAGCGCCTTTGAAGTTCTTCGCGGAAATTCGAATGCACACTGTGCCCCATCCATCGGGCAGTTTTATCGCCCGATGGGTGGGAACGTAGAAGCGGTGCCCCACCCTCGCGGCGTCTTTGTTTTTGCCGCTAGGATGGGCGGGTATGATCTTTCTTGAGCAACTCATGCCACCACCCAAAGAAAAACCCCGCTGCTCCTGGGCCGTCAAAGACCCCCTCTACCGCGCCTACCACGATGAAGAATGGGGCGTTCCCATCTATGACAGCCGCATCCTCTGGGAAACCCTCATGCTCGAAGGCTTTCAGGCCGGCCTCGCCTGGATCGTGATCCTGCGCAAGCGTGAAGCCTTCCGCAAAGCCTTCGAGAACTTCGACCCCGCCAAAGTTGCTCGCTTCAACGAGACCGACATCGCCCGCCTACTTCAGCACCCCGGCATCGTCCGCTCCCGCGCCAAGATCGAAGCCACCATCCAGGGCGCGCGCATCTACCTCGACATGCAAACCGCCGGCGAAGACTTCTCCCAATGGGTCTGGGCCATGGCCGGCGGAAAGCCCATCCAAAACACCGGCCAGCTCACCACTCAATCACCCATCTCAGAAGAAATCTCGAAAGCCCTCAAGAAACGCGGCTTCAAATTCGTAGGCCCGGTCATCGTCTACGCCTGGATGCAAGCCGTCGGCATGGTTAACGACCACGCCCCCGATTGCTTCCGCCGCAAAGTTCTGATGCCTTCGCGTAAACGTTCAAAGCTTTCCGCGTAGACCGGATGTATAGTGTCTACAAACCGGAAGACACAATTCAAACTCCCGGCTATCCCGTTCCAGGATAGGTGCGAACCAGCCATGCTCCGACTTAAAAAGTTCTTGTGTGTGTGCTTCGGGCTCCTGGCTTTGATGGGCTTGGCGATTTCCATCCACACTGTCCCATTCGTTTTTCACCACCCTCATCTACCTGACGCGCATCGTCTCCTTTCGACAAATCCACATGCAATCCACTCGGTTAGGGCTCTCTCACCAATCGTCGTGTTCGTGCTCATCAAGCTCTTATATGTGATGCCCACGGTGTTGGCGTTCCTCTATGGAATGGCGTGGTGGACAGTCAAGAAGGGCAAGAAATCGGCAGGAGGCTGGGCGATTTCCACGAGCCTTGCGATTCTCCTGCATAGCATTCCGTTCTTTGTCGTGACCTATTATGTGTGGGCATATGCACCGCGCGGAGCCTGGATCGGATTCCTGGCCATCGATGGGCTCTTGTTGGCTCATGGAGTTCCCGGGCTGGTGGCCTTTGCTTATCGCGGCGCGCTGGCAAAGCTCCCTCTGGAGCCCGCCGAGCCCCCTCGCATCGCCGGCGATGGTACCAGTCGTCTCCTTGACTGGACAGCTTGGCTTCTTGCATTTGCTGGAGTTCTCGCGGGACTTGAATGGTGGGATCGCTGGAGCCACACCCAGAATCTGCCATCCTATTCGCGTGGATTCCCGCTTTCCCTCCTGATCATGACCTTATTGATCACAACGGCCCTGCATGAGCTCGGCCACACTGCTGCGGGGCTGGCACTGGGAATGAAACTCCGCGCCTTCATTGTGGGACCATTTCAATGGCGCATTCGCGACGGCCGATGGAAGTTTCAATTCCTTCTGTCAAAGTTTTTTTCAGGCGGCATGACCAGCGTAGCTCCCACAATTCCCGAGCAACACCGCTGGAACGAGATTTGCATGATTGCGGCCGGCCCGCTAGCAAGCCTGCTCACTGGTGTGATTTCGCTGTGCTTCGCACTTACGGCCAAAGGAAGGCCCTATGAGATGTTCTGGGGGATTTTTGCAGTCGTCGCGACATTCTCTTTGATGGGGTTCGCCTTGAACCTGGTTCCAGTGCGACCCGAAGCCCTTTACTCTGACGGCGCGCAAATCTATCAGCTCTTAAAGAGAGGTCCGTGGGCTGATCTTCACCAAGTGTTCAACGTTGCAGACTCGACTGCGGTAACCCCTCTGCGGCCGAGGAACTTCGATATTCAGGCGATTCAAAGGTTATCCATCTCATTTACAAAGGGCCGTCAGGCGCTACTGTTGCGCCTTCTCGCCACGTCCCACTTCCTCGATTCCGGAATGATCCCTCAGGCACGCGACTCCTTCGCCCAGGCCGAGGCAATCTATCACGAATCCGCCTCCGACATCCCTGCCGAGCTGCACTTCGACTTTGTCTTTGACAGCGCCTACCTCCGCCGCGACGCCGCCTCCGCCCGCCAATGGTGGGACCTCATGGAAGCCAAAAAGCCCACGCATTTAGGAGTCGATTACTGGCTGGCTCGCAGCGCCCTGCTCTGGATCGAAAACCATAACGAAGAAGCCCGCGAAGCGTGGAACAAAACCAGCGCCCTCGCCCAGAAGCTCCCCACAGCCGGAACCTACGAGTTCGATCGCTATCGCGTAGGCCTGCTGGGAGCAGCCCTCAACGCCTCACCAGCCACAAACTCGATTCCCGAGCTTTCGGTCTATTCACTCAACGGAAATCCAGTAGAATTCTGCTAGCATTGCTGTCATTGCTTGCAATGCTAGCACTCCAGGGCTAAACTACTTTCATGGCGACCATCACCATCCGCAATCTCGACGAAAAGGTCAAGCGCAAGCTCCAGGTCCGCGCCGCTCTGAACGGCCGCTCCATGGAAGCCGAAGCCCGCGCCTATCTCTCAACGTTGATCGAGGAAACTCCCCTTTCCGCTGCACCCGATGTGGGCCTTGGCACCGCTATTCACAGGCGCTTTGCCGCCCTCGGCGGAGTGGAGTTGGATATTCCCCCGCGCGAAATTTCCAGTCGGCCTATTCCGACCTTCGACTGATGATTGTGCTCGACACCAACGTCATCTCTGAGATGATGCTACCTAGGCCAGAGCCGAAGGTCTCTGCGTGGCTTGACGCCCAGCCCGAGGAGAACCTCTGGACTACATCGATCGTCATAGCTGAGCTTGTGTCAGGGATTGATTGCATGCCGGGAGGGCGCAAACAGATAGCCCTTCGCGAGGCGGTTGAAGGCATGATCGCTGGTGATTTCCGTGGCCAAATTCTCAGATTCGACGTACCGTGCGCACGCTGCTACGGACAAATCTTAGCTGCCCGCCAGAAGCTGGGTCGCCCGATCTCGCAAATGGACGCACTCATCGCCGCCACCGCCCTCGCTAATGGCGCAACTCTAGCAACCCGAAATACTTCTGATTTTGAGAATTGCGGAGTCCCGCTGGTAAATCCATGGGGCTAATAACCCCGTAAGGAATCGAACCAGCCCTACGCCGTCCGCTCCACCTGCGCCTGCGACTTCACCGGTTCCGTAACCGACCGCGTCGACGCCCACCAGATCAGCGCAATCCCCACCACAACCGATCCGGCACTGGCCAGTTGCGCATTCGATAACCCCCAAAGAACCTTCGGGTTACGCCGCACAAATTCAACCAGAAAGCGGGCAATTCCACTCAGCACCAGATATTCGCCCACAATCGCGCCCGTACCTCGCGGTTTGCCGCCCCGCCACCAAAGCCATGCGCCGATCGCCAACCCTGCCCCCAGCTCATACAGCGGTGTAGGCTGCACCCGCACAAAAGTCGGCTCAATCCCGTGCGGAAAACTCATTCCCCATGGCAGCTTGGTCGGAATGCCGTAGCAGCCATCCCCTGAAAGAAAGCAGCCAATCCGCCCGATGCCGTAGCCGATAGCCGCCGCCGGAGCCGCCAGATCCAGCGTCCGCAGCGCGCCGATCTTCGCCCACCAGCCCTGAAACACCAGCGCCGAAATCCCGAAAAGCAGCCCGCCAAACCACGCAAACCCCGCCGAATCCCATAGCACCCGCCAGCCGTATTCCCGGAATTCCGCCGGCGTATCCAGCACATGCCACAGCTTGGAGCCTACAATCCCCACCACCATCGCAATGGCCACCATCCCCACCGCGTCCGGCCCTTCGGCGCCGGTGCGCAATCCTGCCCTTTTGAAGTTGCGGTCCATCACAAAAGCAGCAGCCACCGCTGCCAGCCACAGCATAAGTCCGAAGGTCGGCACGCTGAAGTGCCAGATATGTATATAAGGAATCATCTCTCTTCAAGTATAGACGGGCCAGCCGCCCAAAAGCCGCGGGCGGGGGGGGAAGCCCGGGACCGAAGAAGCCGGGTGTTCCATCCATTCGCGGTTTTCAGCGAATGGATGGGGAGCAAAACGCCAGTGCGAGCGAATAGCGAGCGTCTGCCGCACCGCAGGTGCCCGCAGGGGTCAGATTTGCACAGAACCCCTTGCGTACTGCCCCCAAAAGTAAGCGATACTCTTGTGCATGGCTACCATCACCTACCAGGGTCTTGAAGTCCTCTATACCCGCCAGCAGATCGCCGAGCGCGTCGCCGAGATGGGCGCCCAGATCACCCACGACCTCAACGGCGAAAAGCTCGTCATGGTCGGTGTCCTCAAGGGCGCCGCGCCCTTCCTCTCCGACCTCGCGCGCTCTGTCCAGGTCGATGCCACCTTCGACTTCGTCGCCGTCTCCAGCTACGGCAAGGGTCAGCGTTCCTCCGGCGCCGTCAAGCTCATCAAGGACCTCGACGAGCCCATCGAAGGCAAAAATGTCCTCATCGTCGAAGACATTCTCGACACCGGTCTTACACTGTCTTACCTCCGCAAAGTCTTCCTCCAGCACCACCCAAAGACCCTGCGCATCGCCGCCCTGCTCGACAAACCATCCCGCCGCCTTGAAAAAATCGAAGCGGACTATGTAGGCTTCTCCATCCCCAACCTCTTCGTTATTGGCTACGGCATGGATTACGCCGAGCGCTACCGCAACCTCCCCGACATCTGCCTCATGGCCCCCGACCACCCCGAATAGCACCGGAGCCGCGCCCATGCCCGACCATCCAAAGCCCGACGAATGCCCAGTGCTAACCGTAGAACGCGATAAGCGCGACCTGCTTGCCGGTGCCTACCGTGATTTCAATGCGCGCCGCATCGACGCCGTGTTGGCCCGCATGCAGCCCGACGTCGATTGGCCCAACGGCATGGAAGGCGGCCGTGTCCACGGACACGATGAAATCCGCGCCTACTGGACCCGCCAGTGGGCCGTCCTCGATCCCCACGTCGATCCTGTGCGGATCGAGACCAACCAGCCAGGCTGTGCCATTGTTCAAGTCCATCAGGTGGTGCACGATCGCGCGGGCAACCTTCTCGCGGATTCCGTCGTCCATCATGCGTACACGTTCCGCGATGGTCTCATCGAACGCATGGAGATCGAGTAAGCCGGTAACCGGACCGCGGCAGTGCCCTGCCCGCAAGCCCTTTTTGAACGGCCCGCTATTTGGTATCGCTATCTGGAAAGCTCCAGCCAAGGGCTTCGCCCTTGAAATCCCATTGTTTACGGGGCCATTCTTAACACGTTAAGACCACCTCGGAATTATTGAAGTGGTTTTGTTTACGATTTGAGGCGTAAGAATCTAATGAAGGGCTTCGATGATGCAGAATTCCGTGACGACGATGGTTGTTTCGTGGTACAAACGAACGAATTGACGGACAAGGTTACCCATCCACAGAACGGAATCAGGATTGAATTCCCCATCTCGCGTCTGGAGTTGCGGCCCAGGCGTCCGCTTTTTGCACTCCAGCGCGCTCAACCGCGAAGTTTCGGCCTTGTCAAAATCCGCCAAATGGGAAAGTGATTGCATCCGGACCGGACTTCATCCGGCGAATTCCGAGCGAACAGGAGGAAATTTTTATGGGTGGCTACATGATTCAATCGGCAAATGGCGCCTTAACGATGGACACGAATAATTCGATCTACCCCCCGGGGACGCCTATTGTCGGCAATCCGCCAAATCCGCCGGGCGGGAGTGGGACGATCCAACCAAGTCAAGGGTGGCTAGCGATGCTCGACCCCCTTGGTTCGAACCACTATCTCATTGCAAGCGGGGCGCCTGGGGCATCTAACTTATGTGTAGGGATCGGCGCGATCTCCCCTCCTGGCGCCGATGTCACCGTTGACGCGACCGATCGTGGCGCGGTGCTTATCCTTCAAGAACAGGAGACGGTCAATAATAATTACCAGTTGTGGGACTTTCTGCCGGTGACCGGCGGCGCGGCTAATGCTGTTTTTATACAAAACCCACAAACAGGATATGTCATAGAGCTGCAGGCCCACTCCACTGAAAGCAGCCCCCTGGTCGTGAACCCGCGCCGCATATCGAACGAGAGCTACCAATTGTGGACTGCCGTCGAACAGAATGGGTCTAATCCTATAGCCCCTTTCGTCATGCCGATGGCTCCGTACATTGGCAACCTGCACGGATTTGATAATTATATTTTTGCGCCGCCTAACCAGGGCGACCACTTGATCGGGCTCACCTTCACCATTGACATCATCGAGGATGTGGTTGTTGCTGGGAACGCGTTCTCGCTTCAAATCAACTGCAACGCGCCTTACCAGGGCTCCGCTGACGCGCAAGACTATGACTGGGATGCTCAATGGATGCAGTTTGGGCTTTTCATGATGAACAATCAGATTATGCTGTTTAATCAGGTTTGGGGCCGAGGGGGTAATCCTGCAAGTGAATTTCCGTCTGAAACAGCGTGGTCCCCGCCGCTGCTCCAGTTGGTAGCCAATACAATTACGGCGGGCACAAGAATCATTTTGAATCTCTGCACAGACCAAAACGATTTTGCCATAGGCATGACAGGACTGGCGCTCGACAGCACTGGCCTGCCAATAGGCAATCCAATTTACTGGCCTGCTCTCGGACTGGCTTCTTGGCATGCGGCGATTGATGGAGGTCACGTTCATCAAAAGGCAATGGCGCCGGTTGGCTCCTTCCAGGTACTATTCTGTGACAATCCTCAAGTTCAAAGCGTAGGCGCGCAATTCACTTCAGGCATGGGCACCATAACAATCACTGCGAGCTCGGGTATTTCCGGTCTGAATAGTGCACCTAATCCTAGCGCGCCCGGCACCGCGGAGAACTCCAATATGCCTTATGACCTGGTGCCCAACCCAGACCCGCCTGCACGCCTGGTCGCTCAACCATTCGGCATATCGTCGCCTCCGCACATTCGTATACCCCCGCCACACGTACCATCGGGCCTTCAAAAGGAGGTCATCATTCTAGATCCCGGCGGCGTGCTCGAAATCATTCCCGGTGACGCGCCGGGCGCGCCAAACGTAATCGTCGAAGAACCCGACCCAAACAACTCGGAGGATAAAGACTAGCCAAGGGCTTCGCCCTTGAAATCCCATTGTTTACGGGGCCATTCCTAACATGTTTAGGACCACCTCGGAATTGTTGGAGTGGTCTTGTTTACGATTCGAGGCGTAAGAATCTATACTCATATCCCGGAGGCCGCCCGGTAAGCCGCCCTTCAGAGCGGCATTGCTATTTCGGTATTTTCATTGCAAGGAGCATTGCATGGCTGCAATAACACCCATCCAACCCTCGGATCTCGAGTTCGACCACGGCACCTTCGATTCTGCCGCCTTTTCAGCACAGGCACTCTCCAGTTGGCAAACCCTCGCCGCGGTCATTGACCACACCCTGCTTAAGCCCGATGCCACGCGCCACCAGGTCGAGAACCTCTGCGACGAAGCCATCCGTTACCGCTTCGCCTGCGCCATGGTCAACCCCGTCTGGGCCTCCACGGCGGTTGAACTGCTCTCCGGCACCGGCGTTCCCGTCGGTGTCGTCATCGGCTTTCCACTCGGCGCTTCGCTGATCTCCACGCTCCGCCAGGAAGCCGCCGCCCTCACCCGCCTCGGCGTCCGTGAGCTCGACATGGTGATCCCCATCGGCCAGCTCAAAAGCGGCAATCACCACGCCGTACATCACGCCATCCACGCCACCGCCACCGTCGCCCATCATCACGGAGCGCTGCTCAAAGTGATTCTGGAAACCTGCCTGCTCTCCGTCGAAGAAAAGCTGCGCGGCGCTGAAATCGCCATCCAGGCCGGCGCCGACTTCCTCAAGACCTCCACCGGGTTCTCCACCGGGGGCGCAACCCCAGCCGATGTCGCTCTGCTTCGCGGTGTAGCCGGTGCCCGTTCCGGCGTAAAAGCCTCCGGCGGCATCCGCACCCTCGCCGATGTCCGCGCTCTCCTTGAAGCCGGAGCCAACCGCATCGGCGCCTCCGCCTCCGTTTCCATAGTCCGCGAACTCGGTGCCGAATAAAAAGAACTCGCTGCCAATACCTGTCCGGCAAACAACGCCAGCCACCCTTTCCCTGCCCGCATCAGGACGACCGACCCTCGCGCACGAGGATGCCTCGGTTCCCTGATCCCTCCGTCCCTTAGTCCCTACGTCCCTCAGTCCCTTAGTCCACTATTCCCTATTCCCTATTCCATATTCCCTGTTCCCTAAGTCCCTTAGTCCCTGATGCCCCCCATCCGCTATCATTCCAATTGCGCCCCCATGCCCACCACTCCACCACCCCCGTCCGATCAATCCGACCTCGAAGGCGACTATCGCCCCGCGCCTCAAGCCAACCCCTGGGCCCATCTCGACCCAGTCAACGCACGCGTCGAAACGGCCGATGTTGCCTATCTTGCGCAACTCGCCGAGACCCTCAACACCACTCTCGACCTGCAAACCCTCCTCAACCGCACCTCTGAACTTGTGCGTGCCGTCATTCCTTACCGCATATTCGCCATCCTC
>Ga0224555_1005274_pt1 | contig 11011 bp, 7 predicted proteins | sample 714S23034metaG_FD_180687 | JGI IMG/M metagenome (GOLD analysis project Ga0224555, IMG submission 180687) | Peat soil microbial communities from Stordalen Mire, Sweden - 717 S2 30-34 | ecosystem: Environmental > Terrestrial > Soil > Wetlands > Peat | place: Sweden: Norrbotten County, Stordalen...
GCGGTCTTCGGTCAGCTCGGCAATCGTGTTCTGTATTCGCTGCCGGAAGTCGCCCCTCGGCATTACCGAGTTCTGCAGCTTGAAGATCGTTGCCCGAATGTCGTCGATCGTGCTTTGAAGGTCGTCGAGCGTGCCGGCCAGCCGGTCGGCGATCTCCGGCGAATGTGCCCGAGCCATGGTGCCCTGCAAATCGAGGCCGGCGGCAAAAAGTTTCTGGATGACATGGTCGTGGAGATCGTGGGCGATTCGCTCGCGGTCGGCCAGGATCGCCAGCTCACGGGCGTGCTCGCGACCGGTCGCCAGCGACAGTGCGATTGCAGCATGCTGAGCGAAGTCGCTGATGAGTTCGAGGTAGTCGTCGCCGAACGACGACTGCTGCGCGGAGCGGGCAACAGCGATCGCGCCGAGCACGGTGTTGTCGGCGCGCAGCGGCATCACGATCGCCGAGCGTTCGCCGGCGTCGGTGAATCCCTCGATCGGGTAACGGAATCCGTTCGTAATCAGCGGCTCACCACGACGCAGGACACCGCCTGTGGTCGAGCCGTCCACCGGAACCCGCTGACCGATGACCTGCGCGGCGTATCGGCCCGCTGTGGCAGCGACGACAAGGGTGTCAACTTCGTCGACGGGTAGATCCGGCTCGGTGGGGACCAGCAGGATCGCCTGCTCGGCGTCGGTCAACTCCAACGCGCGGTCCACAATGAGCTGCAGCGGACGAGTCGCCGGCCCGGCGGTCAACAGTTCGGCCGTGATCTCACGGCTTGCCTTCATCCACGTCGCTGAGGTGCGTTGTCGCTCGAATAGTCGCGCGTTGTCGATGGCGACCGCCGCCGCCGACGCCAATGCCTGCGCGGCGATCTCCTCCGAGTCGGAGAACACCCGGTTTGGCCGGTCGTCCCCTAGGTAGAGGTTGCCGAAGGCGGCTCCTCGCACGCTGATCGGGATACCGAGAAATGCCTTGACCGGTGGACCCTGCCCAGCAAGCCCGCTGGCCTGCAGATAGGCGGTCAGATCGTCGACCCGCAGCGGCGCGGTCATCGGCAGGTCGCCTAGCCGCTGTGCTGCGTCGGCGTCGATGCCCTCGTGAATGAATGACACCAGGTTGCCGTCGGATCCATATACGCCTAGCGCTCCGTATCGGGCGCCCGCCAGCTCCATCGCCGCTTTGACGATCCCGTGCAATGTCACGTCGAGGTTTTCCAAATTCGAGCCGACGTCGACGATGACCCGTAGCAGCTGCTCCATCTGGTCGCGGGCTGCCAGCAGCTCGTCGAGCTGCTCGTGCATCCGGCGTACCAGGCCGCGCTGGCCTAACTGGGTGAACGCGGATTCTTCCGCGTCACGCTCCATGAAGGCAAAGTACCAGGTCAGCCAAATGGCAGCGACCGCCACACCAGCTTGGGGAGAGCGGCGCGCATGACAAGTGCGGTGATCAATGCCACGGGGCTAACAACTGGTGTCGACGTTGATCGAGCGCGGATACCGGATGGTCGGGCCAACACTCGAGCTCAGTCGCTGAATTTCCGATCGTCGACTTCCGCCCACAGTCGGCGTCCCGTCACCTTCTCGGTTCGAATCCGCACGAAGTAATCGCGCCGACCTCCAGCCCACGGTCGGGAGAAGATCTCTGATAGCTCAATCAAATCGGGCACCTCGGTGATCATCTGTGCGCGCCCGACGACGGTGACGGTCCATCCGCAGCGCAGGTCCGCGTCCAACTCATCGGTCTCGAAGGCCACCACGCGATTATCTGATGCGGCGGCCAGCATCGCCGGGTCGGCAATTCGGATCACGACGTCGCCCCGCCACCATCGGAAGTCCACCGGCTGAACCGCGGGCAGGGCGTGCTCGGTGAAAACCAGACGACCCATTGGGACTGTCCGCACAAGCTCCAGACACTCCTCGCGATCGAGCACCTCGACGTCATGCAGCGACGACATAATCACTCCCCTGCTTGACTATTCGAAGCGAGCCGAGCGTCTTTGAGCGCCCGCTTTCCCGACGGGCTGGAAGACCGCGGCGTGGTGCTCAAAGAGGTTAGACGCGCCGCGGCTCGCTCGATGCCGGTCGCGAGTTCGTTGACGTCGGATGCTGCATCGTAATCGCCGGTAATTCCGAAGACCAGTTCGTCGGCGTAGCTCAGAATCGCGATACCGGTTCGGACTTGTAGTGCGATCGGCAGAATCGGCAATAGCCGTATAACCGGCTGCCCCATGACCCGCAGTCGGCGTCGGGGCCCGGGGACATTGGTCGCCACCGTAACGACGGCACGTTGCGGTAGCCGCGTCAATGCTCGCATCGTCCATGCCGTAACTGCGAATGGAACCAGATTCGTAGCCGATACGACCCAGCTGCCGGCTTGCCGTTGACCGCTGCGCTTTGCTTGGGTCAAACGGCTGTGCACGGCTTGTAATTGCCGCACCGGGTCAGGTTCCTCCACCGGAAGGTAAGGCAACATCAGCGAAACGCGATTGTTGACCTCGTCCAGCGCATCATTGGAACGCACCGATACCGGCACCAAAGTGCGTAGTGACCGAGCTCGCGGCTGTTCGCCACGACGAATCAACGCTGCGCGGTAGCTGTCGGTAATCACAGCCAGCGCAACATCGTTGATCGTTACGTCGTAGGCCTTGCAGATCTTTGTCACGTCGTCCAAAGGCACACGCACGGCGTCATAGCGCCGCATACCCGTGACAGGCCCGCTCAGCGCAGAGGACTCCGCGGGACGAACAAGGGCCGCGCCGATCTCCAACATCCCTTCGAACGCCCGCGTAGCGGCCCCGGCCACGGCGGCCGATGTGCGCCACATTCCGCCGATCCAATCACGGGGATTAAGCGTGAACTGCGGCAGATGCGCACCGTTCTGCGACCCCGTTACCGCGTGGATTTCGCTGACGAACATGTCGTCGCCGCCCTCATCTGAAAGACGAGCGAGCAGTTGAATTGTCGCGATCCCATCTGCGATGCAGTGATGGATCTTCATCAAAATCGCCCACCGACCGCCTTCGAGGCCCTCGATCATCCAACATTCCCAAAGCGGGTGATCGCGATCAAGCCGCCGCTCCATCAGAGTTGCGGCCAGTCGGAACAGAGCCTCGTCGTCACCCGGCTGCGGAACCGCCGCGCGCCGCACGTGGTGGGAAAGGTCGAAGGCGACGTCATCGACCCACGCCGGGGCACCGAGATCGAGTAAATGCGCATGCAATACCTGCTTGAACCGCGGAACTTTTGCCAGCCGCTCGCCCAGACCCGCGGCGAATGGTGCGAATTCGGGCATGGGCCCGGCAAGTACCGCTAACGCACCGACAGCGAGACTGACGTGCGGATCCGTGTCTTCCACTTCGAGGAAGCCCGCATCAAGTGCTGACAAGTACTCCATGGAAAAGACTATGCGCCACAGGGGCACTCTCGCGGGAGAGTCGGAAGTCACGACTCCGAAGAGCCCTGCGGCCTTCAGCTGTGCACGAGTTTTACGTGACCTGTCGCAGGATGCTTGCGATAAGCGGTGTGTCGACCCCAACCCGGCCAAGATCTGACGCTCCTCCAGGCGAGCCGATAGGGCCCGCGCGGCCGGGAAGCGCGTCATAGAAGAAGGCGGCGTTGTCGGCGAGGTGTTGCTGTTCGTCTTCCGGCAGATCGGTTTCGTAATAAATCGCACCGACCCGGCAAGCCGGTTTGCAGGCGCCGCAATCAACGCACTCGTCGGGATTGATGTATAAGGCCCGTGCACCTTCATAAATGCAGTCAGCCGGGCACTCCTGGACACAGGACTTTTCCGCCACGTCCACGCAAGCTCTACCGATCACATACGTCATGACAACGAGGGTATCGTGTTGCACGCGTGCATAGGCGGGACCGAAGACCTGTACTCAGAGGACCAAAGTCCTTGCAGTAGTGTCTGATAACGCGCTCAGATACCCGGTCGCCGCGATCCTTCGATTTTGGTCGCGAATACCGCAGCCTGAGTACGGCGTTCCATCCCCAGTTTGGCCAGTAGCCGGGAAACATAGTTCTTCACCGTTTTTTCGGCTAGGAACATCCGGTCGGCGATCTGCTTGTTCGTCAGGCCCTCGCTGAGCAAACCCAGCAACGTACGCTCTTGCGCGCTGAGATCCGATAGTGGATCAGGTTTTTCAGCCTCTCCGCGTAGCTTGGCCATCAGCGCCGCGGCGGCCCGATTATCGAGCAGCGATCGCCCGGCACCCACTTCCTTTACAGCGAGCGTCAATTCCATACCCTTGATGTCCTTGACGACATAGCCACTGGCGCCTGCAAGGATTGCGTCGAGCATCGCCTCGTCGGACGTGAACGACGTCAGCATAAGACACCGCAAGTCAGGCATGCTGGACAGAAGATCGCGGCAAAGTTCGATACCGTTTCCGTCCGGCAAACGAACGTCGAGCACCGCGACATCAGGGCGCGCCGCGGGGATCCTGGCCATCGCTTCCGCGACTGAGCCGGCCTCCCCAACGATGTCGAGTTCAGGATCAGTTGCGAGCAGTTCGATCAGGCCGCGGCGTACCACCTCGTGATCGTCGACCAGGAAAACCTTAATCACAGCCAAACCCTCCAGAGACGTATCGACTGTTTACCGGTGATTACCGCGCACGGTAAGCATCCTACGTCGCGGTTGTGCCCAACGGTTCGGTGTCAGCGATGTCGCCGCTGATCCAGGGTCGCGCATATTAGGACCCCCTTTGCTGCGGACAAACACCGTTGCTGATTCCTACGCTAGGCACCGGCCGCCCGGGTCTTTTAGGGCCATTAGTCCTCGAATACTGCGCATCGGGCCTGATCGCGCGGGATCGAGGACCAACGGCCCTGTCGTCGCTGGGCGGTAGCGGAGAACGATGGACCGTCGGTAGAGATCGGAGGTTGCCATGGTCGCCACGACAGCGAAGGCCGAAATCATCAGGAACGCTGTGCATTTGGCCTGTCGCGCCCCGTCGCTGCACAACAGCCAACCTTGGCAATGGCTGGCCGGACCCGGCACGTTGCAGCTATTACTCGATCCCACAAGAGTCTTGGATTACGACCAGTCGCGTCGAGAAGCCCTCATTGGTTGCGGGGCTGCTCTGGACCACCTGCGCGTGGCGATGACCGCGGGTGGATGGCACACCCATATCAACCGCTTCCCCACCCCCGGCGACCCGAACCATCTGGCCTCCCTCGACTTCACCCCAATGGATCAAGTCAGCGATGACGATCGCCACCGCGCCGACGCAATCCTGATGCGACGCAGCGACCGCCTGCCTTTCAGCGGGCCGACGGGCTGGGAATCGTTCGAACCCGTGCTACGTAGCGTCGTCGACACCGACACCGTCCGCTTGGACGTGTTGCCTGACGAGCTGCGGCCACAGCTGGCGGAGGCGTCGCAGACTGCCACTACTTTACGGCTCTACGACTCGGCATACCATGTCGAAGTTGGTTGGTGGACCGGCGCATTCAGATCATCAGACGGGATTCCGGACACTTCGCTGGTGTCAGCTGGCGAAGCAGATCGGGTCGACGTCGGTCGATACTTCCCGGTGACCCATGGCGGCGAACGCCGCATCGGAATTCTCGAAGACCATGCGAAGATCGTGCTGCTGTCCACCGATGCCGACGGTCGCGCGGACGCGTTGGCGTCAGGTGAGGCGCTCTCCGAAGTTTTACTGGAATGCACGATGGCCGGCCTGGCCACCTGCACCCTGACACATATCACCGAGGTCCGCACCACTCGTGAGCTTGTCGCGGAATTGATGGGCTACGACGGCCAGCCACAAGTCTTGATACGGGTGGGGGTAGCGCCTGCCCTCGAGAATTTGCCACCGGTCACGCCGCGGCGGCCCCTCGACAACGTCTTCTTTGTACAGAGCTGATGGGGGCCGCAATGCGCAATTCGTACTCGCCATCGCGACCCGTGGTCATTGGTATCGACGGTTCGCGCTCAGCCGTGCAAGCCGCGCTGTGGGCCGTTGAGGAGGCGGTCGACCGTGACGTCTCGCTGCGATTGGTGTACGCGATCGATTCGTCGGAAAGTAATCCCAGTGCCGCGACTCCCGAACTTGGCATGGCCGAAGGGGCCATCCGGGACGCATTCGCCGCGATCGAGTCGACGCATAAGCCCGTCACGATCGAGGCCGAAATCGTGCATGACCGTCCAGTCGCCGCTCTGCTGAAGGAGTCGCGATCGGCGGCTATGGTTTGCGTCGGCTCAACCGGATTGAAAAACGCGGTGAACGGGCGCATCGGTTCCACCGCGGCGGCGTTGGTCGCTTCTGCGCATTGCGCGGTCGCGGTCACGCCTATCAGCACGGCCCCGACACCGACCGGTTGTGTCGTTGCGGTGCTGGACGAGTTACCCGCGAGCAGCGCCGTCGTGGAGCTCGCGGTCGAGGAAGCCCGCTTTCGCGGCGCGCCGCTGCGTGTGCTGGCCGCGTGCCGGACTGACGACAGCGGCGTGCACGACATCGACAAGGCGACCGGGGCGAGTCGTGCGGGTTCAGCAAGGCTTGAGCGTTGCCTGGCGGCTTGGCGGCGAAGCCATCCGGATGTCGACATCCAGTCGACGGCCGGGCACGGCGGCGTGGCTAATTACTTGGAGCATCTGCACAGAAACGCTGAACCGATCCAACTGCTCGTGGTGGACCCGCGGCGGCCCGGGCCGATTGACATTCTCCTTGGACCCTCCGGTCGCGCCGCGCTGGATGCCGCCCGTTGTACTCTGCTGATTTGCGACCGGCACCGCTGGTTATGAGGCGGGCAGTTGCAAACTCAGGCGCTCGTTAGCCGTTCGCCGATCACCCGGTCGCGGCGCAGGGCAACCAGCTCATCGCGGGATAGTCCTAAGCCGCTGAGGATCTCGTCGTTGTGTTGGCCGAGAGTAGGCGGGGCGAAGCGGTGATGACGAGCCGGTCCGGGCGTGATGCGGAACGGCCACCCGGGATAGCGGTGCCGGCCGGTGATCGCATGCTCGAAATCTTCGTAGTACCCCCGCGAATCGAGCCCCGGCAAGTCATACATCCGCTCGGGCGCCACGACCTCCTCAACGGGGATATTGTGTTCCCGAAGGGCGGCAACGATATTGGCGGACGACTGCGTTCGAGTCCAGGCCGCGATGACCTGATCGAAGACGTCGTGGGCGGCCGCGCGGCGATCAGTTGTCGCCAATCGGCCATCCTCGAGCAAGCCGGGGCGACCCATCGCTTCAACCAACTGCGACCAGTCGGTGTCGTCGCGCACCGACAGCGCTACCCACGCGTCGTCGGTGTCGGTCGGGTAGACGCCCTGGCAGTAGCCCCGCTGCCGGTTGCCCTCGCGCGGCCGCACGATCCCGTTCATCGAGTACTCGATCACCGGTTCGGCGGTGACGGCGGCACCGACTTCGATCTGCGCGACCTCGACCAGCTGGCCTTCGCCGGTGCGACGGCGATGGTCCAGCGCGGCGAGCAGCGCCACCCCGGCGTGCACACCGACGATGGGGTCGGCTGGGCCCTGCACGTTGCACGGCGGACCGTCGGCGTAACCGGTCACCGCCGACATGCCCGAGACCTGTTCGATGTTCAGCGCCCAGCCCACGTAATCCCGCCATGGGCCGTCGAGGCCGAATCCTGGCATCCGGACCGCGATGACGTCGGGGCGCAGCGCGACCAGCGATTGGTAGTCCAGCCCAAATTGCTCCACCACTCGCGGGGAAAAGTTCTCCACGACAACATCAGCCTGTGCGGCAAGCCGGTAGGCCAGTTCGCGGCCGCGCTGTGACGTCAAGTCCAGCGTGATGTCCCGTTTGTTGAGGTTGGTGGCCTGCCACAGTGCGCTGCGCTCGTACCAGTCCTCGCCTTCGTGCGGATAGGCAGCCGAATAGCGGAAACCGTCGGGCCGCTGGATCGACTCGACCTTGACGACGTCGGCGCCGAAAGCGCCGAGGTAGCAGGTGAGATATCCGCCAGCCCAAAACGTGGTCAGATCAAGGACTTTCAGCCCGGCGAACGGCATGGACGGATTCGCGATCTCGCCGACCGCCCGACGCCCGCGGGATCGTTCACTGCTGGTCACCGGGTGGGACACTGCCGGTGTCTTCGAGAGGCGAAACGGCGGCCCCGGCCGTCGAAACGACCAATCCTTTCGGCCACCGTCGACGAAGAAACCACGCTTGGCGTATTGAGGACTTTCCAGCGCGGTGGCGCCGTCGGCGACCGGCGCCGCCGGGATGCGTAGTGCCTGGCTCAGTTCGACGATTTCGGCGACGGTTCGCTCGCTCAGCCACGGCTGCGCCGCCGCGAAAAATTCGGCACGCTCGGGACCGCCCATCATGATCGCGAACTGCTGCTCGCCGAACTCCGGCAGTCCGAGCATGGCACATACGTCGAGCCAATGCTGCCCGGTCAGGCAGTTGATTCCGACCCAGCCGTCGCCCGCCCGCACCACGCCCAGCATGGGGGCCTGACGCGTGTTGGACGCTAGGCCCAGCGCGCGCACGCGTTCGGCCATCAGCATCGGGTACGGAAGCGTCGACAGCAGTGCCTCCAACACCGAGACATCGACCTCGGTCACCTGACCGGTAGGTGCGATCCGCAGCGCCGTCAGTGCGCCCAGGGCAGCGTAGGCACCCGCGACGTATTCGGCGATTCGGGCGCCCGCCTGCACTGGCGGTCGGTCGGGGTCGCGGGCGGTAATCCAGCCTGAGATCGCCTGCATCGTCAGCGAGGTGGCCGCTCGATCGCGAAACGGCCCGTCCCGCCCGAAGTTTGAGATCCGCACCAGGACCAGCCGGGGATTGATATGTTGCAGCACCTCGACTCCGATGCCGGAATTGTCCAGGGTTCCGGGAGCCGACGCCTCGATCAGCACGTCGGCGTCGCCGATGAGCTTACGAGCATCCGCTGTATCGTTTTCGCATGTGATATCGAGGACCACGCCGCGTTTTCCGACGTTGAGGTACTCGAACAGCCCAGCGCGATCAGGGTCGGGTTCGCCGTCGGGAAAGGGACCCCATCGTCGCAGCGAATCACCTGCTGGTGCTTCAATTTTAGTGACCTCGGCGCCGAGGTCGACGAACAGTTTGCCGCAGTACGGACCCGAGATCTCCTCGGCGATCTCGACCACGCGAAGCCCGTCGAGGGCCCCTGTCACGTTCGCCACTCTCCCCCGCAAGCGGGCGGTACCCCCACAATCCCGGCTACGCCGGCATCGTCGGCCCCCGTCATGTGCGCCACTCTCCCCCGCAAGCGGGCGGTACCCCCACAATCCCGGCTACGCCGGCATCTTCGTCGTCGGCGCGTGTCATGCGGGCAATCCCATGGCCTTCGGCTCCATGTACTGACGAATTCCGATGATCCCGCCACTCTCCCGGCCGAACCCGCTCTGTTTGAACCCGCCGAACGGCGCACCGCCGGGACCGAAGCCGTTGACCGCGATCTGCCCGGTGCGAACGCGGCGGGCAACGGCGAGCGCACGGTCGACGTCGCCGCCCCACACCGCACCGGAAAGTCCGTACTGCGAGTTGTTCGCGATCCGCACCGCGTCGTCGTCGTCGCTGTAGCGCAGCACCGACAGCACCGGCCCGAATACCTCTTCCTGGGCGATGGTCGCATCCGGCGTGACCTCGGTGAGGATCGTCGGCTCGAAGTAGAAGCCGCCATCCAAGCCGGCCGGCCGGCCACCACCGGTGACCAGCTTGGCGCCGTCATCGAGAGCCCGGTCCACGTGTGCCTGAACGCGTTTGCACTGTGCGGCGCTGATCAACGGGCCCATCTGCACGTCCGGATCGGTGGGGTCGCCGACCTTCACGGCCCGGGCGAGCGCGACCAGTCGATCGACGACCTCGTCGTGGATCGCGTCCGGAAGCAGCAACCGGCTGTGCAGAATGCAGGCCTGTCCGGCGTGGAACGAACAGGACTCGAACAACATCCGCTGCAGCAGTTCGTCATCCAGCGTTGCGTCGTCGAGCACGATGCTGGCCGACTTGCCTCCGCACTCGAGCAGCAGCCGTTTCATGGTCCCGCCGGCCGCGGCCATGACTTCGCGGCCGACCGCCGAGCTTCCGGTGAAGCTGACCATGTCGATCCGCGGGTCGACGGTCAGCAGCTTGCTGGAATCGATGTCGGTTGGCGTGACGACGTTGACCACGCCCGGCGGAATATCGGTGTGCTCGTGGATGATTCGTGCCAATGCCAAACCGGCCAGGGGTGCCAGGGGCGACGGCTTGAGCACGACGGTGTTGCCCGCGGCCAGGGCGGCGCAGACCTTCATCACGTTGAGGGTGTGCGGGAAGTTCCACGGCGTCAGGATCGACACCACACCGAGCGGCTCATAACGCAACAGCGTGGTGCCCGCGGCGCCATATGCGTCGATCTGCTCCTCGACGGGATGGGTGGCGAGTTCTGCGGCATTCAGCGCGGCGAACGCAGGCCCTTCGACGTGGATCACTCGCTCGTTGGCCGTGCAGCCCCACTCCAGTTGCGCCAACGCGAAGAACTCGTCGGCATGCGCCAGCAGCGCCTCGCCGAGCTGGTTGAGGAACGCTGCCCGCTGCTGAGGTTCGGCGCCGGCCCACGGTCCCGAGTCGAATGCGACCCGGGCGGCCGCGATCGCGCTGTCGACTTGGGCATGGCTCGGGTCGGGAGCAGCGGCGATGACCGCTTCGGTGGCCGGACAGATGTCGTCGTAGCGGCCCTTACCGGCCCCGTCGGGCTCGACCCACTGGCCATCGATGTAGACCGGGTAGGTGTCGATCAGTGAGCGTGGATCAGCCATGTTGATTCCTTTGGACGGTCTGGCGGCTCAACGTTCGGTCTACACCTGTCGGGCCGCTGTCGTCAATGCTCAGCGTCGCGAGTTTGGCCTTGGTGCGTCAATTTCACTTCAACCACAAGCATATTGACATCATCGATGCCGCCAGAGTAGACAGAGTGCACCGGACAGATCGTATGCAAATGTATGATTGCCGTCGTCGAGGGAGTTTCGGGTGCACGCTAAGTCCTGCTCGACGGTCCCGCTGCATTCCCCGAACTTCTATGCCGGCGATCCC
>Ga0224555_1005277_pt1 | contig 11001 bp, 7 predicted proteins | sample 714S23034metaG_FD_180687 | JGI IMG/M metagenome (GOLD analysis project Ga0224555, IMG submission 180687) | Peat soil microbial communities from Stordalen Mire, Sweden - 717 S2 30-34 | ecosystem: Environmental > Terrestrial > Soil > Wetlands > Peat | place: Sweden: Norrbotten County, Stordalen...
CCGCGCGCACCCCGGGGAAATCGCGACGTTTCGCTCGCCCGCCGAAGGAAGCCGCCAAGCCGCGGGGTGGTAAGCCGGCCAAGGAACTGGTGATCCTTACCGGAATCTCCGGCGCGGGCAAAGCTTCGGCGCTCAAGTCCTTTGAGGACCTGGGATTCCACTGCGTCGACAATCTTCCCCTCGAGCTTCTGCCCCATTTTGCCGGCCTCATCGGCGCATCGCCCGACGTGGAACGCGCCGCCATCGTGGTGGATGTGCGCGAGGGCGCTACGCTCGACCGTCTGCCCGAAATCCTGAAAAGCATCAAAAAATTGCTGCAAACGCGCGTGGTGTTTCTTGACGCCCAGGACGCCGTACTCGTGCGCCGCTATTCTGAGACGCGCCGCCCGCACCCGCTCGGCCGCAGCGAAACGGTGTGGCGCTCCATCGTAGAAGAGCGCCAGTTGCTCGACCCGATCCGGAACGTCGCCGACACGCTCATCGACACCTCCAACTTCAATGTGCACGAGCTGCGTGCTGACATCCTCGCGCGATTCGGGTACGAGGAGAAATCCAAGCGCCTCCTCGTCTCCTGCCTGAGCTTCGGCTTCAAGAACGGCGTACCACTTGACGCGGACATGGTCTTCGATGTGCGCTTCCTGCCCAATCCCCACTTCGTGCCCGAGTTCCGCAAGAAGACCGGCCTCGATCCCAAGGTTGCTGCCTACGTGCGCGGTTTCCCGCAGACCGGGGAGTTCCTGGATCGCGTGACGAAGCTGATGCTTTACCTGCTGCCTCACTACGTGAATGAGGGAAAGAGCTACCTGACCGTGGCCTTCGGTTGCACCGGCGGCCAGCATCGCAGCGTCATGATGGCCGAAGAGATGGCCAAGCGGCTGAAGAAAGCCGGCTACCAGGTGAAGGCGCTGCATCGCGACATGATGCGCTGAGGGCGCAGCAGTTTGTCAGTGCGTCGGCAACTCGTCCAGCCACCGCGCGAGCGCATCCACGATCTGCATGTCAATATTCTTTGCAGGGTTCAGCCACGCCAGCATCTTGCGTCCCGCAATTCTTCCGTACGCTTCTGGCTCACGCGGCACGACGCCGGCTGCCGGCCGACCGTCCCACGCCAACCACAGCACCGGCACACGCGCATTGGCCGCAGCCGCATTTAGATCGTAGCGATCGCGCACCAGTAGATGCGCGGGAACCATCCGCGCCCGTGCATCGCTGAAAATCGCGTGCGCCGGATCGGCAAGCGGCGATTCCACAATCACCCCGGCCAACTCCGGATGAGCGGCGGCCTCTTCGAGTGCCAGGTTCGCGCCCAGAGCCGTGCCGTCGAGCACGATTGCGCCAGGAGCGACGTGCCGGGTTCCAGTCAGATATTGGATCGCCCACTCGGCGTCCTGGCGCCACTGGGCCTCGCTGGGCCGCACAAACTGGCTCTGCCCGTAGCCCCGGTAGTCGAAGGCCAGCACGTTCACGCCCGCCGCGTGCAGCCGGGCGAGTGCGTCCACGGTGTCTCCCAAATTGCCGTCCTGCCCGTGCAGGTAGAGGACCGTGAGCCGGGCGAATTTTACGTCCGGCGCGGCAGCGATCCACCAGCCCGCAAGCCGTGGCGTCCCCGCGTCGGTGGTGGCGAACCCCACCGCATCGAAGGGCAGGCCCGCGCTCGCCGGCGTGCGCGCAACCACAGACGCCGGATGGTAAAGCAATTCCCAGCCGCCCTGCCAGAAGAGCAGGCAGAGCGCGCACCACGCGCAAAAAACGGCCGCGCCGATGGTGAGGCCAACGGCGCCCAGCAGCCAACGCCCTGGAACTTGGGGCGGTCCTGATCCCTCGCTCGGGTGGGCTTGCGCGCGTTTGCCCGCGCCTGCCTTATTGCCGCCCCGTCCGGACCCGGGCGCCACAATCTCCAACCCCTTTTTCTTGCCAGCCATACGTGCTGTTTCTCGGTTCCCGGTCCCGCTTCGCGGAACCAATTCCATGCTAATTCGCCGGCCTGCGAGCCCGTTCCGGGCCCTCGGGTGTATAGTTTTTCTTGGTTTCCGAAATCGTTTACGGAGAAAGTAAAAAATGGGGCAGAACAGCCAGGAAATAGCGAAACCCGCCGCCAATGAAGTGCTGCTGGTCACCAGCGGCGATCTGCGCCAGTCGGCCAACCAGGTGTGCTGGCCCGCGCAGCGGGACATGGAAGAAAAGCTCACCGCGGCCTTCGCGCAAAAGGGCTACAAGCTGGTTCGCGCCCACGCTTACGACGATCGGGTGAAGCACGGTTTCATTTCTTCGCAGCGGCAGGGCATGGACGTCTTCATGAAGATTCATCCCGAGGCGAAGCTGGTGTTTGCCACAGCGGCCTGGCAGTACAGCCATCATGTTCTGCCCGGCCTGCGCAGTCATAAGGGTCCGATTCTCACCGCCGCGAACTGGTCGGGCCAATGGCCGGGGCTGGTGGGGCTTCTCAATCTGAATGGCTCGCTGATCAAGGCCGGCAAGCCCTTCGCGTCCATCTGGAGCAAGGACTTTACCGACGCCTACTTTCGAGATTCGCTCGACGAGTGGCTCCGGACCGGCAAGATCACCCACGACCTCTCGCACGTGCACGCGCTCGACCAGAGCAAATTGCCCGCCGAGAGCGCGAAGCTCGGCGCCGAGCTGGCCGCCGAGTTGCAACATCGCAAGGCCATCATGGGCATCTTCGACGAGGGCTGCATGGGCATGTACAACGCCATCATCGACGACGAGCTGATCAATCCCGCGGGGATCTTCAAGGAGCGATTGAGCCAGTCGGCGCTAGTGGCCAAAATGCGCACAGTGAGCGACGCTGAGGCGAATGCAGTTTACCAGTGGCTGGTGGGCAAAGGCGTCAAATTCGAATTTGGTAAGGATACGGCCACCGAACTCACACCCGACCAGGTTCTCGGCCAATGCAAAATGTACATCGCTGCGGTGCGCATCGCACACGAATTTGGCTGCGACGCCGTCGGTATCCAGTACCAGCAGGGACTGAAAGATATGGCGCCCGCCTCCGACCTGGCCGAAGGCATGTTAAACAATGCCGATCGTCCGCCGGTGTTCGCCGAGGGAAGCAAAGACGAGTTGTATGCCGGCGGTCCGCTCCCGCACTTCAACGAAGTGGACGAGTGCGCGGGTGTGGATGAGATAATCACCAACCGCTGCTGGAAGGCGCTCGGCCTCGATCCCTCCACCACGCTGCACGATGTGCGCTGGGGCGAGCACTACAAGGGCGACGGCCCCGATGGCAGTTCAAGTATCGACGACTTCGTCTGGCTGCTGCAAATCTCCGGCGCCGCGCCGGCCAATCACTTTGCCGGCGGCTATGCGGGCGCAACCAGCGAGCGCCAGCCCGCCATGTACTTCCCGCTCGGCGGCGGCTCGCTCAAAGGCGTCGGCAAACCAGGTGAAATCGTCTGGAGCCGCATCTTCGTCGAGGGCGGCGCGCTGCATTGCGACATAGGCCGGGGCACGGTCGTCAGTCTGCCCGCGGCTGAAACCGAACGTCGCTGGCGCGAGACCACGGTGCAATGGCCCATCGTGCATACCATCCTGCACGGCGTCAGCCAGAACCAGATGATGGCTCGTCACCGCGCCAACCATGTCAATGTGGCCTACGCGCCGTCAGAGGAAGCTGCCGGCAAAGCCCTGGCAACGAAGGCCGCGATGCTCGCAGAGCTCGGCATTCATGTGCATCTCTGTGGGGTGACGCAGTAAGCAGTTCGGCTCGAAGCCGGTTGCCCATCCTTGGCGCGCACCTTGCGCCAAGGGTGGGATAGCACACTAGCGGCCAGGACCTAGCAGCTAAAAGCTAGAAGCTGGCCTCTCACTGTTCCGGCGCCATCTCCTGCGCCGCGGGAATGATGCCCATCTCCTGGTAAATCGGCCGCACCACCACGCGCAGCGCCGGCAGGCGGGTCGCAAACCACGCCGCGCCCAGCACGACGACCACGCCATTAATGATTACGGTCCATTGCGCGCCGGCGAGCATCGTTTTGGAAAAAATCCACAGCGGCGTCGACGGAATCGCATGGGCCATCGTTCCTGCCAGCAGGCTGCCGAACGGCGCCATGCCCATAAACGCCATGGTGTAGTAGCTCATCACGCGGCCGCGCTTATCTTCATCCACCAGCGTTTGGATGATGGTGTTGCTCGCCGCCATTCCCTGCATCATGCCCGCGCCCGCCACCAACACCATCGCCATCGAAAGCCAGAACGTGCTCGACAGCCCGAATCCAATCAGACCCAGCCCGAAAACCGCCGCCGCAACCGGAATCATGCGAATCAGCCCGCGCACGTTCCTGCGCGCGGCAAGCGAAAGCGCGGAAGCGAGCGCACCCACGCCCATGGCGCCCATGAGAAACCCGAGCGTATGCGGGCCGCCATGCAGCACAGTGGCCGCGAACACCGGCATCAATACCACAAAGGGCATGCCCATCAGGCTCACCACGGCAAAAAGCATCAGGATGGTGCGGATGGGCAAAAATCCGGAAACGTAGCTCCAGCCTTCCTTCATCTCGTGGAAGGTCGATGTTGCTTTGCGCATGATCGCGGGCACATGCACGTGCATCATCAACAGCGATGCGATCACCGCGATGTAACTGATGCCGTCGATGAGAAAGCACCACGCCTCGCTTGTGACCGCGATCAGCATTCCTGCCAGCGAAGGGCCGATCAACCTCGCCACGTTCACCATCGACGAGTTGATGGCGATGGCGTTGCCCAGATCGGCGCGGTCCTCCACCATCTGCACCATGAACGATTGCCGTCCCGGCATGTCGAAGGCATTGATAATGCCCTGCATTACGCTCAAAAACAGAATCCAGTGGATGGTGATGTGCCCGGAAAACGTGAGTCCGGCCAGCGCGAACGATTGCACCATGGCAAGCGTCTGCGTCCAGACCAGCACTTGCCGGCGATCCCATCGGTCGATCCACACACCCGCAAACGGCGCAACGAGAAACGTAGGAATCTGCCCCGCAAAGCTCACGGTGCCCAGCAACAGCGCCGAATGCGTGAGTCGATATACCAGCCACGCTGTAGCGATGCGCGTCATCCACGTACCGATGAGCGAAATCGTCTGCCCACCGAAAAACAGCCGGAAGTTGCGGTGCCGCAACGCACGCCACGCATGCGACATGCCCGCGGTCTCCGTCGGTGGTGTGGGGCTGCCGGCCAAAAATCCTCCTCGCGCACTGGACGCGGAGATGATGAAGCGCGCGAATTCGCGCTGCTGATTTGCTCTACTCTTCTACTCTAAGGAACAATTCGCAGTTGTGGAACCCCTGGGCAGTTGGCGCTCTGAGAGAATAGAGGCTCTGAGAGAATAGAGAATTGAAGGAAAGATCGTTGCGGCTCGTCCGCCCTGCACATTGATGAATTCCTCCAATGCGGATGCGCTCTACGGGCTCCTCAAGTCCGTATTCGGCTTTGCCGGCTTCCGCACCAATCAGGAAGAGGTCTGTCGCGCGGCCAGTGCGGGGCGCGATCTGCTGCTGGTGATGCCGACCGGAGCAGGGAAGTCGCTCTGCTATCAGTTGCCAGCCATTGTGCGCGGCGGAACCGCGCTGGTGATTTCGCCGTTGATCTCGCTCATGGAGGATCAGGCGGCGAAGCTTACCGCAATTGGTTTGCGCGTGGGGCGCATTCACTCTGGCCTCGATCGCGGCGTGGCTCGTCAGGTTTGCGCCGACTATCTGCGCGGCGATCTGCAATTCCTGTTCATCGCGCCGGAGCGCTTGCGCGTTCCCGGGTTCCCCGAAATGTTAGCCAAACAAAGGCTCGCGCTGGTCGCAATCGATGAGGCGCACTGCATCTCGCAATGGGGCCATGACTTCCGGCCCGACTATCGCATGCTGGGCCAGTATCTTCCCCAGCTTCGCGGCTCGGAAAACCCTGCGCCGGTTATTGCGCTCACCGCAACCGCGACACCTCGTGTGCAAGCCGACATCCTCGCGCAACTGGGCATGATCGACCCGCTCAAATTCATCCACGGATTCCGCCGCAGCAATCTCGCGATCGAAGTGGTCGAAGTCTCGGTCCCGGCGCGCGCCGGTATCATTTGCCGCCTGTTAGCCGACCCCGTGCGGCGGCCTGCCATTGTCTATGCCACTTCGAGAAAACAGTCCGAGAGTCTAGCCGCCGAATTGTCCGCCACGCTTCCAGCCGCTGCCTACCATGCGGGGCTAGACGCCGAAACGCGCGACCGCGTGCAGCGGGCATTTCAGGCCGGCGAACTGGAGGCAGTCGTCGCCACAATCGCGTTTGGCATGGGAATCGACAAGGCCAACATCCGAACCGTCATTCACGCCGGTCTGCCGTCGAGTCTTGAGGGCTACTATCAGGAAATCGGCCGCGCTGGACGCGACGGCGCGCAAAGCCGCACTTACCTGATGCACTCCTATGCCGACCAACGCACGCACGACTTTTTCCTCAATCGTGACTACCCGCCGGTCGAGCACCTGAACAAAGTTTTCGCGGCGCTCCGTGCGGAGCCGCTTCCGATCGAAGAGCAGCGCGCCCTCTCGGAACTCGCCGAGGAAGAGTTCGACAAAGCTCTGGAGAAGCTGGAGATTCACCGCGGCGCGCGCGTCGATTTCGGAGGAGCTGTAACCAAAGGCGCTTCCGGATGGCAGAAAAGTTACACGGTGCAAGCCCAGTACCGCGCCGAACAATTCGAAAACGTGGTGCGGTTCGCCGATTCGGGCACTTGCCGGATGTCGCAACTCGTGCGGCATTTCGGAGATTTGAAAGATGCCGGCCACTCTTGCGGCATCTGCGATGTCTGCGACCCGGCAGGTGCGGTGCTGCGCCGTTTCCGGCACGCCACGCCCGCCGAGCGAATCATTGTCCAGGCGATGGTGGACGAATTGCGGCCGGTGACGTACATTGCGGCGGGAACGCTGCAGCGCAGCCTCAATCTCGGAGACAAAATGAGTCGTAGCGACTTCGAGAGGCTGCTCGATGCCATGGCGTGCGCGGGACTCATCGAGATCGAGGAGGCGACCTTTGAGAAGAACGGTGAGGTTTTACATTTTCGCAAGGTGATGCTGACCGATTCGGGATTCAACGTAAGTCCAACGACGCCGCTCGAGTTGCTGATCGCCGACGGGATTGTCGAGGAATTCGGTACCAGCGCCGCACCGCCGCGGGGCCCGAAACCACCCAAGTCGACTGCGCGAAACCCGGCCGCCGTGGAGGCACATCCGCCGCAACCGACGCCCGCATCCGAGGCTCTCGCAACGCAGCTCCGCGAGTGGCGGACAGCCGAAGCGAAGCGTATGGGCTTCCCAGCATACCTCGTGCTGCACGAGCGCACCTTGCAGGCGGTTGCCATGGCCCGGCCTGCCAATCCGGCGCAATTGCTTGCTATTGATGGAATTGGTCCCGCCAAGGTCGAGCGGTTCGGCGAGGCGATCCTGAAGTTGTGCGCTTCACCTTCTGGCTAACTGCTAGTCGGCAATGGCGTGATCGTTTTTGAGATTCACGCAGCTCCACGCCTTCTGCGCGGTCCACGGCTCGGCCTGCGTCACCAAAAGCGGCGCCGAGGCCAGCAGCGCGCACTTCAGAAAATTGCGGCGAGTGGCTTTGCCTTCCTGTGGCGTAAGTACTAGCTGACGCGTTCGATCGTTACTGACTCCAGCACCACGGGCTTATGCGGCTTGTCCTGCGCGTTGCGCGCAACCTTGCTGATGCCGAGCACGACGTCCTGGCCCTCCACCACTTCGCCGAAGATGGTGTGATTGCCCGTGAGCCACGGCGTGGCCGCGACCGTGAGGAAGAACTGGCTGCCGTTGGTACCCGGTCCGGCATTGGCCATCGCCAGCTTGCCCGGCTTGTCAAAGCTGTGCGGCGAGCCTTTGGTCTCATCCTGGAAGCGGTAGCCTGGTCCGCCCATGCCACTGCCCGCCGGGTCGCCGCCCTGGATCATGAAATCCGGAATCACGCGATGGAAGATGGTGCCGTCGTAAAGCTTGTCCTTCGATTTGGCGCGCGTGACCGGGTGCGCCCACTCTTTGCCGCCCTCGGCCAGTTCGATAAAATTTTTCACGGTGACGGGTGCTTCGGCCTCAAAAAGGCGCACGGTAATTTTGCCTTCTGTGGTGGTAAAAACGGCATAGGTTCCTGGTGCAAGTGCCATAGTTTCCTCCTCATTGTGTACTCGCGCGTTGATTCGATAGGCGAGGCCCGTTAGTGGCCGAGAGTAAAGATGACGTTGATTTTGGTGCGGACCTCGACCGGTTCCCCGTTCAGCATGTAAGGCCGATAGCGCCAGCTCTGCACTGCGTCGATGGCGGCCTGTTGCAACATATCGGGGCCGCTGACGACATTCAGGTCGCGGATAGTGCCGTCCTTTCCGATGATCGCGTCAAGCACGACAGTGCCCTGAACACCGGCCTTCTTGGCGTCAATCGGGTAGATGGGATAGCGATGCTCTTCCAGCAGTCCAACTGCTATGCCGGGAGAGATGGTGATCGTCCTCGGCGTATTCGCGGTCCCGGGCGCCGGCGCACTCGTCGCGCCCGGTGGCGGCACAGGCGGCACCTGCACGGCAGCCGGAGGGAGATGATCGAGTATCGTTACCTTCTGAAGCACCACCGGCGTCAGCGGCTTGTCATCTGCGTTGCGTGGCACGCGGGCAATGGCTTTCACCACTGCCACGCTGGCGTCGTCGCACTGCCCGAAGAGCGTGTAGTGCTGGTTGAGCGAGTCGTAACCCTGTTCGGTGATAAAGAACTGGCCTCCGTTGGAGTTGGGCCCGCTGTTCGCCATCGCCAGCCGTCCCGGCCGGTCGAAATTCAGGTTGGGATCGAACTCGTCAGCAAACGCATACCCAGGGCCGCCCATCCCCGTGCCCATCGGATCGCCGCCCTGAATCATGAACTCCGGAATCACGCGATGAAAGGTGGTGCCGTCGTAGTAGCGCTTATGGTGCTGCATCTTGTTGGTCGTGGGATCGGTCCAGTCCTTGGTGCCTTCCGCCAGCCCGATGAAGTTGGCCACCGCATTCGGCGCCTGCTTCTGGAAGAACTGGCAGGTGATGCGGCCCATCGAGGTATCCATCACCACGTACGGCCCATTGGGAACGGTCATTGCCTCGGGAGTAGCCTGCGGAGCATCGGGAATCTCCTGGCTCGTCGGCGTTGACTGTTGCGCAAAGGAAACCAGGGCCGCATACGCGGCCAGGGCGGAGAAGAGAAGCGTGCGTTGAATTTTCATGCCGACTTCGAGGGTAAATCATGCGCCGTGCCGCGTGCCAGCGCGCTTTCCCGGGTCCCCAAAAGCGAGGGACCCGGGACACCCACATTGGCACAAAATCAAGTTGTCCAAAACCTAGTTTTCCGTCGGCGTCTTCTCGATGTGGTCGATTACCAGTCGATCCACAGTGGCTTTGCTGTCTTCCAGCTTCAGCCCCATTTGGCTTACGGACTCGAAAGCGCTTGATCCGCCGCCTGGGTCCGATGCCTCTGGAACTGTGTTCGCGCCACCGCTCGACGGGCTTGCCGGCATCGCCATGCCTTGCGCGCGGGCCATGGCCATCAGATCGGCGATCGAAATCTCGACATCGACCTGGTAGTAGCCCTTGAGCCCGGTCATGTCGACCACTTGACGACTGTTGGCCCCGCCCATCTGCATCAATATGGTCGAAAGCAGCCCCGCGAATCCGCCCATGGTCACGCCGCTCGATTTTATGTCGAACGTCATGCTTTGCCGGTCGACCTTCTCGATGATCGTGCCCCTGGCGCCCATATTCGCGGTGATCGTGCCGTCGGTGTTCATCTTGATGCGCATCGGTCCACCCACGTCGTCCACTTGCCGTTCCCCGGGCGCGAGCGGTGAGTCGGGGTCGAACGCTTGCGGCGCCGTCGCGGACTCCTTCATCTTCGGCCCGCCCTTGCCGACCACGAGCCCCAGCACCTTGTGCTCCTCCTGGGCCTGGTGCGCAACCAGCTTGAACCGCTCCGCAAGCAACGCCTGCAGCATGGCAGGAACGTCGTCCTTGGTCGCGCCTTCTGGAATCGTGGCCACGATATCGAAGCGCTCCTGCGACAGCCACGGTGGACCGCCGATCTGATAGACCCGCATTTTATAGGCCATGGCAATCAACTGATCGAGTTGCGTGTAGGTATACGTGGCTCGCGTGGCCTCGATCTCTTGTCCGATCTTCGGCATCCGGCCTGCCTTCATATCGGCAGCCATTTGTGCGGTATCGAGCGGCGCGGCCGGCTTTATCGTGGCTACGTCGAACGTGAGTTTGCTTTGCGGGGCTTGTCCTCGTGCAATGGCTGATGCGAATAGAAGAAGGATGAGTGCGGAGGCAATACGGATTCGGCGTTTCATGGAGGCTCTCTTTTGGGCGAGAATCTGCAGCAATTATACGTGTTACGCGCCCAAGAGCCTCCCGGTCCCATTCAGCCTAAACGAGCTTCAGAAAATTCCCGCGATTGAGTCGCGCGCCTGGGAATACCAGTTCAAGATTGTCGGCGCCCAGCGTTTGCGTGACCACTTCGCCCAGCACCTGGCGGTAGTCGGTGGTCAGCGCCAGGTCGCGGCCCTCGTTGAGTTGCTCGTTCTCAAGGCCGGGCCAGCGCCCATAGACTTTGCCGCCCTTCACGTTTGCGCCCAGCACGAACATCGCATTGGCATGGCCGTGATCGGTGCCGCCGGTGCCGTTTTCGCGCGCCGTGCGCCCGAATTCCGACATCGTCACCAACGTTACGTTGGCTGCATCATCGCCCATGTCGCGCCAGAACGCTGCAATGCTCGCCGAGAAATCGCTGAGCCGGTTGGCCAACTGGCCGTTCACGTTGCCCTGGTTTTGATGCGTGTCCCATCCGCTCACATCGGTGAACGCGGCCTCTACGCCCAGGTTTGCTTTCAGCAATTGCGCAATCTGTTTCATGTTGTTGCCAAACTCGCTGCCGGGATAATTCGCGCCCGGCGCCGGTTGGTACTGCGCGGGATTGGCGGCGCGCAGCATCTTCACGGCCTCAAAGGTCTCAT
>Ga0224555_1005278_pt1 | contig 11000 bp, 9 predicted proteins | sample 714S23034metaG_FD_180687 | JGI IMG/M metagenome (GOLD analysis project Ga0224555, IMG submission 180687) | Peat soil microbial communities from Stordalen Mire, Sweden - 717 S2 30-34 | ecosystem: Environmental > Terrestrial > Soil > Wetlands > Peat | place: Sweden: Norrbotten County, Stordalen...
CCCTCCACCGCCTCACAGCCATGCCTGTAGAATGAGTGGTTTACAAGCCACTCCAATCCACTCCGACCCACTCCAAGCTCCAGACTATTCCCCTCTCTCATATCCATTTCCTGTTTCGTCCCCGGATTTTCTGCCACGCGGAAGTCATATTCGGGGCTGCCGGCTGCGCCTGCCACCAGTCTGACAATGTCCGTGTGCATCATCATTCGCGGGGTGGCGCAGGGCGGCTGAGCCGCAACCGAGCGTCTTTTGTGGGTCCGAGTTCGATGTGGGCGCCCTTCATGCCGGCGAAGCCGGCCTTGGAGTGCGGTAGCAGCAGCTACCGCCATCCGCTATTGATTCATACCGCAATCGCGCCAGAGCTAGAGCCAGAAAGGCGGTAGCTGCTGCTACCGCACTCCAAGGCGCTTCGCGCAAGCTCAGGCCATGACTTGTCATAAATGGACAGGAGATGTCGCCCGCGAAGGATAGCTGAGAGAGACTGCTCGGGGGGATGAGCCCGTATAAATGCCGTCGCCGTCCCTTCCTTACATTTTATCGCGCCGCGCCATCGGTGCGCCGCAGATAACAAGACGACGATGGTCTGCGCGCAGGTGCTGAAGCGCGGCGGGCAGAGGGTGTACAGCCCGCACGAACGCGGCTGCGCGCATCACTCGTACCGCAGAGCGGTGGTTGGCTTGACGTGCGCCGCGCGCAAGGCGGGGACCACGATCGCGACCGTCGCCGCCACGAGCAGAACTGCGGGGACGGTGAGGAACGTCAGCAGATCTGTGCCGCTGATGCCGTACAAAAGGCTGGCGGTGAAGCGCCCCAGGCCCAGAGCGATGCCGAGCCCGATGGCGAGCCCCACGCCGGTCAGGGCGAGGCCCTGTCCCAAGACCATTTTCAGCACCGTGCCGGGCCGAGCGCCCAGCGCCATGCGGATGCCGATCTCGCGCGTGCGGCGGCGCACCGAATAGCTCATCACGCCGTATAGGCCGATGGCCGCGAGCGTCAGCCCCACGGCGCCGAAGGTCCCGAGCAGCAAAGCCGAGATGCGTGGCAGCAACAGCGATTTATCCACGTGCTCCTGCATCGTCTCGGTGTTGAAGACCGCCATGTCAGGATCGAGCGCGGCGATCTGGTCGCGCACCGGCCGAGCCAGTCGTTGGGGGTTCACGGATGTCTTGACGATGGTTGAAATCCCGAAGATGCTGAAGACCTTTTCCGGGGCCGCCTCGAGAAACAGATAGGCGCAATCGACTGGCCCCTCGCCCAGCGTACGCGACTTGGAGTTTCGCGCCACGCCAATCACAGTGTAGAGGATCTTATCCGCGCGCAGCACGCGTCCGATGGGGTCCTGTTTGGGGAACAGATGACCCGCCATCGTCTCGTTGATGATGATCGCGTGTTCGTCACGGCTCTGGAGGTTGAAGTCGCGGCCATGCAGTAGTGGAATGCCCATGGTCTGGAAATATCCGCTACCGACGCTATAGACGTCGGCCTGGGCGCGCTGCTGAGGGCGGGCGTTCGCGGCATCGACGTTAAAACCGTAGCTTGCGCCGCCGATGCTAAGCGGAACGGTATCCAGAAAACTTACGGAACGGACTCCCGGCAGCGCTGACACGCGCTCGCGAAGCTGCGACAAAAACTGCACAGTTTTTTCGGGCGAGTAATGGTGGAGTTTAGGATCCACCGTCATCATCAGGATGTTGTCGGGCTTGAAGCCGATGTCGATCGAGGAGGCGTTTCCGAGGCTGCGAAGAAAAAGGCCCGCGGTCGCCAGCAGCACCAGTGACAGCGCGACTTGCACTACCACCAGCGTGTTGCGCATGCCGGAGTGCCCGACGCGGCCGAAGACCGCCGACTCATCCTTGAGAGCTCCCACCAGGTCCGGACGCGTGGCCCGCAGCGCCGGAACCAGCCCGAACAGCAGGGCCGTCAGCAGTGACAGGGCGACGGTGAACGCCGCAACGCGCATATCCACGGTGAAGTCGAACACCACCGGGAAGGGCAACGGAAGCTGGAAACTCGAGATGGCGTGTGCCGCCACCGCCGCGAGCAGGAAGCCTGCCGCCGCGCCGGCCAGCGCCAGCAGCAGGCTCTCGGTGAGCAGTTGACGGATCAGTTGGCGGCGACTGGCGCCCATCGCCAGGCGGATAGCGATCTCCTTCTGCCGCCCGGTGGCTCGAGCCAGTAGCAAGTTGGCGACATTGGCGCAGGCTACCAACAGCACCAATGCGACCACGACCATCAGGACAGCCATCAGGCTGAAGGCGGGGGTCGCGGAGCCTGCGATCAGCCCGCCGGCGGTTTGGAGGGTTATTGTATCGTGCCGCTTCTCGTCCTTGCGATAAGTGTCGTCAATGCGTTTCTTGACGACGTTCACGGCCGCCACCGCGCGGGCACGACTGACTTCCGGCTTGAGCCGCGCATTGAGCATCAGCCACTGATTGTCCCGCTTGGTCCTCCCTCCGTCCGTCGCCAGGTCGGACATGACCTGTTCCGCCAAGGCGAGCGGTACCCAGAAGTCGGAGACGATGCCGCGGTCGGCGCCGTGGAACCCTGCCGGCGCAACCCCCACCACGGTGTAACGCTGCCCATTCAGCACCACGCCGTGCGCCAGGATGCCTGCATTCGCGCCGAAGCGCCGCTGCCAGAGATTGTGGCTGAGCACCACCACCTGGTCGCGGCCTATCACCCGGTCTTCTTCCGGAAGCATGGGACGGCCAAGCGCCATGTTCACACGCAGGACGGAGAAGTAGTTGCCGCTCCGCCTGTCCCCAGACGCGCTCGGGCTCACCTGTTCCACCCAGGCTGGCGGGAATCAGCGGAAAGTGCGCTGTGACACCGCCCTCGAAGACGTCGGTGGTCTGGTCGCGATAATCCATGTAGTCCGGGTAGGAAATGGACTTGCCTTCCGAGAACACCACCATCCGCCCGGGATCCTTGACAGGCAGCACGCCCCAGAGCAATCCGTTGGCGACGCTGAAGACAGTGGCGTTGGCGGCAATGCCCAGGGCGATAGAAATGATGATTACCACTGTGAAGCCGGGAACTTTCACCAGGGTTCGAATGGCGTAGCGGACATCTTGCAGCAGTGTCTCCATCGGTGGCCTCCGTTGGGCGAAACGGGCGCGAGAGCCTCTAACCCGCAATTCTCACCACCCTTGGACGCTCTTAGGGGGCTGGTGGAAGGGCGGGGCTTCAGCCCCGCCCTTCCAGACCCGTGGTGAGAAATGCGGGCTAACACCTTGAACGAAAACCGTCGGCAAATAGTTCCCTTGGAACTTTGGCTCGTCCGCCACTGTCAATTGTTGACTGCTTTCTGGTGTTTGACAGGCATAGATAGCCGCGCTAACCTTCGCACATGCCGGGAGCTTTGAGACCGTAGCGCCCCTACGGATCTGTGCGGGGGGTATCAGGCAACGGGTATCCCTGCCGCGACCGGATTATACCGCAACCAGGAGGGCCTTTCCCAATGACCGTGCTGGGCTTATTACTCGTTTTGTTATTACCTCTTCCCGGGATCAGAGTCTTGACCAACTTTGAAGGCGGCTCCGTCGGCAAAGTGGAGCAATTATCCCCCACGCACCTGCGTTGCGCCGTTCAGGGCCAATCCGACCAGGAGCATCGAAATCGCCAGGCGAACTGGTATTACTTCGAGCTGACCAACCTGCCGCGCCAGCCGATCACCCTCGACCTGGTCAACTTGGCGGGCGAGTACAACTACCAGGGCCCGGTTTACGCGGTGACCCGGGGAACGCGGCCGGTGTATAGCTATGACGGCGCAGACTGGAGGCACTTTTCGGATGACGAGGTGTCATGGGACGCGCAGGAACCGCACCTGACCCTGCACTTTACGCCGGAGAGCAACCACCTGTGGATCGCGCACGTTGCCCCCTATACCGACAAAGACCTCGTCGCCCTGCTCGGCGCCTTCCCTGGGAGCCCATACCTCGGGGAACTGTCCGTAGGTCGCACCATCGAGGGCCGGGAGATTCCGCTGTTCACTATTACCAACCTCAAAATCCCTGCTGCGAAAAAGAAGGTGATTTGGCTCATGTTCCGCCAACACGCGTGGGAGACCGGTTCATCATGGGCAGGCGATGGGGCTGTGCGCTTCCTGCTCTCGAAGGATGAGCGTGCGGCGCGCATCCGCGATCAGGCGATCTACAAGATTTTTCCCCTGGCTGATCCGGACGGCGTCGCGGACGGGGGCGTCCGCTACAACCGGAACGGCTACGACCTTAACCGAAACTGGGACACGGTTGACCCACAGAAGATGCCCGAAATCGCGGCGCAGCGCCGGGCCATCCTCGACTGGGTCGATTCGGGACATCACCTCGATCTGTTCCTATCGCTGCACAACGATGAAAGCAACGAATACCTCGAAGCGCCTGCGCCTTTCAAAGCGCTCGGCGAACGCGTCTTTCGGGAGCTGAGCGAAACCACCTCTTTCCATCCCACCACGCCTTTGCAGGAGATGGCCACAACCACCACACCAGGCAAGCCGGGCCGCATGACCGTCGATCAGGGGCTTTTTCATGATCGCCAACTGCCGGCCATGCTGATGGAGCAGATGATCGAATTCAACTCCAAGCTGGGGCGCGTCCCCACCGCAGCGGACCGCAGAGAATTCGGAGCTGAGTTGGTCCGCGCCCTGGCCGCAGCCGTGACCGATAGCGACACGTACACCGGTAAATAGCGACGCGCGTGGCGTAGAGTTATTCCGCTCCGTGCGGGATTACTCTGCGGCTCTTCTTTGGGAAATGACGTGTTGCGGACGCGGGGTGGCGCAGACATCGTTTTGAAGGGGTGAAAAGATCGATTGCATTAACCACGGAGGCACGGAGGCCCCTAGAAAATCCCCTTTCTTTGTCAGTTTTCTGTGCCTCTGTATCTCTGTGGTAAGAAGTTTGTTCCATAATTTCTTCACAGCTCCTTTGTGATGTCTGCGTTTTGAGATTCAGGGCACGTCCAAGGATGAGGAAATAAGTGGCCCTGGTGCGCAAGATGTTGGACTTGCATCGCAGGTTGGGTGGGGGTCTAATTGAGCCATTCTGGTCGCCAGCCCTGGGGTTTCCGGGAGGCTAGGCGTTATCAACAGTTTCCCCTCCTGGTATAGGTGATGGACATCTTCGGCAACAACACCATGACCATTGTCGAAGTCAGCGTGGGAGGAAAGAAATGACTCGCGCAGAGACGCTGAGACGCAGAGAAGATCGGGCGGAAAAAGTAATCGCGCAGGGACGCTGAGGCGCAGAGGAAAAATGATAGGAGGGAAACGCAGAGACACAGAGGATTTTCTTTTTCTTCTTTCTCAGCGCCTCTGCGCGAGAAAATTGCTTATGACGGAAAACGAAATCGGCACAATCCTCGTCGGGACCGCGATCGATGTACATCGCGAGTTGGGGCCTGGGCTTCTGGAATCGGTCTATGAGGTTGTCCTGGAGCATGAATTGAAGCAGCGCGGATTGACGGTCAAGAGCCAGGTTCCCATTTCAATTGTCTACAAAGGCATCGCATTTGCAGAAGCCTTTCGCGCCGATCTGCTTGTAGCCGATAAGGTCATCGTCGAACTTAAGTCCGTGGAACAGATCAGTAAGGCGCATCGCAAACAGATTCAAACCTATTTGCGTCTAACGGGTTTGAAATTAGGATACATTTTCAACTTCGGGGCTGGGTTGATGAAGGAAGGCATCGTCAGGGCCGTCAACGGTCTTGAAGAGGTGACTCGCACAGAGATGCCGAGACGCGAAGAAGAAGAATAAGAAAAGTGTCCGCGCCTCTACGCGAGAGAGAATAACAATATGAGTGAAATGACTCCGTCAATGGAAGAAGTGCTCGCCTTGCTCAAGACGTTCATGGAGCGTCAAAGGTCTGAATATGGGCTTATTTCACTTGGTGTTTTCGGCCCCTTTGCGCGGGGCGAAGCGCGAAGCGACAGCGATGTGGATATTGTGTTCGAAACGAACTAGCCGAACCTGTTTCGGACCGCGCGCATGAGGGCGGAGCTGGAGAGACTGTTGGCGAGGCCGGTGGACGTGGTGCGGTTGCGGGAGCGGATGAACCGGCGCCTGAGACAGCGCATTCTGCAGGAGGCGCGCTATGTCTGAAATCGACGTTGAACAGGTCTTCGATATTTGTGAGAAAGACATACCCGTTTTGATTGAGACCCTGCGAAAGATGATCAAGGACTTGCGCTAATGGCACTGCGTCCCAGCTTCCCCGAATCACCCAACGCGAGGTGGCGCAGACATCGATTTTCGGATGTCTGCGTTATGAGATTCAGGGCATCGGATCCATCGCGAGCAGGAAGGGATCTTGCCGGTAGTAGAACCGGAAGTTCGACCATGACCACGGGTCAGGAGAAGAAACGAGGCGGCGGTCGAAAGGGCGGGTGTAGCGACAGGTAGGGGTGGTGGGGTAATGAAGATGGTTAATCCCGTAGAAATGCCGTTGCCGTCTAATGCTCACGCTTTGCCGCGCCGCGACATCGGTGCGTCGCAGACATCAAACCGAAGCTGTGAAAAAATTATGATACAGACTTCTCACCACTGAGACACAGAAGCACAGTGCGCTGAAAAGAAAGGGACTTTCTCTGTGCCTCTGTGGTTAATGTAATCGATTTTCTCACACCTTCACCACGATGTCTGCGCCACCGGCGAAGTATCGGATAACTGTTCTGTTCCACACGGCACACCGCCCTGCTCGCAGCCGCCTCACACAATGGAACAGGCCAGGCGGTTTCCCGAGGAGCCGTTTATTATCGGCCCTTTCGGCAAGGTGCTGTTTCTGGATGCGGTCCGGGCCGCCGAGGTATGCTCGAATGGGTACCTGGAAACCTCGGGGCCTCTCGATCACGCTCCTCGCATTGCAGTCGATCCCATCAAGGTCGAAAAACGGTGTCGAAAAACGGTTGCGCAACCGTCCCGGAAGGCATAGGCTTAACGGCCTAAGTGAATCCCAAACATATACATGGTGAGAGTCATGACTCAGCGACTGGCGGGTAAAACAGCACTGATCACTGGAGGTGGGAACGGCATCGGGCGCGAAATCGTGCTCCGGTTTGCTGCGGAAGGAGCGCGTGTGGTTTCCCTGGATACGGACGAAGCGGGGAATGCGCAAACAGGGTCGCTGGTTCGAGACATGGGCGGCAGGTGCGATCCCGTGCAGGGGGATGTTTCTGTGGCGGCGGACGTAGAACGAGCCTTCCGCGTCGCGGGAGCAGTCGACGCCCTCATTAACAATGCGGCGGTCTGGTCTGGCGATGGACTCCTGCACCAGGTTGCTGAGCAAGATTGGGACCGCGTGGTAGATGTTTGTCTAAAGGGAGTGTTCCTTTGCTGCCGCCAGGCGTTGCACGGGATGATGGAGCGGCGGTCGGGGGTCATTATCAATATGAGTTCGGTAAATGCTCTCACCGGTGTTCACCTTGCTGCGTACACTGCGGCCAAGGGCGGAATACTTTCGCTAACTCGGCTTCTGGCTTCTCATTACGGACGGTTTGGGATTCGGACCAATGCCATTTGCCCGGGTACGATTCTCACCGAAAGCTCGCGCCAGTATTACGCAGAGAATCCCGACATGGCAGCCGAACTGCGCGCCTTGTACCCCGCGGAGACTTTCGGCACACCTGCCGATATTGCGGAGTGCGCTCTCTTCCTCTGTTCTGATCAAGCAGGGTTTATCAACGGTAGTGTCATTGTGGTGGACGGTGGACTGGTGGCCGGTCATCGGCTCCCTTCTCTGGCTAGGTCTTTCTGATCATTCCGGTCTTGCCAGGGTCACCAGGGCCGGGGCCAAGCGGTGGCGCCTTCCGGAATAATTTCGATTCTTATCCAGGAGCTTGTTCAGTCATGATTGGAGAGGAGAGCTTGCAGAAGAAGGCCTGAATGCACTCACCCGCTCAGCGTCGCAACCTTCTCGCAGCTTCGATGGCGGGTGGTAAGAAAGAGTTACCGAGGAGAGAAGATAATGCCATTCACAGTCGGAGTTACACGGCGTTTGATCACACCCCCTTGGGGCGTGGAGCTAGCGGGTTTGGGCTATTACTTACAGCGGACTTGGCAGAGAATTCGTGATGACCTCACGGCCACCGCGCTCGTGGTGTCCGATGAGAATGGCCATTCGGTAGCCATGGTCGCAGCCGACCTGATGTACAACGACAGGAAATTCGCAGGAACCATCAGGGAGCAGGTAGCAGCCAATACCGATATCCCCGCCGGCTCGGTGTGCATCAATTTCTCGCACAGTCACAATGCGCCTACTGCCGCGTTTGTCCGCGGGATCGGAGATCCCGATGAAGAGTATCTGCGCTTTGCGGCGCGACAGATCGCCACCGCTATAATTATGGCGTGGCGCGATCGCCAGCCGGCTCAACTTTACGCCGGCCGGGCTGAGCTGTCTGGCATGACCTACAACCGCACGCGTGAAAACGGACCCGTGGACACGCGGGTAAGTGTGCTTCGCGCCGATGCGAGGAATGGCCAGCCGCTGGCAGTCGCCGTGAATTTTAATGCCCATCCGTGTGCGCATATGGAGGTTGATTTCCGCGCCGTGTCGCGGGATGTTCCCGGCGAGGTTGTCGATCAGCTACAGGCGGCAATCCCGGGAGTCACCGCACTGTATCTGCAAGGCGCCTGTGGGGACATAAATTTTCGCCGCGAGTATCTTTCCACCGATCGTCGGTTTGAGCCGGCGCGTGCGGTGACTGGGGCCGCTCTCCAGGCCCTGGCCTGCGCTCGGCCAATCGAAGCGCCGGGCGTGACGGTAGCAACCCGAACCGTCTCGTTACCCACTCGACGATGGACGCGCGAAGAGGTCATGCGGGAGCGGGAAGAAGGCTTATATCGCCTTCAGACTGGCGACACAGCCGGCTGGTTGGACGGCATCGTGCGTTGCGCCGTGAACGAACCCAAACGCCTGCCGCAACGATACGGCGGAAGCGTTGAGCGAGCCGTGGCTGCAGTTTCACGCTTTGCGGTTGAATGGACCGGCCAAGTTTTGCCCGAGCTGGATACGCGGCCGGAGAAACTCGACACAGAAGTTCAAGCCTTTCGTATTGGGGACGCTTACTTCGCCGCTCATGGCGCTGAACTTTTTTCTTCGCTAAGTCTCAATCTCCGTCGCTCCTGGCCGCACGACGATTTGTTCGTGATCGGCTACTCCAACGAGACGATTGGATACCTGCCGGACGAATATGATGTTGCACGCCGCACCTACGCAGCCATCAGCAGCCCGAAGTTCACCGGACAATTCCCTTTCACTGCTGATTCCGGCCTAGCCATGGTTGAAGGTCTGAGGGAAACAATGCAAAAAACTGAAGCCTAAAAGCATTAGCCCGGATTTCTCACCACGCTGTGCCGTTTTAAGTCAGGCGACCGGAAGGGCGGGGTTTTAACCCCGCCCTTCCCCGTTCGTGGTGAGAAATTCCGGTTAGAGGCTCACCCCGAAATTCCCCCTGGCGACTGCGTTCGGGAGTTCCTGAAAGAAGAGCTCAGCGGACTTTTGAATTGAATAATCCAAGCTTCAATTTACGGGGACAGTGGCGTAATCCGCGATTCCGCACAGGTTTTTCCCGCGCCGGATTAATATGTACCCATCCATGCCCCAACTTGTCCCCCACGAGTTTTTCACTATCCAACTTGTTTGATCGTACCCGACGATCAGAACGGGCTGATTTGGCGTCTTCCCGCAGGGGCCGGAGTACACGCCGCCATGGTAACTTTGGAAACTGCTGTCGCTGGCATCCACCACTGCGGAAACAGGCTGCTCCGCGACAAGCGCCTGGAGGGCCTGTTCGTCGCCGGGGCGATCTAGGGTGCGCAATCCGGAAATGCGGGAAACCGAACTCGCTTGTTTGCACGACCCATCGCGTGCCGTGTAGGGGTACGACGACTCTGAGCTAATACCACCGTTCCGGATGATCCACTTGAAGGCGAAGGCGGGATCCCCGCCATTGCAACCTCGATTACCAGTCGAACCCGAACAGTCAACCAATTGTTGCTCAGACAAGCTCCTCAGGGTTCCCGTCTTTATTGCCACCACACCCTCCACGGCGCCGGTGGCGCTGAAGGCCCAACCCGAATCGCATTGGCCCTGGTTTTTGACGGGCGTGACGACCCCTTTTGTACGCCAATCGACCTCGCTGGGTAAGTCGTTGCTCGAGATTTCTGCTGTCGCCACAGGCAAATCCTGATAATCCCTCGCGTATTCGTACTCGTATCCCATGACCATGATGGTCACGGATGCCCCCTCGGGGCCCGTCAACCCGACCGTCAAGGTGTTATCCGCCTTCAGGGGGACAGTGGCGCGCAAGGGCCGGGAGTCAAAAGCTCCCGACCCGAAAATGGTGGCTCCATTCAATTCAACGTTCACTCCCGTGACGTCTTTGTGGTCAGCCAGAAGGGTGAAGGGGCCATAAACAAGCGGTGGCAGGGTGAAGGAAACAGTCTCGGAGGTGGGCGGACCGCTGTGGACAGTGAACACCCTTGGTCCGTCAACAAGAGTTGTGTTCGCCGCCGGCAGGTAAGTGGCAAACAGCAACGATGAGACAACACCACAGAGAGCTTTTCGGAAAATCATGTTTCGTCCTCCTCAATGAAACTGAATGGGCCACGCGCGGTGCGGGCGAACGTGAATTTTGTCCGGGGAAGAGTGGAACCCCGGACCCAAGAATGCCTCAATGGGCCAGGCGCAAGCCGGCGCCCGTCAGCACAGGAGAAAAGTGCTCCGCGTTCGGCGGCCCGGTAGATGAACGAAGCGTGATCGTGGCCGGTGGTGCAGCTTGAACTTCCCCTCCACGGAGCAAACAGTGTTCAGATTTTCAATCTTAGCCCAGCGGTTATTATATGTCGGGGGGCAGGCAAATTCAATAGTTCCTGCCTGGCCCCAATTCGCCGATAAGGTTGTCGAAAGCAGTAGACACTGGGTTCGGAGCGCGGGAGGTTAGCGCTGGCGGACCATGCCGAGCGTAGCCGCCTTGCGTTTCGGCTGAGATCAGTGTTCCAAGGCCC
>Ga0224555_1005279_pt1 | contig 10996 bp, 10 predicted proteins | sample 714S23034metaG_FD_180687 | JGI IMG/M metagenome (GOLD analysis project Ga0224555, IMG submission 180687) | Peat soil microbial communities from Stordalen Mire, Sweden - 717 S2 30-34 | ecosystem: Environmental > Terrestrial > Soil > Wetlands > Peat | place: Sweden: Norrbotten County, Stordalen...
CTGCGCTGCACCTCGTCTTTGTCCTCGATCAGGTAAAGTCCAATTGCGATGATGTTTCCCAGAATCGCGACTGCGGGCAGAACGGCCAGGAAGTAAGCCAACGGCCCATGGGGACGGAATTTGTAGAAGATCAAGGCAATCAAGATGGTCAGAACGATGTAGGCAGACGATGCGGCTAGGGTCCGGTAACAAAATCGCCGCACAGCAGGATTCTTAGTCATACAGCCCATGACTGGCTTCCTTTCCTTTATGACAAGGTCACTTTACACGACCAATCACACAATGTCAAGCCCCCTTGTCATATTTATTTTCACTGAAGTGTCGTCATTCTGGCGCAGCCAGAATCTCCGTATTTCGCTCGACCGGCGCCCTACTCTTCGCGCTGCTGCTTGGTCGCGATCTGCTCCAGTTGCCGCCGCCAGTCCAGCTCCTCCACAAAACCGCGGCTGGATCGCCACTCCTCCTGCACCTTCACAAACAGCTCCAGAAAGACGCGCGTTCCCAGCAATCCTTCGATGTCCTTGCGCGCGGCCGTCCCAATCGCCTTCAGCATCGCGCCCTGCTTGCCGATCAGGATCGCCTTCTGTCCCGTCCGCTCGCAGTAGATCGCCGCCGCAATCTTTGTGACGGGCAGCCGTCCGTCCTTCATCTTCTTCGTAGAGGCAGGCTCCTCGAAGCGCTCAATCACCACTGCCGTCGCGTAAGGAACCTCCTCGCCGGTCAGCATCAATATCTTCTCGCGGATCAGTTCCGCCACCAGAAACCGTTCCGGCTGGTCCGTCACCTGGTCGCGCGGAAAATATCGTTGTCCCTCGGGAAGCACCGCGACGATCTTGTCCAGCAACAGCTCCAAGCCTTCCTTCTTGCGCGCCGAGATCGGCACGACCTCTGCGAACGTATGCAGCCCGCTCCAGTGCGCCATCAGCGGCAGCAACTCCTCCTTGCGCACCGCGTCGATCTTGTTCAGCACCAGCACTACGGGGCAGTCCAGCCGCTTCACCAGCGACAGCGCGAAGTCGTCCTCGGCCGCGCTCATCGCCATCCGCCCCGTAATCTTGGCATTCGGTTGCTCCGCATCTCGGGGTCCCCGGCGAGCTTGCTCGCTGGGGTGAGCATCTCGCGTCTGAGATGTGGGCTTTGAACCCTCCGCCTTCGCCAGCCGGTGCGTCACATCCACGATAAACAGCACCGCGTCGCGCGTCTCCAGCGCGTCCTGCACCTCCTGCATCATCCTCCGGTCGAGCTGCGTCTCCGGCTTATGCACGCCCGGCGTATCCACCAACACCACCTGCGCCGCCGGATGTCCCGCCTCGCCTTTAGCCTTTTTCTTCAGCGGGACCTCAAGCACACCGTGGATGCGCGTGCGCGTGGTCTGCGGCTTGTGCGTCACAATGGCGAGCTTCTGCCCCAGCAGCGCATTCAGCAGCGTAGACTTGCCCGCGTTGGGCCGGCCAATGATGGAAACGAATCCAGAACGAAATGCCATCCCACCATTATCCCCCGGCAGCCAGCACATGGTGCCGGTAGCGCTTCCAGCAGTGACGTGGATTGAAGCGCCCAACCTACCACGCAGAGGGGCGCTATCACCTCCCGCGCCCTAAAATGACCTCTCCTGTGTGTGCCTTCGCTTAATCCATCAGCCCATCGTGATGTCTGACCTTGACGCCGATGGCAGCGGCCTTTCTCAAGGCCGGTTCCGATTGCCGCGGTCCGGTTTCCACAAGAGGAGCACGCACTGAGTTTTGCCCGGCGGACCGATCGTGCAGAATCACATTGAGCAGCGACTTATGAACCCGAATGCGTCCGTTGTATTCAATAAAGCCATACTGGCGAAAGCGGTTCATGAAGAAGCTGACGCGCGAGCGCGTGGTGCCGATCATCTCGGCGAGCATCCCCTGGGTGATCTTCGGGATGAGTGATTCAGGTTCGCCCGACTGGCCGAACTGGGCCATAAGCAGCAGGATGCGGGCGAGGCGTTTTTCACTGTAATTGAAGAGATGGTCGACCAGATCGGCCTGGATCCGCATCGCGCGGGTGAGCAGGAACTTGAGGAAGATATCGGAGAAGCCACGCTCCTCGTGCATGAGACGGGTCATCTCGTCACGCCCAATCCTGAGCGCGGTGCAGGCGGTGACGGCGGTGGCGGTGGCCATGCGCAGGCCGGGGATGGCGGCGACCGACTCTTCGCCGACGAAGTCGCCGGGTGCGAGCAGGATAATGGTGGCCTCCTTGCCGCTTTCGGAGACGACGGTGAGCTTGGCGTTGCCGGTTCGAAGATAGAAGATGGAGTCAGCCGAACTTCCCTGCGAAAAGAAGACCTGCTTGGGCTTCAATTGGACGACTTTTCGTCCCACTCCCGCTTTTTCCAGAAAGGTGGCTAGGTCAAAGGTCATGCTTCTCCCCTCAGAAATTTGAATGACTCGTCCCTGATGCGGTCTGAAAGTTCACCAGAGTATCCATTGTTCGTAAGCAGTCGATTCAATGCGTACCACTCCTGAAAATCATCTGGATCATGGAAATGACCCAGTACTGGGGTTCAGATTGACGGGCACATAGCGCGCGCATCAGAACTGACTAGGGGTTCCTTTGAAGGAGACCCCCGATCGAAGAAAGAGAAGATTGACGGATCGGCCAAGTTGACCCTACTCGCTTATTCTTGCGATCTTTGTCCGATTACTGACACAAGCCGAACTTTGTCGGGCATCGTGAACGTAGTGCATACTGCTTGGGATAGGGTTTTGTCTGAAAGTGAGGATTCCTTGCGCACAAGCAGCTTTAAGAACACTCTTTTGAAGGCTCTCGACGGGGACATCGTTGAGCGCCTTCGATTGCAGCCGGTCAAATTCGAGCTGAAACACGAAATCGAATACCCCGGCGACCTGATCGATCGCCTCTATTTTCTCGAAGAGGGGATGGCATCGATTACGACAACGTTCAAGGACGGGTCTCAGGTCGAGGTAGGGATGTTCGGCTATGAGTCGGTCATCGGCATCTCAGCTCTTATGGGAACAAAAAAGAGTCTGAATCGCGTCTACACCCAGATTGCTGGCCATGGCTATACCTGCCACGTGGAGGACGCGAGAAGAGAGTTCGACCTTGGCGGCGACTTTCAGACTCTGGCTCTGTGCTATGTTCAGGCACAACTCCTTCAGGCAATGCAATCCGCTGGATGCAATGCGAAACACACCGTTGAACAGCGGCTCGCCCGCTGGCTGCTCATCTGTGGGGAGCGCACGCAGGTCGACACGTTCAAGATTTCGCAAGCGTTTCTCGCAGACATGCTTGGGGGTGGACGTCCCACGATTACTACGACAGCCGGGATTCTCAAGCGAAAAGGACTGATCGAATACACCCGCGGAGAAATTCGCATCCTCGACGTCCCTGGGCTCACGAAGACCTCTTGCGAGTGCTATCTGACCATCAAAAATTACCTCGACAATTACACAAAGTTCGACACCGCAATCACTGCGTAGCCGCTCGCGGGAGGAATACGGTCTATTTTTGCTCCTGCGCTTACAGGCGGATCAATCCCGCTCTGCCGCCACATTTTCAAAGGGGTTTTAGAGCATTTCTCCTGATCCTGCCCCCTGGATGAGCTCCTCGAAAGCCGTTTTTCTTGAGGAAAAACGGCGCAAGATGCTCTTCTTCGGCGTACACCATCAGGAGAAATGCTCTAGCGGCAGTGACAGAGACTCGTCCAGCCGCTTCCTACCCATTCATTCCTGAAGCCAGGTGCCCATGTCTCGCCTCTGAGACATGGGTTTCCAGATCTCTCCGCGTCCGCCCTACTCCGCCGCCGTCTCCACCAGTCCCACCCTTACCCGCTCCACCTTGCGGTCGGTCGACGCGATCACCTCGAAGCGCAGCAACTTGCCCCCCACCACCTCGCCCGGCAACGGGATGTGTCCCGCGATCTCCGACACCAGCCCACCCAGCGTCGTCGCCTCATAGTGCTGTGGGAAGAGCCATGGCAACCGCGGCTGCGCGTCCCGGCCCTCCAGCGCCTCATCGGCGTCTCGGTCGTGCCCGTCTTCGTGCTCTTCCGGCTCCGCGAACAGCTCTCGCAGCCGCGACACCTCGAAGCTCCCCGGCACCACGAAGCTCCCATCGGCCTCATGCACCGGCTCGTCGACCTCCTCGGCCTCGTCGTGCTCGTCGGCAATCGAGCCGACAATCGCCTCCAGCAAGTCCTCGATCGTCACCAGCCCAGCCACGCCGCCGTATTCGTCGATGACGATCCTCATGTGCTGCTTCTCTTGCTGCATCTCGCGCAGCAGCTCGGCCACCTTCTTGGTCTCGGGCACAAACTCCGTGGGCCGCTGCAACTGCGCCACCGTCCGGTTGGCCAAGTCCGCATCCAGCACATGCAGCAGGTCGCGCGCAAACACGATCCCCGTCACATGGTCCAGCGATCCGGCGAAGACAGGCACGCGCGAGAACGCATTCTCCTTCAGCTCCTCCAGCAGGCCCGCGAGGCTCAGCGACTCCGGCACGGCGAAGATCTCCGGACGCGGCGTCATCACCTCGCGCACCACCTTGTCGCCGAACTCCACCGCCGACCGTACCAGCTCGCGGTCGCTCTCCTCCAGAATTCCCTCTTCCTCGCCCGCCTCCAGCAGCGCGTCCATCGCCTCCGACGAATGCTCCTCCTCCGCGGCGTCCTCCGGCTCGGCCAGCGCCACAATCGACAGCAGCAGCCCCAGCGTCAGCGTCACCGGCAGAATCAGGTAGAAGAGCGCCTCCAGCAGATAGCGTATGCGCGCGATCCACAGCCCACGCGTGCGCGCAAACAGGACCTGCGGAATCAGCCGGTCGAAGACCAGGATCAGCAGCACCAGTTCGAAGAGCGTAATCGCAACCTCGCTCCACAGCGAGGCCATCCCGTATGCCACCGACCCATACAGCCGCAGCCCCAGCAGCAGCGCGATCGCCGCCAGCGCAAGCTGCCGCAGCACCGACGCCGACAGAGCCAGGCTCTCGCGCCCTAGATGCAGCCTCGGCTCTACGGCGCTCGTCCACGCATCGATGTTGTCCTGGTACTCGCGCGCCAGAAACTTGCCCATCTCGCCGTAGACGCGGTCCACATACGCCGCCAGCGCAAGCACCGCCAGCAGCGCCGCCAGCGTCACCCCATACGCTCCGTTCACGCCCGCACCCGCTTTCTGTGGCCGTCATTCTGACCCTGAGCTTGTCGAAGGGGCAGAATCTCTGTATTTCGCTTTTGCTTTTTCGTTCCCTTTGCCACAGGCCCGCTCACCCTTGCAATCAGACTCGTCTCCACGCGCAGCTCCCGCCGCAACTCCGCCTCGCGCGCCGCCATCTCGCCCGCATCCGCCTCATGGTCGAAACCCGCCAGATGCAGCACTCCATGCAGTAGCAACACCCGCACCTCGTCCCTCAGCGAGTGGCCGAACCGCGCCGCCTGCCGCGCCGCCGTCTCCAACGAGATCGCCAGATCGCCCGCCACGCCCGAACCATTGCCATTCCCAGCATCTCCCGCCGGAAACGACAACACATCGGTCGCTTTATTCTTTCCGCGAAAAGTTTTATTCAGCCGCTTCAGCGTAGCGTCGTCGGCCAGCAACACATGCACCTCACCTTTGATGCCCACCGCCGCGCGCGCGCGATTCAAAAAGCGCGCCAGCCCAGAGGCCGACAGCCCCTGCTTCTGCCAGGGGTCTGCCTCGTCTGCCAAACTTCGCGGAGGTTCCAGGGTAATCATCTGTTCTTTGATGCTACCTGAGCCTGCCCGAACGCACCTTGCCAAAGTGCGTGGAGAGTTGGATCGCCATTAGCAGCGCCCCCACTCCCACCGCGCCCCACCCCAGCGCAGCCGCACAACCCCGTGGCCAGAAGAAGTGCAGCAAAAGCGCTCCGGCCACCAGGTTCCCAAATCCCCACAGAACATTGCTCAGCGGCGACGACTCGCCCTTTCCCGGCGGCTTGGCAAACGGCGACTGGAACGGCTCACCGCTGATCCCTTGCACAAAATGCGGAACTCCGTTGGCCAGAAACGCGCCGCCCAAGAATTCCAGCAGATAAAAATACCAATGCATCCGGAGTTTCCTTTCACCTGCTCTACTTCTACTGTAGTTTGGTTTTTTCCGTTCCCTGTTCCCTGATCCCTGTTCCCTGGTTCTCTGCTCCCTGTTCTACTTCGCTCAGCTCCAGCGGCAACTGCTGTGCGCGCCCATAGCTGTCGTAGGCGCGCACAATCCGCTGCACCAAGTGGTGCCGCACCACGTCCACCTCCTCGAAGTGGCAGAAGCGAATTCCCTCCACGCCCTCCAGCACCTGCAGCGCCTCGAACAGCCCCGACTTCTTCGGATTGGGCAGATCGATCTGCGTCAGGTCGCCCGTAATCACGGCCTTCGAGCCATTGCCCATGCGCGTCACGAACATCTTCATCTGCTCCATCGTGGTGTTCTGCGCCTCGTCCATGATGATGAACGCGTCGTTCAGCGTGCGTCCGCGCATGAACGCCAGCGGCGCCACCTCGATCACATTCCGCTCCAGCAGGTTGTCCACCTTGGCCTGGTCCAGCAGGTCGTAGAGCGCGTCGTACAGAGGCCGCAGATACGGATCGACCTTCTCCTGCAAGCTGCCCGGCAGGAATCCCAGCCGCTCGCCCGCCTCCACCGCCGGCCGCACCAGGATGATCCGGCTCACCCGTTTGGCCATCAGCGCCGCGACAGCCATCGCCACGGCAAGGTACGTCTTGCCCGTTCCCGCCGGCCCCAGCCCGAAGGTCATATCAGCTTGCTCGATCGCCTCCACATACTTCCTCTGGTTGGGCGAGCGCGGCTGCACCATCCGCTTCACCCCCGTCGAACGCTGCCTGCCCGAGTCCACCAGCGACTTCAGCGTCACCTCCGGGTCCGCAATCACCAGCCGCAGCATTCCCTTCAACTCGCCGTTCTGCAGCGTCACGCCCGATTTGCGCAGCGCCTCGAAGTCGGCAAAGATGCGCACCACGTGCTCCACGCTCTCCGGCGGACCGCCAATCTCGATCGCGTCCGACCGCAGGTCGATCGTCACCTGAAGCCCATCCTCCATCAACCGAAGGTTCTCGTCGCGGGTCCCGTACAGGGGCTCAATGCCAGGCGTGATCTCGAGCGATTTTTTGATCAAGTAGTTTTCTGACCTCCGTCAGGGCGTGCAGCATCTCGTTAATACGTCTCTGTTTTGAAAGGGCGGGACTTCAGTCCCGCCGTAAGCAAAGCCCTTGCAGCGCGGCTTTAGCCGCCGAGGGAATCTCGAACACAGCTTCAAATCTTCCCTGAGTCGGATGTTGGAGAGTCTCGGCGAAACGCGCAAGCTCCGCGCAGCATGGCGAATCGTCAGTGGGCTTGCGATCGGATTGGCGAGGGTTGCCAATAATTTGCCGAAGTTGCGCACAGACTAGATCGCCCCCCGCGCGCAGTCAAGTCAATTTTAGATGCACCCGGAATCACCCGCGATACACCTCATTCCTGTTCTTGCCGTTGCTTGTTTTTGCTCGTCATTCTGGCGCAGCCAGAATCTCAGTATTTCGCCGTTGCTTGTTTTATGTCGTTGCCTGTTCTTGCTGTCATTCTGAGCGCGTCTTTCGAGCGCGAAGAACCCCGATAAACTCCGTCTCGCCACAACCGCCCGAACCTTTCTCTCACCAAACGCCAGCCCGCGCGTCTCTCCTGTAGGATTCTCACTCAGAAGGAATTGCCCCCACCATGACGACGCGCATCCCGCACCATCCAATTTCCCGCCGCTTCAGCTTCGCATTCGCCCTCGCCGCGATTCTCACGCTAGTCCTCACCGAAATCCCCGCTCCCTGCCAGTCCAAGCCACCGCAACCCGCACCCGCGCCGCAGCCCGCACCCGCACCGCCGCAGTCCTTCGAGTTCGCCTCCATTCGGCTTGACGATCCGAATGCACCGGAACCGGATGCTCCACCTCAGCGCCAACAGTTTCCAACCAACCGGCTCACAATGCACCATGCGAACCTCGGATTTCTGATCCGCACGGCCTATGGGTTCGACTACCACAGAGTCTCGGGAGAGCCGGACTGGATCGACTCGCAGAGCTACGATCTCAACGCAAAGGTCGAGGGCGACGCACTTCTCACCCGCGAACAGATGCAGCCGTTGCTACAGAATCTGCTGCAAGAGCGCTTCCACCTGGCCGTTCATCGTGAACAGAAGATCGTCCCCGGATACGCGCTGGTCATCGCAAAAGGCGGCTCCAAACTTCAGCCAAACAAAGGAGCACCTTTCCATGGAATGATCGGAAGCAACGAGATCAGATTCTGGAACGATTCTATAAAGTCTTTTGTCGACATACTCGAGAGTCCAGTCGAACGTCCGATCATCGACAGAACCGGGCTGGGTGGCACCTACGACATCGCCCTTAAATTTGCCACCGCCGACGATCCCGACTCCAACCTCCCCGACATCTTCACCGCCGTGCAGGAGCAACTCGGCCTCAAGCTCGTCCCACAAAAAGTCCCCGTCGAAATCCTCGTCATCGACCACGTCGACAAAATCCCCACCGAAAACTGACCGCCCGTCAGACAACAGCGGTTGACCCCGCCGCCCCGCTTCCGTAGACTGGATAGTGCAGCGATGTGGTGTGTCTGCCTCCGCCTGCATCCCAATCTCCCGGCGTCGATCACGTCCCAAAGATCGCGCGGGTTCGGAAAAGAGTTCATCGTTTATGGCAAATCATGTCTCCTCGTTGAAGCGCGCACGTCAGACCGTCACCAAGACCGCGGCCAACCGCGCCAATAAGACCAAGCTGCGCGGCACCCTGCGCACCCTGCGCGAGGCCATCGTCGAGGGCGACAAGAAGACCATCGCCGCCACCTACTCGACCACCGTCTCCGCCCTCGACAAGAGCGTCCAGAAGGGTGTCCTGCACAAGAACACCGCCAGCCGCTACAAGGCCCGCCTCAACGCCCGCGTCAAGGCCCTCGTCGTCCCCGCCAAGGCCGCCTAACCAATCACTCGCATCGCAAAGCCAGCCCGTCCAACGTGGCTGGCCTTTCTGCGTCTGCCCACTTCCCTACCGCGAAGAACTCCCCGCCGGCGCCTCGTCCGGTCCATACAGCGTAGGCCGCTTGCGCGCGGCGCCCGGCTCAGCATCGCCCTCAACAACAGCCGGCGCGCCCTGCTCCCCCGCCCCCGCTCCCGCCGCAGCCGCTGCCGTTGCCTGCGCGGAAGCGTCTCCCGCCGCCGCACTCACCCCACTCACCGCATCCCCAGCCACCGGCGTCGAGATCCGCTCCAGCGCGAGGTCGATCCGCGCCCCCGCATCCTGTGGGGCCATCGCCTCGGCAGCCTTTACCTCTGCACGGTCCTTCTCCGTCAGCGCGGGCAGCGCGTACACCTCCACCGCGGCCTCTCGCTCCGTGTACTCGTCGTAGTCCTTCGTCGCCGCATGATGCACCAGCGTCTCGCGCACCACCCCCAGCCGCATTCCATCGGACGACAGCGCGAAGTTCCCGCCCGCGCGCTCCACCGGCGTGCAATCGATCTTGAACAGCACTCTGCCGTCGTAGCTCTCGACCACGCGCACCTCTTCGGCGCTCACCACGCCCTCGGGCAGCGGCCCTTCGGCGTCGACCGCGCCCGTCACCACAATCCGTCCCAGAGCGAACCGTCCCGCCGCCGACGCGAACGCGAACGTCGGCGAGACGTGCTGGTCGCTGAAGTTCTGCTGCCACATCTCCTCGCCCTTCAGGTTGAACCCCGCCAGCGCCTGCCGCTCCGCGCTGCCTCTGCATCCGAAGGCCACAAACTCGCCGTGCCCCACAAACGTCGCCCTCGGAAAGCATGTCGTGTCCCACGCCGCCAGCTCGCTCACCGGGCCGGTGTGCGCGTCGAAATTAAACATCCAGCGGTCCTTGCCGCCCTCTTTCACATCCAGCAATCCGCCCGTCGTCATCGGCAGCTCCACGGCCACGCGCGCGCGAATCGCACCCGCCGATACAGCCAGCAGCCCCTCCGCGCCCGCGCCCGTACTCCTCAGCCGGTAGAAATTGAGTTGCACCGGAGCTAGGTCCGTCTGCGCCACGCCCTGTAACGTTGGATCGACCAAAGTCACATTACTCGCCACGCCCGCCTCGTCCGCACTCACGCGCCGGGTCGTCTCCACGGTCAGCAGGTCCTCGTTCGCAGACACCATCAATGCCACAACGTGCCGCTCGATATGCAGCAGCGGCGTCTCGCTAAACGCGTCCTTCGTCCCGCCCGCCGCCATCGGCGCAATCACCGTCAGCCGGTCGCGCACGCGCAGCAGAAACCGCCCATGCCCCAGTCCCCACAGATACTGTCCGCGGTCGTGCAGCCGCCACTGGGTCTCGGCCAGCACCTTGCCCGATGGCAGCTCCACCAGCACCGCGCCCACCATCCGGTCGTCGTCGTCCGCCGGATCGTCCGCCTCGCGCTTCATCAGCCTGCGCACGCCAAACGTAATCAGCAGATGGTCCGCATCCACAAAATCCACCGTCAGCATGGAGCTGCCCGCCAGCAGGAACTCCGGAACCATCGTCTGGTATCCCAGCGGCCCCAGCGGAATCCGCGCCACCGGCTCCGCGCCGCGCGCCTCGGCCACGCCCGCCGCCAGCATCATGCACGCCGCCAGCATCGCTCCCACGCGATAGACTGCTCTCTTCATCGTCCAGCCTCTTAGAACGATAGTAGAGCGATAATAGAAGACTGTGTCGCATCGCAGCTTGTATGCTTCCTCAGTAGGCGCCATCCGGACCCCCGCTGCCGGTCCTGCGCAGCACCCCATTCCTTCCCCGCACGGAGAACCCAGCATGAGCCAAACCCCTGCAATCCTCGCCTCCATCCGCCCCACCACCCTCTCGCTGGCCGCAATCGCGGCCCTCGCATGCTTCGCTCTCACCCCTCCCGCGCTCGCCCAGCAACCCGCCGCCCCAACTGCCCCGCCCGCCAAATCCGCCCCCGCGCCCGCCGCAGCCCCAGCCCCCGCGCCGCGCCCGCCGGAAAAGCCC
>Ga0224555_1005282_pt1 | contig 10991 bp, 10 predicted proteins | sample 714S23034metaG_FD_180687 | JGI IMG/M metagenome (GOLD analysis project Ga0224555, IMG submission 180687) | Peat soil microbial communities from Stordalen Mire, Sweden - 717 S2 30-34 | ecosystem: Environmental > Terrestrial > Soil > Wetlands > Peat | place: Sweden: Norrbotten County, Stordalen...
GCCGGCAAACTCCAGCGATTCCTGGAAGTCATGCCCACGTTCGACAAGATCCGCGCCCTGGGCGATCATGGCCTGATTCTTCTCGCGGCTGTTGCCGTGCGGAACGACAATGACAGCCTTCAGGCCCAGCAGCCGGGCGGCCGTGGCCACGCCCTGGCCGTGATTGCCACGAGTGGCCGCCACCATGCCTTTGAGTTCAGGGTGGGTTTCCTTGAGCCAGACCCCGTAAACCAGCGCGCCGCGCAGCTTGAAAGCGCCCACAGGGGTGTGATTCTCATGCTTGATCCAGGCCTCGGCCCGCAGGCGGCGGTTGATCAGTGGCCAGGTGTATTGGGGCGTGGGCGGCATGTGGCGATAGACCACAGTCTGGGCTTCGCGAATCTGGGTGAGCGAAGGAAGCTGCATGTCTTAAGCATACTTGGAAAGGAGGTCGCAGAGTGAAGCCAATGGGGTGAACAATTCGTCATAAAGACAAGCTTCTCTTGACCTTGGGACTTGTTCCGCGCAGACTGAGGAAGCGATCCCGATTCCGACGGACCGCCTTCCGGCGGAATACTCTCCCACCGGCTTCCCAAACTCAAACTTTCCGGAGGAATTTCACGTCATGACCTCAATCGACCGTAGAACCGCCTTGCTGCAAATGGGTGCCATAGCCGGCGCTGCCTTGCTTGCCGAAACTGTCCGTGGCGAGGGAATCGCCATGGGCCAAACCCCAGCCGCGCCGCCGGCCGCACCACCGACGGGGCCTTTCACTCTGCCGCCGCTGCCCTACGCCTATGACGCGCTCGAGCCGAGTTTCGATGCGGAGACCATGCATCTGCACCACGACAAGCACCACCAGGCATACGTGAACAACCTGAATGTCGCGATGGCGGCGAACCCAGGGCTGGCCGGGAAGTCGGTCGAAGATCTGCTGGAGAGTCTGGGAACGCTGCCCATGGCGGCTACGACTGCGATCCGGAACAACGGCGGAGGGCACTACAACCACTCCTTCTGGTGGCCGACCCTGGGCAAAGGCGGCGCCGCGCCGACGGGAGAGCTGGCAAAGGCTATCGATGCGAAGTTCGGCTCGCTGACGGGTCTTCAGGGCAAGCTGACCGACGCGGCGATGCATGGCTTCGGCAGCGGCTGGGCCTGGCTGGTGACGGGACCGGGTGGAGAACTCTCCATTATGACCACGCCGAACCAGGACGCCCCCATCAGCGTGGGTCTGAAGCCGGTGCTCGGGGTTGACGTGTGGGAGCACGCCTACTACCTGAAGTACCAGAACAAGCGAGCCGACTACGTGAAGGCTTTCTTCAATGTGGTGAATTGGGATTACGTCAGCGGGCAATACGCCAGGAAGGCATAAATGGCCGAGAGACGGGGGCGGAGCGGGTTTCAATGGCCCGGCCGCCTGGCTTTATGGACTTTCGCGTGGGGCACCGGGCTGGGCGTGGGCCTGGCTGGCTGCCACTCGTCGCCGCAACTCAGACCGCGGGAGGCGGAAGGGAAGCATCTCTACGGTGTTCGTTGCGCGCATTGCCATGAGGACAACGACCTGGCCCTGAAGAAAGTTCCGCCGGACCTGCACAAGGTCTTTAAGCACGATAAACTCCCCAGCGGTTTGCCTGCGACGGATGCGCAGATCCGGATGAACGTGCTGAACGGCAGGGGAATGATGCCCGGCTTTGCGGGCCGCTTTGACGACGAGCAGATGGCGGCGCTGCTGGCTTACCTGCACACCGGGCTGCGCTGAATCCCGCTGCCCGGGTCACGGCCCAGCCGATTTATTCGTAGCGGATCGCCGTAATTGGCTCGACTGCCGCAGCGCGCCTGGCGGGGAGCAGGCAGGCCAGCGCAGCCACCAGCATCAACGTCAGTGTGGAGATGGAGAGCAGAAGCGGCTCAGGAGTTCCAGTCTGGCTCACCGCCGACCAATGCGCCATGACTTTGTTGAGAGACACGCTGAGCAAAAGCCCGATCGCAACGCCGGCGCCGATGCTGCCCAGCATTGAAACAAAGACAATGCGCAGCACGTGAGCCCGCTGTGCTCCGAGGGCCATGCGAATACCGAATTCGTTGGTTCGCTGCACCACGGAGTAGGAAACAACACTGTAAAGCCCAACAGCCGACATCAGCAGCGCAAGCGTGGCGAACGCGCCGAATAGCCAGGTGAGCAGGCGGCCACGCTGCCACTCCGGCTCATCCTGTATCCAGTGCTCCAGGTCTTCCACACCGGAGTTGGTCTGCTGGTCGTGATCGATGGAGTTGACCTTGGCGCTGACGGCATGCAGGAGCCGCAGCGGGGGTCCCTCGGTGCGGACCAGGAGCTGGGTGCCCATACGCATGCGCAGCGTATAGGGAATAAAGGCCTCGGGAAGAATGGGCCGGGACAGCCCGTCGTCGAGCTTGTCTTCAATGACGCCCACAATCAGCAGGTTTCCGGAGGCTCCTGGGGCGACCAGGTTGAATGGCGGCTCTTCGCGCAGATCGGGAAACTTGATGGAATGCCCAATGGGGTTCTGGTTTGGAAAGTAGCGCTTTGCCAACGCCTGATTGACGACCACCACCGATGCGGCGTTGTGGTTTTCGGTCTGGTCCCAAATGCGGCCAGCGGCCAGGGCGATGCGCAGGGCCGGGAAGTATTCCGGGCTGACATAGTTGAGCCGCGCCGGCTGCTCACTGGCCGAGGGCATGCCCAGTATTTCAAAATGAGTCTGATTGCCGTTGGAAGGTGGGGTCGCATTGGTTGAAATGGCGGTCACGGTCACTCCGGGCACCTCGGCAACCGCACTGCGCAACCGTTCAAAGTAGGCGGCTCGCTCGGGCCATGTCTTGTAGGTTCCCTCATGCACCGGGATACCGACGGACATGACGTTGTGGGGGTCGTAGCCCAGGTTCATGTGAAGCAGATGGAGAAAAGCATCGATGGCCGCTCCGGAGGTGGTGAGCATGAGCAGAGTGAGGGCGAGTTGGCCGGAAATGAGCGCGCCATGGAATCGGCGGCCAGTGACGCTGCCGGCCACCTTGCGCGTTCCGGACTGCATGACCAGGCTGACGTTGGGACGCGAGACCTGAAGCGCCGGCCAAAGACCGAAGAGAACGCCTGTAGCCACGGCGATAGTCATGGTAAACAGCAGGACGGGAAGGTTGATGTGAATGGCTGCCTCATGCGGAATGGAGTTGGCAGGCAGGTTGGCGACGATGAAGCCGAGAGATTTGTAGGCGATAAGCAGCCCCACTCCCGCGCCGGTGAGCGAGAGCAGAAGCGCTTCGGTGAGCAACTGGCGGACGAGGCGTGAGCGGCTCGCACCTACGGCGGACCGCACTGCGAACTCCTGACCGCGCGTGGATGCGCGCGCCAGCAGCAGGATGGAGACGTTGCCACAGCCAATGAGCAATAGCATGGCAACTGCGCCGAAGAGCAGGTAAGGAACACCTCCCAGTCGCTCAAGGAAGTCGTCATTGAACCCTAAAAGCTTGAGGTGGAAGGGAACCGACGGGAAGTGCGTTGGGGTGTCCTTGGCGAACTGTCTGACCAGGGGCTCAAGAGCGCCTTGTGCCGCGGCGATGCTCACGCCGGGTTTGAGGCGGACCCCAACGTAGAATCTGCGGTTCAGATCCTGGGTAATCTTCTGCGGGACGTAGACATCGGCATCGTCCCAGGTGAAGCGTTTCGCGGCTACGCCCACGATGGTGTAGTTCACGTGAACCATTTGCAGCGTTTTACCCACTACGCCGCGGTCTCCGTTGAAGTGCCGTTGCCAGAACTTGTAGCTGAGGACGACGACAGCTTGCGGATCTTCGCCGTCAAGAGCGTCAGAGGGCTGCAGCCCACGGCCCAGCGCCGGAGGAACTCCAAAGTACTGGAAGGCATTCGAGCTGAAGTAGTCGGCGGCGACGTCTTCGGGCAGATCGGCGCCGGTGACGGTCAGATTCCACTGATCGGCAGTGAATGCGTCCTCGACCACCGGGGACTTGCGAATCTCCTGCCATTGTCCACCGGTAAATCCGACTCCTTGTGGTCCACCCGTGCCCGTGTCAATGCGCAGATGGATCATGCGGTCGGCCCCGAGATAGGGGTAGGGATCGATCAGGAAACCATAGACCACGCTGAAGACGGCCGTGGTGGCGCCGATGCCAAGCGCCAGCGAGAGGACAGCGGTAAGCGTGAACCCCGGCATCTTGACCAGTTGCCGGATACCGTAGCGGATGTCCTGTAGCAGAGTCTTCATGATGCTCCATGTTCCTGGTCATATTGGGCGAGCGGGGAGGGCTGGAAGAATGATCCTGGCTGCTTGATCATGCATGCCGGTTGCCAATCATTCGATGCTTAAGACGTTGAATCCATTGATCGCATCGATACGTGCTGAGAGCGAGGTGTCCGCTTCTGGTTCTTGGTGTCCGGTTGTGAACAATCACAGGACTAGCTGGTCGTGAACTCAATGTGGGCGAACCGAACCGGAATCACGGTATACTCAGGATTGCTATGGCAACCGAAAAAACCTTCTATCTTGAGACCTTCGGCTGCCAGATGAATGCCCATGACTCCGAAAAGGTGATTGGCACATTGCAGCATGAGGGTTACCGGCAGGTGGAAAATGAAGAAGATGCCGGCCTGATCCTCTACAACACCTGCTCCATCCGCGATAAAGCCGAGCAAAAAGTCTTCAACCGCCTCAACGATTACAAAAAACTGCATAAGGCCGGGAAGCGGTTCGCCGTGCTGGGCTGCGTGGCGCAGCAGGAGGGCGAAAAGATCTTCGAGCGCGCGCCGTATGTGTCGCTGGTTTCCGGGTCGGCTTCCTACCGCAAGCTGCCCGAGATGCTGACGCGGCTGGAGGCAGGCGAGACGCGCATCACCGGGCTCGACGACCGGCAGACCGACGAGACCTTTGAGACAGAATTCACGGCCCGGCGGAATCCGCACCGCGCCTACATCACCATCATCGAGGGCTGCGACAAGTTCTGCGCCTACTGCGTGGTGCCTTATACGCGGGGCAAGGAGCGCAGCCGCGGGTCGGTGTCGGTGCTGAACGAGGCGCGGCGGATTGCCGACCTCGGATATACCGAGATTCAACTGCTGGGCCAGAACGTGAACAGCTACAAAGATCCGGAAGGGAAGTTGAGCTTCGCCGAACTGCTGGCGGCGGTGGGGCAGGTACCCGGTATCAGGCGGGTGCGTTTCACCACCAGCCATCCTCGCGATTTTACGCGGGACATTGTCGAGGCCATCGACGCCTATCCAACGCTCTGCGACCACGTTCACTTGCCGGTGCAGTCGGGGTCGGCCCGGGTGCTGAAGCTGATGGCGCGCGAGTACACGCCGGAATGGTACCTGGAAAAGATCTCCTGGGTGAAGGCGGCCAAGCGGCAGATTTCGCTTTCGACCGACATCATTGTCGGCTTTCCGGGCGAGACACCGGACGATTTCATCCAGACGATGAACCTGCTGGCCGAGGTGGAGTACGATTGCGTCTTCGGTTTCAAGTACTCGGGACGGCCCAACACCCCGGCTCTGACCATGATCGATTCCATCTCCGATGCGGAAAAGGGAACTCGCCTGCAGTCCTTGTTGGATAGGCAACGTGAAATTCAAAGAGTTAATTATGCCAAGCATATAGGGCAAACAATGGAAGTGATGGTTGAGGGATTGAATCCGGCGCGCGGGCAGGTGACAGGGCGCAGCAGCCAGAACAAGCCGGTGAACTTCACCTGCGCACAACCCATCGCTCCCGCGCCCGGCAGCTACGCCCGAGTGAAAATCACTGGAGCATTTCCCAACAGTCTTTTGGGCGAAAGCGTCTAAGATGGCTGCAAGGGTTGCAGAAGGGAATTCGGTCGGGCACAGGAAAGGGGAGCCATGGAAAGCGAACTGAAGAAGCGGATCGAAGCGCTTCGTTCCGAGGCGGAAGAGCAGACGCGCAGTGGACACCCGGAACGAGCGGCCGAGATCCGGCAAAGCGAGCTGCCCAGGCTTGAGGCGGAGCTGAAGCGCCTGAACGTTCTCCACAGCCGTGCGCTGCCGGAGGCGGGGTCTGTCGAGGTCAGGATACGCGGCCTGATGATGGATCCATCCACCAATATGCCCATTGTTGTGCTCAAAGACGTTGCCTCAGACACGGTCATGCCGATCTGGGTAGGGATCTTTGAGGCGAACGCGATCTTCAACGAGATTGAGAAGGTATCGGCATCGCGCCCGATGACGCATGATCTCACCCGAAACCTCATCCATAACTTGAATGCTGAGCTGGAACGCGTTGTCATTACAGAGATTAGAGACGATACTTTTTTCGCCACGCTGTGGCTGCGGCAAGGAAACGAACCGGTGACAATGGACGCGCGGCCCTCAGACGCCATCGCCCTGGCGCTGCGAGCGGATTGCCCAATCTTCGTCTCCGAAGAGGTGATGCAGGCGGCAAAGCTGAACACTTCCGGCCCACCCGAGGGGCCTACAGCCGAGCAGTTACGCGGCTGGCTGGAAGGACTGAACGGTGAGGATCTAGGCCCCTACAAGATGTAGCCAACCGGGGCTTCAGCAGGTTGGAATGACGCGAGGACTTCGGGGCGCAACCCAGTGTACACGAAAACAGTGTACACTGATTTCATATGAAGAACATCACCTTGAGCGCTGACGAGGACTTGATCGAGCGGGCAAGGTCGATTGCACGCGAGCAGCGCAGAACGCTGAACGTGGCTTTCCGTGAATGGCTGACGGAATTCACTCAGGGGGCGGGAGATGGGCCAGGTTTTGATGCGCTGATGAAACAGATGAGCAATGTGGATGCGGGTGGACACTTCAGCAGGAACGATCTGAATGAGCGGTAGATTCTTTCTGGACACGAATATCTTCATCTATTCGTTTGACCACGGCGCCCCGGTGAAAGCCGGGAAGGCCACGCAGCTGATCCGCGACGCTCTGACGACGCAGAAGGGCTTCATCAGCTATCAGGTGATCCAGGAGTTCTTTAATGTTGCTCTGAAACGATTCTCCCAACCGATGAGATTGGCGGATGCGGAGCAATATCTTGGCACGGTCTTCCGTCCGCTGCTGGGAGTGCACCCGTCTCAAACGCTCTATAGGGAGGGTTTAGAGCTGCAGGCCCGAAGTGGGCTCTCCTGGTACGACTCATTGATCGTCTCTGCCGCAATCCAGGCGCGGTGTGACGTCCTCTTTACTGAAGATCTCCAGCACGGTCAACGGTTTGGTAGTCTTCAGGTCGCGAATCCCTTCCTCTGATTTTGCCGCGAAAAGGGAAGTTCGACGCCGGAACTTGATGTCTATCGGAGTGGATGCTGCGTCGATTGGACTCTCTTTGGCTTGACTATACAGAATATCCGTTATCGGACATGATCTATAGGTTGTTCTATTTAAAGAGATGTGGCACAAATCGGCTGGTATTATTCGTAACCAGCCCTGTCGATTCACGGATTCCCATGCCTGCGGGCTCCCCATCAATCAGCCAGGAACCGAAGACCGCTGTGTTTCCGGCGGCGGTGGCCATGGATGCGAGTTGCTGGTAGACGTAGCCGTCAGCGCTTTCTCCGGTGAGCGTCCCTTCGACGACGGTGCCATCGCGCACCACGGCAATGCCTGCGCCTTCCCGGCCAAGGACCGGCTTCCGAACGTAGCTCTTCATATCGTGCGGACCGTCGAGATAGGCCGGCAGCAACAGTTCGTGGCCTGGGTTCAGCTCCCACAGGATGGCTAGCAGCGCCTTGTTGGACCACATCATTTTCCAGATGGGCTCGATCCATAGCATCGATCCCCAGGCACGGCGGTCCTTGCGCGGTCCGTATTCCCGCAACGCTGAAGCTGGCGGCATTGTCTCCAGCGCGTGGACTCCGAACGGCTCCTTCAGGAGCCACTCCCAGGGGTAAAGCTTGAAAAGCGTGTTCATGGGATGGTCGTCCAGATCGACAAAACGCAGACGCTTGGCATCCCAACCGATCTCGTGCATGCCGATGCGGTGGGTGTGCAGGCCGGCCTGCTGGGCTGTGTCACGCAGATAGGCCACGGTCATGCGGTCTTCCTCGCTGCCGGCATCGGCAAAGTGGACCGGATCAATCACGTAGTCCTTTAAATCCTTCCACTTGGCGACCAGTTTCTCATGCAGCGAGTTCCACTGGTCGGAGCCGGGAAAGCAGTCCTGAAGCCAGTACCACTGCGCGATCGCGGCCTCTACCAGGCCGGTGGGGGTGTCTGCGTTGTATTCGAGGAGCTTGACCGTGGCGCCGTCGTAGGCCAGATCGAGCCGGCCGTAAAGAGCGGGCGGTTCACCGTTCCATGCGGCGCGGATAGCAGCACCAGCCGAAGCGGGGATCCCCATCTGAGCGAGCCTGTCCTGATTGAGAATGACGTCGCCCGCGGCCAGTGCCAGGCGCTGAATCTCGTTGGTCGCAGCTTCAAGCCGGTCGATTTCCGCCGCACTGAACTGCCAGTAGGCGGACTCATCCCAGTAAGGAGTGCCGTCTGCCAGCGTATGGTAGGTGAGCCCGATGCGCTCAACGCGCACCTGCCAATCGTGGCGAGGGGTGACGGTTAGACGGCGCATTTACTCGTCCCCTCCCCCGCCGCCGGAGGAACCGAAGCCGCCAAAGCCACCGCGGCTGACAGAGCTGCCGATCACTGCATCTCCGACGTGGCCCCCGCTTGATCCGCCGTAAACGTAATGCGCGCCGGGAACAGTGCTGCCGGATTGGCATGCTCCGCTAGGCAGAAGGTGGTTTTGCGCATCGACGCAGTTTTGAGGCTCATCGCGGCAGGCGGTGATGGACAGGGCTACGATGGCAAGGAGAGTGAGCGGGACTTCCCGTGATTTTCGCATGGAGATTGGCTTTGCTACGAAGGTATAGAAGATCGCGGGAAAATACAAACTCTCGCTCTTATTGGGCGATGGACAGTTTTGGGATTGGCGAGGATATAGCCGGAATGCCGACAAGCTGATTGGATGGTGCTCGCTAGGCGAGGTCGCGAACTATACGAAAAACCGCACCACTTTCTCTGCGATCTCATCGAAGTCGAAACGTCGTTCTTGCGTCTGTTGTTCCGACAGGCCAAACATCTGTGTCCACACCACGGCAAAAATGTCTGCGACAGCGGCGGCGGAGGCTTGCTCAGGCGGGAGATTTTCAAGTGCCGTGACAATTCGGTCGACTTCGGGTTCGTATTCGTCGTCCGGTGCGCCTGATGAGATCAAGCCTTCAATATCGTGTAGGCGAAAGAGCTCACTAATGGCTTCGTAATCGACTTTCATTTCGAGCTCGCAATTTGCTTGGAGAAGTTTGAGGGCTTGGGGTGCTTAAGAAACTATAGGAAGGTCAGCGGAAAACACAAACCTTGTACGTCCTGAACGGTCCCTCAGGGGCTAAAGCCCTGCGATTTTTCCAATCCATTCGGCACGACTAAAGTCGTGCCCTTTCAAAGCTCCAGTAGCAGGCCCGTTCTAGTTCCTGATCAGTTCCAGAATGCCTTCGATCTCGGCTTTTTCGTCGGCGGTGACGCCGAGGAGCGGGCTGCGGGGACGGCCGCCGTAGTATCCGTTGAAGTCGCAGGCGTACTTGACGCCGGCGATGCCGATCTGGCCGACGATTCGCTTGTTGGGCTGGGCGATGCGCTCCTGCTTCTCGGCGGCGAGCGCGAGGTCATGGTCCTTCCAGGCAAGATAGACCTCCTGGCAGGCCTGCGGGGCGAATGCGGCGAAGGCCAGGATGCCACCACTGGCGCCGGCTTTCAGACAATCCAGAAGCGTGGTGGAGGAGCCGGTGAGCACTTGGAAGCCGACCTCTCTGGTGCGCGTCTTGATTGGAATGGCCGGCGGAGCGGTTGCGAGGGCGGTGCCTCCGGCCAGGTCACCGGCAGCGACGAAGGACCCGGTTGCCTCGGATTTCGGCGCCAGCATGCGTCCGGTGACCGCCTCAAAGATCGGTGTGACGGTGACGGTGCGGCGGAATGCGTTCTGCGTGGCTTCGACGGTAGCGGCGATGCGCTCAACGCTTCCGATCGAGTCCTTGATGCCGATGATGTTCGGGTGCTGAGCCAGCTCGGCGATCACCTCGATCGGAATCTGATATGGAACGTATGCCGGAATGTTGTAAAGGATGACCGGCAAGGGCGAGCGGTCGGCCACGCTGCGGAAGTAATGCAGCACGGCTGCCGTGCTCATCTGGTTGGCGTAGTAGCTGGATGTCCGAACCAGGACCGCATCGTATTGGAACTGCGCGGCGGCCTCGGCCAGCGCGACGGTGGCTTTTACGCTCTCTTGCCCGACTCCGGCGATGAGCACTTTCTCCGGCGCTGTCGCTTCCGCCGCCACGCGCAGCACATCGCGGGATTCGGCGTCGTCGAGCATCACAGCCTCGCCGGTGGAACCCAGGACGACCACCCCGGCCAGCAGGCTGCGTGAGTAGCGGGCCATGTTGGCTTCGATCTTGCGAAAATAGATCTGTTCATCCGGATAAAACGGCGTGGTAACAGCGGCGTAAATGCCTTCAATCAGCATGACCTTATTGTAGAACCCTCCGGACGAAGATCCTAAAGCCCGTGCGCATGCAGGTAGAACACACCGGCCGATGCGACCAGGCAGTAGATTCCGAAAATATACCAGCGCCCGCTTTCAAGCCAACTGCTGAGCCATTTGAGCGCGGCCAGACCGGCCAAGAATGAGAACACCATTCCCAGCAGGCTCGACAGGAGCGCGGCATGAAGGTCGATGGGCGCGCCGGCAGCGGTTGCCTCATGAGCTGCTTTGAGCAAGCGCACGAGTTCAATGCCAACCACCGGCGGAGTCAAGACGACTGCCAGTGCGAAGCTGAATCGCTCCGCGCCCTGCTTCGCGGCGCCGGCCAATATGCCGGCAGAAATGGTGGACCCGGAGCGGGAAAAACCGCGAAACGGAAGCGCGAGGCCCTGGACAAGGCCCATCCATCCCGCCTGCTTCGCCGTCAAAATGCCTTCAGAATCAGCGGGCAGAGTGCCCGATTCGAAGAGCAGGGTGGGATCCTTCATT
>Ga0224555_1005283_pt1 | contig 10991 bp, 12 predicted proteins | sample 714S23034metaG_FD_180687 | JGI IMG/M metagenome (GOLD analysis project Ga0224555, IMG submission 180687) | Peat soil microbial communities from Stordalen Mire, Sweden - 717 S2 30-34 | ecosystem: Environmental > Terrestrial > Soil > Wetlands > Peat | place: Sweden: Norrbotten County, Stordalen...
GCCCCACTCAGAATTGCCCTTGTCTACGGCGCGGAAGAGGCGCTGAATCTCCTCCCAATGGTCGTTGCCCTGTCCGCCGCGCTGCCGCCCCGCTTCGAGCATCGCGGTGAAGTCCTGCGCCTTCTTCTTCAGCGAACGGTCCCGGTAAAACTGATTTGTGGAGTAGGGCAGCAGATCCTGGTCTTCGGCATAGGCGATAAACAGCAGCCGAAAGAGGATCACCAGCGCCATCTCGTAGGTTTCGGCCAGGTCCGCCGCGCTGGGACGGCGCAAGGCGCGCGCCTCCATCAATCCCTCGGCCAAGCGCGGAACGGCCTCGGCATAAACCCACTCTCGTAACCGTTCGCCCAGATCGGCCGCATAACGCCGGGAACCACTCAGGATTCGCTCGACGCTTCCGCCCTTGCCGAGCGCCTCGGCGGAGAAGATCAGCCACAGGTATCCGGCCTGCTCGGGAGTGAGCAGGTTCAGGTCCAGCTCAAAGTAAGTCTCCGAACGACCACGCTGGCCAGTGCCTACGCCGGTCCCCACCGGGTATAACCGGACCGAATGAGCCCCGAGCAGCAGGACATAGTGCAGGTTGTAGGCCTCGGCCTTGGCCAGCGCGTAGGAGACCGGGGAGAGGTGATTGAATCGGCTCTGCGCAATCTCCGGCTGCTCCGCGGCCTCCAGAAGGACGGCCAGCGCCACACGGGCATCGGCGGCGCGGAGAATCAGCGCTGGACCGCTCTGCTCATCGCCGGTGAGGCCGAGGCCTTCCAAAAGCCTGCGCTGGCGCAAGGGTCTGACTGCCCTTCCGCGTTGACCAGCATCCGCCCAGCCAGGCAGTTTTGGGACGCCCGTGCGCAAATAGTGAGTGGCGAATAGCCCGACGTTTCGCAGTCCAGTAGAACCAGCGTCCAGATCACTGAGCGCCTGGTTGAGAAAGTGACGGGCCGTGTGTTGGTCGGGAGCGGTGAGCGCGGAGCGGCAGATTCCTTCTAGTTGGCCCCGGTCTACATCCAGCAAGATGTGTTCGGGATCACCACCAAGCCCCGCCGCCGCCGCCTTACTGCCGTAGAGGACGACTAGGAGGACTGGAGCGGGCCGTCCCGCCGATCGAGCCTTCCAGGCGGCGCGCATGGCCTCAGTGGTGGGGCGAGAGGAGGCATCGGCAAAGACCACCTCCAGGGCCGGATTTCCGTGGCCGAGGCAGAAAAGCGCCTGCGTCCATGAACCTAGATTTCCCGCCTGAATCGGCCTCGCCGGTAGCTCCTCTAAAAATCGCGTGTCGGGCATACGCAAGAAGGATACTCGGTTTGGGTCGGCAAACTTTCAAACTGGGCGCTGACTATAACAGGAGACACCGGAAAAACAAGAAGCGATCCTCAGAGACGGCTCAACAGTTCAGGCGGTGACGTTTTCAGGGCTGTCTCGGCCTTTTCAACCCTTGCCAGAGAGATGTTTCCCATTCCTCGTTCAATCACTCGAGATCCTCAGGTGACCGCCTATGTAGCCCACCAAGATGCTCTTTCGGCCGGGGAAGTCGAAGAAGTGAATTCGAGTAGTGTCATCCCTCTTCAGGTGCCATTCAAACAATCGATTTTGGCCGTCCGGACAGCGAAATGTTCTTTCATCGCTGTACTTCTGTAAAGTCGAAGCACTTTCGCCTGATGCACGGACCAACGCTTTGATATCGAAGTTACCTGTATCCCATGTATCGCAGTACTTCTGTAGATCATGAAGTCCTCGCATCGCAGCCTTGAAGCGACGGTCGCTTCCTCCCAACAACGCTAGCTGTTCTTCTACCGAATCGCAGAAGTCGAGGTTTGGGAAGAGCAACGCCTTTTGCTTCCATAGCTCATTACCGTTGGCTGGAGGCGGTGATTGCGTGCGCTTCAACCACTCGGCATTGAAATCCAGGTGGCCTCGTCGGCACGCATGAGGAACCGAGCGAATCTCGGTTTCAATGTCGTGGCTTCCAATCCACGATCTCTCCACATCCACAGATGGAACATCCCAATGATCTGCGGAGCAAAGACTGACTGCGAGGCCGTCAGCCAGGAGAGCGGTCGCAAGTCCCAGCGTCGCGCTGCCCATGCATTCGTATTGGATTTCAGCAGATTCCAGGTCTTCTTGCGGGATACACAATGAGTATTCAATACTTCTGTCGAAGAGTAGTTTCAACAGCTGCCGTCTATCTCGGTCCCCGTAGGTGTATTCGGCCAGCCAACGCCCGATTGAATATCCCAAGCTGATCTGAGTCTGAAGGAACGCCCCCGGTATCACCAGGATTCTCTTCGCGCTTACGCGCCCATCGAGAATTACGTCCGAGAAATTGTCGAGATGCCTCTTCCCAGCGGCTTGGTCCGGGGCCAGGTTGGCGGCTGACAGTTCGTTGAAAACCAAGTATGCGGGCATAATATTAATCGCCAAGAAGCCTGGCTAAACTGCGCTCTATCTCATCAAAGAAACCGTCAGGCCACTCCGGAAGCCGGCCGTTTTCATCTAAGTCCAGAAGCGTCAACGTCGGGGATTTCGCCCCCATTCCCCACTGGCTGTGGTAAAAGCCCACGTTCTCTGGAGTAGCTTTTCGATCCCGAACTGCCAGTCTGATTCCGTTCAATACATGGTCGCTGTGAGTTTCGATAAGAACCTGTATGCCAGCCGCTGAAGCCTGACATAGGAGCTCGCCCATCTTTACCTGACCTCGTGGGTGCAAATGAGCCTCTGGATTCTCGACGATTAATAGACTTCCAGGACGAGCTGAAAGCGCAGACACGACAATAGGGAGCGCATAGGTAATGCCGAATCCAACGTTCGTCGGGCGATACTCTGAACTCGCAACCTTATGACCTAGTGAATATGCAACACTGAAAGTCATAAGGTCCATGTCCGAATACCTCTTCAAATTGAGGCGAACTCCTGGGCTGATCTCTGTCATCCACGCTTCGACCTGAGATTGAAGAGTATTGCTGGTGGCTGAAGCATGTCGAAGAACCAGGGGCTCGACAGTCTCGGAGCCGAATAAAGATAGGAAGTGCGCAGTAAACTCACCGCTGGATCCCATTTGGCGGTGATGTCTAACTTCGTAATCAGACATGCCGAATGAGGTTCTAGGGCCAACCCGCTCGGCGCGGAGATATTGAAACTCGTCACGAAACAAGCTTGTCTTCCATATTTCGCCTACCGGTTCCGAACTGCTTAGCGCCAGCACGTTGCTCTCTTCCCTATATGCGAATCTGAGCTTGAGGCTTGCAGGCAAATCGTCCACTATTTCAATACCGATTTCGTCTTCATTAGCTTCTTCGAAAAGAACATCCTTGGCCGTACCCAACTGCGCAAGTTTTCCGTTCAGAGAAAGTCCAACACTTGGGAGGAGGTTCTCAAGAAAGGATTGCCGCAGAAGCAAAAGCGTCTGGATAATCGTAGATTTTCCGGAGCTATTCAACCCAGCTAGGAGGGTGAGCGCCCTGAGATGCACCTCTTGCTGCTCGAAACATTTGAAGTTTGAAAGCTGGAGGGACCGAATCATTGAAGCGTCTCCCGTATGATTCCTTCGACCTTGGAGAAGCGAAGACGTACCTTTTGGGGGTCACCGGTGCCATAGGTAATGGCGCCTGCAAAGTCGCTGTTATCGAGCAAAGAAATGAAGCGGGCCTGCAAACTCAGACTACGCTCTTGGAGCCGGTCGATTGCGTCAGGTGGCAACGATTCGATATTCGCTGCCCAAACCTCGAAAAGCGCTCGATTGATAGGATACCTCCTTGGCGATTCTGCGCTTTGCTTTCGGAAGGCCCGATCCCCGAAGAGGCGGTAGCAGTCGACCATTGCTCTCTTAAACCGGTCCCCTAATACTTGTAGTTCGGATTCCGAGAGATTGTTGAGGTCAATCATGCATTGGTTGAGAAATGCATCCATACTGCTGGATCTGTAGTCGAGATACGGCGTTCTTAGGAAGGCGAGTACCCTAAGAGCACATTCTCTGTCCCCCATGCGATCGTCGCGAATGCCTTCATTCGTAGCTGTTCTGAACTCCGCCCCTTCCGCGAGTACTTGGAGCAGGGAGCAAGCTTTACCCTGGTGAAGGGCATGCCGGATTTCTTGGCTGGAGAGAGGCAGCCCCCCTGTATTTATTCTTTTGAAGATATTAAATTTCACCTCAGGAGGGGTGTTCTCCTGGATGACGAAAACTGTTACCTGCGTCTCCAGTATCCGTCTCTGTAGGTTGCGTGGTAGATCATCAAATCGTTTGTTCTTGCACTCATCCAAAAACTCAAGTCCTGTTAGCTTCAGCGTCTTGTCGATCACGAAGCTCTTGAGCGTAGACAGACGTTGTAGTCCGTCGACGACCAGCCACTTGCTCTCGTCACTGCCATCCATATAGAAGGCAGGTAGCGGAATCCGAATTAGCAACGACTCGATTAGTTGACTCTTAGCCTTCGCACTCCAAATCCCGCCTTTTCGCTGAAAGCCCGGGGTTAGGTCTATCTCCCGATTCCTAAGCCGGTCCATTAGAAGAGAAATCACCATCGGCTTGGTTTCAACTCTGATACGGGCCGGATCGAACGGCTGTGTAATTTCGAAACTGCTTCCCGATTCCTCCTCTTCGAGGCCGGTGCCATTGACCTCGCCAAGTTCTTCGGCATCGGGGCCCTCATCGGCGATTCCCGTAGTCTGTTGGCCGTCGAGTTCTTGGTAATCCTTGGGATCTATAGAACTTTCGTCAGTGGAAATGATCCCAATCGGCTGTAGTCCGCCTGAAGCCGCCCTTCCGACGCTGGTTAGCCGCGAACTCCACACAAATCGAGATGGCCACCCGCGGCGACCTTCAACGAACTGACCATATCCGTAGTCTTGTAGCTTTCGAAAGAGACTTATGATATCCCGCCGAGGAAATGCATTTCCCTCCGATGCGAGCAGAATCAGGATCCGATCGACCTTTGTTTCCGACTGGTCACGTTCTCGCTGTGCAGCATGATCGAAAAAGGCCTTCGCAGCTGGACTCTCTAGATAGAGTTTCCGCAGCATCTCAATGTTCGGCGAACTAGAATTCACTCGCGGCTCTCCAGTTTCTGGTATGGACCGTCCAGACCTTCAAAACTGAATCAACAGTGACACGATCCATGAAATCAAGGCCAATCCTAACAGGATTTCCCCCCTTCGTACTACTTGTCACAGGAACGCGCTCCCGGGCAGGAGCGTCATTTCATAAAAGAGCGATTCTTATGATTTTATGCAGAGCCCGATTCGGCAGGGGGAGGGTGTTCTGGCGGGCAATAAGCCGCCAGTTTGCCCTAAAGGCGACCAAACAGGTCCGGAAGACTCGTCTTCAAACCTTTGGACACTTTTTCGATGTTCACGAGCGAGACATTCCGCACGCCGCGCTCGATTCCGCTGTAGTAAGTCCTGTGGAGCCCGCAGCGCTCCGCCGCCTCTTCCTGATTGATCCCCTGAGCCTCGCGTATGCGGCGAATAGCGCGACCGAACCGGATCCGGATATTGACGGGCATCATCTGGAATGATCGTGGCGGTCAGACGATGAGTACACACCCAATGAGTCACATTGATGTAGACTGATGTGCGAGTGGATCGCCCACGGACCCGGTCTGTAGCTCGTGGCGTTCCGCTCGAAGATGTCCGTGGACCGCCTGCACGCCAGAGAAGCCCCAGATGAACTCCGAAATCGTCCGACACCTTTCCCCGGAGGAGCAAGAGCTTGCCCGGAAGCGCGAAGAACCGACCACGCTGCAGCCCGAGCCTGCGTCTTCCTCAGCTGTTGCTTTTCCTACGCTTCAGAATGCTATCGCCTCAAACAGGGTTACCGCAGAGTTTAAGGGGAATGGTGGGAGCAGTGGCGATTCGGTTCTAGCAGAGCTAGCGAAGGACGCGCAGGCAGGCGCAGAGCCGCTGAGGACGAGCCTCCCCGCTGGCTCTGTTTTGCTGAGCAACGATGCAAGTGTGCAGAACATGATGATTGCCGGCGTGCGCGGAATTCTTCATGACGGAAGTAGATATCGACCTGGGACCCGAATCGTTCTCACAGACAGCGATTCAGTCGTTTACGTGTTGGCTGCATATTGCATGGAGTTTGAGAAGGAGAACCCATCCCAGGACACCAGGTTCCGATTGGAGCGGCCGGATCCGGCGCTGGAACGAATTGCCCAACTGGGTGCATCGCTAACGGTTCCCGCGATGCAAGCGGCAGTTTGGATGCACACCGACGGCGTTACCTTTGACCGAATGAACCAGAAGCTTCCGATCAGTCCGGAGGATTGGTCCGCGGGAGAGGCTGTCTTTCTGGAATGCCGAGGCCCGGCAGGAGCTATGACGAATGCTGAGCCCACAAGAAGTGAGAACGAGGACCTGAAGGTTTCAGTGAAGCCTGAGGAGGACGCCCGGTTGCCGATTCTGGAAGCCGAGATTGAGAGCCATTGGCTCCAGCATCGGAAAGCTTTCGTGAGGGAACTCCGGAAGGAAAACCGGCTAGAGAAAGCAATCAAGGCAACCGCACTGGACTGCGTAAAGCTCCTGCATCAGTACCAGGAGAAGGGACACAACCCGGATCAGGCGCGGGAAGCAATGTGGGCTTACTTGATTCATCCTCGGCAGGACTGATCAGAGGAGGGGCGAAGCAGCAGACATGAAAATGGCTCGATGGTACGGCATTCTTTCTCTGTCATTCTGTCTTTGGCTGCTGCTCTTCCCTCCGTGAGCGGAGTCGGGCAGGGCCTTTATCTCCGACGAAGTCGGCGATCACGTCGCAACCGTCTCTCACAGTTTGGGGCATCGCTGGTGGTTTTCCATTCCGTCCCATTGGGAGTGGTCAGAACGCGATCAGCAGAGCTTCTTGGTCCCGAACGTGGCGGCAGGGGTCGACTATCAATTTATGCTTTATGAGTCCGTCGTAGGGCTCGTTACCCTGGCTCTACTGTTCCTTCTTTTCCCAGCTTTGGAGATGCCTACGCGCATTCGGAACTGGCGAAGCCGGGATCTAAAACGTGCACTGATGGGGGTGACGAAGTGAAACCTCGCATTCGCGAGTCCGCCAATCTCGCCGCTGCGGCCGCCGCGCTCTCTGGCAAGTCCATGGACGAGATTGCCGAAGCGCGTCAGCAAGAACCATCGGCTGAGGAAGTGATGCAGACAGCCGAATTTCGGGAGGAATCAAACGGCTCTAAACCGAACACTGTCGGAGGCTTCATTCTCGGATTTCTTTTACTCGGGGCTGCCGCCGCGGGGATTGCTCTTTGGTTCCACCATGCACATGAGGTTAAGCTGCGCGAGGCGGAAGCAGCGACGGCCAAAGAAGAATATGCCAAGTCCGTGGTGGCTGACATGGTGAATACCTGGCACGCCGACGATCATTGGGAAGATTCGCTTACCTCTCCAGGCGATAGCAGCCGAACACTTTACACCATCGAACTTGAAAAGGCCCTCATACTCGACCGTCCGCTCGTGTTTTTTGGAATCGTGGGTGACGTGAGCAAAGCCGGACAATCGGAAAACTCGATCATATCGATCTGGGCCGAGACGAGAGCCAACCTCTCACCAGCCCTACGCCTTTCGTTGTCGTCCCCGCCCGAGATCACAAATGCGATCCTTGGTCAAAAAGATCGTGCTTCTGAGATGTTCGTGTTCGCGGTGAAAATCAGCAGCGTTGAGAAGATTTCCATGCAATCCGATAGCTCAGACCCCGACTACTTTCTCGCGCATGGAGTTCTCTACGCGGCAAAACCAATCGGCCTGAATGAACCGCCAGCCGAATCCAGACTACCTAATCAATGAATTGTTGACTTCGCCTTGCCGGCTGTTTTCCGAGCGCTCCCGGTCTTGCGTTCGTGCTCGGATTCGTGGGGATGCCTTTGCGGGCAGCGTTGGAGCGCCGCCCGCCCTTGGTGTGCGATTGGGTGTGTGCTACTGTGCTACACCTCGACCCCGGCGAAGGGCCGAACCCTCGGCCGTACACCTTATCGGCCGCGTTCAACTTGGTTCCTTCGTTGACAAAGGGGTATCCCAAGGTATTGATTGCGCTGCGATTCACGGATGCCTTCCTTGACTGTGTGACGGATTGACTGGTGTACCCGTGGACCATTCGAGAATCCGCCGCACAACCGAGTAGGGATGCGGCCCCTTTGTATCGCCGATTCTGACCCGCGCCATGCGCCCGACGAAGATCGATGGAGAAAGACGATCCCTGCGAGCAGGCGGGGCTCCATTGGCCTTTACCCATGCCGGTAGATAGTGTGTGCGCCTGCCAGCCTTGGGCCTTTCCCCGGCCCCACCGTTGAACCACATTGGGATGGTTCCAAGCGAACGTTGCCCGCCCTCGGCCAGCGCGTCAAACAGCAGGATGCAGGTCCAACGATTGAAGCCTGGGTCCCAGTACCACTTTGCCCGTTTGCAGTAGGCCGGGTAATCTCCTGGTTCAAGACGAGGATAGTCCGCCCATTCGACTGCCGGCTCATTCTCACGCACTAGATGAAGAGCGGGCCGCTCCCTGCTTTCTGCGCCGTTGCGCTTCACCGCGCCCCGGCTCAAGACGCCTCCGAAGATGCCTCACGGCTCTGTGCCGCCAATTCGGGGTTGCACCCGGCAATGAAGGCTTGCAGATCACTTTCGCGGATCATTGTCCGGCTGCCGACCTTCGTCCGGCGCAACTTACCTTTCGACAACCAAGCGTGGACTGTCCATTTACTGATGCCGCCCAAACGCTCGGCGGCCTGCTCAACACTCATCAAGTTCTGCATGGGGATAGCCTCCTATCCAAGTTCCACGCAAAGTCTCTCATTGCAAGCAACGCAGGCCAAGTGTATTGTAATACCCGTATGGGTGAAATTTCGCGTACGTTACAGAAAGCCGTAAGTGACCAGCGATTGAGAAGGGAATCTTCCGCGCCTCATGCTCGGCAAATGGTCTTCGACCTGATAGAGCGGACACCTAAGAGCGCGGCGGCCCAACGAGTGGAGCGGATTCTCGAATTGCTAGTGGCCGCCGAGGGATGCCGCGTTTCGACACTTCGGGACGGGTGGAAAGGCGCCCTGCGTGACGAAGGCGCTGAGTTGATCGACGAGGCGGAGAGGCGCCACCAACCACTAAAGGGGTTTCACTGCGCTATGCCTCTGTATCGCTTCACAAATAACGCGCTAGAAGAGCGCAACCGACAGTACCGCACTTTGCTCCGCGAGTTGCAGATTCTGCTCATCCGCTATCAGTGGAGGCCAACGGTGGAGGATCGCCTCTACACTTCCCTCGGGAGCCGAATGCTCTGGAATCGCACAGACTCTGCGGAGATCAAGGAAAACATCGCAGTTCAATTCCTGCTTGAGCAGATTGATGGTCTCAAAGGGCCGGCGCGGATTCTACGTTTTCGGAGGTGCCGAGAATGTGCCCGATGGTTCTACGCCGTCAAGGACCACCAGAGTTTTTGCAACGAGGCCTGCCGAAAGCGGTTCGCCTCGCACGACCCTGAATTCAAGAAGAAGCGAGCGGAGTACATGAGAGACAATTACAGACCGCTCCAAAGGAAACTCGATGCGCAGAACCTGCCAGCGGCAGGGCGATTGGTAAAGGGGAAAAGCAAATGAGCATCTTCAAGCGTGGCAGCGTCTACTGGTATCACTTTCTGTTCAACGGGGAGCACATCCAACGCAGCACGAAACAGGGGAACCCCAGAACGGCCCGTCAGATCGAAGCGGCCTTCAAGACCGCCCTTTGCAAGGGCGAAGTGGGCATTACGGAGCGCAAGAAGGCTCCCGGCTTCAAGGCAGCTATGCGGGCGTTCCTGGCGTGGTCTCAGCAGCAGCATGAGCGGCATCCAGCTACGCACAGACGCTACCTGGTGAGCAGCGCGGCCCTGTTGCGACACTTCGGGGATCAACCAATCGACAAGATCACGCCGGAGACCGTGGAGCAATTCAAGGCAACCCGCTCCGTTGCCAAGGGGCAGCGGACCAACCGGCGCATCATGCCGGCGACCGTGAACCGGGAACTCGCCTGTCTCAAGGCACTCTTCAACCATGCAATCAAGTCAGATATTTCGGTGAGGAATCCTGTGAGCCGGGTTGGTTTCCTTGCAGAGCAGAATGAGCAAACGCGGGTTCTCAGCTTCGATGAACAGGCGCGGTATCTGGCCGCGGCAACCCCGATGCTCCGCGATGTGGCAACGCTCATGCTGGAAACCGGAATGCGGCCGGAAGAGGTCTACCGGATTCAACCGGAGAACGTGAATATGGCGGGCGGGTTCATCTTCAATCCCTTCGGCAAGACGAAGGCGGCGCGGCGGCGGGTTCCCTTGACCACGGCGGCCCGAAACGTCCTGGTGCGCCGCGTGGATGGGCTGGAGACACCCTTCCTCTTTCCGTGCGACACAGATCCGGCGCGGCCCGTTCCGAAGGTGAACAATGCCCATGACCGCGCGGTGAGGGATAGCAAGGTTGCCCCATTCCGGCTGTACGATCTTCGCCATACCTGGGCCACGCGGGCGGCGGAGTCTGGCATTGACCTTGTGACGCTGGCGGCGCTCCTGGGCCATTCCAAGATTCAGATGGTTCTTCGGTATGCCCATCCAACCCAAGAACATCAGGCGCGCTCTGTGGAGCGTTTGGAGCAGCATAACGCGGCTCGACAGATGGAAGCTCTCCTGGCACAGCAGGGAGCGGCGGCAGGGATGATTCAGTGAGAAAACGACAGCCACCCGCTACAATTCTCGCTACAGTGGCCTCGCAACCTCTGTTGCGAATGGGCTCTAAGTTATTGAAAGAGTTGGAGGCGCGGGTCGGGATCGAACCGACGCATAAAGGTTTTGCAGACCTCTCCCTTACCACTTGGGTACCGCGCCTTGGCAGGGCTGCCTCATTCAGTGCTTTATCGCTCCAAACCACCCTAGCCAACCCGGCGGGCGCCGGAGGGCGGAATGGAGCGGGAGACGAGATTTGAACTCGCGACCCTCGCCTTGGCAAGGCGATGCTCTACCACTGAGCTACTCCCGCTTGTTGCAGTACTGAGTATAC
>Ga0224555_1005284_pt1 | contig 10989 bp, 12 predicted proteins | sample 714S23034metaG_FD_180687 | JGI IMG/M metagenome (GOLD analysis project Ga0224555, IMG submission 180687) | Peat soil microbial communities from Stordalen Mire, Sweden - 717 S2 30-34 | ecosystem: Environmental > Terrestrial > Soil > Wetlands > Peat | place: Sweden: Norrbotten County, Stordalen...
CAGCGAGGCGAGCAAGTTGAAGTCGTTAATGACGGCGTGCGGCGGCGCGAACGTGCCGATGAAGTTTTTTTTGCCGAAGGCGTTAATGCCATTTTTGACGCCGACGCCTGAATCAGCCTGGCTCAAAGTTGTCGTCGGGATGCGGACATGGCGCACGCCGCGATGAGCGGTGGCGGCGGCGAAACCTGCGACATCGAGCAGCGCGCCGCCGCCGATGGCGATCAGATACGAGTGGCGGTCAATGTGGTGGCGGTCAATTTGCGAAAGAATTTCGGTGACGAGCGTGATGGAATTTTTCGATTGCTCGCCGCCGGCCACGAACAGCGGCGGGCGAACGAGTTGCAGCTTGCCGGCGTGCGCGGAAAAATAGTTTTCAATCTGCCGTTCCAGTCTAGGTTGCGATTGGGCGAGCGCGTCTTCGAGCACGACGAGGATCTTGCACGGCGCGGCGTCGGCAAGCGCGTCTTTCAAAACCGGATTGGCCGTGGCGAAAACGTCTTCAGTGAAAAAGACGCGCAGTTGCCAGCCAGCCTGGATGGAACGCTGAATCACAGACATAGATCAAGTCTGCGAGCTTGGACAAAGTTTTTCGAGTTTTATTTGCCGACCGTTTTGCTTTCGGGAATCCTCATGCAGTAGAACGAGCGATAGACAAAAACCAGCGCCACGAGGAAGAAAAATATGCCGATGCCCAGCTTCAAATTTTTGTCCGTCATGGTCACGGCGATTTCCGTGGCAAGCAAACCGAAGAGCGTCGTGAACTTGATGATGGGATTCATAGCGACTGACGACGTGTCCTTGAACGGATCGCCGACGGTGTCGCCGACGACAGTGGCGGCGTGGAGCGGCGTGCCTTTCTGTTTCAAATCCACCTCGACGATTTTCTTGGCGTTGTCCCACGCGCCGCCGGCGTTAGCCATGAAAATCGCCTGGAACAATCCGAAGAACGCGATGCCGATGAGGTAGCCGATGAAGAAATACGGATTGAAAAACGGCAGGCCGAGCGCGAAGGAAAAGACGACGATGAAGATGTTGACCATGCCTTTCTGCGCATAGACGGTGCAGATTTCGACGACTTTTTTGCTGTCTTCGAGGGACGCAGTGTGCTTGTCGAGGTTGAGGTTTTCCTTTATGAAAACGACTGCGCGATACGCGCCGGTGACTACGGCCTGCGTGCTTGCGCCGGTGAACCAGTAAATCACTGCGCCGCCCATGAGCAGGCCGAAGACTACCTGCGGCTGCACGAGGCTCAAATGTTCAACGACATTTCCAAAAACATTTTCGAGCAGCATGATGATGCCGAAAATCATCGTCGTCGCGCCGACCACCGCCGTGCCGATCAAAACCGGCTTTGCTGTCGCCTTGAAGGTATTGCCCGCGCCATCGCCTTTTTCAAGTTCTAGCTTGGCATCTGCGAAATTGGGTTTGAAGCCGAAATCTTTTTCTATTTCCGCGCCGACGTCCGGCTGCGACTCAATGCGGCTCAATTCATAAACGGACTGCGCGTTGTCGGTGACGGGGCCGAAGCTGTCCACGGCGATGATCACCGGCGCCATTGCCAGAAATCCGAACGCGACAAGGCCGAAGGCAAAAATCGGCGCGGCGAAATTGAACTGCGCCGGCATGAGCGCGAGCAAATCCGCATTCTGTGAAAATAAATAAGCTGTGAACATCAGCGCCAGAATCACCAAGCCCATCCAGAAGGCGGAGAAATTTCCGGCAACGAGGCCGGACAAAATGTTCAGCGACGCGCCGCCTTGGTCGGAAGCGGTGGTGACTTCGCGGACGTGGCGGGAATTGGTGCTGACGAAAATCTTCGTGAATTCCATGATGAGCGCGCCGGCCAGGATGCCGCATGAAATGATGGCGGCCAGCGTCCACCAGAGGTTCGGCAGCGCCTTGCCCGCTGCATCGGTGAAATCGCCGAGCAAAAATTTTGTGGCGACGAAAGTCACAACGATGGAAACGACCGAGGTGATCCAGACCAAATCCGTGAGCGGCGATTCCCAGTTGAAATCTTTTTTGCCGGCGTAGCGAACATTGCTGACGATTTTATTAAGGTAAAACGAGCCGAGCGACGCGAGCACCATCAGGCTTTGAATCGCAAAGAGCCAGATGATGAGCTTGCCGCCGAGAATCGGCGACGCGACGAGCGCGAGCGCGATAAACGCGATCAACGCCACGCTGGTGACGCCGTAGGTTTCAAAGCCGTCGGCGGTCGGCCCGACGGAGTCACCCGCGTTGTCGCCGGTGCAATCGGCAATGACGCCGGGATTTTTCGGATCGTCTTCCGGCAGGTTGAAGACGATTTTCATCAGGTCGCTGCCGATGTCGGCAATTTTCGTGAAGATGCCGCCGCCGATGCGCAGCGCGCTTGCGCCGAGCGATTCGCCGATGGCAAAACCGATGAAACACGCGCCGGCGAGTTCGCGCGGGACGAACAGCAGGATGCCGATCATGCAAAAGAGTTCGACGCAAACGAGCAGCAGACCGATGCTCATGCCAGCCTGCAGCGGAATGGAAAGCGTCTTGAGCGCGTCGCCTTTCAGCGCGGAGAACGCGGCGCGCGAATTGGCGGTGGTGTTGATGCGGATGCCGAACCATGCGACGCCGTAGCTGCCGAGAATTCCCAGAATCGAGCAGCCCAAAATGGCCGCCACGCTGCCGACGGCCTTGCCCTGCAATTCCCAGAAATAATAAATGATGCACAACGCGATGAGAATCCACAGCGCGGCGAGAAATTTTCCCTGCTGCCACAGATACGTCTTGCACGTTTCCCAGATGATGGCGGAGATGTCGCCCATGCTTTTATGGACGGGCAGCGCGCGGGTCTGCTTGTATTGCAACAGGCCGAACGCGGCTCCAATGGCGCATATCACCAGCCCCAGATACAAGACGCCGTGGCTGCTCACCATGCCCTGATAAAACGAAACGTCCTGCAACGACGGCAGCCGGATGTCCGCGTCGCCGGCAAAGGCGTTGGCCGCGAAAAATGCCGCCGCGAAAAAAATTACGACGCGAAAAAATGATTTGTTTCTTCCCATAAACGAACGCACAGCCTGCCGGAGACTTGTTTGAATTTCCAGCAATTTCTGATGAATAATGTGAACCGCGCCTTCCAAAGGCAAATGCATCTTGCTCCGAAATGAAAACAGCCGGAACGGTTTTTCATTCCGCCCAACCGAAAATCAATTTCACTTGTTCCGGCGCAGCCTGTTGCATCCAGCGGCGTTTCGATTTCCAACACCGGCAAACGGATTGCTTTCGACGCGGGTTTTGGTTGAGCGCGCGGGCAATTTCGGTTAAAAAGATTTGACCAAGTTCGCAGGAAATTATCACCGCGTTCAATTTGAAAAGATTTGCCAAATTATGACACCCCAGATCACCCGATTGGCGCGATTCTTCGTGGTGGGGGCGAGCGGCGTCGTGGTCAACGAGGGCGTTCTGATATTGTTGACGCGGCTGCTGGGCATTCACTACGCCATCGCCAGCCTGTTCGCCATCGAGCTTTCGATCTTGAACAACTTCGCGTTGAACAATGCCTGGACTTGGCATGACCGGCGGACGGGGACTTTGTGGCATCGGCTGTTGAAATATCATCTGGTGGCGGGCTTCACATCATTCTGCATCAACTGGAGCCTCCTCCTTTTCATGACGCGGTTTTTCGGCGTTGATTACCGAGTTTCAAATCTCATCGGCATCGCAGCGGCCACGGTTTTCAACTACGTCCTCAATCACAAATGGACTTTTCGAAAACATCCGGCCGGCGGGGATTCAATCTGGCATCTGCCCGACTGGGAAGAATTGAAGCAGCTTCTGGTTGTGCGCGGAATTTCTCCGCGATGGAATGCGACGGTGATCATCCTGCTGGCGCTGGCGCTGGGTTTGCGCGTGGCGGCCATGGCCGGGGTTCCGTTGACGCCGGAGGAGGCGTATTACTGGATGTATTCGCAGCATCCCAGTTTGAGTTATTTCGATCATCCGCCGATGGTGGCCTGGACGATATGGTTTGGCACGCAATTGTTCGGCAACACGGAATTCGGGGTGCGAATCGGCGTTGAACTGCTGATGCTGGGGTCCAGCGGTTTGATGTATGTGTTCGGCCGGATGTGGTTCGGGCGCGAGGCGGCTTTGATGGCGGCGTTGCTGCTCCAAATTTTGCCCGTGTATTTCGGCGCGGGATTGATCGCGACAATGGATCCGGCCCTGATGTTCTTCTGGCTGGTGTGCATGGTGGGAACGAGCGTGGCGCTGCTACAAAACCGGGCGTGGGGCTGGTATCTCGCCGGGTTCGGATTGGGCGCGGCGATGTTAAGCAAATACACGGGAATTTTTCTGGGGCTGGGCGCGCTGCTGGCAGTCGTCGGGCATCAACCCTGGCGGCGGCATTTGCGGAGCGTCCATCCGTATTTGGCATCGGTGATGGCTTTCGTGATGTTCGCGCCGGTGCTCGTCTGGAATGAACGGCACGATTGGGCGAGTTTCCGGTTCCAGTTCGTGAACCGGTTTACGAACGAGACGATCAGCGCGGCGAGCGTCGCGTCATTTGCCCTGTGGCAGATCGCGATTGCGACGCCGTTCGTGCTGGCCGGCGTCGTCTGGATTTATGCGAGGATGTTGCGCAACCGGCGGCGGTTTCTGACGGCGCGCTGGTGGCTGGCGTTGTGTTTCAGCCTGCCGCTGCTGCTGGTGATGAGCTACAAATCGTTGAAATACAACATCCACCTGAACTGGACGATGCCGGCATTTTTGAGCGTTTTTCCGGCGGTCGCGCAGGCAGGTTTGAATCTGTGCCGTCGCGCGGGGAAAGAATTCATTGGACGCGCCTGCCGCCGCGCCGCGCTCGGCACGATTGCGGTCTGTCTGATCCTGAATTTGCTCGCGCTGGCCTATGTGCTGGTCTTGCAACCGCGAACGGGACTGCTCGCGCCTGTGCGCCGGTGGGGCGAACTGGCGGCGGCGGTTGAAACGGTCGCCGACCGGCTGAAGGCGGAAACGGGGCGCGAACCGCTGGTCATCGGCGCGGACAAATACCGCCTGGCCAGCGTGCTGGCATTTTACCGTATGCCGCTGGTAAGCAAAGTGCGTGCGAGCGATTTTACCACCAGCGGTTGGATTTTGGGCGGAGAGGGACTTGGTTTTCCCTACTGGACGGAAAAAGACAAATGGATTGGTTGCGATTGCATCATCGTGGACGATTCAAATGACCTCGAACAATTCGCTCTGCGGTTCGAAAAATTTGAAATGGCGGAAGAGGTTCATCTGAACGGCAAAACGTATTACGTCGGCATCGGTCGCGGTCTGCGGGAGTAAATCAGGAGTTTATTCCGTCTCCCGCTTCAGCAGCACGCGCTCGATGCGGCGATCGGGCACGAGCCACAGGAGGGCGACGAAGATGAAAAGTCCGTTGGAAATCCACACGCTCGCGAACGCCAGCGGAATGGCGGCCAGATAGCACACGTGCGAAAGTTTTCCTTTCCAGTCTCTGCCAATTGCCGCCGCCAGCAGAGAGTCACGGCCTTGCGAGGCGATGATGGCGCGTTGCAAAATGTAATACGCGATGGCCGCCATCAGCAGCACGAAGCCATAAACAGCGGTGGGCTACCGGCGCGAGATGATTTTCGCCCATCCAGCCGGTCGTGAACGGAAAGAGCGACAGCCAGAACAAAAGATGCAGATTCGCCCACAAAATTCCGCCGGTAACTTTTTTGGCGGACTGGAACATATGATGATGGTTGTTCCAATAGATGCCGACGTAGATGAAACTCAAAACGTAGCTCAAGAAGACGGGGAGCAAATCCTTCAAGTCGGCAAGCTTGTCCGGATGCGGCACTTGTCCGGTCGGCTGCGGCACTTTCAAATCCAGCAGCATGATGGTGATGATGATGGCAATCACACCGTCGCTGAAGGCTTCGAGCCGGTTCTTTTCCATGCGGCGATTCTAACAAAGATGTTTCGGATGTCGCAATCGCGCGCTAGGCGGCGGGTGGCGCGGGAGCTTTTGCAGGCTGGAGCAAATGCGCGCCCTTGAGCAGGCGGCAGAAATCTTTTTTGCTGGTGACGTGCCTCGTGCCTTCCTTGTTGCCGAGGTTCGGCAACGATTTGTATTCCACTTCAAGCCGTTCGAGACGGACGATGCGGATGTATTCCTTGCCCTGTTTCCAGACCTGGCCTTGGCACAGCTTCATGGTGACAAATATACGAACCAGGGAAATTTTTGGAAGGAATCTGTTTCTCCTGATTTTCGCATCAGGAGAAACAGCAAGCAACGAGTGGTTACTTTTTCTTGGCGGCGGACTTGGCGGCCTCGGCGGCGCTTTTCCTGGCGTTGGCGCTGCTGGTTTTGGATTGTTTCTGACCGGACTTCTTCTGGTTGGCTTTCGGGGATTTGTCGCCCATAATTTTATTTTTTCCGCAGGTTGACTCGCCTGCGGAATTTTAGTTTCTCCGCAGGAAACCCGCATCTTGCGCGCCGGACGGGTCATTGTAAATGGCGGATACAAAATCATTTCGCGCGGGCGGCGCGTGATTGCGCCCAAAAGATAGTTGCCGATAGTTCTCGCTATTTTCGCAAAACGAGCGATACTGGACGTGTCTGTTAGATAGCTTGTTTCTTTCAAGGCATGGTAATCCTCAAGTGAACTTGTTTCAGTGATGATTTTAGACCCGGTTTTCGGGAACAGTCTGTGGAAAGCGCCGGTTTGTCGGACAGTAAAACATCACATGAGCAATAAATTATTCGTAGGAAATCTTTCCTTCAATGCCACCGAAAACACCCTGAACGACGCGTTCGCCGCATTCGGCACGGTCACCGAAACCAACCTGATGATGGACCGGGAAACCGGCCGTCCGCGCGGGTTCGGCTTCATCACCATGAGTTCCGCCGAGGAGGCCCAGAAGGCCATCGCCGGCATGAACGGCAAGGAAATGGACGGACGCGCCCTCACGGTCAACGTCGCCAAACCGCGCGAAGAGCGCACGGGCGGCGGTGGCGGCGGTGGAGGTCGTCGTGAATACGGCGGCAGCGGCGGCGGTCGCCGTTATTGAGCGCAATTAAGTTTTCTCAGCGGGGCTTGGATAAAACCGGGCCCCGCTTTTTATTTTCAGATCAGGTTTTCGACACGAACGGATTCCCCTTGATGTAAAAACGCAAATGCCGCCGCGCCCAATGCCTCGCGTAATCCACGCCAATGCGCGGACGCTTGACGATTGAAAATGTCTTTTGGTAGGGCGGTGCTGCCGCGCCGCCCTGATTTGGGCGACGGAGCACCGTCGCCCTACCGGAATCTTCCGCAATATAAAAATTGTCGCTCAACAAATCGTGGCCGTTGAGTTTCCTGTCAATTTTCATCGCGCGGCACAGCAGTCCCGGCCCGCAAGTTTTGTCTTTGATCTTTTTCAACGGCTCAATCGCGCGCAACAAAACCGCCGAAGCGTGGCCTTCGCGCTCCGTCACGACGTTCATGCAGAAATACATTCCGTAAATGAAATAAACGTAGGCATGGCCGGGCGGACCGAACATGACCTGATTGCGCGGCGTCATTCCGCGCGCCGAGTGCGCCGCCAAATCATGCGGGCCAAGATATGCCTCGGTCTCGACAATCTTCCCGACGCGCTCGACGCCATGCGATTTGTGGACCAGAAATTTTCCGAGCAATTCCTTTGCGACGGCAGTCGTGTCACGGTCGTAAAATGCACGAGGCAGTTTTTTCACGCGCCAAATTTAACAACTTTCCGAAAAAGAAAAACTCCGCCGTCAAAATTTCATTCAACGGCGGAGCCGGTGACGTAGTTGACGTGGTTTAGTTGAGATCGAACAACAGCACTTGCGATGGTTTGCTTGCGGAAATGTTTAGCACATTTTCCTCGCTCACGCCCACGGCATCACCGCCTGACAATTTCGTGCCGTTGACGGAAACTTCGCCTTCCGCGACGTGAACCCACGCGTGACGGCCTTTGGCGAGCGGCTGCGAAACTTTCTGTCCGGCGTCCAGCTTTGCAAACGACAAGTCCGCGTCCTGATGAATCGCTATGGAAGCATCACGTCCGCTCTTGCTCGCGACGAGATTTAATTTCCCCGTCGGCGCGCTGGCGAAATTCTTTTCTGCGTAGCGCGGTTTCACGCCTTTCACGTCCGGCTGAATCCAGATTTGCAGCAGGCGGAGCGGCTCCGTTTTGGACGGATTGAACTCGCTGTGCTGCACGCCGGTGCCGGCGGCCATGTATTGAAATTCGCCCGCGCGGATGATGCGGCCGTTGCCCATCGAATCCTTGTGCTCAATTGCACCGCTCAAGACGTAGCTGATGATCTCCATGTCGCGATGCGGGTGCGTGCCGAAGCCCATGCCCGGCATCACGAGGTCGTCGTTGATGACGCGCAGGCTGCGGTAGCCCATCCAATGCGGATCGTAATAATCCGCGAAGCTGAAGGTGTGGTAGCTGTCCAGCCAGCCGTGTTCGGCGTGGCCCCGTTCGTTTGATCGTCTAATAATTTTCATACGCCACACTATGCGCGCGGCTGGCGATTTGTGTAAATACCATGTTTCTTGCCTGACAATGCTTTTTAGGCATAATTGAAAACCGCAAATGGAATTGCGCCATCTCCGTTATTTCGTTGCCGTCGCCGAGGAGGAAAATGTCTCGCGCGCGGCGCTGAAATTGCGCGTCTCGCAGCCGGGCGTCAGCCGCCAAATCCAAGACCTCGAAGACGAAATCGGATTTCAACTGTTTGAGCGCAGTGCGAAATCGCTCAAGCTGACTGATGCGGGAAAAACTTTTTTGACAGAAGCAAAGTCCGTTTTGCAACACGCCGACGACGCGGTGAAAAAAGCCCGTGCCATCTCCGGCGGAACAAACGGCGAAATCAATGTCGGTTACGCGCCGTCGCTGACGGTGCAGATTTTGCCGCAGGCGTTGCGGACATTTCAGGAAAAATTTCCGGGCGTGCGTGTCGCGTTGCACGATTTGTCCACGGAAGAAATGCTCGCGCAGCTTGACGAAAAGAAATTACAGGTCGCGCTCACCGTCCGGCCGCCGGGGAAATCTTTGCGCGGGCTGAATTTCGAGGAACTGGCGCGCTACGAAATGTGCGTGGCCGTCGCGCCGAAAAATCCGCTGGCGAAATTAAAGTTTGTTTCGCTGGAACAAATTTCTCGCGAACCGCTCATCGCCTACAGCCGGAAGGATTATCCCGAATACCACGCGATGCTGGAAAAACTGTTCACACCGGTTGGCCGCAAACCAAAAATTGTCGGCGAACACGACGGCGTGACCAGCATCGTCGCGGCGGTCGAATCCGGTCATGGCTTTGCGCTTGTTCCAAACTGCATCGCTTGCATGGCCGGGCCGCGATTGAAATTGATTCCGCTGAAACCCGCCTTGCCTGCCATTCCAGTCGTCGCGATCTGGCGCAAGGAATCTGAAACGGAACAGGTGAAACAATTCATCGAGGCGGCAGGCGCGTTGAGAAAGTAAAACAGAGGTTCGGATCTGTCGTCGAAATTCCTTGCCATTTCCACGAAAGCTGTCATTGTTATCTTGTCTGTTAGATAGCACAGCGCTCCAAACATGGTGAATCTTCAAGTGAACTTGGTTCAGTGATGATTTGAAACCCGATAGTCGGGAACAGTCTGGTCAAAGCAAAGTTCGGTCTAGGACAGCAAACATCACATGAGTAATAAATTGTTCGTCGGGAATCTTTCCTTCGACACCACTGAAAACGACCTGCAGGACGCATTCGCCGCGCACGGCACGGTCACGGAAACCAACCTGATGATGGACCGCATGAGCGGCCGTCCGCGCGGTTTTGGTTTCGTCACCATGAGCACGCCCGAAGAGGCGCAGAAAGCCATCGAAGCGCTGAACGGCGCCCAGCTTGGCGGTCGCACACTCACGGTCAACGTCGCGCGTCCGCGCGAAGATCGTCCGCCCGGTGGCGGCGGCGGTCGCGGCCCGCGCCGTGAATTCGGCGGCGGCGGCGCTGGTCGTCGTGAACGCTACTAATTCAGATTAGCATTTCACAGCGGGATTTGGGTAAAACCAAGTCCCGCTTTTTTATTTGTCTGGGAAAATTGGCCGCGTCGCTGGGAAGGAAAATTTGTGGCGGGCTTGAACCGGAGACTTTTACGGTTTGGCGAAACGGGTTTCCGGTTTGACGCGCGGCTGCACGTCGGGAACCGCCGCGCCGCGCGCCTGCGGGAATTTGATTTTCGAGCGGAGCAGCAGCGTGCCTAGGCACAGGTCGGCGAACGGCAGCACGACGTTGTAATTTTTGTGCATATAACGGTGGTGAAGCAGGTGATGGCCGTTGAGCCGGTAGAAAATCCATGAGCGTTCCACGCGGCGGGCTTTCGGCAGGTGCATGCACCAGTGCATATATTCATACGCGCCGTAGTAACTGGCAAAGGCAACGAACGAGCCGGTCAGCAACCACCAGCGGCCAACGATCCACGCCAGCGCGAGCACGGGCAACATTCCCAAAAAGATGAGCAGCGGGCCGTTCCACCACGCCATCGGGATGAGTTTTTTATCCGGCTCATGGACGACGTGGTAGGTGTGGTCGGATTTGAAGATGTGGTGATGCACCAGCGCGTGGGCTCGAAAGGCGTAATCAAAACCGCCGAATGGCCGGTGCATGAAATAACGGTGCAGCGTCCATTCAAAAAATGACGCGAACACGACACCTCCGCTGAAACCGACCGCCGACCAGAATATAAACGTCTCGATGGTGAACATAATCAAAGATGCAAACGGATTTGATGCTGATTATGCCATGATTCTTTTGCAAAAGGCAACCGAATTTTTCAGCGGGATAAGGTGTCTTGCGGATGAAATTGCATTTTTTCCGCAGATGAAGCGGATTCACACGGGTTTATTTTCCATCTGCGGATTATTTATGGGGCCGTCCTCGATAACACTTTTTTGCACAGGGTCATTCCTTGTGTCTCATCAGGTTCACACCCGTTCAGCCAGGAAAGGCCCTTCTTAATA
>Ga0224555_1005285_pt1 | contig 10981 bp, 6 predicted proteins | sample 714S23034metaG_FD_180687 | JGI IMG/M metagenome (GOLD analysis project Ga0224555, IMG submission 180687) | Peat soil microbial communities from Stordalen Mire, Sweden - 717 S2 30-34 | ecosystem: Environmental > Terrestrial > Soil > Wetlands > Peat | place: Sweden: Norrbotten County, Stordalen...
AGGCGGATTTGCTCCAGGTTGTCCTTGGCCTCGTCCACATCTGACTCGGCTACGCTGGTGCGCAGGTCGCGCTTTCCCCGGCCCGGAAAAGTCTGGCTGATGCTGAACATGTTCTGGGCCTGGTTGTAATTCCACGGCTGACTAAGCGGGACTCCCCAACCGCGGTACATGGCCATGGGATCGTCGAGCGCTCCGGCGATGGGCACGTGCGCTTCAGCGATGGAGACTCGCCGCGCCGCAACCGCAATCTCAGGGTTTGCGGCCAGCGCCAGCCTTTCGGCTTCTTCCAGCGTCATGGCCGGTCCGGAAGTTTCTTCTCCGTGGTGCTCCGCGCCATGCTCATCGATCAATGCGAAAAGATCCGCCAGGCCGTCGCTCGGCATAAGCGTTTGCGCGCGGGCAGTAGCAGCGGACGCAGCGGCCGCCAAAACAACAAATGCAGCAAAAAGACTTTTCATTGCTCCCTCCAAAGGAGACTCGGTGCTTGAGCCTGACTGTGCGTTCGCAAGCCGCATGGGCGCACAAAGACGCACGAAGGCCAGGATTCAACCTGCGAAGGAGGAAGTTTTAGATTCGGAGTGCGAATGCGCCGCCCGGCGGGAACTTCAGCGGCGGCGATTCCAGTGCATTGATGTACGCAGTATTCGGAGCTGCACGCAATTCCCGCTGAGCCTCATGCGCGACAAAGGCCAGCTTCTGCGAATGTCCAACAGAGAACGGCGGGACCGAAGGAACAGCGGGATTCTCCCCTTGGGCTTGGCAGCATGAACTGTCTGCACCCACCGTGGGCGAGTCACAGGTGTCGGCCATGGCGCGACAGCAATCGGGCTGGCTCGCGTGCCGCGTGCCCAGCAGACAGGCCGACACCGGCGCCAATACAGGTAGAGTGGCCCAGAAGGCCACAACCGCCAGCATCAACAACGCGCCTTTTCTGCCCCAAGTCATGGTGTACAAATCCCGAGTCTTAACTGTAAGCATCCGCCATCGAGCATTGCTCAGCGGTGATTTAGATCACATCCGTGACAGCCGTATACCGCAACTGCTTAGAGTAAACCTATCAGATTCTCTTGAATTCTGTATCGTGTTTGCACCCAGAGGCCATCTGTGTCGAATGAACTGACGACATTGGAAAGCAGAATTCCCGCTACTTGATGCGGAGTACTAAACCTGCGCTCAAGCGAAGATTATTCTGGGCTCCGTTGACTCCGTTTGGCAACCGGGTGAGAAGGTAGTCCGCCTCAATGGGGCGGATGGCAACGTGCCGGGCGATCCGAACGTCGAATCCACCGCCTGCGATCATGCCGAAATCAGTTGCCGCGCCTGTGGGGCCTGCGGTGACTGGAAAGTAAGAGTTGAAACCGTGCGCCGCGCCGAAAAGGCCTTGTGCGAACGGCGCAAACCTGCGGTGGAATGAAAATGAAAAGCGGGGTCCCGCAGTGAACGAAATCAGCGATAGCTCACGCCCGCCATTGTTCACGCTGCCAGTGTTTTCTCCGCTGAAGTCTGCGACTGCGCTAAACCCGCGATAGAGGTGCAACGCACCCTCAACATTGCCGCCATTCATGTTGAAGCAGCCGCACTGGCCGGGGTTGGCGTTGCTGCGCATATAGCTGTAGGCGAAAGCTAACTCGAGCGGCGCCACGTCGGATTGTGTTCTGCCGGCAAGGGAAGGATTCGGGGTTCCCGCGGGGGTACTCCCGCTTTGCGCAATCGTAGCGCAGGGTATGATCGCACAGCACAGAAGAAGGATCCGAATGGTTCGCATAGCGCATCTCCTACTGCTGCGTGATCGTGAGACCGATATTCAATGTTTGCGCGCTTCCCGAGCTAGGCGTCACAACCACTGTCACTGTGGAGCTGCCAACCGGGGTGACATAGGTGCCAAAGCCGCCGCTGGAGATGCAACCGGCGAGACCGGCCATTGCGCCGACGAGCAGCACAAACAGGCACAGCCCGAAATTTCTCGGATTCTTTGTGAACAACTTTCGTTTACGCCGAAGGGCAATCAATCCCAGCAGGCTGCCCGGGCACGAGAACGCAATTGCCGCCAGGATCGCGCCTGGCCGCAGCGGTGTCGGGGCCGACTCCGGCTGGACCGTCGCCATGGCGCCCACATCCGTCTGAATTGTGAGCAGCACCATCACCTGCTGCCCGTTGAATGTCAAGGGAGAGGTAATGGGCGTGCCGCTGGGGAGCAGCGTGAAGGAGCAGAGTGTGTTAGCGGGCAGGCCGGTGCAGCTCAACGTCACCGGGCCGGGGTAGCCGCCTACGGGCGTGAATGTAATCGTGGTGTGACCCGACTGCCCTTGAACGATCGTCAAAGTGGGCGGGCTCGCGCTGATCCCGAGCGAGGGGGAAGCCACTGTGAGAGAGTAGATCACGGAGTTCGTGTTGCTGGCCGAATCGGTGACCGTCACTGTGACGGAGTAAGCTCCGACCGTGTTGGCGGCGGGTGTGCCGGAAAGTTCGCCTGCGCCTGACACGGTCGACATGGTCAGCCCCGAAGGCTGCCCTGCGACGGTCCACGAGTAACCGCCGCTCCCTCCGCTGGCGTTGAACGTGATGGGGAGGTTCGACGTCGAGTCGACATAAAGAGTGGGCAAGGAACTGGGGCTGGTGATGGTCAGGGCCGCACCAACGGTGAGGGAGTAGGTCTTGGAAGCCTTGATTCCGTTATTGTCCTCGACCGTCACTGTGACAGAGTAGGGTGATCCAGCATCGGCGGTAGGTTTGCCGGAGATGACGCCTGTGGAGGCATTGATGCCCAGCCCCGCAGGCAGCCCCGTGACAGTCCAGGTGTAAGGCTGAGTGCCGCCGCTCGCGGTGATGGTTGTGCTGGCGTTGTTGGGGTACGGCTCATTGAGATAACCCCCAGGCAAGGAAGCGGGGCCGGTGATGGCCAGGGGAGAGCTGACAGTGACCAATACCTTGTCCGTGACCGTGATCGGCTCAGAGTCGACGACATCGGAGAAAGTTTCGGTATCGGTCACCGTGATGGTCTCGTTATCGGTGACCACCGCGGGATACGCCGAGGCAGCCAGAATGGTGAGCGAATAGCCCGGCACGGTGATCGAATCGCCGTCGGCATCCGTCGCGGTAACAGAAAACGTGTAGGTGTTTCCAACCGATGAAGCCACTGGCGTACCGCTGAGAAGTCCATTCACGAAGGTAATTCCCGCTGGCAGCGTTCCTGTTTCAGTTAGCGCCAGCGCGCCGATTCCGCCGGTCGCGGCGAACTGCGCCGAATAGGCGTACGTCGCATAGCCGTTTCCTGAGCTCGCGTTGAAGGATGCCGCATTGGGCGTGATCGCAATGGCGTTGTAGGCTCTGACGCTATCGATATCCGTAACCGTGATCGCCTCGGAGTCGACGACATCAGGGAACGTTTCTGTGTCGGTCACTGTGATGGTCTCGTTATCCATGACCTGGGCGGGCGTTGAGGTTGCTGCGTTGACGGTGAGCGTATAGTTCGCCTCCGTGTAGTATCCCAGTGAATCGGCGATCTTAATCGTCAGGGGCGCAGCGGTCTCGGTGGCGTTGGGTGTGCCTGAAATGAGACCTCCTGTCGACAGCGTGAGGCTCACAGCAGAGAGTGCCGTTCCCGAAATTACGGAAAACGAAAACGGGCCGCCGGCGCCGCCGCCGCCGGTCAGCTGCTGCGAATACGGTGTTCCCATTGTGCCGGCGGGCAGCGAGGTGGGCAAAACCGTGATGTCGGGATAAATCGTAAGCGTATAGTTTTGCGATTTGCTGTCGCCCAGCGGATCGGTGACCTGGACCGTGAAGGGGTAGGATCCGGGTGCGTTGGGATAGCCTGATAGATCGCCTGCAGGCGAAAACGAGAGGCCCAGGTTGGTGAGCGCAGCCGCGCCGGAGGTGATGCTCCAAACGTATCCGGCTTCGCAGCCGCCGGTTCCGGTAAAGTTCTGAAAATAGCTCTCTCCTGGAAAGCCCGCAAGGAGCGTGGCGGGTGAAATCTGAATGGCGGACGGTGGGCCCCAGCAGATCGCAGGCGGCGGATATACCCAAAGGTCGTTGAGTGCGCCCACAGCGCTGCCGGCAGCGCGGCCATCGCCCCCGAAGAGCCAGAGATTGCCGTCTATGTCGGTCCAGCTCGTAGCTTGATTGCGGCCTCCGGGGATGCTTGTGTTAGCAGCCGATTGCAACGTCCCGTACACTCCGGACAAGAAGGGGGTGCCGCTGCCGCCCATCCACACCCATTGGTCCGTGGGGGGATTGAACGCCCAAAGATCGTTGAGCATGCCAGCGCTGGTGGCGCCGTTGCCTTGGCCCCCGGAGAGCCAGAGATTGCCGCTGCTGTCGATCCAGCTTGCCGCCTCGTAGCGGCCTCCGGGGACATTTGTTGTGCCGTTGGGCGTTCCCATCGTCCCGTACATTCCGGGCTGGCCGCCATTGCTGATCACGGCGCTCCCGCTTATCCATGCCCAAATGCTTGTGGAAGGATTGAACTCCCAAAGGTCGTTGAGATTGCCACCATTGCCGGCGCCGTCGAACCCTTCGCCTCCAAAGAGCCAGAAATTGCCGCTGCTGTCGGTCCAGCTCGCAGCCCCGGACCGGCTTCCGGGATATTGACCCGGCTCCACGAACACTCCAGGGTTGCCGGAATACTGAGGCACCGTGCTGCTTCCGCCCATCCATGCCCATTCGCCATTCGTACCAGTGGCAGAATTGGGAAGGTTAGGATTGAACTCCCACAGGTCGTTGAGCTCGCCAAAATTCGGGTTGGGCTGGGTGCCGTCGTAGCCATCGCCCCCGAAGAGCCAGAGATTGCCGCTGCTGTCGGTCCAGGTCGAAGCGTTCTGCCGGCCTCCGGGAAAGTTTGAGGGACCGTACACACCAATGGTCCCGTACGATCCGGGTGGTCCGCTAAAGCTGGGTGTCGTGTTGCTTCCGCTCATCCACGCCCATTCGCCATAAGTTCTGGTGACCGTGTTGTAAATGGAGGGACTGAACTTCCAAAGGTCGTTGAGACGGCCAAAATTGTAGGCGCCGCCGCAAGCGCCGGCGGGGGCGCCGGAAGCGGCGCCCAGGCCCCCAAACATCCAGAAATTGCCGTTTTTGTCGGTCCAGCTTGCAGCGCTCTGGCGGCCTCCCGGAAGGTTTCCGGGAGCAAAGCTGCCCAGCGTCCCGTACGTAGGGGACTCGGCACAGGAATCGCCACCCAACGTGGTGACTCCGCCCATCCACGTCCATTCGTTGTTTGAAGGATTGAATTCCCACAAGTCGTTGAGGTAGCCAAATGTCGCGGTCGCGTTTCCGGCGAAGCCATAACCCCCGAAGAGCCAGAGATTGCCGTTGCTATCGATCCAGTTCGGAGCACCCCAGCGGCCTCCGGGAAAATTAACTGTACCGTTGGGCGTTCCCAACGTGCCGTACACTCCTGGCACTCCCTGGTTGCTGCTGCCGAGCGTGTCGCTCCCGCTCATCCAGGTCCAGTCGCCTGCTTTACCAGCACTCGATGGTGTGATCTGGCCTGCAAGCGGGACTGCGCCGACCAGTGCGGCCAGCAGCAGCGCACCGCAGGCAATGGCTCCTGCTCGGTTCCGGTAAGCGCCGGTCTGCTTTTCGCCGCTCATGTTCAGCCTCCCGCGTTTTCGCGCTCGCTCCAGCCCTGGTTCCCAGGCGATGCTGCTGGAGGTTTATTGGAAGCTGATGACTACCGTTACCGCGACCGTCTGCCCGGCGGTCACCGGCACAGGGGTGAAGCTACCGGTCAGGGTAACCCCCCCTATGCCAACATTGCCGCTGTCGAGACAGGCAGTGGTCGTGCTCGGGGCTGTGCAGGGATAATTATCTGTTTCTACTAAAGTTATTGTGGAGGGGTAGCCCTGCGGCACCGAAGCTGAACCCGTTAGCGTAACCGCGTTAGTGTTCCCCGCGAGTCCACCACCGGCAGTAGCATTAGGGCCGCTAATGGATAGGGAAGTTGAACAGGTGTAGGTGCTGCCACCTGGTGACGACGCGCAATTGGTACTATCTAAGGCAGCCATTGAGGAGTTGGGTTCATCGATTACAATAAAATTCTTGCCGGATGCACCTTTCAGTGAAATCCCCCAACTGCCTACAGTCACTGTGCGGCTAAGGACGGCTGCAATAAAAGCTGCCCCGTCGTAATTTCCTCCAATCAGGTTATTCTCAAACTCGCGATGTGTAGCCAGCGTTCCGTCGGGGTTCCTTACTTCGATGGTCCAGTGGCCGTGCACCTTGATGCCTTCGTGAGTTCCCTTGGGCTGCCGTTCGCTCGGAGCTGCCGGTTGCGCAACCTGCCCAGCCGGCGCAGCCTTTGTTGGCGTTGCAGCGGGAACCGCGGGCGAGGTTGTGCTTGACTGAGCGCGACCCGCAATGGAGCTGACAAGCACCATGGCGAGGAGGGTGGCAAGCACCAAGCCCGGCGCGGCGATTCGTGCGATGACCTCGTGTTTTCCGTTTGTCTTCATTTTGTCTCTCCTCTCCGGTGTCCTTTCTCTGAAACTCTGAAACTGCCGCTTGGTCCAGCCGGCAATTCCCTTCTGCAGCCCTTGCAGTTCGCCAACGCTGCCGTCCCTACGGCTGCTCCGCGCTCGCGGTAAGCGAAGAAAGACATGCTACTGATCGCCAAAGTTGATTCGCGAATGAAAGAAGCCGGGGGGAGATGTCTTCGTGTAACCCAGGTGCAACTGCAGGAAGCCCTGGTTATCTGCTAAAGCGAAATCGATACGAAAATCGGACCAGGGAAGCGAAAGAATTTCTTTGATAGCCCGCAGCCGGGGACGGGAAACTCAGCACGATTACTGGCGATTGATCTTTAGTTTCAATAGGTTGACATTGACTCCGCGTGCGCCTATCTTTGTTTTCAAACGTTCTGCGTCGGGTCTCAAGTCGGAGGGCAAGTTGCCCCAACTGCCGTCCAACACTTTCAATGAGCTACTGGCGACTTGGCAGGCCGGTGACGACGAGGCCTTGCGCGCCGTGTTCCCGCGCGTCTACAACGAGCTGCGGCGAGTCGCGCATCGTTACCTGCGAAAAGAGCGTCCCGACCATACCCTGCAAAGTGCCGCCCTCGTCCACGAGGCCTATCTGCGGCTCGAAAAACAACGCACAGGCCCGTTCGAAAATCGCGAGCATTTCATCGCCATCTGTGCGCAACTGATGCGGCAAATTCTGGTGGAGCACGCCCGCGGCCGAAGAGCCGCAAAGCGGGATGGAGGCTACCGGCTGTCTCTGAATGACGGCCTGGCGGGCAAGTCGCCGACCGTGGACATGATCGCTCTGGACGACGCGTTGAACGAATTAGCCAGGCTCGATCGACAGCAAAGCCGCATCGTAGAGATGAGATTTTTTGGCGGCCTCTCCATCGATGAAACCGCGTGCGCGCTGAATCTCTCGCCCACTACAGTCAAACGGCATTGGGCCACGGCCCGGCTTTGGCTGCATCGCCAGATGAACAACACAGCCGACCTATGACACCCGAGCGCTGGGAACAGATTCGCGATGTGCTCGAGAAGGCGCTGGAATTGGCCCCAGAGCAGCGCTCTGCCTTTCTCGACGGGGCTTGCTCCTCCGATCCATCGTTGCGCAAAGAAGTTGAAGTCCTGCTCGCGCAGAGCGCCAACCTGCCCTCCGGCTTCCTGCAATCCTCCGCGATGGCCGAATTCATCAGCGCGGAGATCGACGGCATCAGCTCTGCCGCTGCTCTGGAAGAAGGACAAGAATTTGCGCAGCGCTTTCATCTGATTCGCAAGCTGGGCGAAGGCGGCATGGGACAGGTCTGGCTGGCTGAACAGACATTTCCCGTGCGCCGGCAAGTGGCCCTAAAAATGATCAAGGCCGGCATGTACGACGAGGCTGTTGTCGAACGCTTCCAATCGGAGCGGCAATCGCTGGCCATCATGGAACATCCGGCGATCGCCAAGGTGTTTGACGCGGGGACAACGCCTCAGGGTCAGCCGTATTTCGTGATGGAATACGTGCCCGGTTTGCCGATTACCGAGTATTGCGATCGAAAGAAACTCACCATCCGCGATCGACTCGAGCTTTTTATTGAAACCTGCGAAGGCGTGCAGCACGCGCACCAGAAAGCCATCATCCATCGCGATCTGAAGCCGGCAAACATTCTCGTGGTTGAAGTGGATGGCAAGCCGGTGCCGCGCATTATCGACTTCGGGCTGGCCAAGGCGGTCACGCATCCCATCGCCGGCGACGCCCGCAAAACACAATTCGGAAACCTTGTGGGAACGCCGGGATACATGAGTCCGGAACAGGCTGACGTAAATGTGCAGGATATCGACACGCGCAGCGATGTGTACTCGCTCGGAGTTGTTCTCTATGTGTTGCTTTCCGGGCGAGAGCCGTTTGAAAGCAAACAGGGTCAGAAGCAACAGCTCGACGAGTTGCTGCGTAAATTGCGCGAGGATGAACCACCGAGGCCAAGCACGAGAGTCAATGGCGATCGTCATTCCCCAAACGCGATAGCGGAAGCGCGCGGCACGGAGCCCGGACAACTGACCCGCATGCTGCGTGGAGACCTTGACTGGATCACCATGAAGGCTCTAGAGAAGGATCGCTCTCGCCGCTATGGCGCGCCCTCCGATCTGGCCGCAGACATTCATCGCTACCTGAACCACGAACCTGTCCTGGCGCGTCCGGCAAGTGCGGCTTACTGGAGCGGCAAATTCGTGAAGCGCCACAAATTCGCGCTTGCGGTAGCGTCGGTCTTCGCACTCACGATGCTTGCCGGCGCGGTGGCCATCGTAAGAGAAGCGCAGATCGCTCGCATGCAGGAGGCTCGCGCGGAAAGGCGCTTCAACGACGTACGCAGCCTTTCCAACTCACTCCTGTTCGACGTCTACGACAGTATCCAAGATCTGCCCGGCTCAACGCCGGCGCGCAGAATCGTCGCAGACAGAGCATTGCACTATCTTGATACCCTTTCCCAGGAGTCAGCGGGCTCGCCCGATCTTGAGCGCGAGCTGGCCACGGCCTATGAGCGCGTCGGCGACGTACAGGGAAATCCTTTTTTCGCCAACCTGGGCGATACTGCCGGTGCCATCCAAAGCTATCGCAAGGCCCTCCGCATTCGCCTTGACCTGGCCGGCGACCATCCCAGCACCTTCTCCGATCAGGCGGCTCTGGTGGCCATCTACATGGACCTCGGTCCTGCTCTCGAAAACAACCTCGACTTTGCCGCAGCCATGGACGCTTACCGCAAGGCCTACGCCATCGCAACAGCCTGGGCCGTTGATCGCAAAGACGATCCGCAGGCACAGGAGACGCTGGCCGGGGTCTGCTTCTCCCTTGCCATCCTGCTCGCCGACCAGGGCGACGTGGCCGGCTCGCTCAATTACTATCGAAAATCCGCAGCGATCCGCGAAGCCATTCGAGGAGGATCGAAGGCTTTTAGAAATCAGGTGCAAACCCGGCTCGCGGGCGTCTACGGATACATGGCCGGCGATCTCTTCCTTCAAGGCGATCTCGCCTCCGCTATCGCTCTGCAAAGCAAGACGCACGCCATCCTCGCCGCACAGGTCGCGGCCGATCCCCAAAACAGTCAGCTTCGCGAGTTCCTTTTGCAGAGCGAATACTGGACCGCAAATTATTCCGAGCAGAAGGGCGACTATCGGCAGGCGATCTCCAACTACCGGGAGGCGTTCGCGGGTTACCAGAAGCTCAGCACAGCCGATCCACGCGATGCTCTGGCCATGCGCTACCTGGGTCTCTGCGAAATGGGCATGGAGAACTCGCTCTCCTCATTGGGAAACATGGCCCAGGGCATCCAGCATGGGCGCCGGGCCGTGCAAATCTTCACCGCCCTGGCTTCTGCCGGCCGTGGAAGTCCCTCCATCAGCGTTCTCGCTCTTGCCCACTCCCAGTCGGCGCTCGCCAATGACTTCAAGCGTCTGGCTGCGCGGCCCGCTGCCCCTGAATCCGAAGCCATTGCCAACTGGCGCACAGCCCGTTACTGGTTTCAGCAGAGCCTCAATCAGCTGCAGACGCTCAAACAACAGAATCTGCTCGCGCCGTACGATCTCTCAGAACCCGATCGAGTCGCCCGCGAAGTTGCAAATTGCGATGCCAATCTTAAAAGACTTGCGCGCAAGTGATGCCATGGCCCGAGTTCCACGGTGAGAACATGGGCGATACGCCGCGCTCCTGACCTACCCCTCAGTCCCTTAGTCCCTGGTCCCTCGCTCCCTGTATTTGCCATTTCACCCCGAATGGCGCTAAGGTTTGCCTAGTAAGGTCAGTCTCGTACGGTTTGTCTCGTAGCGTTCCATCCCATGGGAGGTTCCCATGAAGCGGCGTCTTTTCCCCCAACGGATCGGCTCGACTGCTGAATCGACCGCGAAAAATAACGCAAGCGGAGTCCTTGCGCGCATCGCCGGCGTGTATGCGCTGGCCGCGCTTCTTGGCGCCGTCACTGGCGCGTCCCAGGTCATCACCGTCAATACCAGCGGCAAAGGAAATGTCGCTACCACCGGTCCGGTGGATCGGCGGTACGCGCAGATCGAACCCACTCACGTTGCATTGGACAAAACTGAGCTGGATCCCAAGACGCGCCTCGAGCTTCTTCGGGCTCTCGAATCGGAGCAGGGCTTTGCCATGCGCCCGTTTCCTCGTGGCCACAAGGGGCTAACACTGGCGGCCAACGGCAAGCTGGAGCCTGCCGGCGAGAGCTATCTGAACACGGTCATCAGCGAAGGACTCTCCGCCAAGCCGGGCGCCCGCGTGGTCATCACGGACATCAAGATCGACCGCTCCAAAATCGTCTTCGATCTCGACGGCGGACCCGATGCGAAGCATCGTTTCCTGCGCCACATTCAGATCAGCGCGGGTCCCGAGATGGGTGATCCGGACATCGACCCCACAATCGCCAACTCCGCTGGAGATCCGGTCGGCTCGCGCCTCACGCTTACCTTCGCCGATCACGTTCCCGAACTCACGCCTGTTCAGGTCAAGGCCCTGCTCGCTCCGCTCATCTCCT
>Ga0224555_1005288_pt1 | contig 10976 bp, 12 predicted proteins | sample 714S23034metaG_FD_180687 | JGI IMG/M metagenome (GOLD analysis project Ga0224555, IMG submission 180687) | Peat soil microbial communities from Stordalen Mire, Sweden - 717 S2 30-34 | ecosystem: Environmental > Terrestrial > Soil > Wetlands > Peat | place: Sweden: Norrbotten County, Stordalen...
ACACACTACGCAGTGCGGCGCAACTCCTTTTTTTGAAAAGTCAAACCGAGGGAAATCAGAGGGAAATCTGCGCCTTGGACGCCTTCACGAAACTGTAGTGATTACTTTTGAGGTGGAATTCAGGCCATAAGGGCTTAAGCTTTGCACCCACGACTCCAAATCATTCGTATCATATTCGATAATAGATTGCCCCGTTTCATCCATGTACATCAAGCCGCTGGCGGTCATCTGTTTGAGGTTGCTCACGCAGTTGACGTCCTGGGCCTGATGTTTGGAGGAAGACAAAGCCGTTAGCAACAGCGCCGCCAGAATCGCAATGATGGCAATGACCACCAGCAATTCAATGAGCGTAAACGCTTTGCCTTGACGGCTTCGATTCATAGTCTGGACCTTCCTTGGCCAAACGTCGCCCGCCTGCCGCCGGTTGTCAATATGACCGAGTTGGATTCAGGCGGCTTCATGGAGCACTCCTTCCGATTCCTTATTAGTACCTACTAATAAGGACAGCGAGACCTGCTGCTCTTCGGAGAAATTCTCCGCTTCCTCCCGCGCCTTGCCCGTTTTCAACGGTTGTCCTGTTCTGCCGTTCCCGCCGCCGTCATCAATACTGCTTTCACAAGTCCTTCTGGTTGAACTACTAAAACGTTATTCAAGCACTGAGGCAGGCCGCGCGAACGTGGAAAAAGAAGGCGCCCCAGCGCACCTCTCTTATCGAGGGACCACGACCAAGCGGGCCCTTTCAGGACAAGCACGCCAGGACGCGCACTTGCGCGCGTCGAGGCAGACTGCCCTGATGAACGGTCCTGATGAAAACTTTGGGTCGTGGTTTCCGATAAGAGATTCGAGTCCTCGCAACGCAAAGACTCAACACCGAAGTCGCACATGGACTCCGGCGATGATAAAGAACTGTGAATGTTTGCACCGAAATGTTCTTTGCAAGGCAAGTCAAATTTCGCCTTTTTTTGTAATCGGGTACAGGCCAGAATTGTTGAGATTCTCCCGGATTTTGCCAACTGACTCGGAACAGCGTAAAGGCATCTAATTTTTCGACTGGCGCCCCTTTCATTGGCAGCAACAATCTCCTGCAACTCTCGAATACTAAACAGAAGCCGCAGCCACCACCAAAACCGCGGCGCGTCCGATGCGCTACTGTTGCGCCATTTTCCGCAGTTCCGTTTTCAAAATCTTGCCCGTCGGACTTTGCGGCAACGCGGCCATGAAAACCACTTTGCGGGGCAGCTTGTACTCCGCCAACCGCTGGCGCATATATTCCAGCAGGGCCTTTTCGTCCAGTTGCGCGCCTTCGCGGCCGGCCACGAAGGCCAGCGGTTGCTCGCCCTTGCGCGCGTCTGGAATGCCGATGATGGCCGCTTCCCGCACGCCGGGGTACTTGTACAGCACCTCCTCGATCTCGCGCGGATAAACATTGATTCCGTTGACCAGCAGCATGTCCGTCTTGCGGTCGGTGATGTAGAGGAATCCGTCCTGGTCCGCGTAACCGACGTCGCCGGTCAACAGCCAGCCGTGCCGCATGACTTCCGCCGTGGCCTTGGGCTGGTTCCAATAGCCGAGCATGACGTTGCTGCCGCGCACGCACAGTTCCCCGATTTGGCCCGCCGGCAATATCTCCCCTGACTCGTTCTGAATGGAAACCTCCACGCCGGAAATCGGCACGCCGATGGACCCCGCCTTCCACGGCCCGCGAATCGGCGTGAAGGAAACCACCGGGCTGGCCTCGCTCAAGCCGTAACCTTCCAGCAACGGCATCGGGAAGCGAGCCGTGAATTCCCGCAGCGTCTCCGCCGGCAAGGGCGCCCCGCCGCTGATGCACACCCGCAACGGCAAATCCACCGGCGCCGGGTGATGCGCCAGCGCGCGGAAAAATGGCGGCACCGCCGGCAGCAAGGTCGCCCGATGCTGGATGATCTCCAGCAGCACGCTCTTGGGCGGATGCAGCGTCTTGATGAGCACAATTGAACCGCCGACCAACATGGGCAGCAACACGCCGACCGTGAACATGAAACTATGAAACATCGGCAGCAGCACCACGAACCGGTCTTCCCCGACCGCCTTGAGCACCTGCCGGCAGCTTTCCACGTTGGCCAGCAGATTGCCGTGCGACAGCATGGCCCCTTTCGGATGCCCGGTTGTGCCGGACGTATAAACAATCACCGCCAAATCCCCTTCCGCCAGTTCCGCCCTCGGTTCAGCCTCCCCGCCCGCCAGAGCGTTTATCGCCTCCACGAAAAGCGTCTTCAACCCCGCCCGCTCCGCCGCCACTTTGGCAAAGCCTTCCTGCATGGACTTGTCCAGCACGACCGCCTCAATGCCCGCATCGGCCAGGATGAATTGGACTTCGGCCGGTTTCAGGAAATTATTGATTGGCACCGCGACCGCTCCGGCCTGCCAGATGCCGAAGAGCGCCGGCACAAATTCCGGGCAATTCTTCAGCCAGACGCCGACCCTGTCCCCGCGCCGGACGCCAAGGCTGTTTTGCAACCGATCGGCCACGCACAATGTCTGCGCCCATAATTGGCCGTAGGAAAACCGAACATCGCCCCAAAAGAGCGCCGTTTTGGAACAATCGCCACGGGCCGACTGCGCGAAAGCAAGTGCCAGATTCATTGATACGCCAGATTTTCCCGAACCAGGCCCAAGCGCAAGGATTAAATCCGCGACACGAGGCGGCAAAGGAAACACCTCAATTCCGATGCCCTTGCTCCAAATTCCGCCGTTGCTTGTAATTGATTGTCACGGGCCGGCGGAGTAACCTCCGCCTGAAATGCAACCATGAAATTAAGAGGGGAACCCAAAAAAGTGAAATGCACCCGCGCTGAGTTGGAACCTGCGCTTTTGCTTGCCAAAAGGCGCGCGGGAAGGTAGTTGTAATGCCAACAATCCAACAAAGGATACGCTATGAATAATGCTCGACATGCTGTTTCTTTTCTCTCCGGCCTGATTCCCATTGTCCTCGCCGCTGCCGCGCCCGCGCAAGATTGGCCCCAGTGGCGCGGGCCAAATCGGGACGACAAAGTCCCCGGTTTCACCGCGCCCGCAACCTGGCCCCAGGAATTCCACCAAAAATGGAAAGTGTCCGTCGGCCAGGCCGATGCCACCCCTGCCCTGGCAGGCGGCAAACTCTACGTCTTCGCCCGTGTGGACGAAAACGAAGTCCTTCAATGCCTGGACGCCGCCACGGGAAACGCCCTCTGGAGCAACAAATATGAGGTCATGGCCGCCACCGGCCCGGCGGCCAAGCATCCCGGCCCGCGCAGTTCGCCCACGGTCGCCGAGGGCAAAGTCGTCACCCTCGGAGTCCGCGGCACTTTGTCGTGCCTGGACGCCGCCGACGGCAAATTGTTATGGCGCAAGGATGACGTTCGCGGCTGGCCCCAATTCTTCACCGCGATGTCACCCCTGCTCGCCAATGGCCTTTGCATCGCGCAACTGGGTTCCAAAACCAACGGCGTCATCATCGCTTACGATTTGAGCACCGGCGCCGAAAAATGGCGATGGAGCGGCGACGGCCCGGCTTACGCCTCCCCGGTCATCATGTCGGTCGGCGACGCCAAACTCATCGTCGCCCAAACGGACAAGCGCGTCGTGGCCGTCAATCTGGCGGACGGCAAATTGGCCTGGGAAGCGCCGTTTGTGCCATCGGGCATGGGCGGAGGCAACATGGCCACACCGATCATTGACGGCCAGACCATCATTTACACCGGCGTCGGGCGCGGCGCCGTCGCGGTGCAATTGGAGAAGCAAGCAGACGCCTTCACCGCCAAACAACTTTGGGCCAACACCGAAATGTCGCCGCGTTTTTGCACGCCGGTCTTAAAGGACGGCCTGCTTTACGGCCTGGGGGACAAAACTGGATTCTACTGCATCAACGCCAAAACCGGCCAAACCGCCTGGAGCGAGCCAACCGCGCGCGGTGGCTTTGGCTCGATTCTTGACGCCGGCTCTGTCCTTCTGGCGCTCACGCCCAAGGCGCATCTCATCGTCATCCAGCCCAGCGACAAAGCCTACACCGAGGTAGCCAGCATCAAAGTGGCCGATAGCGACACCTACGCCCAGCCCGTGTTAGTCGGGAACCGGCTCTTCATTGAAGACCAGACTTCAGTGACCCTGTGGACGCTGAATTAAAGGCGAAGCTGGGGGCCTTCGCCGGAACCATGCAGTTGAAAAGCGGGCGGGGACTCCCGCCCTCCGCAACACATCCGCAATATTTCAAAGAACACGGCGCCACCTGGTTCCGCTTCACGCATTACACGCTATCATGTAATACCCTCAATGCAAGCACGCAAATTCACATCGTCTTTGGGGGTGAGACACAATTCTTCCAGCCGTCCGAATCTGCCGGGAAGAACCTGATGGCGGCGGAAAAAATAAAACATCCGGTCATATTTGGTATGATTTAGTGCGATTTAGTCAAATTTGGTCAAATTTGGTCAAATTCATTCAGAAGCCGCGTCACTTGATTCCGAGGCCTTTTATTTTTGTGTCATAGGTCGGATTAGCTTGGATTAGCTTGGATTGGGTTGGAATAAGGCCGGAGCGATGTTGGATTGACGCCAGGCTGAGGCCGAATCGCCGGAGGGCCACGCCGCACCTGCGCGACATGCACGCCATCGTAACGCAGATTTCCAAATCTGCCGTGTCGCCGGCTTCCAAGCCAGCAGAGCACGCGAAGTTTCGACGCCTGCGGATTGGAAATCCGCGACACAGTCCCGATTCAGAATCGGGAGAAACCTGCGCCACGAGAACCGTCTCGCGCTGAACTGTTTCAATGTTCACGCGGCGATATTACCAGAACCCGCAAAAACCCAAAAACCTACCATAGGTTTTTTGGCACGATTTTTTTGGGAGGGGTCGAATCGGCGGAACATCCTCAGCTTCAAACTCTTGCGGGGCACAAAATCCCAAAACATAGAAAAAACACGAAATAAAGTGTCTTTTTTTTAGAGCGGCCCCCCCGTTTTTCTGCCATAAGGCCCCCAAAAGAGCCTGTTTTTGCTGTCAGTACGTTTTTTAGAGCGCGGCCAGGGCCGTCTTGATCCTTGACGAAGAAGAACTTGCGTTGATTTCTCAGGCCCTGCATTTTTTGGGCGAAAAACAGCAAAATCCCCCGCCAGCCCTTCCGGCACGGGCCAGCCATGAGCGCAGGGCAAGCCTCCTGGCTGCCGGTTGGCGGGGCGTCCCACCTCGCGCCATACAAGGGGATTACGGGGGCGGTTTTGTTCCCTCAGCCGGCGCTTCTGTCAAACCACAGATGTGCGATTATGAGGGACCCGTTTACGATTATGTCCACGAAGCTCTCAGAAACCTAGCGTGCCGTCACGATTTGTCTTGTCCAAGGGAGAATGCTCTGGTATATATGTCGGCACCCTTTGAGAACTCGGCAACCATATTGTTTGTTTGACAAAAAATGTTGGCGGCAACTAGAATTGTGCTCAAGCCTAAAATGATGTTGCGTAGATCCATGTTATCAATCATTTTAAAACACGCTGTCAGTGAACGGAAGGCGGATTACGGCTTGTTTTTAGTTCTGAACATCACCAAATGTTCAAAGAATGGATATGGATTGTTAAATTTTGCGCGAAATCGGAGGTTCCCGGACGGATCCCAATCAAACCAATCGCCGACAGCCTTGTCATCAGCAAAACGCAACAGGCTTCCGCCGTGATTTCCATAAAAGTCAACCCTCAAGCCATTGAGCCGCCAGTGCTTGACCTGCTCAACGCTTAACTCCCAGTCGCTGTGATTTGTTATCGCCACCTTTTTTAAGTCGTAATCCTCTCCACGAAGGTTCGGATCGACTTTGTATGTCACCGAGGAACCTCCAGTTCCGAAACATACATCGTATCCGTCGCCTGATGTTGACCGGAGGCTCTCGGACATGTTTGTGTTTGGGACTCTGTATTTGAGCCAGATTTCCTGAAGGAAGGCGCACTCGTTAGAAGAAAACAAATTCGCATTTGAAATCGAAAGGGAATATTGCGGCGGGCACGTGTGCGCCTTGTCAACAATGATCGTTAAATCAGGATGTCCCCATAGCCACGAGAAGCCTGCGGTGCCGTCTTTGTTCGTCGTATCCAGAGGCGAATCGTCGGCATCATATACGCCGCCTGCATTCTTTGAAAACTCGGCAACCAAACTATTTGTTTGACCAAAAAGGTTGCCGCCTAGCAAAACAATACTTAGACCGAAAATGAAGTTGCGCGCATTCATGGTGCAGTTAATCAATGTTGATTTTGAATCCCAAATCCAAACCATTCTGGATTGGAATGATCGTACGGTCCCGTGTCATTTGGAATCGCCAAACCAGCCGCTTTGCTTGCGCCAACGACCACATCGACACAATTATGATGATAGAGGTCGTACGTTCCAGGCGCTTGCTGAACGGTTCTCGTGTATTCCAAAGCATTGCTCAAACCAATAAATCCGATATGATATCGTTTAGAGACACTAAAGTAGATATCCGTTTCCGGATCGCGAAGGGTTCCAAGCGCAGAACCTAAAGAGACGCATAAGGCGCACACCCCATGCTCCCACAGTAGGCAACCAGCCAAGGCGCCTCGCAGAGAAAGCACAAGGCGGCGCCCATCGGGGCGCGCCCTGGCCTGTCTGTCGCTATGCCTTGAAAATTTGGTCGGTTTTCTTCTATGGCGTGTGTAGCGGCCAACGCTACGCAAATTTTAAATTATAAAAGAACTGTCTTCGCTTTTGAACCGCCTGCGCGCGAAAAGCAAGAAATTTTTAGAAATATTTTGCAAGACGCTTCGCGTGCAACGAACGCGGCCGATGAGCCGGCAGGTTTTGGTGCGCGGTGCAGTGTGCAGGTGGGGATGCGACTTGACCAGCGCGGCGCGCGCCCGCTGATAGCGGCGATAATCCAAGGCCCATCGCCGGACCTGGGCCGGCTGGTCTTTGGGGACGGAGTAAATCCGATCCTTGCACGCCTGCGAGGAGTTACGAAGCCTTCCCCCACTGTCTGAATTGCCGCGGGACAAGAATCAGCCTTGGCATTTTGTTTTTCGAGGGTAATATACTGCATTGTGAGTCTGACATTGGAAAAGGCTGAGCGGGTCCCGTTATCCTTGGCGAGCGACGGCGTCATTCGCGTCGGCGGCACTCGTGTTACGCTGGATACGGTGGCGGAGGTTTTTCACGAGGGCGCGACAGCGGAGGAAATTGCACAGCAATACCCGAGCCTGTCGCTGGCGGATGTCTATTCAGTCTTGGGTTATTTGCTCCGGCATGAGGCGGAGGTGTCCGCTTATTTGAAGCAGCGAGCCGAACAAAGCAAAACCGTGCGCGCCGAGAATGAACGCCGGTTCGATCCGGCGGGTATCCGCGCACGGCTTCTGGTACGTCGCGCCTGCTAACCCAAACTCCATCCTGGCATGATTGGCCTCGCTCTGGACGAGAACTTCAACAACGACATCCTTCGCGGATTGTTGCGGCGCAGCCCCCGCTTGGATCTTGTGCGTGTCCAGGACGCGGGGTTGTCGGGCCGGGATGACGAAACCGTGTTGGAATGGGCGGCCCAACAACACCGAGTTTTAATCTCCGAGGATGTTTCGACTATTAGCGCGTATGCCTACGCCCGCGTGACGGCGGGCATGAGCATGCCTGGCGTCTTTGAGGTTCCCCGGACGATCTCCATCTCGGCTGCCATCGAAGATTTGCTGCTCATCGCGGAATGCAGCCAGTCTGGAGAATGGGAAGGGCAAGTGCGGTACTTGCCGTTGCGCTGAAGGCTGAAGCCAAGGCAGACAACCCTCGCGGCCGAACCGGAAGAATCACGGGGCACTCGCGGAGGAACCCGTCCGCAACAGCATCTCCACGTAAGGAACGTCATCGGGCACGGTGACCTTGGGGTTCGGCCCCGGCACGCTCACCAATTTGACAGGCTGGCCGATCAGTTCGCACGCGGCTGTGTCGTCGGTCACTTGCGCCCCGCGCTCCCGCACCGCCTGCAAGGCCCGGCGGATGATCCCGACGCGGAAGGTCTGCGGCGTTTGCACGGCCCATAAGCGCGACCGATCCAAATGCCGCGCGACATAAGCTCCGTCGTCGGAGGCTTTAATGGTGTCCGAAACAGGCTGGGCGGCCACGGCGGCGCCGAACTGCCGCGCCGCCTCAATGGTCGCCTCGATCAAGGCCGTACTGGTGCAGGGCCGGGCGGCATCCTGGATGGCCACGATTTCAGCGGCCGGCGAGAGCGCCTCCAGGCCGTTCCAGACGGAGTCCTGCCGTTCCTTGCCGCCTGGAACGAGTCGAAATGGCTTGGTAAACCGGAATTTCACGGCCAGTTCCGCGAACGTGCTTTGCATTCCATCCCGCACCACCAGGATAATCTCCCCAATGACCGCGGCGCGGTCGAATCGTTCCCAGGTGTGGGCCAGCAAGGGCCGTCCGGCCACGGGCAGAAACAACTTGTCCAGTTGCGGCCCCATGCGCGTGCTTCTGCCGGCGGCGACGATGATGGCGGAGATCACGACAACAAGGGAGGGGCGGCTTGACGGGCCAGTTGTTTGGCCAGACGGATGGCCGCGCGCATGCTGGAAGGATTGGCCTTGCCCTGGCCGGCGATGTCGTAAGCCGTGCCGTGATCGGGCGAAGTGCGAATGAACGGCAGGCCCAGCGTCCAATTGACACCGTGGTCGAAAGCGACCATCTTCAGCGGCCCCAAGCCCTGGTCGTGGTACATGGCCACCACCGCGTCATAGTCGCCCCGGTAAGCGTGATAAAACAGCGTGTCGGCCGCCAGCGGCCCGATCACGTCCAGCCCCTTCCTTTGCATCGCCTCGACGGCCGGCTTGATGAGGTCTATCTCCTCCCGGCCAAATTCGCCGCCTTCGCCGGCGTGCGGATTGAGGCCGCAGACACCCACGCGGCGGCGGGGCAAGCGGAGGTCCTGGCAGGCCCGGGCGGCCAACTCAATGGCCAGTTCGATTTTTTCCGCGCGCAATTGTTCCGGCACCAGCTTGAGCGCCAGATGGGTCGTGGCCAGCGCGACGCGCAGCCACCGTCCTCGGTCGTCGTGGCCCAGCAACATCATGATGGTGCGATCGGCGCCGGCCAATTGGGAGAGAAACTCGGTCTGGCCGATGAACGGCTGGCCGCTGCGCACGATGGCTTCCTTGCTCAAGGGGGCCGTCACCAAGGCATCGGTCTCTTGTCTCAGACAGCGCTGGGCGCCGTCGGTCAGCCAGGCCACGGCCGCGCGCGCGGCGGCGGGCGAACCGGCCTCCAGCCCCGGCGGCAGCGGTTCGGGCAGCGGATTGTGCAAAAAAAACCGGCCCCCCGCGCCGGACTCCTGGAACGGCCGCAGAGGCAAGGACAGCCCAAGTTGCTGGCACAGCGCCGTCGTTTGCCCGCTGTCGCCGATCAATAAATACCGCGTGTCGTCCTCCTGCGCCTCCGCCGCCAGCGCCTTGAGCGTGATCTCGGGACCGATGCCCGTGGCGTCTCCCAGTGAAATGGCGATCCAGCCTGTCATCAATAATAATTGATATACGATTTGCGTTTGAGCCGGTCTATCCAAAACTGGCGCAGGCGGATGTTCTCCTTGTTCCTGAGCGTGCGCTCGATGTCATCGCGCACTTCCTTCATTTCCTTGACGTGCGAGGGCGTGGCCTCCTCCACCATCAGCAGGTAGCAGGCTTCCGGCTCTTCGATCACGCCGCTGTGCTGTCCCGGCTTGAGGCCAAAGGCGATGGCCGCCAGCGACGGTTTGAGATAAGTGCGATCCACCCAGCCGCGGTCGCCGCCCTCGGCCCGCTGCGAGCCGGAGGAATTGACCGCCGCCATTTCCGCAAAGGGCACGCCGGAGTCAATTTTGCCCAGTATTTCCTCCCCCAATTTTCGCACCGACGCGGGGTCGTTGTCGGGCGATTTGGGCAGGACAATCATGCGCAACTTGACCTGGTCCTGCATTTTGAACTCGTCCTTATGCGTCTGGTAGTATTGCTCGATCTTGAGCGGCGAGATGAGAATCTTGTGCGGGTTGGAGATGTTCTGCGAATTCATGAACTGGATGATGATCTGTTCCCGCTGTTGCCGCCGGAACATTTCGTACGTCAGCCCCTGGGCGTGCAGCGACTGAATCAGACGGGCGCGGTCGCCGTAGTATTTCTCCTTGATGATTCTCTGAATGTCATCGTCAATGAACGCCTCCAGCACATTGGTGACATAGCCGGAGGTGGCGAAGGCATGCAGCACCAGTTTGTCCTCCACCAATCCCTCGATGGCCTCGTCATGCAGCTTGGTCATCTCCTGCGTGTAGGCCGCCCGGTCCTCGCCGTACTTGGTAGCCACCGTCGGGGCCGCCCGGCCCACCAGGTTCTGGATTTCCCCCAAAGTGATGACCGACTCATTGACGACCACGGCCACGGCGGTGATCAAATCCGCCCGCGCGGGCAGACTGGCAAGCCACAGCGTCGCCCCGGCGAACACACAAGCTCTCAAAAATGTTTTCACTGGAACGCAAGGATAGGCCGTCCCCGCCCGCACGGCAAGCGGCAAAGTTTTGGCAAAACCACGCCATGGTGCCAATAGGTCCTATTCGACTAATTCGACCAATTCGGCCTCCGCCGCGCTTACTGCGTGACGTCCTGCAAGTTGGCCATGCGCTCTTCGATGGCCTTCTTGATGACGGTGGCCCGCGCCACCGCCGTGTCCCTGGTTTCCCCGGGAAAGGCCTCCATCCGCGTTTTGAGCGCCGCCGCCACGTCGCCGTTGCGGTCGCGCAACGGCAGCGTCACCTCCACCACGTGGCCGTCCTTGAGATAGTACATGACCGCGCGCTCAATCACCTCCGCCTCGTACTGGGTGCCGGCCGCGCCCAGGCCGCCGCGGTTGAAATCGCCCACCACGGACGGCGGGCCGGAGTCTTTGCGGGCGTAAATTTTCAAGCCCAGCAGGCGCGGATATTTTTTCTTCATTTCGTCCGCCACCAATTGGGCGAAGGA
>Ga0224555_1005290_pt1 | contig 10972 bp, 10 predicted proteins | sample 714S23034metaG_FD_180687 | JGI IMG/M metagenome (GOLD analysis project Ga0224555, IMG submission 180687) | Peat soil microbial communities from Stordalen Mire, Sweden - 717 S2 30-34 | ecosystem: Environmental > Terrestrial > Soil > Wetlands > Peat | place: Sweden: Norrbotten County, Stordalen...
CAGCATTGGGCTGTAACGGCCAGCACAATCCGTCGCAGTCGCCCCTCCACTCGCCAAATCGCCAACCCCGTCACCTCTCTCGCCCGCTCCCTTGCTCCCTCGGTGCGTCGCTAGCTCCGCCAGCCCCGCTATGATCTGCTTGGTATGATGTTCATCAATCAAAGCGTTCAGCGCTGGGCTATACTGGCGGTCGTGCTGCCTTGAGTTTCCGGGCAACGGCCACATCCGGACCCCGCAACCAAGTGGCTTCTTTGAGGAAATGACCGCAGTGAATCAATGGAAAAGCTGGCTCCAGAGGCTGGGACATCCGGAAAAGCCGAGGGCTGAAAGGCGAACCCGACTAGGGCTTACTGCCTGGCAGACCAATAACCCGGCTTCGCAGCCATCGACCATCAAAAACATCAGCTCGACCGGGATTTATTTACTGACAGATGAACGCTGGCCCGTTGATGAGTTGATCCCATTGACAATAGAACTGCAAGGTTTGCCGGAGAACCGTGCAGAGGACCGGATTCCAGTGCAGGTGCGGGTTGCTCGGCACGGCGAAGATGGCATCGGATTAGCATTTGTCTTGCCCGCCGGCCTTGATCGAGACCTTTTGGAGGTTCTGGTCAGGAATGCCGTCCTTCTTACCGACCCGAAGGACATCTCACACACGCTCAGGTTGATCCGAACCACCCTGTTCCTGTATCGGCTATGTCACGAGGAAGCCCACGCAGCCCTTCAGTTGCTTGGTGGCGAACTGGTTGAACCTCGACCCACGATCGCGATGGAGATTGCATTCGGCGCGGAAAAGCTGCTGGCTTCAGAACCCGACGCCGACAAGATGCGCGCTCATCCACAGATTGTCGCGGACATACTCAAATATGGGTCATCGGCGCAGGATGATTTAACCAGGCAATTATGGATAAACCTGTTCGCCGCCTCCTGCCATGTAAATGCCATCGACGATTCCAACCGCGCCTTTGTCGATCTTCTTGTAAGTGTTAGATCCACCCAAAGCCTGATCCTGGTTACCGCATGTAAGAAGGCGATGGAGCGCAGGCCAGAAGCCGGGGATGCTCCCTCGCCGCGCATCGTCTATACAAAGCAAGAAATGACTCGCCTCACAGGTATCTCCGATCCGATAAGGCTTGGTGGCGAAATCTCATCTTTATTCAGCGCGAAATTGATCGAAGAACCTTTCGTTTTCTCAATCTATGCTGCTACTGAGACCCTCGATATCACTCCTACCCGCCTGGGTCTGGAACTCTACGAGCGCTGCAAAGCGCAGCGCATACCACCGCATTGGCCGCGCGACGAAGCGAATAGGTCCCCGACCGATTGAAGAAGAACCTTCCCGTGCCCCATCCATTCGCCGTCTTTCAGGCGAATGGGTGGGAACCCACCAAAGCCAAAAGTACGAATTCATGCGGTCAGGGCAATAGTACCCAACCCTCGCCGTAGCTCGACCGGCCGCAGTAAATGAGCAGCCCCCAATTCAGCCGCGGGACCGTCGCTTAACGTGATGGCTTTGTAACAGGGCACGACTTCAGTCGTGCCGTAAACGTTTCAAGAGGATTGCCAGGAACTACCGCCGCCGAACGTGATGGCTTTGTAACAGGCCACGACTTCAGTCGTGCCGTAAACGCCCCAAAAGAATCGCGGGCTTGAGCCCCTGAAGGATGCTTCTCCAACTTATGCGCTCTTCTTACACCATTTTCCCATTCGCCATAACGGGGCAAGCCGGCCCGCGCCTCGCCATAAGCGAGAAGGTAAGCAAGATTGCCACAAGTCAGCCCGTCACCCAGTCGAAGCAACTCCCGCGCCTGCGAAACTTACGCAATGCCAACTTTCGGGGAGAAATCTCCAGCTTGCTGACGACAAATCCGAATACAACGAAGAGGCGTTTCTGCGACAATCGGTCAGATCCCAGTTTGGAGGTTTGGCTATGGCAGTTCGACACAGCGCGCTCATCATCGGAAACGCAGCGTATGCGGATGCCGGGGCCCTTCCGAATCCAGCAAACGATTCCGACGACATTGCCGCAGTCCTGTCGAAACGCGGCTTCGAGGTAATTAAGAAAAATGACTGCACACACAAACAAATGGATGTGGCACTGAAAGATTTCAAGGCTGCTCTCAAAGACAGCGATGTGGGCCTTTTCTTCTTCGCCGGACACGGGATGCAGACCGAAGGAGAAAACTACCTGGCAGCAATTGATACTGACGTAGACACCGAAACAGACGCAAAGCACTCTTCACTGTCGCTTAACCGGGTCATAGAGACAATGGAAAAAGCCGCCACTGTAACGAACATCATCGTCCTTGATGCATGCCGCAATAATCCATTTGAACGCAAGTGGCAGCGCTCTGCATCCATGCGAGGGCTGGCTCCTGTTTATGCGCCGAAGGGCACGATAATTGCCTACGCGACATCTCCGGGGCAAGTTGCGAGCGACGGATCTGGCCGGAACGGTGCGTACACGGCCGCACTTCTCAAACACATTGACACCCCGGACGTTTCGTTGGAGAGCATGTTTAAGCGTGTGCGGAATACGCTGAGTGCGGCCACGAATGGCAAACAGATCTCGTGGGAGCATACGTCGTTGTCGGGGGAGTTCTTCTTCAATCGCAGCATAGGCATCAGGATTGATCTTTACGACGATACCGCGCTTCGGGATAAGTTCTTTGCATTGGACCGAAGGAAGGCCTCTCACGTGGTTATTGAAGGCTTGAAGTCTCATGACTGGTTTACACAGAACCCTGCACTTGATGGGTTTACGGAAGCTCAAATGGCGAAAGCCTCGGTAGATTCACTGTTTGTGGTGGGTCGAAATGTTTACCAGGCTGCGTGTGGGGGGGCTCGAAGTGCCTCTCGCTTTATCAAGAATTTTGCCTCCTTGGCTTCCACCCTGCCTTCAGAGAAATGGCGGGCATTGCTGGATGGGATGCTTTTTGAGGTGTTTTTCGATTCGCAAGGTGAGATTCGAAACGAACTGAAAGATGACGGATTCGAAAAGGTCTTCACGCTTCAACGTTTCCCTTCGCTCGCGGAGAGTTTCGACTTCATCTCGGAGTGCGTCATCCCCTTCCCGGAGCGATTTCATATCCAGCCGGGTCGCAATCGTGAAGTTGCCTTGGACGTGGTTACACGAATCGACGCAAATGTAGCTGTCGTCGAGAAAGTACTTCTAGGAGGGAAAGACATTTCCTGGGTGAGAGGTGATTTCGGGGAGGAGGTCACTTTGGAGGAATCATCCATGATGCGATCCAAGGCGCGGAAGGACTTCGAACAGGAGCTGGCTACAAACCTGGCCCTGCCGGTGCACCTCCTCAAAGTGTCGTATCCAAAGCTCCCCAACGCTCCCGAATTATTGAGGGTTCCATACGGATGGACCGTCGACGTGAGACCCCAAGAGTGAGACAGGAAGACCGTCAACATGCGTGCAGCAGATTAGGCCACGTCGACTCAAACATGATAACTAACGAAAAACGCCCCAGGGTCCGGGAGCGCGGTCGCGCCCACTCGGCCGGCGATCCAATTCCTGGTCCCTTAGTCCCGCAGTTCCGCCGACCCACTACCTCGGGGCAGGCACGAACCTTCCGGTCTTCTCATTCTTCCACCCATCCCCAACCCACACATCGCCCACCTCCGGCTTCTCCTCCACCCACTCCGGCTCCGAGACCAACTGTTCAATCCACGGAAGCACCCCCCGTTTCTTCTTCTTTTTCTCTTGCGGCTTGCGTTCTCGTCTGTGCTCGGCCAGCGTCACCAGCAGTCGCGTGCTTTCCACCTTGCCCTCCTTCGCTTTATCCAGCAGCAGATTCGCCAGCGCCTCGCTTTCCTGCCCCAGCCGCCGGTCCGCCGCCTTCTGCAATCGCTCCAGCCCGTTCCCGCGCCACGTCTTCTTAACCGGCTCCAGTATCGCCACTTGGCCCGAACTCGCCTCGCCTCGCGTTCCCTTGTCCAGTGCGCTGGGCTCTACCTTCACAAGTTCCCTTCCCGTGCCGGCCGGCGCCTGCCTCGCGCCCCTCATATTTCGTCTCGTTCCCTTCACCTCTCGCAACTCTGTCATCTCGCCACCAATCCCCGCCGCACGCGCCCATCTAATTTGAGTAGCCTGCAAGAAAATCGGGAAGCCTCCCCGCCTCCCGCGCTCACTTAGCCCCTCAGTCCCTAATCCCTGTTTTTCTGATCCCTGATCCCTAATCCCTGTTCCCTGTTCCTAACACTTTCCTCCACAACCTCTCTTCCGCCAGGTCTTCCAGCGTCTTTCCCTTCAGTGGCACCACGCCATAGACCACCTTGCACCCCAACCCCGCCGCCATCCGCGAAAGCGTGCGCATCGTGATCGTCTGCGCCATCTCTCTGCGCTCAGAGTCGTTCACCGTCGACCGTCCCAACCCCGTTTTCTCTGAAATCTCCTCGAGCCGCACTCCCAGCGCCTCCCGCATCGCCCGCAGCAGCCCGTCTGTGCCATTCGTCTTCTTCCCTGCCGTTCGAAACGGCCTCATCTCCGCATCCAACTTCAGCCGTGCCATCCTTCGATCTCTCTCGCGCATCTCCCTAACTCCGTTCTCGACCTCTAATCCCACAATAGCCAAAAACGTGGTAATTCTATGCAAAAGGTTGCCGGCGAATTGCCGCTGTATGCCGTTTTTCACTTTTGCGTCCGCGTCGTGATGGCGTACCGCCCAATTTTTGGGCGGATCTTCCTGAGCATTTCGACTGTCTCGCGGTTTTTGCATCAAGAATGTAGCCTTTGAAACCTCCGGAATTTCCCTATTTTGTCTGCCTCGTTCAGGCGCTCGACTACACTCAATGCAAAGACAACTCCGACGAAGGAACCTGCTCCCTTGAAAAAAATCGCCCTCTTCACCCCGGCCGCCGCGCTCCGCTGCTTCGCTGTCCTCCTACTCACTACTCACTGCTCACTACCCACTGCTTTTTCCCAGAAGCTTCAACTCGCGCCGCAAACCAAGGCGCCGGTGCCCGTCTCCCTTGAAGACCGGCGCAAGGCCCTCAGCGACCTCCTCCACGAGTACTGGGAGGACCAGCTCAGGCACGATCCCGAGTTTGCCTCGTCCCTCGGCGACAAGCGCTACAACGACCAGACCAGCGACTACTCCGTGCAGGCGGTGAACGACGCGCTGGCGCGGGAGCAGAAGTTCCTGCTTCGCCTGGCGACCATCGACCCCACCGGGTTCACTGACCAGGAGAAGATCAGCCAGGACCTGCTCATCCGCGAATTCGAACTCGACGAGGAGGGCGCGGAGTTCAAGGAGTGGGAGATGCCGGTGAACCAGATGGGCGGCATCTACAGCGACTATCCCCGGCTGGCGGCCATGCTGAGCTTCACCACGGTGAAAGACTACGACGACTGGATCGCGCGGCTTCATGCGTTGCCCACGGCATTTGCCGAGGTGACTGAGAACATGTCGATCGGCATGGAGGATGGGCGCGTGCCCCCGAAGTATCTCCTGGAAAAGGCGCTCGACGAGGTGAAGCAACTGGCCAACCAGAAGCCCGAAGACTCGCCGCTCGCCCTGCCCATCAAAGCGTTTCCCGCATCCATTCCCGCCCCCGAGCAGGATCGCATCAAGACCGCAATGCTGGATGCGATCACGAAAGAGAACCTTCCCGCCTACCTGCGCTTCGCGCGTTTCCTCGAAGTGAGCTACATTCCCGCGGGACGCCCCAAGCCCGGCATCGATGCACTGCCCGACGGAAAGAAGTACTACCAGTTTCTGATCAAGCAGACCACGACCACCAACCTAACGGCGGACCAGATTCACCAGATCGGCCTCGACGAAGTAAAGAAAGACGAAGCCGAAATGCTGGCCATTGCGCAGAAGCTCGGCTTCCAGGACCTGAAGAGCTTCCGCGAAAGCCTGAAAAGCAATCCCAAACTGCACCCGGCCTCGGCCGATGCCCTGCTCGACACCTATCGCGGCTATCTGAAGCCGATGCAGGCCAAGCTGCCTGAGCTTTTCGGCACGCTGCCCAAAGCGCCGTTCGAGGTGGTCGCGGTGCCCGATTATGCGGCCAAGACTTCGGCGCCCGCGTATTACCAGCCGGGAACCACTGACGGCAGCCGGCCGGGACGGCTATTCATCGACACCTATAACGCCACCGAGCGCAATTTGTATGGCGTAGAATCCATCGCCTATCACGAAGGCATTCCCGGCCATCACCTGCAAATTTCCATCGCACACGAGCTCACGGGCTTGCCGGAGTTCCGCAAATACGGCCGCTACACGGCATACACCGAGGGCTGGGGACTCTACGCCGAGCGGCTGGGCAAAGACGTCGGCTTTTACCAGGATCCCTACTCCGATTACGGCCGTCTGGAGGCCGATATCTGGCGCGCCATCCGCCTGGTCGTCGATACCGGCGTCCACAGCGAAGGCTGGACCCGCGAGCAGATGGTCCAGTACTTCCACGACCACTCCAATGTGGACGAAACCAGCGTTCAGGCCGAAGTGGATCGCTACATTGCATGGCCCAGCCAGGCGCTGGCCTACAAAATCGGCCAGTTGAAGATTCTCGAACTGCGCGACCGCGCGCAAAAAGCGCTGGGTCCGAAGTTCGACATTCGTGCCTTCCACGACCAGGTGCTGGACGCGGGCGCACTGCCGCTCGATGTGCTGGAGCAACGCATTGATGCGTGGATAGCGAAAAGCAGGGAATAGGGAACAGGGATCAGGGATAAGAAAAACCGTTCCGCGCCCTCGCGCGCCAAGTGACCGGCTATAGCCGGACGAATGTGCGGAAAAATCAGCGCGAGAATTGTCCGCCTATAACCGGACACAGTTTTTTGCAAGGTGACCATTCATAAGCGGACAAAATGAAAATCTCTTGACCGCTTATAGCGCGACATTCTGAGCGGAAAAACTAGTATTGCCGGAAATGTCCGCATATTGGCGGACATATTTTTTCAGAACGACAATTCATAAGCGTACAAAAAAGTGAAAAGTGGCCGCTAAAAACGACTTCCGGGGCCGCGTTTTGCATATAATTGCCGCACTTTTCGCTAAGGTGGGATTGGAGGTTGAGAGAGAGGTTACCAGAATGTTTGAAAAGGACCGGAAGCTATTACGGAAGAGGCTGGACGAGGAGATGAGGCACTTCAGAAGGGCGGGGAAGGAACCGGGCCCCACAAACGGGCTTCTTCGTGCGATGCGGCAGGCGCTGCAGATTCCGATGGCGGAGATCGCGCAAGAGTGCGGGGTGCGGCGGTCGGGGGCGAGCAATTTTGAGAGGAGAGAGCTGGAGGGGACCATTACTCTGCGGTCGCTGGGACGGATGGCGGAGGCGATGGGGTGCAAGGTGGTTTATGGGGGGTGCCGATCAACGGCAAGACGTTGGAGTACATGGCAGAAGAGAGGCTGTGGAGGAAGGTGTTAGGAACAGGGATTAGGGATCAGGGATCAGGGATCAGAAAAACAGGGACTAGGGACTGAGGGACTTAGGGAACAGGGAGCAGTGATTAGTGGTTAGTAAGTAGTGAGTAGGGAATAGGAGTGGGCGCGGGAGGCGAAAGCTTCCCGATTTTTTTGCGGGCTGCTCGACGGCAGAGGTGTGGGGCCGGGAGGGTGGCCGGGATAGGCGGCGGGATGGCGGAGATACGGCTGGGAGTAGTGGAAGGGGAGAAGGCGGGGAGCAAGAGGGCCAGGAGGGTTGCGCCCGGGCCGGAGAAGGAGAGCAGGAAATCCGTTGCGGGCTCTGGGGCAGGAGTGGCTAGCGGGCAACAGGAATCGGAAAAGATGGAGGTTCAGGCGGCCGCGGTGGAGGAGCCTGAGCAGAAGAAGAGACGCGGGAATGGATTGGAACAACTGAAACGGGCGGCGGACCAGCGGCTGGGAAATGCCAGCGAGGCACTGGCGGATCTGCTGCTGGACAAAGCGAAGGAAGGCAGGATGGAAAGCGCGCAGCTGTTGGTGAAGCTGGCTGAGCGCAAGAAAGAGCGCAAGCCGCAAGAGAAAAAGAAGAAGAAAAGCGCGACATCTTTGTTGGTGGAGCAGCTGTGCTCGGAGCCGGAGTGGGTGGAGGAGAAGCCGAAGGTTGGCGATGTGTGGGTGGGGGACGGGTGGAAGAACCCGGAGACGGGAGAGTTCGTGCCGGCGCCTCGGTGGTAGCGGGCCGGCGGAACTGCGGGACTAGGGGGCTGAGCGACTAAGGGGCTGTGGGGCCGGGAGCCGAATCGTCGACCGAGTGGGCACGACTACGCTCTCGGACCCCGCGGCGTTTCCCGGTACCGAACCAGAGAGTGTTTACTCCTATATAACTGACGGGTGGGCGACCATCCAGGCGTTGGCCGCCTCGCTGACAGATTTGACCGAGCGCCTCTGCGAGTGGATCCCCCGTTCTCCCCAATTACCAAGTGTCCCTCGGGTATCAATGGACCCTGCGATCAAGAATGTTGAATGGGAAAAGTTCCGCTCGAACTTTGGGCTTGCGTGAACAGGCTCTGTGGAGACTCCTCCACCCTTTACCCAAACGATCCGAAGCCATGAAGAGGTGCCCGGCAGTAAGCTTTCCCAGCACACGATAGTGACCGACAGCGGCCAATCCCATCGAGGCGATGCAGCCACACTGTTCGCAATCAGGGTTTCCGCCGAACTGGCAGGGAGTAATCGGCGTCCTGAGGTCGGCGGAAATAGTCTCTGTGGTTCTCGCAAAGATGCATTCTCTTGGGCTCCTGGGCGGATGCTCCAGCTCCCGATGGAGCGCCTCTGGCATATCCAGAGCGGGATACTTCAGCCGCAATTGCCGCAGATCTGCGAGGGTAAAAGCCCGTTGCGAAGCCGTCAGGATCTCTGGATCGGCGGCGCCGCGCTGAGGAGTAAAAATACTGAACCACACCTTTGCAACCTCCGATTGGCTGGTCCAAAAGCGCAGAAATTCTTCGAGGTAACCGGGGCGCCCTGCCATTTGCGACGTGATCGTACAGTGAATGGTTACTCTGGCCCCGTTGATGTTCTTGAGGATGCGCTCGTAGGTGCAAGGTTTGCGCCGAACGTCGTGCTCGGGCCGCAGGCCATCGACTGATACTACGACATTCAGTTTCTTGAGATCCCTCCAGGCTCTTGGGATCACTCTGAAAGCGCTGGTGACGACCTGAGTGTGCACACCGCGGCGTTCAATCTGCGGCAACAGCAGTTCGAGCTCGCGATAGCGAACCAGCGGATCGCCGCCCACGAGGGAAACGTGGAGTGGCCTGTGTTCATCGATCAGCGCAAGCGCTCTCTTGACAAGTTCGTCGCCCTCGAAATCGGAAAGCTCGCGCAGTTGGGTCGTGCCTCCAAGATGTGCAGCATCGAAGGCATAGCATCCGGGGCACCGCAAGGGACACTCTTTTGTAATCTCGATGGAAAGCGAGGGCGCGCGACCGGCCAGGATCTTGGTCCAGGCGTGCAGAATTTCTGATCTTTTCATAATCTCTCCGCGTCAGATGTAATGGAACTGAGTGGCGAACAACGGGCTTAGGACGGCTCTGTACGAGCTATCCATCATGAACGCTGGCAGAGGTGACAGATCAGATCAGAAGAGGAAGTTTGTAGATGCCTGAAGTTGGATTAGGCACTCGCTCACTGCGAAAAGCCGTGATCGCCTCGCCAAGCGCAGTTCCGGCCATCAGGTGGTCGTCGCAGATGAACGGGAAAAGCGGACAAGTAGCGAGCAGGCATTTCACTCTTTGCTTGCAATGTTGAGCAAGCAGGAGCACCAAGCATAGCGTTATGAGTATCATGAGTACGCTGGACTCGAAGTCTTGGCCGCCGTGCAGAAAATGATCCCATGTCCAAATGCGCTGCGTCAGCGGCGCGGTAATCAACTGGACAGTGGTCAGCATCAGCAGAAAGCGACCGATCTCCGCATATACCCGAGCCGCGCATGCGTTGAGGTTTGGCTGGCTCATGTTGGGAGTGCAATTCAAGAATTCCACCGCCCTGTTTTGAGTCTACGCTTTTCCGGAAGATGGGGTTCCAAGGCGCTGAATGTCAGATGCCCATGGTATCGCCACCCCGCCGCTCGTTACCAACTGCTGTTTCGCCACGCAGGTCAGAATTCGGAGTGTCAGCGCTAATTTGACGAATTCAGAGCGAAATAGTTGGCAGCTCAAGATTAAGCGAGGCGCTCCGCAGTTTTAGATCGACGAAGAATCGCCTTGTATTGAACTGACCGATCCGCGATTCAAATCAGGGGAACGGCAGGGTGACGCTCCCTGTGGATTATTGTGCCCGGATCACCGCCTACCCTGACATTACTGAGTAGTAGCGGAAGGGTGGCCGACAAACCACGCGGAACTCGTGGGAAGCCAGATTTTCTCTCTTCGGTGCCTAAACTTACGGTGACATCCGTGAAATGGCTTGTGCCCCGGTGTGGGCCGAGGGGTTGGTCCAGCGCGAGCCGTGCCGAGCGAGACAGCTCGCCTGAAGGGTGGCGAGGGCGACCTGTGTCAACGACTACGCCAGAGAGGTGCTGATGTTGGAGAAGACCGCGGTGACCGCCGTGGCCACGTGCCTCACGCCAGCGATTGCGGCCAGCGCGATTAAGCAAACGAGTAAGGAGTACTCCACCAAATCCTGACCTTCAACATCGCAGGTCAAGCGTTGGACGGTCAGTTGCAGCTTCAGGAGCAGGTGGTTCATGTCGTCCTCACCGTTTGTTCAGAGGTATGCGGGAGCCGGGCCGGTGGCCTGAGCTCGGCTTAGTCGTGTTGGCGGTACCCCGGCGGTTTCATTAAACGTCGTTGCCTTGACTGCCACAATACTACTTCTCCGTTATTCCAGGGTGCCGCGCATGTTGCAGGCCCGATGTCGAACGCCGGGAGTTTGTGGGCAGACGGTACATCCTGGGAGTATCAGCGGCCATGCGGAAATTACTGCTTGAGCAACAGATGGAGGGAACTGTTGTTCAACTCGGAGGCAAGGTTGGTATCGTTCTACCGGGGAGCGGCCAGCCCTGACGGGATGCCGCAGCAGCCCGC
>Ga0224555_1005296_pt1 | contig 10959 bp, 6 predicted proteins | sample 714S23034metaG_FD_180687 | JGI IMG/M metagenome (GOLD analysis project Ga0224555, IMG submission 180687) | Peat soil microbial communities from Stordalen Mire, Sweden - 717 S2 30-34 | ecosystem: Environmental > Terrestrial > Soil > Wetlands > Peat | place: Sweden: Norrbotten County, Stordalen...
CAACCGCCTGCGCCTCCTCGGCGGAGACAGCAGCCTCGTCAACCGCCTGCGCCTCCTCGGCGGAGACAGCAGCCTCGTCAACCGCCTGCGCCTCCTCGGCGGAGACATGGCTGTCCCGAAGGGTCCAGGGACGATACCGTGGCTCGATCTTGCCGGGTTTGGCCGCTCTTCTCGTCGCCGTCGTATCCGTGAACCTGGGGACAGACGTCGGTGCGCCGTTCGCGGATGGCGTCACCGATACCGCCTGTTCCTCTGGCTGCTGGGGAACCGACGCCGGCTCCGCCTGGCGCGTTACTTGGCGGCGAAGCGTCATGGCATCACTCGTCTGATCGCCTGACCGAACTTCGGGCGTGGTAGGCGAGCTGAGGTCGGAGGAGGCAGCAGGCTCGTCAACCTGCTTCGTCTCCTCAACGGCGAGTTCGGTATCACGAAGGGTCCAGGGGCGATACCGTGCGTCGAGCTTGCCAGGCTTGTCGGAGGAGGCAGCAGGCTCGTCAACCTGCTTCGTCTCCTCAACGGCGAGTTCGGTATCACGAAGGGTCCAGGGGCGATACCGTGCATCGAGCTTGCCAGGCTTGCCGGCATTGATCGGCGTCGCATCCGTAAACGTGGGGCCCGCAGGCTCGGGCGTGCTGGACGCGGATGGCGACACTATCGCCGCATGCTCCTCTGGTTGGCGGAGAGTCACCGCCCGCGGCGCCCGCCACGTCCGTCGGCCGTGAGGCGCTTCGGCGTCACTGTTCATGTCGATCGATCGAACCTCGGGCGTAGTGGGCGAGATGAGGTCGACGGCGCCAGGAGGTTCGTCAACCAGCTTCGCCTCCTCAACCTCGAGCTCGGTAGCACCAAGGACCCAGGTTTGATGCAGGTCGTCGAGCTCGCCAGGCTCGTCGGCGCTGATTGTCGTCGTATCCGTCGGTGCGCCGTGAGCCGATGACAACACGGTCACAGTCAGTTTCTCCGGTTGCTGGGGAGCCGTCGCCGGCACCACCTGCCATGTCCCTGGTTCGTGAGCTCTCTCGGCGTCACTCGTCAGATCGACTGATCGAACCTCGGGCGTAGTGGGCGAGCTGAGGTCAGCGGAGGCAGGAAGCTCGTCAACCAGCTTCGGTTCCTCGACGGCGGGCTCGGTAGCACCAAGGGTCCAGGCTTGACGCAGTTCGTCGAGCTCGTCGAGCTCGTCGGCATTGATCGTCGTATCCGTGAATGTGGGGGCAGACGCCGGTGCGTCGTACGCGGATGGCGCAACTGTCACCGTCAGTTCCTCTGGCTGTTGGGGAACCGCCGCCGGCGCCTGCCACGTCAGTTGGCCGTGAGGAGTCTCGGCATCACTCGTCTGATCGCCTGATCGAATCTCGGGCGTAGTCGGCGAGCTGAGGTCGGCGGAGGCAAGAAGCTCGTCGAGCAGCCGCGCCTCCTCGGCAGCGAACTCGGCGTCACTGCGGGTCCCGGCCCGCTTGCCAAGTCTGTCGGCATTGATCATCGTCGCTCACGCCTCCCACACGATCCCCGTTGACAACAGGCGCAACTTGCCTAGCAAGTTCTATCGGCAAACAGGACGACAAATTGAGCGACTGTCACGGCGCAGTAACAAGAAACGCCTCGTGATCGCCGATCCGACCTGCTGCGCGAGCAGGTCGAGACGGGCCCAGAGCCCATCGCACGAGTCGGCAGCGGGGCGCTCAGGATCGACCGCAGTGGACTACAGCTTCGACTACGTGACCACCGGGCAGGCGACACCAAATAGGCCAACGTCGGGATCACGGCGCGCCAGAACGTCCAGAAGGCCGCAGCCACCATCCTGCTGTCCTTCGAGTCTGGCGAGGTGTGCTCCGAGCACGTCGGCCCTGCGAGGCCTAAACCTCGGTGCCTGCCCCGTTCTCCCCGAAGAGGGTGTGGATCTCGCCGCTTCGGACATCGAAGTCGACGTGATCGTTGGCGACGACCCCGGGGAAGCGCTTTGTGATGCCCGTCATCTGGAGGAGCGGAATGCCCTCTCGAGATGGGCTCGCTGCCGGGGTGGTCACCACGGTCGTCCTTTCTTGTCTTCCTGGTCTGAGCCGACTACTGAGGAACGGTGATGTCCCCGGTGGTGACCTCGGTGATCAGCTTCTCGCCTTGGGCCTTGATCGCGGGGGAGAGCTTGTAACGCGAGTTGAACTGGATCTTCTCGCCGCCGTTTCCGAGCCCGATCACATAGGTCGCCCCGCCGAGCGTGCCACCGCGGATTGCCGTGAACATCTGCGTCAGGATCGGGTCCCAGTTGTAGACCTGCGTCGCGACTACGTTCTTCGGCGCGAGGCTGACCATCGACCAGTCGTTACCGAACCACGGCAGCTTGTCGCTGCGAGCGACGCCGATTGCTCCCACTGCGGACTGCGTGGTGGCAGAAAGCACATCGACACGATCGGAGACAAAGGTCTTCGCGCAAGTCGCCATGAGGCTGTCGTCGCTGTAGGAGCCTGTGTAAACCGCGTGGATGGTGATGGACTTGCGTTCGGCCTTGGCCCCGGCAACGTAGCCGTCGATGTAGAGCTTGTCGTCACCAGTCGCGATCGGGCCGCAGACCCCGAGCACACGAGACTTGCTCATCATCGCCGCCATGTAACCCTCGACGTAGCCGCCCTCATTGGCGGCCGCTTCGAAGGCGAAGATGTTCGGCTGGCCGAAAGTCGCCGCAGCGGTGCCCCACGCGAAGGAGACCTTCCGGAACTCGGGTGCTAGTTGCTGGATCGTCGAGCCGTACTGAGAACCATGGGCGATGATGAGGTTGTACCCCTCGGACGCGTACTCGCGGAGAATGTTCGCTGCATCGGACGTCACGTACTCGTTCGCCGAGACGGAGATGCTCAGGTGCTGGGACGACTTCAGGCTCTCGAGCGCGGCGTACATCGTTTGGGTCCAAGAGAGGTCGTTCGTCGCGCTTGGTGCGACGAGCGCCACCTTTAGCGGCGTGACAGCTTGTGGCACCGAGTGCGGGCTCGCCACGGTCGTCGTCGCCGAAGCGCTGCTGGCAAAAGCGGCGGTACCGAGCGCAATGCCGACCGCAGCGAGGACCAAGACGCCCCTTCTGGCCAAGTTCATATGCATTGGAATTCCTCTCTCTTGCTAATGACACCGCATTTTGTAGGTCGCGAATGCTGGGACTCTTCGGGGTGCCTCAGGATCTGTCTCGTTGCACCCCCTCTCTCGTGGTGCACGATCCCCGCTGCGTGGCGACGAAAGCAAGGGCCGTGTACCCCTCGTCCTGGTCGAGATTCTCCAAAAGAACGTCCGTCGACGGAGTCCAGGTGGACGGCGGGGAGGTCGTTCACATGGTCCATCATGGCCCATCTTGACGGGGCGAGAGAAGCTTCGAGCTCGTCGGCTCTGCGAAGTCCTGAGCCTCAGGCGCTCGGGCAGGCACCCGCTGAGGCCTCGAGGCGGCGCTCCCGGCCGTGCCGGCCGCCAAACAGGCGCCTCTCATCATTTCAAGCGAGCGTTCAAGGGCCGGATGACCCGAGCCGACAGTGATAGATGGTGCACGACCCCCGGTCGCCTTGCGAGGGAAGCCGGGGGCCGTGCAGTTCGTCGTCCTGGTCGAGGTACTCCAGGAGACATCACGGAGCCAGCCTCGCTCGCCGTGCATGTCGGCGGCGTCTGCTTCGGCTACCGAAGGGGAGTCCTCCTCCGGTAGCCGAAGACGTGAAGATCCCCTAACTGCGACCGTTTCGTGACACCAGCTTGTGGGTGTTGCTCATCGAGCTCATGGAGCACGACACCGCCAAGCACATCCGCCTCCTCACATTTATCCGCGACCACTTTGCTCGACAACCTCGGCGCTATTTGGCCATCTCCAGGGCGTTAGACCGGCGCTCGAAGAAACACCAGAACCTGAGTGAAAACCACTTGAGGCGCGGCCTCTACCGTGCCCGGCAGAGCCGCCTGCCTCGTCAACTGGGAGAATGACTGAGGGCTAAGGCGGTCAACCAAACCAGGAGGAGGCCTCCTTGAAGGTGCACCGTCCGCGTTACGGTCCGATCCCGGCGAGGTTGACCGGGGCGGCTCCCGCCACGTAACCCCAGCATTCGGCCCCGCCATTCCTCAAGACGGCGCAGGCGCTGCCGGTCCCGACCTCCAGGCTCGCGACGCCAGCGAGCCCTTTCACCGTGACGGGGACATCGGAGGCGCCTTCGCTGCCGCCGTCCCCGAGCTCCCCGTAGCCGTTCTGCCCCCAGCACACGGCCGTGCCGGTCCTCAACACGGCGCAGTAGGTGTAGCCGCTGCCGGTGGAGCCGTTGTCATCGCCGCCGACCAGGCTCGCCGCGCCGGCGAGTCCCTTCACCGTGACCGGCATATCCGAGTAAGCCTGACTCGTAGAGCTGCGGCCGTCTCCCAGTTCGTCAAGAGAGTTGGATCCCCAGCACTTCGCTCCGCCGCTGTGCAGCTGGGCGCAGTAGCCATAGTCGGTGCCCGCGAGACTCACCGCGCCGGCAAGCCCCTTCACTCTGACCGGGACGTCCGAGCCGTAATTGGTCTTGGGGTTGGGCTTGCTGGCGTCTCCCAGCTCGCCGAACGAGTTGTTCCCCCAGCACTGCACCCCGCCGTTGTGCAACAGAGCGCAGTAGCCGATGCCGTCGCTCGCCAGGCTCACCGCGCCGGTGAGCCCCTTCACCGCGACTGGGACATTGGAGGACACCTGGGTCGAGGAGCCGGAGCCAGCGAGATCGCCGAGCTGGCCGTCGCCCAGTTCGTTGTAATCGTTGTCACCCCAGCAGTCGGCCCGTCCGCTCCTCAACAGAGCGCAGTAGCCTGCCTGGTCGCTAGCCAGGCTCTTTACGTCAGCGAGCCCCTTCACCTTGACCGGGATGTCCGAGGAAGCCTCGTTGCTGCCGTTGCCCAGGAGCCCGCTGCCGGTCACACCGCCGCCGATGACGGCGTCGTTGCTCCCCCAGCACTTGACGCCTCCGCTCCCCACGACGGCGCAGAAGCCGAACGCGGAGCCGTACCCGTTGCGGTCGCTGACCAGGCTTCTGACGCCGGTAAGGCCCTTTACCGAGACCGGCACATCCGAGAACTCCTCGCCGCTTCCGTTGCCGAGCAGGCCCGCGGCCTCACCTGGAGCGCCTGGGAAGCCACCATGGTTGTAGCCCCAGCACCTGACCAGGCCGCTCTTCAAGACAGCGCAGTAGCCGTCGCCGTCGCTCACCAGGCGCGCCACGCCGGTAAGACCCTTGGCTGCAAGAGGAACCTCCGAGTACCAGAGAGACAGAACGGTGCCGTCTCCCAGCGCACCGTATGTGTTGTTACCCCAGCACTCGACCCCTCCACTCCTCAACAACGCGCACGTGCCTTGGTCGTCGCCGACCAGGCCCGTGGCGGGTTCGAGCTTCGTTGCCGTCGTCTGGATCGCTGTTGTTGTCTGCGCGGTGGTCTCGTGAATCGGTCCGTTCGTCGCTGACGCAACGCCCACTGCCGCACTCATCAGAGCTACAGCCGCGAGAACCGCGGCAAATACTTTGAAACGCATGACCTTCCCCCCAGCAGATCAAGGCTCGATGCGCATAGAGGCTGAACCCCGGCTCTCTCGCCTGGTGGCAGTGATCCTACAGAAGGCCGCCGCAACACATGACAGCCGCAGACACGTCGAGTGAATTTCGTATTCCCGGCAGGAGCCACGTTCGAACCACCTGACCGACATCGAGGCGATTCCTTGGGGCCGGTTCCATTTCAAGCGAGCTTCTAGAAGGAGACGGTACCCGAGCCTGTGATCGACGAGTACTGGCTAATCGGCTGGGCGCTCAGGTTGCACTGGCCTTTGTTCTTCCCGCTCGTGGATAGCGGACTGATGAAGGCGTAGGTTTCGGTGATGCCTAGCGTCCCGGTGATTCCCTTGTAGAGTCCGGTGCCGTCGACCAGCGTCACCGGACCGGCTGCAGAGAGCTGCGCCGAGCAGGTCGCCTTGTAGAAGGTCGGCTGTAAGCTGTTCGCCGTCGCGTTGAGCGTCGTCGAGTTGATCTCGAACGTGCCCTTGTGCAGCGTGACCTTGACGTAGTTCCCATTCGAATCGGCCTTGCCGTTCTTGTCGATCGTGAGCGTCTGGCCGTAATCACCAATCGCCCCGGTGATAAGAATCGTTGCGGCAGCGCCGTTGCTGGGTGTCACGAAGATCTTCACGGAGCCTCCGGCTGGGGTAGTACCGCTCCGTCTACTCGTCGCTAGAGCAACGCCTGCCGACGCACCCATCAGAGCTGTAACCACGACAAGCGCGGCAATAACCTTAAAACGCATGACTTTCCCCCCTTGTGGACTTCGTCTGCCAGAAGCGTACTGCCATGTTTCAGGGCGTCGCGCAAGCCCTGGGGTGGGTGACGGTCTTCAAGTCCAGGTGGACGACGGGGATGTCACTCACGGCCTGCCTACTACTAATGGGGATGGACAGCGGCTCGTTCGAGTGCAAGACTCCCGGTTCCGCAACACAATGAGGCATGGGGGGAAGACGAATGAAGTTAGAACGCGGCTTTATGAGAATCGCCGTACCTGCGATTCTCGCCGTAGGCCTGGTCACGGCGATCGGCAGCCCTGCCGGAGCAGGGGCAAAGCCGAAGGCAACTGGCACTCTCTACGTTGCGCCCCTCAGGGGCCGAGCGAAGCTTCCAGCTGTTTGCACGACCGCAAAGTTCAGCAATATCAATGCGGCCATCAAGGCCGCAGCCGTCGGTGACACGGTCACGGTCTGCCCGGGAACCTACAGAGGCTCGGCATCGATCACGGTGAAGAGCAAAGCCGGGAACATCAGGATTACAAGTGGCGCCCTCATAGAGACCAGGGTCCGCCTCGTCGGCATGCCGGGGGCGATCATCAATGCCGAGGGACTCGTCAATGCCATCACGGTCTTCGGCCCGGGGGCCGCGGGCGCAACCGTGCGCGGCTTCACCGCCGAGAATGCGATCGGTGAGGGGATCCTCGCGGCAGGTACCGACGGGGTCACGATCTCGGACAACACCGTCGTGCACAACGACAACGGCACCTCGAAGAGCCCCTGGCCCTTCTGCACGGCGACTGGGAACGTCCCGAACGACTGCGGCGAGGGCTTGGGTGTCCTCACCACGTCGAACTCGAAGATCATGGACAACACCATCGAGTTCAACTCGGGTGGCATCTTGATGTCCGACGACCTCGGCCCGACCAGTCACAACACGCTCGAAGGCAACCTCGTCGAGGACAACGAGTCCGACTGTGGCATCACCATCGTCGGCCACAACGCTGGCGGCGTCAGCGCGAAGGGCGTCCCGCAGCCGAGTGTGGGAGGCGTCTTCGACAATCTCATCACCGCCAATATGGTCATCAGCAACGGTACGACAGGCGAAGGTGGTGGCATCCTCTTGGCGGGCCCCGCCTCTTACAACAACACCATCACTGACAACGAGATCGCCGGAAATGGCCTGGCCGGTGTGACGATCCATGAGCACGGCGTCGATGCCCTGAACGGCGACGTCATCAACGGCAACTGGTTTGGAACCAACGACATCACCGGCGATCCTGGCACGCCGGACCAGGTCACGACAGCCGTATTCGTCGAGCGTGACAGCCCGAAGTTTCCGACCGTCGACATCACCGTGAAGAACAACACGATCGCGTGGGATGTCATCGGCATCTACGACATCACAGGAGCAAGAGGCCTCCGCCAGAGCGGCAACAAGTTCCTCCATGTCAAGGAGGGCGTGAAGCTGTGACCTGAGACCTCACACATCGCCCGACGGCAAGGCTCCGCTCCCGCAGGAAGCTTGCCCCGGGAGGATAAGACGAGCAGGTCGACTCCATGTACCACCTAAGGCTCAGGCGCTGGGGAAGCCACCTGTCCGCGGCACCGCTCGGGGTCGCATCTGCTGTCACGCAGGTGCGGGCGGTCGGAGTCCTCCAACTGTTGAAATGTGCCACTCAACAGGATCCAGCAGGCTCCCTGCTCAGCAGCACGCGTCAGAACGGCCTACAACGGCCCAGGACGCCTGGGGAGTGGGGCCCCTGGTCGGAAACCAGCCATGGAACCGCTGGGGCTCGAGCTCAGGGTACGAGGCAGTGACCACGTTCAGCTCATCCTGATAGGTGTTCTTGGAATTCGGGGCCGGTGCGACGACGACGCCGAAACTCGTCTGGCCCATGTCCTGCACGGTGTGACGGGCTGGTACAGCGCCGTCGAAGGCGAACTGGCCGGGCGCCGTGACAGCCAGGCAGGGCGTGTTCGTGGAAGCTCCGCAGCTGACCTTATCGCCGTAACTGGCGGTGATCATGTACACCCCGTTTGCCCAGCCGGCGGTGCTCATTGACGGGTCAGGCGGCTTTGCAACTAAACGGGCGATGGGCGCTTGGTTCCCTCGCTCAGCCATCAGGGTTCGAGTCTTCCGATGCGAGGCTAACTGGCAGCTACTGGGTCAGTGTAGATTGATGACGTTCGGTTAGCCGATAGCCGGCACGGGGGGACCAGCCAAGGTGAGGAACACCCATATCTTCGGCCACGATCGCCATCACGCGCGCACGAGGCTGGCAACGCTGAGGCGGGTGGCCGTGCTAGCGGGATCGTCGTGCATCCTGGCCAGTTTGTTGTACACGCTGCCTTCGTCGGCCACATCCGATGCCTACACGCTCAGCGAGTACCCAGCTGGGGTCGGCTCTACTGCAGGCAATGGGGCCCTGCCCCAGGAAGTCACGGTCGGCCCGGACGGCAACCTGTGGTACACCGACGAGGTCTCGGGCGTGTTCAAGTTCTCGCCCAAGACCCTGGAGGCGCTCGCCTGCTCGGCTTCGTCCCCAGCGGCCGGCTGCGAGATCTCCGCCAACGCCGTCGCCCCTACTGACATCGTGGCCGGGGTTGACGGGGCCCTCTGGTTCACCCAGAGCGCCGGCGGCAACCCAGGCGACGGGCGAACCTACTTCCAAGCCAGCATCGGCCGCATCACCACCGCCGGCTCCTACACGTCCTACCCGGTGCCTGCCTCGGCCAGCAAGGTCCCTGGCCTCGACGCCATCACGCTCGGCCCGAACGGCAACCTGTGGTTCACCGAGACGGCGGTCGACCGCATCGGCGAGATCACCCCCAGGGCGGTCGACCCGACCATCCACGAGTTCGTCCTCCCCGCCGCTGACCGCCTGGCTCAGGGAGTGGGGTCCTCCATCACTTCGGCCGACACCATCGCCGCCGGGCCGGGCAACGACATCTGGTTCACCGAGCAGGGCTCAGACGCCATTGGCGTCATGAGCACCTCAGGCGCTTTGCTGTCCAAGTTCACCGTGCCCAACTCCAATCTGAACCCCACCCCGCTCGGCATCACCGAGGGCCCCGATGACACAATGTGGTTCACCGAGAACGCCGCCAACCAGGTCGCCAGCATCACCGCCCAAGGAAAGATAACGGTGTACGCCCTACCGGGTGCTGCTTCGGGGCCGAGGAGCATCGTTTACGGGCCCGACGGCAACCTGTGGTTCACCGACAACACCGGTGTCGGCAGCATCGACCCCAGCACCGGCAAGGTCGCGCTTTACCGAGCGCACACCGCCAGCTCGGGCCCGGTGGGGATCACTGTTGGTCCTGACTGCACCTCGATCTGGTTCACAGAGTCCAGCGCTGACCGCCTGGGGCGGGTTGCCCCCATCCCCAACACCACCGGCTGCAAGCCTGGCTCACCGATAGCCGTTCCCGAGGCGCCGCTTTCGTTCTCGCCGTCGCCACTGGCGTTCGGGGGTGTGGTGGCTGGCGGTCCTGGGGTTACCAAGACCTTGAAGGTGACCAATGCGAGTGGCCAGTCGCTCACGCTCGAGCGTTTTTTTTGGGGCGACTATGTCGGCAAGGTGGTTATAACCACGTACGTTGTCGCCAAGATGGGAACAGGCACGCAAAAGCCTGGGGGCGGTTGTGGCCCGGGTACGGTGCTCGGGGCTGGTAAGAGCTGTGTTCTTTTCGTGACGCTCAAGACGTCGAAGACGAGCGCGGCGGGCTTGGCCGGGGCCACGCTCAACATTGTGGTGACCGGCCCGGCCGGGGCCGCACTCGGGGTGGCCACCCTGCTCGTGACCAACACCGGGACGGCGCCGCTTTCGTTCTCGCCGTCGCCACTGGCGTTCGGGGGTGTGGTGGCTGGCGGTCCTGGGGTTACCAAGAGCTTGAAGGTGACCAATGCGACTGGGCAGTCGGTCACGCTCAGGCGTTTTTCTTGGGGCGACTATGTCGGCAAGGTGGTTATAACCACGTACGTTGTCGCCAAGATGGGAACAGGCACGCAAAAGCCTGGGGGCGGTTGTGGTCCGGGTACGGTGCTCGCGGCTGGTAAGAGCTGTGTTCTTTTCGTGACGCTCAAGACGTCGAAGATGAGCGCGGCGGGCTTGGCCGGGGCCACGCTCAACATTGTGGTGACCGGCCCGGCCGGGGCCGCGCTCGGGGTGGCCACCCTGCTCGTAACCAACACCGGGACGGGGCCGCTTTCGTTCTCCCCGTCGCCACTTGCCCTCGGGGACGTCGTAGTCGGCAACAGCGGTGGGGTGACCAAGACGTTGACGGTGACGAACCTGACCAGTCAGAGCATCACGCTCGGTGCTCTCGGCTATGACCGCACCGCCGTCGGCACGGGCACGGGCCTGGCGAGATTCACGGTCGACGCGAGCAAGAGCACCTGTGGCGTGGGCGTCGTGTTGGGTCGCGTCGCCGAGTCCGAAAAGGTCACCAAGAGCTGCGACTTCGTCGTGACGTTCACCGTTTCCACGGTCGGCGCGTTCGGCGCCACGCTGAGCCTCACGTCGACTGGGCAGAACGGTGCCGCATTCCCGGCCGCAACACTCCCGTTCAGCGGCACGGGGGTCGCGCCGCTTTCGTTCTCCCCGTCGCCACTTGCCCTCGGGGACGTCGTAGTCGGCAACAGCGGTGGGGTGACCAAGACGTTGACGGTGACGAACCTGACCAGTCAGAGCATCACGCTCGGTGCTCTCGGC
>Ga0224555_1005299_pt1 | contig 10950 bp, 10 predicted proteins | sample 714S23034metaG_FD_180687 | JGI IMG/M metagenome (GOLD analysis project Ga0224555, IMG submission 180687) | Peat soil microbial communities from Stordalen Mire, Sweden - 717 S2 30-34 | ecosystem: Environmental > Terrestrial > Soil > Wetlands > Peat | place: Sweden: Norrbotten County, Stordalen...
ACCACGCCTGTAGCGCAGGGTTCACGACGTGGTTTGGCTTCGCGTCAGAGTTCGTACGGATAGCACAGCTAGCTCATCCCGAACAAGTGTTCGCCAGGTTGATACCGATCCCTTCGACTGCCTATCCAACTGCTGCAAAGCGTCCCGCGAACTCCCGCATGAACTGTGAGAAACTGACGCGCACGCTGGGGTGTGAAATGCCCACCTGGCAGCATTCAACCTCGCAGGTGATGAACGAGCTACTTTCTGCGAAGTCTATCTGAAGCGTGCCCAGTACAAGTACCCAGCGGTTCAGACCAATTGTTCTATCTAGCCTGATAGGGTGGAGGCAGTTCGGCATCTTCCAACAGACTTCCGGCAGCATCCTTCGACGAGACCGACGGCATTCCAATTCCATCCAGCGGCCACGAAATGCTAAGCGTTGGATCATCCCAGCGAACACAGCACTCGCCTGCGGGATAGTAGAAGCCGGTGGTCTTGTAGAGCACGTTGGCCGTTTCGGAAACGACAAGGAAGCCGTGGCCAAACCCCTCGGGAATCCACAGAAACTCGATATCTTCCCCCTTGAGATCGAAACCGGCCCACCTGCCGAAGTCTGGAGAGTTCGGACGAAGGTCGACTGCTACATCCCAGATGTGACCTGAAAGTACGCGAACCAGCTTGCCCTGTGGCTCCCCAAGTTGATAGTGCAGTCCGCGCAGGACACCTCGCCGCGAAAACGATTGATTGTCTTGTACGAAACGATCAGGCAGGCCTGCTGCCGAAAAGCTTCTTGCGTTGAAGACTTCGGAGAACCAACCGCGATCGTCGCCATGCTTCTCAGGACGTACGATTTTCACATCACGCAAGCTCGTACTCAATATCTGCATAGGCTATTCTAGCGCGACTAACAGTACGCGCCCTTGCCCTAAGGAGACTCTGCACAAGTTCTGCGACCTTACGCTGATTAATAAGCTGAAAAACTATTATTATCAGTCTGCTTCCATTACTCGCAAGACCTTTTATAGATTGGCAATCATATATCTAGCGGGGCTATTGCGTTGTTAATGCGGAAACGGTCGCGATCCCACACCCACCCCCATTTGTTGAAATACCGGACGGCCGACTGAATACCGCAGAACAGTAGCCATACGCTTTTGTAGGATCCCTTTTCATGTCTATGAATAATAGTCGTGCGCGGATAGTAAACGGTGTTATACCGCTCATTAATGCGTCGTGTCAGATCAAAATCCTCAAAATACATAAAAAAACGTTCGTCAAAAAGTCCAACTTCCTGCAGAGCCTTCCTCCTAAGCAACATAAAACAACCGGATAGACAGGGTACAGACAGCACTTTGCTCATGTCCATATCACATAGCTCAAAAGCCGACAGACGGTCACGGAAGAGATGCTGCAGAAACCCAGGGAATAACCGTCTGGCTACAATATCGAACGGTGTAGGTAGTCTCTTGCAAAGATTTTGCGAAGACCCGTTAGGGTAAAGAACCCGAGGCATCACGTGGCCCACAGACTCATTCAACTCAAGAAAGGCGACCAATTCCTCCAGAACTTTGTGCCCAAACTGAACATCGGGATTCAAGACAAGATGATATTTCGACGTCGAAAACCGCTTGAACGCAATATTATGTGCGGCACCAAACCCAAGATTCTTTCCAGTATAAAGATACTCCGTCCCCAAGGCACGACATAGGGAACCAAGTTCCTCGGTGGGCGAGTTGTCAACAATCACTATTTTAGTGCGTAGCGAGCAATCCAGGAAGCTACGGATCGCCTGTTCTAACTCGAGGGGATTTGTTTTGTATGCTACGATCGATGCCGTTACATCATACTGGTAAAGCAGTTCACTCATAATCCGTACCTCAACGGTATGTCATCGAAAGCAGCCGGTTCTCTGATAAGCCACACCGAGCTGACTTTGCCATTTTGCGAAGAGTGCCTTGGGCACGTTATGCATGGCGGCCTATTGTTGCATTCCATAATCATCATTGTACGCAGCCTTCACAGCCCCGGCCACAGTCCTTCCGATACTGCCGCAGTAATCGCCACTCTCACCTGCTGACCGATATAAGCTTCGGCGCGGAGGGCGGCAAACGCTGGGGATTCGTGTGACCAAGCGGCATACAACCCATTCACCGCACTGCACCCCACTCAGGGCTTAGAGCGAGATTCATCAATAGGTCTGGTCTCAGCTGGAGAATGTTGCATGAGCATGAGGTGGATGGTTTGTTGTTCTTGTTGTATGAGTAAGAAGCGATTTGAGTTGTTGTCGGATGCGCCGAGGGAGTTGCACGGGCGCTGCTGCGGTAGCCTAAGCGGCGCAAGGACAACCTGGGCATCCCAGGGCGTGGTGTTTCAATAGGTTGTCCATTCGATCGGGATCATAGAAGCTGATTGTGCGAACAAAATGCTTTTAGGAGAGATCAAATGGACTATCACAAGAATCGCTGCCTGCAACAGCATCCACTCCTGCGCGAGTTCGGATGCAATATATCAATTCATTCGAGTTAGCGGCGTGAGGTTCGCCGAGAGAACTCTCTCGACCTGCCCGGAGGCAATCTGAACTTTGGCCGGTTCGGCACGGCCCGGTTGGAACTTGGCGGCATTCAGTACCTTGGAACCGGGGCTGTAGTCCGGAACCAGTTCCTTGAGCAACAGCAAGAGGCTCGTAACATCTTCTTCTTCAATAATTTGCTGCAGGCGATGCATGTTTTCCTTGATTTGTATTGCATCGAGATTGTGATGGCCGACGTAGCTTCTGATCTTGTCGTGGGAGGTCGGGACAAAACACTCATGCTGCAGGTTCAACTCTTCATACAACTTCTCCCCTGGGCGCATACCGGTAAACTGGATCTTGATGTCCCGGTCAGGTTGAAGCCCGGAGAGCAGAATGAGATTCCTGGCAAGATCGACGATCTTGACAGGGTCCCCCATATCGAGGACAAAGACCTCTCCGCCCGTGCCGATCGAGAACGCCTGCAAGACAAGCTGGGCCGCCTCTGGGATGGTCATAAAATAGCGGCGCATCTCCGGGTGGGTGACGGTCACCGGTCCGCCTGCGGCAATCTGGTCCTTGAAGATGGGGACTACACTTCCGTTGCTCCCAAGCACGTTGCCGAAGCGCACTGCCACAAACTTTGTGCCGTACTGCTTCTGGAATGCGCCAATCACCAACTCCGCCACGCGCTTTGTAGCGCCCATCATGCTGGTTGGCCGCACTGCTTTATCGGTGGAGATCATCACAAAATCTTCCACTCCGTGTTTTACCGCAGCGCGGGCAACCTGCCATGTGCCGATGATGTTGTTTTCGACGGCGGCAAAGACGTGCCTCTCCATCATGGGAACATGCTTGTAGGCGGCAGCGTGATAGAGGATTGAAGGTTGATGATGCAGCATGACCCGCCGCAAGGTGTCAGGCCGGGTAATGTTGCCAATCTCTGCGTGAAACACAAGATCAGGGAAGTTCCTGCTCATCTCCCTGCTGAGATGGAAGAGCGGGGTCTCCGCCTCATCAAAACCAATGAGAGCCAGCGGGCGGAACCGGGCGATCTGCCGGCAGAGCTCCGATCCGATCGAGCCTGCGGCGCCAGTCACCATGACGACTTTTCCCTGAATACGCTCCCGAATACTGTCCTGGTCCAGATGGACTGGCCTTCTACCGAGGATATCTTCGACAGCGACATCCCGGATCTGTTTGCCCAACTCCGTACCCTGAATGAGGTCCCCCAAACCCGGCACCATCTTGTATGCAGCTCCGGAATCGAGGGCTAACTTCAAAATGCGCACTAACTGCGGCCCAAACGCGGAAGGAACCGCAATCAGCACTCTCTTGATGGCGCGCGTTCGCACCATCTCTGCGAGGGCTTCTCCGGTTCCGAGCACCGGCTTCCCCTGCAAGATCAAGTAAGCCTTCAATGGATCGTCATCGATGAAGCCTACGACATCGCACATCAGAGACTGGTTTTGGCGAAGCTCCCACAGCAGTGCCTGCCCTGCTGCGCCAGCGCCGTAGATCAGCGTCCTGGCCGCCACCCCTTCCACTCCGTTCGCCCTGCGCGCGGTGTGAACCATGCGAACGACCAGCCTTACCCCCAGAGTCAACAAGCAGGAGAGCAGCCAATCGAGAATATACACAGAGCGCGGCATTCCCCCTGGTCCGAGGAGAGCGAACAGGAACACTCCGCCCAGGATTGATCCCGCCGAGTTCGCGACCACAACCCGCACAGCATCGTAGGTGGATGTATACCGCCAATTCCCCCGATTCAGCTTGCTGGCGATGAAGGCCACCGACTTTGCGACGACCCAGACGATGAGCGCCACCTCCATCGAGTGGAAGTAGATCGCAGGCATCGCGCCGTCAAATCGCAACTCGAACGCAAGAATCCCAGAAAGTGCAAACGCGGCCCAGTCCACAAGATAAACAAGAACACGATGCAGTATAAGCTGTACCCTAAAGGTGCGCGCGGGAGGAAGTAAGGGGGACATTAATTTCTCCATTTTTTATAGTATACGCTTGAGAAGTACGGGCGGAAGCTGCTTCTTGCCGAGATGGAGCAGGTGGTTCCATGGTCTGGCTTGCAAGCTCTGGTGGCACCGCACTATGCGAAGTCGGGCAACGGACGGGCTCGGCAGTAGAGCGGGTCTCTCAATGCTGTATGCCATCGCCGCGTACAACCTTGAATGCCGTCGCGCAAATAATATAGAGATCGAACTTGAATGATCGTCGCTGTAGATATTCATAGTCGAACTGAACCTTGACCGGTATCGGCAATTCATCTCGCCCGTTGACCTGCGCCCAGCCTGTCAGTCCAGGCACTAGCACATTAATGCCACGCTCGGTACGGAGCGCCACCAGATCGTCCTGATTAAACAGTGCCGGTCGCGGTCCGACAAAACTTAGATCTCCCACAAGAATGCTGAACAATTGAGGCAATTCATCAAGGCTCGTCCGGCGCAGGAATGTGCCAATAGGCGTCAGATAGGCTGAAGGGGCCGACAGCAGATGGGTGGCAACCTGGGGGGTATCGATCAACATGCTGCGAAACTTCGGCATCGTAAACAACTCGTTATTCTTCCCGACTCGTTGCGACCAGTAGAGGACTGGCCCTTTTGAAGTCAATTTCACTACAAGCGCTACCGCAAGCAATACCGGGCACAGAAAAATCAGCAAAAGGACGGCGAACACTACGTCCACCACTCGCTTCGACGAGGACACCTTACACGCTCCGATCCGAAATCATTGCTTCGATGCTTGCACCATCTGATCGAGTATCTCATCGGTCGTCGATGGCCACAGAAAGCCGGTTCTGGCCAGCGCGCTTACATCGAGCGAAAATGAAGTTGTCAGCTTGTTCAGCGACTCCATGGATAGGGGTGCCGGAAAGCCCATCGCCACCGCGGGCGATAGAAGCAGCGCTGTACCTCGAAGTACCCCCATCGGCAGCGTGTGCGGGCGTCGCACCCGCATACGATCTGCCAGACCATTCACCCACTCCACCAGATGTACGGGCTCGCGATCCGCGATGTTGTATGTACGGGACGCATCCTTCGTTGAAAAAAGATGAATAATCGCGGCTGCGGCCGCGTCGACAGAAAGGAAGCTTCGCACCGGATCTACACTCCCAGCGTGAAAGTAATATCCCCCACATATTGCCTTCATCAACGAAGCAAGATTAAAGCGAACGCCCGGGCCATAGGTAATGCAAGGCCGAATCACCACGACATCCAATCCGTTAGACCATGCATCGGTAGCTGACGCCTCTACCGCAAGTTTCATCTCGGCATAGGCAGAATCGCCCAAGGTTGGGCTCGATTCATTCAACCCAATGCCGGACTGTCCTGCGTATACATGCGCGCTTGAAGTCACAATCACGCGCCCTGCTCCGGCATCGCCTGCTGCCTCCAGCAGCCGTTGTGTTCCACCTACATTGATCGCGCGCGCGCGAAGGCGGTTTTCCTTGGTCGGAAGTGATGTGTGAGCAATGCCGGCGAGATGCACAACCACCGTTGCTCCCTTGACTAAATTCCGCAGAGATGCGGCATCGCCGAGATCTCCAAGGATGTATTGAGTGCCGGACGCCTCCGGCTGAGGCGTGCGTGTGAGCACCCTGAGACTCGATCCATCCTCTCGTAATCTCCTCAGGAGATGCGATCCGATCAATCCTGAACCACCGGTCACAGCAATCGTTCTCGCGTGGGCCTCGTTCATGGTTTCCTTATTGTCGCCGACTCGGGCACATTGCGCGAGCCGGTGTTCCATATCATTCTTTCCCCGGACGAGTTCTGGCCATGCTTTCACTGCTAGCAATTCGCAGGCCAATCTGTCTGGCTTACATCAGCGTTAGCCGCGCCGAAAGCGTGGAATTTTCAACGCAAGAGGTTTGATCTTGCCCGCCTGAAGCGAAGAGGTTCGATACACTCAAGCGTTTCGCTTCTCTTGGGGTGTTTGACAAACTTTTTCATCTTTGGTGAATCCATCCGATGACGGCGTTCATTGTGAATGCAGAAAATATGTGAGTTGCACGGTTCCAACAAAGTCCTTCTGTTGGCCTTGTGCAATTAGCGGCGCTTTCCACAGTTCCCCCTGCAACGTGGTTTTGATCTCCAGCGCACGCACCGGCCGCAGCACCAACTCTGCCGAAAGATTATGCTGGGTCGTTCCGCCGGGAAGGAAATCGTTCGCGACCTTCGCTGTACGGTATTGCAGTTGAATCTGCTGGTCTGGCCTGACGTGCCATGTCAGCCAAGCTTGTCCCCCTGTGGCCTCCCGTCCGATCCAGTCTCCCAAAATGTAGCCCTTGTTGGTATATCCCTGCACCTGAACGCCCTCCCAGAGAAGGAGTCGCCCGTTATTGCTTTCCGGGTCGTGCGGATTGGTAGTTGTTCCTTCCGCACGGAAGTCGACTCGTGGAAGTTTGGGTAAACGCGCGATATAGATGCCAGGCCGCAACCCAGAGCGGCCTGGATTACTTACCGGAAAGACATTGTCGTGGGCGAAGGAATCCGTGTAGACCGTAATTAGGTGGTTGTCCCAGGGGACGCGCCAGAGAAAGTCGAACGTACTGAAGCGAGCGCCCGGGTCCTCGCGCGAAAACTTGACTGCAGGCTGCGGTGCCGTGACACTAAAAAAACTCCGGAGAAATGTATCGATGGTAATGGGCACATGTCCCTTGCCTCCCCAGATTACGGAGCGCATGAATCCGAACTCCAGGTCCGGAGTTACCTTCATGCTGATCTTTTCCATATGGATCCAGGGGTCGTTTGGAAACTCATGCCCCTTGAGGCTTCCGACCATAAAGTCATAGCGAAAAAGGCCCACGATGCGCGATAGACCTGGAATGTATAGAGGTTCCACCCGGTTGATCCGAAAACTGTACATATCTGCCGCGTTGTTCGACCAACCCATGCTGGCGCCGAGTCCCGGACCAAGCCATGCATCGCTCTTTCCGAACGAGATTTCATGGCCCAGCAGATGAGCGGAGGCATTCGCCTCCATCACTGTAGGATTGTTTTGCGCCGAGATGGTTCCCTCGGGAATCGTACTTTGCGGTACATCCGGTGTTCCGTCGATTGCGGCCAACTCCGCGGCAACAGCGGGCGAGTAGCCAATGGCTGCTGGAGCGTGCTGGTACTCGCTGCGGACATAAAGACTGAATCGTCCGCTGTGGGCCTCCGCGCTGAAACCGGTCAGATTGTTGAAGCCGGGTTCGTCCGGTCGTCCATAGTCATTCACAATCGTCTGGCCGAAGTGAAAGCTATCGTTGAGTATGGTTCCGTGAATCTCGCGAAGGCGAGTGTAAATGCTCTCCGGGCGCAAGGATGGCGCGGCGGCGTCGGTCAACTCGGGGGCCAGTTCCTTACGCAATCGCGCGTCAATTTCCACCGCTTCGTCGGGCGCATTACCCGATTCAAGAGAATATTTAGACAGCGTCAGCATATGCGCCAGGGAAGCCCGGGTCCAGGGTCGCATGCCAAGGTATGCGGTTGGAAGGTACCCCAGATAGTACAGACGGATGGCCGCTGGGTAGATCCAACTGTCCACTGGAATGTAGGGAGAACCGGCTGAGCTGGCGGATGCCTCTGCTACCTCCGAGTGTGAGGGCGTCTGATCCCCGCTCTGGGCCCATACCGGAGTTGCGAGCAGCAACGCGGCTAACAGAGGAACAGGACGAACTCGAATGGAGAAGCTCTTTAATCGCCAACGCAGACCGAAAGCCCGATGGCTCGCACTCCGCAGCAATCCTGGAGCGTCGATCAAGCTAGACCGGCAGTAGCGGCAGCAAAACAGATTTGCTTTTTTCGAGACGTAGAGCTCTTGCCAGAAATACTTGATTACGCTCAAAGAAGAGTCTTCATTTGGCATGTGGCCAGTCTAAACAACCTGCACTTGGATTGATACACGGATAGTTTGACATCCTCCCCTTCCTCCACCTGTGGTCGCCGCTTGCGCGGCAACGAAGGGGATTCCTACGAGGGCGGCTAAACCGCTCTTTCGGAGGGTTCCTGCTGCTGACGGCTTACCTCGCCGTTCACTTGACAGGCTAACCGGGCGTGTCCCGCCCTCAGAACGTTGATCGCGCCGGCGAGGTCGGCGTTCTCATGGAAGCCACAAGCAACGCAAGCGACCTCGGCCTGCATCCTGCGGTTGTCTGCCGAGACGTGGCCGCACCGCGGGCACGTCCGGGAGGTGTTCGTGGGCGGCACTGCGAGGAGTAATCCACCCGCCCAGAGCATTTTGTACTCGAGTTGCCGACGGAATCCCGCCCAGCCCTGGTCGAGTATCGACCGGTTGAGGCCGGACTTGGCGCGGACGTTCCTGCCGGGTTGTTCGATGGAGCCAGCGGCCGACCGGGACATATTCGACAGCTGCAGGTCCTCGACAACGACCATCGCGTGTTTTTTGCTGATGGTGGTAGAAGTCTTGTGCAGGTAGTCCCGGCGGGCGTTGGTACATCAACCACGCCCAGCCGCCAGGCTGAGGACAGCTTCGCTGTCCGCGCTCTACATCCCCGCCCTGAACGGCGGGGTTTTCCGCGCAATTAGGGATAATATCTCAGTTCAGTTCGCTTCTAGTTTCTTTACCTCAGCCGTTTGTCCTATCCGCGCTTGAGAATCTTTCAGCGGAACGCTCTACGGAGGCGGAACCCGAATTGGCACCGTTTTCAAGGATGAGGGTTTGTTGGGAGCCACGACGAAGCACCCTGCCCTGCTCCGTTGCCTCAAGGCATTCCAGGACGGGGATACGCTCATTGTCTGGAAACTTGACCGCCTGGGCCGCAGCTTGCGCGACCTGATCGCCATGCTCGACGACCTCCGGGAGCGTGGCGTCAAATTTCATTCCCTCACAGAACAGATCGACACCGAGACGCCTACAGGACGGGCCATGTGGCAGACGGGCCATGTGGCAGATGATCGGCGTACTCCGAGTTGGAGCGCAGCCTAATCAGCGAGCGAACCCGCGCCGGGGTGAAAGCCGCGCAGCGCCGAGGCGTCAAATTCGGCCGCAAGCCAAAACTGACCGCGCAGCAGATTACCCACGCCCGGAAGCTGATCGACCAGGGCGACGATCGGCAGAAGGTTACCGCCCTTTTTAAAGTCGGGCGGAAGACCCTTTACCGGGCGCTGGCAACGCCTTAAGCAGGTTCCATTGCTCCCCAGACCCCAAGAACGATCAGGCAAAGACGATGGACATTGATCCGTGCATCTTGGGGGTGGGAGTCACGGTAATCTCAACATCCTGGCCAAGCGCCGTCAGAAAATCAATCAAGCGCCCGACGGAGAAATTGCCCGCCCGGTTACGGGTCAGGGCTGAGACATGCGGTTGCTGAATGCCAAGAATCTTGGCTGCTTCCGTCTGAGTCAGGCCACGGTTTTTGATAATGAGAGCTATTTGCAGTGTCAGTCGCGCCTTCGTCAGCTCTTGATCTGCATTTGGTAGACCAAGGTCGGCAAAAACGTTGCCGCTGCCTTCAATAACATCATCGGTCTGGGGTGTTCTGTGAGTGGTTTTCATGGTCAGCTCTGCCTTTCTTTGTAGTGGCGCTCGGCGGCGGCCAGCCGCTGGCGAATCAGGTCTATCTCGGCTTTCGGAGCGGCAATGCCCGACTTCGATTTCTTCTGGAAGGCATGAAGCACATAGATTGTGCCGTGAAAACGAACCGTGTAGACCGTTCGCCAGGTGTTGCCATCAAACGGCGCAACGATCTCCATTACAGAATGACCGCCAAACCCCTTCAGAGGCTTTACGGCAGAATCGGTTTCACCTTTTTGCGCTGCACACAGAGCATGGCCGACATCACGTCGTAACCTCCGGGGGGAAGGACTGCACGTCTTTCTGCGATGATCCCACCCAACGGACGGCCTCCAGTTCCTCGTTCATTATACTAATATATGTCTACTTGTATGAGTTGGCAACCGTTTTTCAAATGCTATTTTTTGCCCAACCCCTCATATTCGGATACGACGAACCTTTCAGCGTATCGACTAGGGGTCGATGCAGTTGCGGGCTCGTCGCTTCTTCGACACTCGTATTACCGTCCGGGAATATTTTTCTCTTCACGGAATCGATGCCCTTTTGAAATTCCCGAACGGTAATATTTATTGCAAATGGGCTTTGAGGAAGCGTAAAATTCCCGAACGGGAATGTTGTGTGAAAGGGTGTCCCATGAAATATACCCCACCGCAAATTGGGGCTCTGATTCGGTCGACGCGAAAGAGCCTGGGCGTGACCCAGAGAGACCTTGCTCTTACATCGGGGACTGGACTTCGTTTCGTGGTTGACCTCGAACGAGGGAAAGAGACCTGCGAGATCGGAAAGGCGCTGACCATCTTGCAAACGTTGGGAATCAGACTGACGTTGACACCTCCAGCAGCAGCGGAGGCAAAGGAGAAGTAACGCATGGCACGGACCCTTGATGTCTATCTTCAAACCGAGCTGGTCGGTCATCTTGTCCA